>Ga0105049_10000477_pt1 | contig 43978 bp, 35 predicted proteins | sample MAT06_FD_78087 | JGI IMG/M metagenome (GOLD analysis project Ga0105049, IMG submission 78087) | Freshwater microbial communities from Lake Fryxell liftoff mats and glacier meltwater in Antarctica - MAT-06 | ecosystem: Environmental > Aquatic > Freshwater > Ice > Liftoff microbial mat | place...
AAAGTATAATCCTGCACCAGCTTTGGAAAAAGTGAAATGCCCAGTTTTAGCAATCAATGGAGAAAAAGATTTACAAGTGCCACCAAAAGAAAATTTGGAAGCAATAAAAAAAGCATTGACAAAGGGTGGAAATAAAAAAGTAACAACAATAGAATTGCCAAAATTAAATCACTTGTTTCAAGAATGTAAAACAGGTTCACCAGAAGAATATGCGACAATTGAACAGACTTTCTCGCCGACAGCTTTAAATGAAATATTAAAGTGGTTACAAACACAAACGAAATGAAAACTTCTGCTAACAGCACCTACAAAAAAGTGGCGGTTCAATGCTCCACAAACACTTTTGTGGTCAATCAAACATTGGTTCTCCGCATCAACATTTGTGGTGAAAATCGCCACCTTCACCAAGCGCCAAACCGTTATGTGCAACATTCAAAAAAACAAATATGAAAAAACAGAGAATGACGACAAAAATGATTTCGCTTTTGTTAGTGGGTTCAATTTTACTGACAAGTTGTGCAAGCACGACAATAATTCAATCAAACCCAAGTGGTGCGAAAGTTTACCTGAATGGAGAAGCTGTGGGAACAACACCACATACCCACCGAGACTCAAAGATAGTTGGCAGCAGGACTACAATTAAATTAGAAAAGGAAGGATATGACCCGTTAAACACATCCTTTTCAAAAGATGAAGAAGTTGATGTAGGTGCCATTATTGGGGGAATATTTTTTGTAGTTCCATTTCTGTGGACAATGCAATACAAGCCAACCCATACTTATGAGTTGACGCCAAGTTCAGGTAACGAACAGCCAATGATTAAAACAAATCCACAGCAAAATCAGACCAAATCAAAGGCTGACAGGCTCAGAGAGTTAAAACAACTACTTGATGAAAAGGTCATCACTCAAGAAGAGTATGAAAAAGAAAAGAAGAAAATTTTAAAAGAAGACGAAAAGTAAACGTTGCATAACAGCACCTACAAGGAAGTGGCGGTTCAGTGGTGGCAGACAGTTTAGTGCTTCGAAATCGCCAACTTCTTGTAGCTGCAAACCGTTATGCGTAATGCTACAAGACACACATTTACATCATTAAACAGAAAAAGGTATGAAACAAAAATTTGATAGGACAAACCCAGACGAGGCAGATGAATATTTCATGGATTGCATACGTGAGGGTAATTTAGAAAATGCTATGACTTGCTTTGACCCAGAAGCAGTGTATATGGACAAAGACGGTAATGCAATTAGTGGACTTGCCAATATAGAAAAGGTTGTTGCTAATCTCTGCAACATGAAACCTGACATCAAAATATGCAAACACAAAAATTCGCCAGTTGGTAAAGACCTGATATATCGTTTAGACAAGTGGACTATGACAGCTACCGACCCGCAAGGAAATCCAATCAAGATGCAAGGGGCTTCCGCACATATAATGCGTAAAAACGCAGACGGAGTCTGGCTTTGGCTTGTAGACAATCCCTTTGCAGCATCATTCTTTGCTGACTGATAGCGTATGTAAATCAATGATTAGTAAATGGATAATATCAATAGAAATAGAGCACATACGCCTAACAGCAACTACAAGAAAGTGGCGGTTCAGTGCCTAAATGAAGCTTTCTGCTTCGTATCAAGTTTTGTGGGGGCAGACAGTTTAGTGCTTCTAAGTCCGCTTCTTCACCAAGTGCCAAAATGTTAGCTGCAAGCCTAACCGAAATCGCTATTACATGAACTTCGCAATTTATATAGGAGTATATTTGAAAAATGAATGAGAAACAATTAGACGAATATTATGGCACATTATCAGAAACCATAAATGAACTCGTAAAGTTAGGTTACACACACGACTTTAACATAAAGGACGAGTGCGTAGTATGCCACAAAAAAATTGTCACACTATCCCAAGACGAATTCCAAATTGACAAAGTCTATCGATTTGAAGGAGCTTCAGACCCTGAATACCAGTCAATACTGTATGCTATTTCTTCTATAAATAATGACGTTAAAGGACTATTGGTAAATGGTTATGGCATTTCCTCAGACGAAGCTTCTTCAAAAATGATAGAAAAATTAGACACTAATAAATCACACAACATCATGGAAAATACATCAATTGATTCTACACCGCAACGTCCAAACGGTGAACGCATGTTAAATGCGCCTTTAGTAGAAATGAATTTGGATGAGTTCATTAAACAAATAAAAACTGAAACAACTTGGGCAGACAGTGACAGAAATTCTGTTACGATTTACAAGTCTGAGACTATGAGAATTGTTCTAATTGGACTACACGAAAACGCAGAACTAAAGCCACATAAAGCTAACGGTGTAATAAGTGTTCAAGTATTAGAAGGCAAAATAGAATTAGCAGCTGAACAACAAAGCACGCAAATAGAAAAAGGACAAATGATTGCCTTGCAAGATAATATTACCCATAGTGTAAGGGCGTTGTCAGAAAGTTTCTTTCTATTGACACTCGCTATGAACAACAAATAGAAATTGCGAAAGAAGAGCACGTTGTAACAACACCTACAAGAAATTGGCGGTTCAGTGGTTACAGCCAGTATTGTTCTTCGAAATCGCTACCTTCGGCATGCCCCAAAACCGTTAGCGGAATTGCGGATATAGCGGGCTCCGGTAAACCTGCCGTATATTTGTAGGAATGTTTTTCCGCCTCATCGCTGCATTTCTTCTAAACGCCTTCCTGCTTGTAGCAGGGGTGTCTGCAGTGCATGCGCACAATACGGCGATCAATGCTCCGAGTGCGGTAGAAACGGGTGTAGATCATGGGCACGATGGCGGATGTTCGTTTTGTAGTGTTGTAAAAGAACGCACCGCTGTTGTAGACGATTTTCAAGAGTATGTTCCGCTACGCAACGTAGCATGCCACAAAACGCTTGTGGCCCAGTTGATTCATGATAGACGCCCGCTACAGACTGCGGGACGTGCGCCGCCGGTAGTCGCGTAATCCCGCAAAGCGCCAGTAATATCGTAGTCCCGTAATCCCGCGAGGCGCGAACAGTCCTTAAGCGTCATCCCCCGAGCGAAGCCAAGGGGGACCGTCATTTCGTCATTCCGTCATTTCTTGTGATTCCTTTCCTCTTTGCCTTCAGCATGCTGCTGGATGCACACGTCCATGGCGTTGTGCGAGACAGCGCGTCTAAACAGCCTCTGCATAGTGCTACCGTGCATGTGGTTGGCTCAACACGTGGTGCACTCACGGATAGAACAGGAACGTTCCACCTACACGATGTTGACGGTGATTCTATTACGATTGATGTGTCGTACGTGGGCTATGTGCGCAAGCGTCTGCGCCTTGGTGTAAGCGCTTCGAATGATATTCGTATAGAAGTGCTGCTTGCCCCCTCATCAGCAAAACGACGGGAGATTGTTGTGGTGGATTCAAAGAATCAACAGTCGGGGCTGCCAACACAACGTGTGGATGTGCTTACCGCAGCCGAGATTGATGAACACCGCGGACAAACGTTTACTGATGTTCTTACGCAGGTGCCAGGAGTTACGGTGGTGCAGACTGGACCGAGTATAAGCAAGCCGATGATCCACGGAATGATGGGCTCGCGCCTTGTACTTCGTAACAACGGCATCGTTCAAGAAGGTCAACAATGGGGCTCTGAACATGCACCAGAAATTGACCCGTTTACACCATCACGCATAGCAGTTGTAAAGGGTCCAGCGTCGGTGATGTACGGCCCTAATGCAATGGGTGGTGTGATCGACGTGGTGCCTCGCCCCCTACCACAAACTGATGGAGTGCATGGCGAGGGTTCGGTGAATCTCTTTTCAAACAATAGGCAAGGGGCTGCTGGTGCGTTTGTAGAGTCAAAGTCCATCGGCGATCTGCCGATTGGTGTGCGCGCACAAGGTGCTATCAGACGTGCCGGCGATGCAGCAACGCCAAACTACGATCTGGCCAATACGGGATTTGAAGAGTGGAGCACAGGAGCAACAATAGATGCCGGTGATCAAGATGTAGGATTCACGGCAATAGGGTCGGTCTTTGCTACAACCCTCGGTATCTATAAAGGCTCTCATCTTGGCAACGCGGCAGACTTGGAGCGCGCCATAGAACGTGGTGAGCCGGCGCAGACGTATCCGTTCTCGTATGACATCACGAATCCTCGACAAGAAATATCACATACGATGTTGTCGCTGCAGGGTAGACTTCGGCTTTCTCCAGAAGCATTGTTACGACTTACGTATGGCTGGCAACAGAACAACAGAAGTGAATTTGATGCGCATAACACGCGCATAGTTGGACCTCAAGACTCCGCTGCTCGTCTGGCTGCTGCGCTTAGAACTCCGGCAATGAATCTCTTGTTAACAACATATTCGCTCGATGCGGCAGTTGATCATGAACTAGGAAACACACTGCATGGCACCGCTGGTATAAGTGCACAACGGCAGGCAAACGACAGAACAGGCACGGTGTATCTCGTGCCTGATTATGTTTCGTGGGGCCTAGGTGGTTTTGCATTTGAGTCGGCCACGTTTGAAAAACTCACCGTTAGCGCAGGCCTACGTTACGACGTGCGTTGGCTTGATGTGTCTCTGCAGAAGCGTGGAAGCAACATCCGCACAGAGCAGATCAAAACCTTTGCAAGCGTTACGGCCAGTGTAGGGGGCTTATGGATCCCATCAGAAGAGTGGTCGGTAAACATGAACGTAGCCACTGCATGGCGTCCACCCCAAGTAAACGAACTCTACAGCAACGACGTGCACCACGGAACAGCCGTTTACGAGATAGGTGATAGCACGCTATCTGCCGAACGTTCTGCGGGGCTGGATGCAACCGTGCGGTATGCCGTAGCTGGACTCGAGATTGAAGCAACGGTCTACACCAACATCTTCAACGGCTACATTCTGTCTTTGCCAGATCCGGAGAACCCAACTATTACTGTTCGTGGTACATTCCCAACGTATCGGTTCACTCAACTACCAGCTATCATCAGCGGAGCGGATCTCTCTGTAACGATGTCCATCACACAACCACTCAACATCTACGCCTCTGGTAGTATGGTTCGTGGCACGGACATGCAGAATAACCAACCACTCTTTCTGATGCCAAGTGATAGGATACGTATGGGCACACACATTCATGCAGATGATGTAGCCTTCTTACACGATGCATATGTGGACGTGAGTGTTATAGGTGTACGCCAACAAACGCGCTTTACGCCTGGTGAGGACTATGCTCTGCCCCCTCCAGGCTACCTCCTTGCCGACATTTCCATTGGTGGTATGATAGATATAAGCGATGCCGTTCAGTCTCGACTTACCATCTCGTGCACAAACATCTTCAACACAGCGTATCGCGATTATCTGAGCAGGTACCGCTACTTCGCAGACGACCCAGGAAGAAATTTCATCATTCGTTTCACTACCACTTTTTGAGGACTTCTTATGAAGTACAATGTTCTTAACCTCGCTGCTCTTGTTGCAGCTGGACTCTTTGCTGTTGGATGTTCGGAGAAAAATCCCGTCAATCCAGGTCCCGTAGACCATGACATCATCACTACCGTTACCATTGTGTTAACGCCTGTGGCATCACCCACGGACAGCATCGTTGTTGTGTGGGAGGATATTGATGGAGTAGGGGGCGCTAATCCCAACCGCATAGACACACTGCGGCTAAGGCCGGGCGTTGTGTATAGCTGCAACGTTGTAATGCAAAACAGATCCGTAACTCCAGTTATTGACATCACAACATCTATCCAAGCAGAGCGAGACAATCACCAACTATTTTATACACTTAGTGATGACTTAGGAGTGATCGCCATTACCGACAGAGACGTACGGGGCTTGCCACTGGGGCTGACGTTTACGCTTACACCAGCCACCACGGCATCGGCAGTTGTTGGACGCTTTGCGTTGAAATTGTCGCACTACCCAAATTCTGCCGACAAGAACGGAACCACTCCGAGCGACGAAACAGACATCTCTATTGAGATGCCGACGGTGGTGAGGTAGGGGGCGCCTCTCATTTCCACGGCTCACCCCGCTCGCTGCGCTCGCTGCCCCTCTCATCCTGAGAGGGGCGAAAGGGAGCGAACATATTACCCCACCCCCTCTCAGGATGAGAGGGGGGTAGGGGGGTGAGCCAAGTCTAGGAAAGGGGTGTAATGGGGGTGAGCCTAAGAGAGACGAAACGACGGAAAGACGGAGAGACGGTAACTCGTAACTATACCCACTATCTTTGTTTGTGCTCCAGACTCCGATAGAAAATGTACGGTTTGTTGTTGTCGACGTTGAAACCACGGGCGGCAAGGCGGGTGAGCATCGTATTACGGAGATTGGGATGTGTGTGATTGAGGATGAACAAATCGTCCGTCGCTATGAGTCGCTCATCAATCCACATCAGGCGATTCCTGACTTCATTCAAATGATGACGGGCATAACGCCAGACATGGTGGCAAATGCCCCCGATGAAGATGCGGTGCTGCCAGCAATCATTTCGGAGTTAGTGTCGGACGTAATGCCGGTTGTATTTGTTGGCCATAATGTTGGCTTCGATTGGAGTTTTGTGAGCAACGCAATCGTGCGCACGGGCCATGAAGTGCCAGATATGCTGCGGCTGTGTACGTGCCGGTTGTCTCGCCGCCTAAGTACGGGACTTGCCAAACACAACCTTGGTGCTGTTGCAGAATTCTACGGATGTGCGATAACTGCCCGCCACCGCGCAATGGGCGATACAGAAGCCACAACAAAGGTCCTCCTCCGCCTTATTGAGCGGGCAAGGGGCGAGCATGATATGCAGACGCTGGGCGACCTAATCGAACTGCAACATGCGCCGCGTGCAAAAGCCCCTTCTAAAACAGCGTCAAAGGTTAAGACGTTGCTAGCACTGCGTTTAGCAGAATTGCCAGACGAACCGGGTGTCTACTACTTCCTCAACACCAAAAAGGTAGTTCTCTACGTGGGCAAGGCAAAGTCTCTGCGTAACCGCGTAACAACGTATTTCAACGATGGCCCGCTTCACGGCAAGTCTGTGCAAAAAATGGTGCGTTATATCCGTCACATTGAATGGGAGACCACTGGCACGGAGCTCGGCGCGATGTTGTTAGAGTCGAGAGAGATTAAAACAAAACATCCTCTCCATAATCGAGCAAGTCTTGAATACCACGCACCGGCCTTTCTGAAGATTACTAACGAAGAGTTTTCGAGAATCATTCTCGTGTTCAATATCGATGATGATGGGGCTGAATATTTTGGTCCGTTCCGAAGTAGACGGATGGCTGAACGAATTCTGGAAATGGTCGTTCGCGAACATGCTCTGCGCACATGTAATGGGGCACTTGTGCCTCACGCTGATGCTCGACCTTGTTTTGATTACCACATTAAAAAATGTTTTGGCCCCTGCGCTCTTCATCAAACAGTTGATGACTATCGCGACTCTGTTGAGCGAGCGCGGAAGTTCCTCATGAATGTTGAAACGGGTGCAATTGCACAGCTCGCAACGCAGATGGAAGATGCAGCCTCGGAACTTGAATATGAACGCGCCGCAATGTTGCGCGATGGAATACGCGAGATTGAACGTGTTACACTCCACGGTGCTGAAAAGCCCCTTGCCGTTACCGATACAAACATCATTGTGATTGTTCCTACCAGCGATAGATATGCAACGGTTGAGGTGTATGCGCTGCGCGCTGGACGTTTAGCGTACCAGCGGGTGATGGGAACACAGGCCGACCGGGCACCAATATTTGCAGAACTTGTTCATTTGTTCCACCAGCCCCCACCCAAAGGTGCGTTTACAGACCGCGAGTTGGATGAATTGCGCATTATGACGTCTTGGTTGTATCAGCGAAGAGAACGTGCGTCAACAATCGTTGTGCATGCCGTGGATTCTATTCCCGAAGAGTTTAACGAGGCAATGCGAGTCTATCACGGTAGGAGTAAAAGCCGCACCGAAACGGTCTCCGAATATTCACAGATTCCAGAAAATGATGACTACTGTGTTTGATGAGTTGTTCAACAACACGTCAGGTGTTGTTGATGTGCGTTCACCAGCAGAGTATGCTCAGGGACATATCCCAGGCGCAGTGAATATCCCCATCTTTGATGATGCAGAACGCGCCGTTGTTGGAACTGCCTACGTGCAACAGGGAAGAGAGCAGGCAATAGATCTTGGTTTGGGCATCGTTGGCCCTAAGCTCGTTGGCCTTGTTGAACAGGCGAGGGCTATTGGCAAGCCCCTTATCGTTTATTGTTGGAGAGGGGGCATGCGCAGCGCGGCGATGTGTTGGCTGCTGCAAACATCAGGGATGCACGTTCTGGTTGTACCACGAGGGTACAAGGGATACCGTGCTCATGCGATGGGTGTACTCTCCCAACAATGGTTGTTGCGTGTTGTAGTTGGGCCTACTGGTTCGGGCAAAACGGAATATCTCCACGCACTTGCACAACAAGGAGAACAGGTTTTGGATTTAGAGGCCATCGCCTGCCACAAGGGTTCTGCATTTGGAATGCTTGGCGAGTTGCCACAACCTACAACCGAACACGCTTTCAACCTCATACATCGAGATATTGCACAATTCGATATTTCAAAACCTGTTTGGGTAGAAGACGAGAGTAGATTGATCGGAAGGGTTTACCTTCCTGAAGTACTCTTTGAGGCGATGCAGAAAGCCGAGCTACATGTATTGGATGTTTCACTAGAAACACGCATCGCCAATCTCGTGCGGATTTATGGCGGATACCCAAAACAAGACCTTACAGACGCATTCGAGAGACTTCGCAAGAAGCTTGGAGGCGCTCGTTGTAACCAAGCAATTGATGCAATAAGTGAAGGTGATCTGGATACAGCCGTTGGCGTTGCACTAGAGTACTACGATAAGACGTACGCATATTGTATGACAAAGAGAACACGAGAAAAGCCATGAACTACAAACTCACGCAATATTCACACGGCGCCGGGTGCGGTTGCAAAATCTCGCCTGCTGTGCTCGACTCGATTCTTCGCACAGATATTATACCAACGTTTGATGCCAGACTGCTGGTGGGAAATGATACACGTGATGATGCAGCCGTGTACGACCTAGGTGATGGTACTGCAATTGTTAGCACCACGGACTTCTTCATGCCCATTGTTGATGACCCGGTAGACTTTGGTCGCATCGCAAGTGTAAACGCCATTAGCGATATCTATGCTATGGGTGGAACGCCACTGATGGCTATTGCAGTTCTCGGCTGGCCTATAAATACAGTGCCAATAGAAGCTGCTCGTCTGGTCTTGGACGGTGCTCGCTTGGCATGCGCAGACGCAGGAATTATACTAGCTGGTGGTCATAGCATAGATAGTCCAGAGCCAATCTTTGGTCTAGCTGTTACTGGACGTGTATCCTTAGCTAACCTCAAAATGAACACGGGTGCTAAGGAGGGCGATGTCCTCTTTCTTACAAAGCCCATTGGAGTAGGCATACTTACAACTGCCCAAAAGAAAGGCATCCTAAAAGAAGAGCACGCCAACATGGCGCGCGACGTAATGGTAAAGCTCAACAATGCAGGGGAAACATTTGGTACGCTTCCCTACGTACATGCAATGACGGACGTTACTGGCTTTGGACTAATGGGGCACCTCTGTGAACTATGCGAAGGGGCTAATCTATCGGCGGTAATAGATGTTGATGCAGTGCCCCTTATCAATCGTGATGTGATCTTGGAATATCTCGCACAAAAATCTTTCCCAGGAGGCACCGTTCGCAACTTTGAAGCGTACGGTCATAAAATCTCGCCCCTAACAGAAGAGCAACGGTATATCTTGTGCGATCCGCAAACGAGCGGTGGACTCTTAGTGAGTGTAGATCCGTACCATGCCGATGACTTCGTGCGCGTAGCCGCTCAGCTTGGGCTAGGGGAGATGAAGGCGATTGGGACGATGACGAAGTACGAAGTACCAATTACGAATTACGAAGTACGAATTACTCTTCCCATTCCGCTATAAACACATTTGTATCTCTCGTTCCATTGTTGTTGCGGTTGCTCGACCATACGAGGCGCTTGCCGTCTGGTGAGAACATAGCAAAGGCGTTGAAGATGCTCTCCGTAGTAATCTGCTCTAGTCCTTTACCATCTACATTGATCATGTAGAGGTTAAAATCATACCCACGTTTTGAAGCATGGTTTGATGCAAAGATGATTTTCTTTTGTGATGGATGGAAGAAGGGGGCCCAGTTAGCTTTACCTAGATGTGTTATCTGCTGTACGTTGGATCCGTCTGTGTTACACGTAAAAATCTCCATGTCTGTAGGTGCTACAAGTCCTTGAGCAAGAAGTTCCTTGTATTCCTTTTTTGCCGAATCGGTCTGCGGGCGTGATGCACGATACACTAGCATTTCCCCGTTTGGAGAATAGAATGCGCCGCCATCATATCCGAGCTCGTTTGTGATCTGAATGAGGTCTGTGCCATCTGTCTTCATTGTCCAGAGTTCGAGATCGCCAGATCTGTCCGACGTGAAAACGATCCGGTCGCGTTTTGGTGATAACGTTGCTTCGGCATCATATCCCACATGGTCTGTGAGTTTCTGCACAATCGAGCCGTTCTTATCTGCAACAAAGATGTCGTATGATGGCAGTACCTGCCACAGATACTTACGGTCTGCCCGTGCCGCAGGCAATGGTGGACAGTCATCGCCCCACTCATGTGTACTCGCGTAGAGAACATCGGAGTTGTTCGGCATAAAATATGAACACGTGGTGCGCCCCTTACCAGTGCTGATTAATGGGGCTTTGTATGTTGAATCATTTGCGGCCTTTTCGATGTCCATCATGTGGATTTGATCACATGAATGCCCCCACGCATTGTAGTTTGATTGGAAGGACAGCTTTGTTCCGTCTGGACTGAAATAGGCCTCGGCATTATCGCCACCGAATGTTAGTTGGCGGATGTTTTTGAGATGTTTCTCCGATGGTTGCGCTGCTGCAACGATGGAGCCAAAGGCGAGAACAAGAACGAGAAGAATGTGTAGTGTCATAAACGGTACGAAACGCCAAAGAGAATCGAAATTGTTTGTAAGTCTTCGCCAAAAGTTTTCATGTAGCGCGCGCTTGCCATCACAGTAAAATGTTCGGATACGCTGTAGCCAAGCCCAGCCGTGCCCCCTAGCGTGAAATACGCCTCGTTGTTGATAGTCTCCAAAGGTCTGTTCTTACCTTCATAGGCAGTTACAAACGTTACGCCCGCATGGGCTATCACATACGGGTGCAGCACATCGTGGCCAAACACATAGCCGATGCCACCAAGCAACGGTGTGGTAGACATTGAATATTGTGATAGATCCTGAATGCCAGAATCCGTCTGCACCTCGGTGCCAAGTGTGTACCAGGCCTTACCTACGGTAACAACACCAAACGAACGCTCAGAAATAAACTTCCAAAAATTGAGATTCACACCCCAGGCGGTTTGTAGTCCAAGCCCCTTACCAACATCTCCAAATGGGATGATGAGCCCGCCATCAATTGCTATGCGGTCCTTTTGTGCAGCCAACGTATACGTGTATTCATCGTCTTGGGCCATCATCTGCGATGCATAAGCAAAGCATGACATACAAAAAACAAAGAATGAGAGTGCTTTCATAGACCCGAAGCTACGAAGAGTCTGTATTTTTGTAGCCTATGAGCAATCACAACAAGCCAACGAAGCGCGGTCTAGATTTACTACGCGATCCGAAGTACAACAAAGGAACGGCGTTCACCCGCCAAGAGCGAGAAGAGTATGGTCTCATGGGGCTTCTACCCGATATGGTCTCTCCGCTGGACATGCAGCTCCTGAGGATTGAAGGCCACATCAAGAGTCTGCCGGCAGCCATCGACAAATATGTCTATCTGAGCGACCTGCAAGAACGAAATGAGAATCTGTTCTACCACATTTTAATGGGCAACCCAGTGGCATATATGCCAGTGGTGTACACGCCTACTGTGGGCCTGGCCTGCCAAACGTTTGGCCGGATCTACCGCCGACCCAAGGGATTATTCATTAGTGTTCGGCACAGGGGGCGTATGGCCGAAGTCCTCCGGAACTGGCCCGAATTAGACGTGCGCTGGATATGTGTTACCGATGGCGAGCGTATTCTAGGTCTGGGCGACCTCGGTGCACAAGGTATGGGAATACCTGTAGGCAAGTTGGCGCTCTACACTGCGTGTGCTGGCGTGCCCCCTCAATGTACTCTGCCCATTGCACTCGATGTGGGAACAAACAATGAATCGTTGTTTAACGACCCGTTCTATATCGGGATTCGCGACAAACGTTTAGTAGGTGATGAGTATAATCAGTTTATCGAAGAATTTGTCTCAGCCGTAGAAGAAGTGTTCCCACAATGCAGCATTCAGTGGGAAGATTTTGCTAATCACAATGCTGGACCAATCTTGGATAGATACCGCAATCGAATATCATCATTTAACGATGACATCCAGGGTACAGCGGCTGTTGGTGTTGCCGGAATTCTTGCTGCCTTACGCATGAAGAACGAACGTCTTGCAGATCAGTCATTCCTGTTCTTTGGTGCAGGATCGGCGGGAACAGGCATTGCTGACTTGTTGTGTAAGGTAATGGAAGCAGACGGCATCCCTCTCGAAGAAGCTCGCAAGAAATGTTGGCTTGTAGATAGTAAGGGGCTTGTTGTTGCATCACGAGAAGAACTAACAGCAACCAAACAACCATTTGCGCACGATGCAGAACACGTTGAGACACTTGAAGAAGCAGCACGTGTAACAAAGGCAACGGCACTCATCGGCACTAGTACTATTCCAAGAAGTTTTACTCGCGAAGTGCTCGAGCAGCTTGCTGCAAATACCGAGAGCCCCATAATTTTCCCGTTTTCTAATCCTACGTCAAAGAGTGAGTGTTCGGCAGAAGAAGCGTATACGTGGACAAATGGGAAAGCAATATTTGCTAGTGGAAGCCCCTTCGACCCAGTTGTACTTGATGGCAAGACGCACTACCCTGGTCAGGGCAACAACGTATATATCTTTCCTGGCGTTGGCCTAGCGGTGTATGCAACAAAGGCATCTACAATACCAGATCATGCCTTTGCAGTTGCAGCTCGCGCACTGGCAGCGATGGTGTCTGATGAGCAATTTTCTAAGGGGCTTATCTATCCGCCAATGGCAAACATTAGGCATGCTGCCATTGTTGTTGCCACAGCAGTTGCTGAATTCTTCTTTGCACAGGGATTAGCTCGCGTAGAGAAGCCAGTCAACATTTCATCGTTTATCGAAGAGCATGTATGGGCACCAGAGTATTAGTGCAACGAGATTAACGGAGTGTTGACTCGGGGAATTGCCGGTTCCATATTTCCTGACCGTCCTTATTTACGATGCTGATGGTTAACACGCGTTCGCCTTTCTTACCCGTTACACGAAGGAGTCCAAAATTGTGGCCTCCATATTCGGTCCCGGCAACACGATACGTGTTTGACTGTTTTGCAATGTCCTTGTTGCTCCCGGCGGTAAGTGCCGAGCTGGTTACTTCATATAACGGATACGTACCCGGACGGTCGAGCTTTGACAGTTCGGCCGCGTGAATATCTCCAGAAACAAAACAAACCCCAGTGAACTTGTTCGTGGTTATGAGATCAACAATCCGCTTCCGTTCTTCAGGCATACGCGAGAAACATTCTTTACGGAGGTTGTCCGTAAGGAACTGTGAGCCAACAACGATAATCTTAAATGTAGCCGTTGATGAGGCAAGAGCATCTATCAGCCATTGAATTTGTTGCTCACCAAGAATGGTATGGTCTCCATCTGTACGGTCGTTCGATGAGCGATAATATCTAGCGTCCAACAAGAAAAACTGTGCGTCGATACATTCAAAACTTGTTGTTACTCCCGGCATGTCCATCACACCGTACGATGGGTTTGGCCAGAACAATCGGAACACATCAAGCGCTACGTTTTTTCCCCACCATCCTCTATCTGAATCATTCGGACCAAAGTCGTGATCGTCCCATGTTGCGTAATTGGGAGTAGTTGCAAATAGTGCGCGCGATTCTGCAAGAGCTCTCGTGTGACTATATCGCTTGATGATACCAGAACGCGAATTCCAATCGGGCTCACGTAAATAGGTGTTGTCTCCCGTCCAGATCATTGCGTCCGGTTTTATTGAAGCAATCGTTGTAAAGATCTCTGGCTCAGAACCATACCCCAACTCTTTACCTGACGAGTCTTGACGTTCGTAGCCAGCTTCATTTACGTAGTTACAAGAACCAAAGGCAATTGTGAAAGGGGGCAAGTTGTTGCCCCGCCACTTCCAGATGGGACGAGACGTAAACGTTGTTGGAAAATCCAGAGCAACGGCATTGCCATTAACAATGACATGGTACTCGTATTTGTTGTTTGGCTCTACGCTATCGAGAACAAACGTAATACAGTTTCCATCCTCTGCTCGCGTGCGCCGAGTTGGCGTAGAGAGCCTCTTGCCTGCAACGTTGTTGCGATACGTAATGCGTACCTCGGCTTCGTCCCACGTCTGCACCCAGATGCTTGCGCTACGCATGTCTGTGTGGCCCACCATCGGTCCGGCACGTAATCCAGATTGAGCAAAGAGACAAGAGGCTGACAATGTATGCAGCACCAACGCAACCAACCACACAACGTTCTTCTGGATATTACCCATAGCGCAAATGTTTGATCTCTTCACCTTTGTCCCCGATTTCTTTCATGGCCTCGATGCCAATTGATAAATGCAGGTCTGCAAAATCTTCAGTAACACGTTTGTCTGATTCTTCGGTCTTCACACCTTCGGGTACTACAGGCACGTCACTTACGAGGAGCAGTGCTCCACGAGGAATGCCATTTTTATGGCCAACAATAAAAATTGTTGCCGTTTCCATATCTATTGCCAGGCAAGACAACTCCGTAAGGCGAGTGCGAAATAGCACGTCCCATTCCCACACACGTCGGTTAGTTGTATAGACCACACCCGTCCGATATTCTTGACCGTGCTCTAGGATTTTATCAGAAACAAACTTGTGCAGTTTAAACGACGGAAGTGCCGGCACCTCAGGAGGGAAGTAGTCGTTACTTGTTCCATCACCACGTATGGCCGCAATCGGTAAGATGAAGTGGCCAATCTCCGTTGACTTGTTTAGTCCACCACACTTACCAAGGAACAAAACACCCTTGGGCATGCGTGCAACCAGTAGGTCCATGACGAGCGCAGCATTGGGCGACCCAATTCCATAGTTGATAATCGTGAGGTTATCATGCGTTGCCGTCTGCATCGGCTTATGAGCCCCCCGTATCTCAACATTAAACCGCCGCGCAAACGACTCAACATATCCCTTGAAATTGGTCAAAAGTATGTAGTCGCCAAACTCGGATATCTCCGTACCCGTATAGCGCGGCAGCCAGTTCCGAGCAATTTCTTCTTTTGTGTGCATGAGGCAAATGTAACTCCGTAACTCCGTAACTTCTTCCATGACCCCACTCGAAACAATCGCTCGTTTCGAATACCGCTTGCGCGGTCTTGTGATGATGTTGCCTTCCCCTGCGGCCGTAAAGCTCTTCTCTGCCGGCCGTACAACATTTGCGAAGCGGTTCCCCCGTGATATTCCGAAGGAGAGCTACACGCCACCACCAGAGCTTGGTGTAACGGCATGGGGACTCCATTTCCAACTACCGTTGTGGAATGCTGCGGGGATGTTTAAAAAGGGGGAGGGGTACAATGTTGTTTCTGCTCAGGGGGCAGGGGGCTATGTGGCGGGAACAACAACGTCGCGTGTGCGTGCAGGCAATGTCCGCAATGGTGTAACGTGGCCATCAATCCCATATCCACATTCACACGCAGGTTCAAATTGGATGGGGCTACCCAATGAAGGGCACACAGTGGTTGCTAGCCGGATTAATTTGGTCAATCGTGTGGCTGGCTGTCCGGTGGGTGCAAGTGTAAGTGCAGAACCGGCAATCGAAGACACGCAGGCACTATTTGAGCTGATAGAAGGGATGAATCGATACGAAGATTCGGGAGTGGACTACGTAGAGCTTAACGAGAGTTGTCCCAACGTGCCCGCGCATCGCGCAGGATCCATACTCGACGAATCACTTATACGTAGGCTTGATGCGATTGCCGTTCAGGTGTTAGCTAAACGCAGCAGACGTATGCCTGTGGTTGTAAAATTTTCGACAGATACTAATCTCGAACAAGTGCCCGAACTTGTTCATGCCTTAGTAGAACGGGGCTTTGATGGAATTATCCTAGGCAATACATCAACACGGTATGATGCCCATCGTCCGATGATTGACACACGAGACCGTGCGATGTATGATTATTTCACAACAACGTATGGCGGTGGACTCAGTGGAAGCATCTTGCGTGCCGACTCGCTTGCATCGTCGAAGGTTGCGGTAGACGCAGCGCGTGTTTTAGCCCCTTCCCAAGAATTTCACGTTATTAGATGTGGTGGCGTTTCTACAGCAGAAGACATCGAAGCATCTCGTAGTGCAGGAATCTTGCTGAACCAATGGTACGTTGGGTACTTCGAGGCATTCTCACGTCACGGACATCGTCTCTATGAAGATGTTGTGTCTCGCATGCGCGCTATACGTTGAGATACACTATCGTAAAAGGCTTTAAAGGTCTTGGGCTTGCGCCCCATATCACGAAGATCTTCCTCAAAGTCCTGCCTATCATACGCATGCATCTTGAGCACCGAGTCTGTACGTATGCGTACGTCGTTCCAATCGGTTGACGATTCACGCGCAATGATCACATCAGCGTACGTGCTAATTAGATGCTCATCTGGCGTGTCAGAGTTTGAACAACTTATTACGCTGGCTACAAACAAAATCAACACGAATACTTTTTGGCGAGTCGGCGACTCGCCCCTACTTGTAATTCGTAATCCGTAATCCGTAATTGATCCTCTCATCTCTGCTCCTTCATATATTCTTTCACAATCCACACCAGCTCGTTGAGGATCATTGCAGTAGCGCCCCATAGCGGAACGGACGGGTGAATGTTCCACTGAGGCACGTCTACAAGTCTACCATAGAGCGATCGCTTTTCAAAGCTGATGGATGTTGCATCGAGGAACGATGCGAATGGTATGTCCAATACCTCAGTTACTTCTGCTTCGCTAATCACCCACTGCCGACTCTTTTTTATCAGCGCTACTACAGGTGTAACGGCGCTGTTGGACGGGGGAATATAGAGAGGCGATAGCTCACCTAAAATCGTAACGTCATGCGGCTCAACACCAATCTCTTCGTGCAGTTCTCGAAGTGCTGCCGTGTACACGTCTTCACCCTCGTCAATTCTGCCCCCTGGAAATGAAATCTGACCCTTATGACTCCGAAGCGATAGGCTGCGTACGGTAAATACAATTCGTAGATCATCTATTACTTCCGCAATAAGCGGAACCAATACGGCACTCCTGCGCGCATCAGCAGGTGGCGGAGCAAGACGTAATGCCGATTCCGGCATATCCGGCACAAACACTCTGTGCGCGTCTAACCCGGGAAGGGGCTTGGCGAGACGTTCACGTATGTGGTCAATCAGGTTCATGATGCAAATCTCGACACTTTAGAGTTGTAATTTGACGAATGATGAGTCTAGATGATTTACTCCTTCTGCCAAACATCGTTGATGTTACCACCGATTCTCGTGAGGTTGCCCCGGGCTGGATATTTGTTGCTGTTCGTGGCTCGTTGTTCGATGGCCATTCGGCAATACAACAGGCACTTACACAGGGTGCCATAGCTATCGTGGCCCAAGAGCTCCCTAGAGAAGCTTGCGCGGTGCCCGTTGTTATTGTGCCAGACTCGCGTCTTGCCTATGCAATGTTGGTGCAAGAGCTCCTCAAACACCCCACGGGCGATATGCGAGTGTACGGCGTTACGGGAACCAATGGGAAAACCACGTGCGCTACACTTCTTGAACAGATGTTCACATTTGCCGGGCGTACAACAGGGTTTATCGGTACAACGGGTAACAGATATGCCGGCAAAAACCTCGCTACCAGTTATACAACTCCTCATGCACATGCCTTGGGTGAGTTGTTTATGGAGATGCGGCAGCACCAGGTAGATACCGTGTGTATGGAGGTGAGTTCTCATGCCCTTGATCAGCATCGAGTATGGGGCACACCTTTTCGCGGCGCAATCTTCACCAACCTGACGAGGGATCACCTCGACTATCACGGAACGATGGAGAACTATGCGCGTGCAAAGAAGCGACTCTTTGACATGCTCCCTGAAGATTCCGTAGCAGTGTTCGATGCAGACAGTGAATGGGCACCCTACATGAAACGCAATTGTTTAGCTAGATGCACAGTAACAGTAGGTTGTGATCAGTTTGCCAGCGTTAGGATAACAAATGTAGATGTGTCTCTCCATGGCGCCACGTTTACGCTTGTGCGTTCTCATGACGATCTCACAACAGTACCTGAGCAGATGGAAATAACAACATCGTTGCTCGGTGGATTCAACGTTACCAATGCGGCCATGTGCGCCGTGCTCTGCTTGCTCGATGGTTTGCCACCAGATGTGGTTGTGCATGCTATGGCGAACGTAAAGGGTCCAGCAGGGCGCATGGAGCGCTATGACCTGCCCAACGGCGCGATAGCCGTGATTGACTATGCACATACGCCAGATGCACTTGATAACGCATTACGTGTGTTGCGTGAGCTCCACTCCGATGGCAGCGTGCGGCCAAACATCCACGTAGTTTTTGGCTGCGGCGGAGATCGTGACAAGGGAAAACGTTCGGAGATGGGAAATATCGCCGCACATCATGCTGACTTCATTTGGCTAACAAATGATAATCCACGATCAGAGGACCCTACCGAAATCATCAAGAATATTCTTGGCGGTATTGAGGGGGCAGCGCGTGAACGCACAGAAGTTATAGAAGACAGGCATCTCGCAATTCGTGCGGCATTAAGCGCAGCAGGCCCCAATGATGTAGTGCTCGTAGCAGGGAAGGGGCATGAGGAGTATCAAATTATTGGACTCGAACGGCTGCCATTTAGTGACGCTGCAGAGGTTATCGACTTCGGAAACGCAAGCCAACTTGAACATAGGTAGATGGCATTGCTAACAGATACGCTACTTCGTCAAACGTATGCTCGGCACTCACTACAACGTCCACAGCCGCTAGATTAGAAAACAACGTGGCAAACAATTCCGCGCGTGCATCGTGGGGGATCACCATATCTGGAGGAGCGCCATAACGCGACTCAAATACGGGCAAGCTGATATAGTACCGAGCACCTACAAGAATGTGTTCGGCTACAGTTAGCGAGGCATCGCCACGGAACCATAAAGCCCCTTTCATGCCACGCCAACTGCCTGTAACGGAAGATGAGGGTGTTCGGTAGTCTTCACGTACTACGTACCATTCTGCACCACCAGCCAGCCGGAAGGACCAGTCCCCGCTCAAGATTGGTGCAGTAAGTGCACCAAGACTTGGACCCGAAAGAATGAGTGTTCGTCGTATCGGAGAATACACCACGGCCGTGTCGTCGTTCGGTGATTGGCTGTTGTCTATGTCATGTTTACATCTGTGAAACCAGCCAGCCCGCGCGGACCACCAAGACCCAGATGCGTGAACAAGGAGTTGCTCTTCCCATCGGGCCGTACGTGGATTAAATCCAATGTTGTTCATCGGATTGGCTGTTAGCTCCTGATGAAACTCAAGAGATGTTGTCCAGTGAATGGTTTCTTCTGGATCATACGTAAAACGAAATGGCTCTATAACCACGTGCAGACGAAGTTGCCAGGCCTGATCGTGTTGGTAGGAGCCCCATCCTCTGTACATCTCGGCACCACCCATAACACTGGGCACTGCACCAAGGGGCGATGGGCGGCGTGCCATATCTACAAGCCATGAACGTGATGGCTTTATTTGTGATGAACTTTCTACTGAAGCTACCAAGCACAAAAAGGCGCACAGCATAAAGCCGTGCGCCTTTGTTCTTGAAGTGTTCATAGGAAACTAGTAACCAGTAACTAGCTATTCCGCTTCCATGTTTGCGCGGTGCTGGCGGCGGGCAGCCTTAAGGCGTGCCATGCGGCGCTCAACACTTGGCTTCACAAAGAATGCGCGTTTCTTGAATTCACGCAGAACGCCAGAGCGCTCATATTTCTTCTTGAAGCGGCGCAACGCACGGTCGATCGACTCGTTGCTTTGTATGGTAACTCCGATCACGGGAGGTCCTTGAGGTTGAAAGGTTACTTGAAATTTTCTACCAGACGTTTTTCTTTGCTCTTTTCGAAATGGACAAGCAATGAAGCCCGACCATTTGACATTACTTCTTTTGAACGAACGATGCCAACGTCATCCCACGTCTTGTGGTAAATAACATCGCCAACTTTGTATTCGCTCTTTGGCGAGTACTCTTTTGAATCTTCACGCGCCAGCTTGATCTCGGTTACTTTTTTCTCAGCAGATGCTGCTAACGCATCGAGGTTAACGAGCTGCGAGTGATGACTTACAGAGCAACGTGCCCATTGTTGACGACCATTGTCGGATTCAAGCGGCTCACCAATGAGTTCGTGCTTTGTGTCTCGCATAAGGAAGGGCGAGTACAATACGATGTATTTCGCCTTACGCTTTGCCTTCTTAGGAACCTCAACACCGTCTGCATCAACTTCCTTCTTGGCAACCTTTTTAACAGCCTTCTTGGCGGCTGCTAAAACCTTCTTTGCTGCTGCTTCTTCAGGAGTGAGTGCAATCTTCGTCGTTTTCTTCGCTTTGGCGGGAGCCTTAACGGGCGGCATATGTTACTCTTAATTTTGCGGGACTTGCAAGATACACTTTTTCAGTGGATTATGAGTACGGGAACCACATTGAACTTGCCCCTTATCCGGCTAACTACTTTAAAATAAAGGCCACTAACTTTTGGTAGCGAATCAAGTCGCCGACCCATAAGGTCATAGAAGTCTGCCATTTCGTCAGGGCCTAGTTGGTCGTTTTCATCATTCACGGAGGTTAACGGGGCAGATTCAAAGGCGCCTGCATCGGGAGCAGCGCCTTGGTAGACGTCGTTGATGCCCGGGAGGCGGATTGCCATGTCGATGGCTGGGCTTCCAAGTCTAAGTCGTAGGTCGGCGTTGGCAACATCTTCGAACAATGGGTTGGCACGTATGTCTCGGCTACCTATCTGCACATTAGGCGAGGTGGTGGATGAAGTGAGAGAATTGCGAAACTCATCAACAGACTCCGCGGAAACACAGTTGGCAATTCCATGAACGCTGCGTATCACGGCAACGTTTGGTCCAGACGGTGTGTAGTAAACGTTTGCATCCGTCACTACCGAATATGTCAGGAGTTTGTCTACACCATCAAACATCCATGGCGAATTATCTGCAACAACAATGTTGTTTGTGGCGGTGAACGTGTCCCACGTGTTGTTCCAAAGGTACAAACCAAAACCTGCTGCACCCTTTGCAACGATGGTGTTGTGATAGAACTGTATAACACCAGGAGTAGAATTTGTAGTGCCTGCGTTCAGCTTTAGCGCAGTTGACCACGATCTGTCCGTTATTGTGTTGTTACATTCCACGAAGAACGCATCGTAGTTGTGGTTCTTCCTGTCGCTTATAACGTATGTGTTTCGAGTAACGAGAAACGGACCAAAAGCTGGGTAGATAAGTGATGTGCCAACAGGGCAGCCGATTACGTTGTTGCGACGAATTCTAGCGTTTGTAGCTCCGCCGCCGTTGCCACCGATGATATCTATCCCATCGTAACAATTGCTCACGGTGTTCGTGGAGATGTCAACGTTGTCGATAACAGTCTTGGACATAAGTGCGCCAACGCTAATTCCCGCTATTGTGCCATCAACAGTGTTGGAAAAAATATCGATGTCGGTAGTCGAGTCGGCCCCATTGGCCGCAAACCAAATCCCTACGTTCTCTAGATATCTCCCATAGCTTCCTTGATCTAGTACCGATGCGTCTCGAGTTTGTTTAAATGCGCCATGTGACCATGTGCCTACGCCATCGCTGATAACATTGCCGCGAACGCAGATGCCGCCCGTTTCCCCACTGAACGCGATAGGGAAGTTTGTGTTCAAGAAATCGCAATTCGCAATGGTTACATTCTTGATATTATTCATTGCAATAGTAAATGGCGGATAGCATTCATCTACCAGGCCAAACACGTTTTTTATGCAACGTGTGTTGCCAAACTCTCTACATGAAAGTCCAATGATATACAGATTGGCGCTATTGCCATTTCCGTTCACCGTTAGACAACTCCATCGTCTTGAGGTTCGGACAACGGCAGAATTTATTGATTGACGGAATTTGCGAGTGAAGATAGTTCCACCAGTGCGGTAGAAGCCATCTACTTCATATCCGAGATCTTTCAGACTTGGGTAATTAGGAAAGTTTGGACTTGGATACCTGAGCGCATACGGGTATAGGCGCTTGCCACTTTCTCCAACTACCAGTGCTGTGTATGCCATTTCATCGGGAAGTGTATGATACCACTCCGCAGTATCGGCAGCAGTCCGATTCCAATTTGCTGTAAGATCAGTGCCGCCGCTTAGTACGGCCTTCTTCCACGGCTCCGCCATAATGATGATTGGAGCCCCTTCATCACAGCTTGTTGTAATGTTAAGCGTCATGTCAAAGTCGTTTTCGTACACTCCCTCCAGCAGCACAACGGTGGTGCCACAAGGCAGCCCCCCGCTTAGCAACGTCTTGAACGATCCGGGCTTTTCACGTGTATACGTTGTGCCAGAGCCCGTTGGTCCTACGTAGAGAACCGGGCCTTGTGGCGATGGCAATTGCAAACTTTTTGTTGTGGCGGTGGCATCAAGTACGGTAGCTGCGTTCGTATTCCCAAGCACAGTAATCTTTACGTCGAGTTCGGTGCCAGGTTTGAGATCGATGATGGACGACCGAAGTTGTGGCAATCCTCTCACGGTTACAAGCGTAAGTGGCATTGCTAGGGTCCACGCATCAAGTCCTTGCCGAACCATAACGATGGTAGTAAGCGACGTATCAGTTTGCCACTCGTTTGGCAGATCAGTTACGGCAACACCAACTGATGTTGACAATGGAGATAAACGCAAAGTCGGCTGTGCCACAGCGGTTAAGCATGCGATACAGCCGACGATGAATATTAGAACCTTCACGTTACCGCGCTTTTGCGAGGCGGGCCTTGAGTTGCACGATTACTGGGACGGGGCTAGGGTCTACCTTATTCAGAGCCGCAAGATGCCAGCTCACCCAATCTCCGAGATAGATCAACGAGAACATGCGTCCTAGGAGAGTTACACCTTTGCCTTCGAGTGTTTGAACGTCATCAACAGCCGACTTGATAATGTCATGCACCGCATCAAAGCGAAGTTGGTTGCGTTTATGGTCGTCCGGGTCGCGCAATAAAATCACGGAACATCCCTTTGCCTTCGCTTTTGGATGTTGCCAGCCATTGATTTCGTTGTGATTCATCTCTGGTACGAGGTTGCCAAATGCCAATTGTTTAGCATTCTCTTGGATCTGCCCACGCCATCTCAGATTCACAACGTCTAGCTTGTCTGACGAAGAATAAATCACGGGAATATTCCCCACAAGTTTCTTGGCAATCTGAAGAGCTGGGTTCTTTGCAGTTGAAGAGGCGTAGAGATCACGAACTTCATCCGTGTGTGCTAAGATCTCACGAACACCCTTGTTTATTAAGCGCACCGACTTTGCATCAAAGGCGCCATAACGCCCCATGATTGTCAAAAGTGGGAAGAACGAATAAGCAAGAGCACATCGTGGCTGATACCCCGGTGGAATGTTCACGATTGGCATGCCGTATGTTACCGCTCGTTTGCCGAGAGACCCGCCCGTTGTGATACACATAACGCGCATCGTCTTCTTGCGAACTTCGTCAAACGAGGAAAGTGTTTCTTCTGTTTCGCCCGAGTAGCTAGAACAGACAACATTTGTGTCAGAGTCTATCCATGCTGGGGAATGGTATCCACGATGAACAGAGACGTTCAGATGTTCGCTTCCAGGCGTAGCCGCAGCATAACTCCGGAGAAGGTCGGCACCAATAGCCGAACCGCCCAGGCCAAAGAACGCATAGCGCTGAGATGTTGCCTGCTGGCGCCACAATGGGGCACTTTCGCCAATGGAAATGGCTTCTTTTACCTGCTCCGGAAAACGGTACAGGACGTCGAACATGTTAGATTTATCGGTTGTTGAAGCCGGATTTTTGGGCATTGTGCACCTCTTTCATACCAATTGGCAAAGTCTGCGATAATAGAGAATCTATAGGGCGATAAGCAAGGGAAAACGACCTAGTCGCCGTAGGGGGGCTGTCTCAGCTCTATCGGAGAGGCCCCAATTTTGCCCCGAAAACGCATATTCAGGAATTCTACGGCCATGGAGAAGGACATTGCGAAGTAAACATAGCCCTTTGGAACGTGGGCATGGAAGCCCTCTGCCACGAGCACCATTCCCACCATCAGGAGGAAGGCAAGGGCGAGGATTTTGACGGTTGGGTGGTTGTGGATGAATCTGGAAATACTGCGGGCACTAATCTGCATCACGATTACAGCAATTATCACCGCTGTTGCCATGATGACGAAGTTCTGAGACAGGCCGATTGCGGTTACTACAGAGTCGATCGAGAACACTAAGTCAAGCAAAATGATCTGTATAATCATCAAACCAAAGGCGGAACCCTTGGGTTTTGCGCCAGCTTCTTCTGAACCTTCAAGTTTGGAGTGTAACTCAGACGTGGCCTTTGCGAGCAGAAATAGGCCCCCTGCAAGCATGATGAGATCACGGCCACTAAACCCAAACTCCGTCCCAAAAATTGGCCCAATATTGATAAGAGGCGCCGTGAGCCGTGCCAACCAGGTGATGAAGAACAGAAGTACTATCCGTAGGACAAGAGCAAGGGTAATGCCAATGGTGCGAGCCCGGGCTTGGTCCGACTCTTTGAGCCGGCTTACCAAGATGGAGATAAAGATGATGTTGTCTATACCAAGAACAATCTCCAAAATGGAGAGTGTAACAAGAGACACCATATTGTCAACAGAAAAGAGTGATTCCATATTCCTGCAAATCTAAATTGTATCCATGAACTTCAACAGCATCAATCCAACAACTGAAAAAGTTGTGGCTTCCTACCGCATGTTGAGCGTGGAAGACGAACAAGACATAGTGAATCGTGCAGACGAAGCACAAAAAATCTGGGCCAACGTGGCCTTGGCCAACCGAATTGCTGTGATGCGGCGCATCGCCGACGTTCTTCGACGAGACGTTGAGGACATCGCAACGCTGATTACAACGGAAATGGGTAAGCCCATAGTTCAGGCGCATTCGGAGGTAATGAAGTGTGCTTCTGTGTGCGAATACATGGCAGACATAGCCCCTGCAATCCTCGCTAGACAGCTGGTAGAGCTCGAAGACGGACCAGCGGAAATATTGAGTGAGCCATATGGTCTGGTGCTCTGCATCATGCCGTGGAACTTTCCGCTATGGCAGTTTTTCCGGTTTGCTGCCCCCGCACTCTTGGTTGGAAATGGAATTCTCCTCAAACATGCATCAACTACATGGGGCTGTGCATTGCGCGCTGCGGCCGTATGCCTGGAGGCCGGCCTGCCAGAACACGTAGTTTCCTGTTTGATGATCGGCATTCCTAGAGTGTCGTTTGTATTGGCCGACCCACGGGTTCGGGCCATCACACTTACGGGCTCGGTGCAAGCGGGATCGTCCGTCGCAAGCCAAACTGGGACTCAGTTGAAGAAGACGGTATTGGAATTGGGCGGAAATGATGCCTACATCGTATGTAACGATGCAGACATGAATGTAACGGTTGAGGCATGTGTTGCATCGAGGATAATCAACAGTGGTCAGTCATGCATTGCGGCAAAACGCTTTATTGTACATCAATCCGTGCATGACGAGTTTGTAGCGCGTGTGGCAGAACGGTTTGATTCGTTGGTGGTTGCAGACCCTATGGACCCACGCACAGAGGTTGGCCCCCTAGCCTCGAGCAAGGCGCGTGAGGTACTGCTAGACCAAGTGTTGCAATGCCTAGACAAGGGAGGACGTATCGCAACAAAGCGGTTGTTTGATGAAGTGCCTCAAAGGGGCTTCTTTCTTTGCCCAACGTTGATGACAGACCTGTACCTCGACACTCCGGCATTTCGTGATGAGCTCTTTGGACCAGTTGCAGGGGTGTTCTCGTATCAGACTGATGACGAGGCCGTTGAATTGGCTAATAACTCTGAATATGGACTTGGAGGGGCTGTCTTTTCGCAAAACCATGGACGGGCACGTGAGATCGCGCGCGAGATGGAATGTGGTATGGTGGCAATTAACGACTATGTCCGCAGCCATCCACGTCTTCCATTTGGAGGCGTCAAATCAAGTGGCTATGGTCGCGAATTAGGAGAAGCGGGGCTTCGCGAGTTTGCAATGCTTAAGGTTGTTCGGTGATGTTTTCTGCTGCGAGCTTTTCTGCAACACGTGCATCACGGCGTTGTTTAGCTAACGCTCGGAGGTCTGCAACATGGTCTGCCTCATCAACTATTTCCGCACCCAACATCGTTTCTAGAACGTCTTCCATTGTTATGAGTCCTTCAACGCCGCCGTGTTCGTCCACAACCATAAACAGGTGCTGACGCTTTTGAAGAAACTGCTCAAGCGCGCGCTCAAGTGTGATGTTCTCAGGGATAAATCCAACGTCACGTATCAACTTCCCCATAGCCACGTTATGCCTGCCAGCAACAGCCGCACGCAGAATGTCCTTCGTCATTACATAACCAGATACTGCGTCTAGATCCTGACCTTCATATACAGGTAGTCGAGAAAATATCTGCAGGGCAGGCATCTTCATCGCATCGGCAACAGTTTGATCTACACCAATGGCGGAAACAATGGTACGGGGCGTCATAACATCCGACACTTCGATGCTGCTCAACTGCATGATGTTTGTCATAATGCGGTACTCGCCGGCATCAAGAGCCCCTTCCTCACGAGCGGTTTCTACGAGGGCTTCTAGCTCCTCGCGTGCTTCTTCCTCTTCTTCTTCTCTGGAACGAGGTCTGGTTAACGCAAGTAAGGCGCGATGTCCTACAAGAAATGGTGCAGCAGCAACGGTGATAACCACCAGCCACCCACCGATAAAACGTAGCATGAAGTCGGCAGTTCGCTCTCCTAATGCACTTGCAATCATTTTGATGAGGACAACGCCAAGGACCAAGACAATAGCATCAACAATTAGTTGACCCTCATTGTTGATCGTCATAGTTACAACAAGGAATGAGGCAAGCACCAACACCAAAACATCCACGATGCTAATCGCCATGCGAGTTTCGTTTGCATTGTTAACAGCGTGTTCTAGACGCTTGCCTACGGAAGAACCCTCATCGGCCATTGCAGAAATAACGGACATTGGAAGATTCAATAGAGCAGCTGCAACGTACTCGAAGAGCCCGCCAAGTGCGATTGCACTGCATAGAACAAGGATGTCCATTTATGAGCCGCGAAACTCGGTGTCAACAATGTTGATCCGGTTTGGATATCGGATAGGTCCTAAAGGCGTGCCAACCGTGGGCATAGCATCCAGCTTAACACGTGATGTGCCACCCTTTGCGCCGCCTAGTGCCAACGCAAGGTTTACGAGGCCATCATACCCCTTGTTGGCAAAAAACGAATACAAATCTAGATTCATTCCAAGTGGAATCTGTGTTGTCTTGCCACTGCCTGGTACGTCTACTGGACTGTCTAGCCCACCATTGATCGTTGGTTTATCGTCTATAAACAATCGCCACTGAAGATCGCTAAGGGTAAGGGGCAAACTTTTTGTTCCGGATGTACCAGTGTTCGGATTTTTAGCATCAACACCTAACGTGAATGATGCTGGCAAAGACTTCCGTGCCACTGCCTGTGTGAGTGCAAGAGCGTCGGAGATTGAAAGAGACGATGGTGACGAAATCTTTGAAATGTCTACTCCGGCAAGTCTCATCTTTGTGATGCCTGCTAGTTTAAACTGCATGTTCTGGACGGCATTCAAGGAGTTACTGATGTCTCTGATGCTTGCGCACGAAACGAGAAACGCACACGAAAGTGCAAAGAGAATACGCATGAGGGTTATTGTGAAATGGTGGACAAGATTTGATCGGCAGCCATCATGCCACTCAAAACGGTGAGGGGAACTCCGCCGCCTGGGTGGACGCTGCCCCCAACATACCAAAGATTTGGAAGGTCGCGAGAACGATGTTTTGGACGAAGAAACGCGCTGAACATAGAATTGGACGATGAACCATAGAGTGCACCACGGAATGAAGACCATTCAGATGCCATTGTATCGGGCGTTCTTACGCTTGTTGCACAGATAGAGGGGCGCAATCCGAACTCACTCATCCGATTTACTACCTGTTCCACATTGCGCTCGGCCCCGTCTCTCCAAACCGATACCTCTCTGGGCTCTAGTATTGAAGAAACGCCACGTGCTGGGGCATTTACAAGGACAAACCAGTTCTCGCGGTCGGAAGGGGCTAGGTCTGGATAAGTATGTGTTGGTCTTGACACATAAATCGTAGCATTCTTGTGCGGCCGATCATTATTCTTGAGGGCCTCAAATTCACTCGGATAGTCATCTGTAAAGAGCACGTTATGATGTTGTAGGCCGTGTTCTTCTCGGTGCACACTCATGTGAATAACGAGTCCACTGCACGAGAGATTTGTTGGGTTAGGAACGTTCTTGCCCAAAAGAAATCTACGTGTAACATGTACATCGGCATTTGAAACAACGATGTCTGCACGTGCTGTAGATCCATCTTGAAGCACCACGCCACTTGCATGGCCACGCTCAGATACGATTGATTTTACTGGAGTTTCGAGATGGATATTCACGCCAACTTCTCGTGCTACATCAGTTATTGCACGCGCAATGGAATAGATGCCGCCATCAGGGTACCATGCGCCAAGTCCAATCTCCACCCAAGGAATCACCATCAGCGTTGCTGGCGCCAGATATGGAGAAGAACCGTTATACGTTGCAAACCGGTCGAAGAGTTGAATAATGCGTTTGTCGTTGAACATCCTCATATGATGTGTATGCATCGTGCGCGTTGAGCGCAGTTTGTGCAGTTTAGGCAGGAGAGGCAGATTCTTCCAACGCAACAATTCGCGCACACCACTAAAGGGGCGAAGGATAAAAACATCCTTGGTTAACTCATACACTTCGCGTGCTTGGTTGAGATAACGCACAACGTTGATGCCCTCGCCGGGTGCAATTGCATCAATCGCGTTTGGAACATCGGCTGAGGCAAACGGAAGGTTGAGACGAGACCCATCTGTCCAGCGATAGTGGCAGGCAGGTGACACAGGATGAAGGATTAGTCTGTCCAACATTGTGCGTCCCACTGAGGCAAAGAACTGATCGAGCACAAAGGGCATGGTAATGAGTGTAGGCCCAGTGTCGAACGTGCATCCATCAAAGGACACTTGGCCCATCTTTCCACCAGTGAGTTTCCCTTGTTCAAATAGGTCAACACTATGGCCTGCATACGCAAGACGTGTAGCTGCTACAAGTCCACCAAGGCCTCCACCAATAACAACGATCTTACTCAGGGTTGCTTTCGTTGGTGTCCAACAAATGTTGTGCTGTCTCTACGTTTCCTCTCCGATAAGCATCGACTACTGAATCTAGAAAGCGAATTCTAAGGCGTGCTCTAGACAAGGCAGTAAGGATGCCTGCCTTGGTAAGGATCAACTTTTCTTCTATCGGTTTTGTTAGAAAATCGTCGGCACCTGCTTCTACAGCTTTTAGCTGAGTGCCTAGGTCATTCAATGCAGTAACAATGGCAATAGGTATCAGCCGGGTGCGCTCATTTGATTTCAATTGACGTACTGTCTCAAACCCATCCATTCGCGGCATCATTACGTCAATAATGATAGCGTCGGGAATACGAACGTCTACGCGTTCAAGGCACTCCACACCATCACCTGCCTCATCTACCTCAAAGCCATTGCCTTCAAGATATCGGCGCATGAGTTTGGTAGTGATTTTGTTGTCGTCAACAACAAGAACAATCGGACGCGTCATGAAAAACCCTTTACGAAAACAGATCAGAACTTCCAACTTCAACGTGTGAACCCGCAGGTTCGCGTGCTACTTTATCAACAATGATACGAAGGTTGTCTTCACCGAAACGTGCTTCCCAAAAGAGAAGTGGAAAGTTGCGTTCTTGTAATGTGCCGTTTGGAAATAGAATTGCATGAATTCCGCGCATCCGTTCGGCAGCAACACCTTGAGTTTTTTTTGCAGCCGAGCGCAGTTTTCCCTCAAGGGCCTCAAGTGTGGAGCGGATAGAAGCCCCCTGCGCACCAACGTTGCCCACAAGTGTTTGGTCGATAATAGTAGCCGCTTTTCTATATGGGGCCAACAACTCTTCAAGGGCATCCTCGCGTGCTTCTTTTGATGGTAGCACGCCAACAGTTAACTCGTCTGCAATTGCACCTTCAAGATCATTGTTGTTGCGCCGATACCACTCTATGCCCCGGTTATCCTTTGATAACATCTTCTCCGTTTTTGCATCGAGCAATGTTGCTCCGTTGCGCAGAACCACGAATGGCATTGGAATGCCACACAGTTCATAGGCCTCGCGAAGTTGAGCATGGTATGCAATTTCAGCAGCACCTAGGATGCTTACTACGCTTGGAAGGATGGCGTCTTGAATGAGTGGACGTGTGAGAACTGTTGGTGTGAAACGTTCGGGGTGTTCGGTTGCGAGTGTGGCATCTACCGGACCTTTCACACGGCCATCACTATCACTACCAAAGAAGAGATTTGTGCTAACAGTAGCTTGAGCTGAGAAACCACGAGCAACAAGTACATCTGTTCCGCGTTTGAGTGCCTGATACAATTGCCCTGGTGAGCGTATCTCGTGCTGAAGGATAGGCGCATGAAGTCCTGCTGCAATCACGTCCGATCCTCGTACTACCAGAACGCCCCATGCAGCCAAATATGTCTGCAGGATGTTAAGGAACGCATCAGTCCACGAGGCGCCAACAGTATAGATCGAACGTGATCGTTGGCGTGCCAACTCAGCGTATTGTCCCGTGAGTAGGTTGAGATTCCCCATGGTATGTTCGATCTCTAGCTCGTTGAATGTGCGAGTAGAAACTGACGTGCGTTCTTCTAATCCCGCCCAAATGCTGACGTCCACAACGGCACCGTATGAGTTCAGCAGATGTGAACTCGCCGCTTCTGCTGCATCATGGTCATTATCCTCAAGCCAAAAAACAGGAACGGTAGTGATGCCTGTAGTAGATGTTATTCGACGCGCCTCTTCAACTGCCGTGCGAATTTTGTAGATGGTATACATTGGCCCACCAAAGAGCCCCACCTGCTGTCCGGTAACAGCTACAACGCTTGTCTGTAACCGTAGCTGATCAAGTGATATCTGCTGCTCAGCACTTAATGGTGCATTGCGCATGGACGTAGTTACGAGTGCTGCAAGGCGCTGCCGTGATGCACCGTGTTTTGCGCGTTGAACACAGAACTCGGCGTCAACATGCTCACGCGTGAACCTATCCATTACCTGTAACAACCGATCGATATACCCTATGGCTATCGCTTGCGAAAGGAAGGCGGTGGCGGAATGTGTTTTCATCTGTCTTGCTTGCCACCGGCCATTTCGTCCTCGTCTGTGTCGCAATGGTATTCCCTGCGCGCACCGCGTGAGCCCGGCGTTGTTGGAGCCCCTTTGTCCGCCGCTCTTATTGCTTCTTGCTCAAGGAATCTGCGCAACTCGGCATCGCGCAGCCGGAGCTGGGCATCAACGTCGCGTGCGAAATACATACGGCCGTCAACAAAGGTGCGTTCTACGCGAGACATGTTGGAGAGTGGGTTGCCAGACCAGACTACAACATCTCCGTCCTTGCCACTTTCGATACTTCCCGTGCGTGAGTCTATCGCCATTTGTTTTGCAGCATTGATGGTTACAAACTTCAAGGCGTCTTCTTCGGAAACACCGCCGTACTTGATACTTTTTGCGGCTTCTTGGTTGAGCCGACGGGCCATTTCTGCATCGTCTGAGTTAATAGACACGGTTACGTTGTTCTCGTGCATTATAGCCGGACTCTCTGGAATAGCGTCATACACTTCAAATTTGTAGGCCCACCAATCAGCAAAGGATGATGCACGTGCACCGTGTTTAGCCATTTCTTTGGCCACCTTGTAGCCCTCAAGAATGTGCGTAAAGGTATGAATACGGAAACCAAAATCCTCGGCTAGTCGCATGAGCATGAGGATCTCGCTCTGCACGTAGGAATGACAGTGGATGTTACGCTTGCTGTTGAGAATCTCTACCAATGCATCAAGTTGGATGTCCCTGCGCACAGGTTTTGATGGATCATTTTCTGCAAGCTCGCGCTGGTATTCACGAGCAGTGCGGAACGCGTCGCGCATGATCTGCTCCACACCCATACGTGTTTGTGGGTAGCGGGACGTGAACTTGTCCCCCCAGTTTGCTTGCTTTACGTTTTCTCCAAGCGCAAACTTTACCGTAGGAGCAGCACCCGCAACTTTTAAAGCTTCGGCATCTGCGCCCCAACGAAGTTTGATAAACTGGAGCTGACCGCCCATCGGGTTGGCCGATCCATGCAGTAGGTGCGAAGCAGTTACGCCACCGGCAAGCTGGCGGTAAATATTTACATCATCAGGGTCTACAACGTCTCCGATGCGTACTTCTGTTGTAACCGCATGCGTGCCTTCATTAACACCACGCGAGATAGCAATGTGCGAATGTTCGTCGATAATCCCCGGCGCGATGTGTTTGCCTGTGCAATCAATTGTTGTGTCTCCGGTAAGCCCCTTACCAATACCTGCAATGGTGCCGTTGCGAAGAAGAACGTCGGTTGATTCAATAATGCCTTGAGGCCCGGATGTCCATACGGTTGCATTTTTTAACACCACGGTGAGTTGTTTCGGCGCTTGAGCTACGCCAAACGGACCAAGTGGTAGCCACGACGGTAGCGGCCGACGCACAACAATGGCAGGTTTGATTGTAATAGGTGGCGTTTTTAGTGTTGAGTCTCTTCTCATCGTAAACGGAGCAACAGACCCATCGGGCATTACGATGTCTCCGCTGATGAGAATGCTGTCTGCTATCACCGCCGTGCGAGCTAGACCCTTAACGCCTAGCGTATCTAGGGTAAGCGTAATGGTAACGCGTCTGCCATCGAGCTGAAGTGACGAAGGAACCAGTGCAGAGTCTCTACGAATTTCAAGTGATGGTTGTTCGGCAGTTCCTGTGATTGAAGCACGAAGTGGTCTTCCTGCCGGGAGAGCTGATGCCGTAACGGTCCAATGCCCGCGCATATCAACATCAGCAGATTTTATCAGCGTTGATTCATTGCCAGCAACAATTACACGTTGAATTTCTGAACCTGCGTGAAAGAGTGGTTGTGACATAACAACAAGATTGGCATAGTAGCCCTTCTCAATCTTACCAACACGGTCCCAAATGCCAGCGATACGCGCAGCTTCGGTGGTCATTGCTGCAAGGGCTTTGTTGGAATCGAGTCCACGTTCAACACACAGGCGGATTCGAGTAAGATATTGTGCACGGTCTTTTAGCCCATCAGTAGTAAACGCAAACTTGCTACCAATACTATCTACGATGCGTGCGTTATCTGCCGCCCAATACCACGTGATGAGATCTCCAAGGGGCACATCGATTGCGCTCACAGGATCTTTCATAACAGGTGCATCAGGAAATGTAAGTGGCAGGATAAGGTCGGGCTTGGTTGCTGCAAGCACGTCTCGCCTACGGTATTCAGTACCACAACCTTTGATGATAAATGCAACGCCAACTTCAGAGCCAATACGTTGCCAGCGGGCTGCGTCATGTTCGTCAATTGTTTCGGCAACAAACGGCACTTTGGCGTCCAGCTTTTCGCGAAGAGCTTGCAGCGAGAGATTTATCTCTGGTGGGGTAGAACTTGAGCCCCGTGTTGCTGCTGCGTGTGCTTTGCCATACCAATCAGCATCGAGGAATGTTTGTCGGATAAGTGCTATAGACCCCATCTGCGAGGAAGGGTACGGTGTTTTGGAAGTACCCTTGATAAACGACATAGACTGATACACGTTGTCCTTGAGAACGGTCTTGCTTGCACTGCCTGCACGGAGAAGTATCGAGGCAGAGCTACCACGAAAGATTCCATCGTGTGATGCAACGGCTGCCGAACCAAATCCATAGGTATTCCATTCTTTCTCTACCTCTTTGGTAACAGAAAGTGCATCAATCACCGTGCGCTCCGGCCGTACAGCTTGATTCCAATAATGAGCTCCAATAGGAGCAGGTGTTGTTGGTCCTTCGTCTTCTTCGCCAATCATGGCCCTGGGCGCTGATGGTTTGGCACCCTTTGTAACCAACTGAACATCCATGTACGGTTCAACAAAGCCAGCATACACAAATGCCCCATGAAGGTCGCGGAGAGTTGCACCGGCGGGTACAACAAGCCCCTTACCAACAGAAGAAACGCGATCGTCTCTCACGATGATAACGGCAGAATCTATGCGCACACCTGGAGACGTGAAGGCCGTACAATTCACATACGCAACAAGCCGGATTCGCTTATCGCGCATACCATCAACGGCGGTTGTAGATGTTTGAGCCGCCATGTTGACAGCGGCCACGAGGAGGAGGAGGAGGATCACGTGCATCCCCAAAGTTACGGTTCTACCGTTTAGGCCAGATCAGTGAGTTTAACCTTACGGCCTGCATGGTCTCGGGCGGCGCTAAGGGAAGCCCTTTGGGATACCACGCCGGCGCCTTGCCGGATAGCCGGGTAGGCAGGTAAGGGGCGAGCTGTGCGAGTGAGAATTTCCTTCACTTCGCGAGGGGTGAGCAGTGGAGAGAGCTCAATCATTTGGGCAACAATGGATGCAATAATCGGCGAGGCAAAGGACGTACCATCAACCATTTTATAAAACGGCGAGGCAATCTGCTCCCTATCTATGATAGCTGTTATCGCCTGCCGAAGTTTTGGTATGTCACGCGATGTCCAAAGAGGGAAAGGAAGGCCGCTATGGGGCATCAGTGCTGGCGTACACGAGAGTATCATGCCGTCTGTCATCATGTCGAGCGCACACAGTGCCGACGCCTGTGTATGCGTAGGTGTGTCCGGTAGGATTGGGGCCGGCAAATAGATGGCTGGTGCAATGAGTTCGGGTTTTTGTACGCCCAGCTCTGTAATTCCAAACGTGCTGTGATATAAATCTTCGTCCGCCCCATCGAGCGTGTTCTTATCGTCGAGACCTCCCACCGTAAGCGCACTTGGTGCCGCAGCCGGAGGACGTATCGGTGAGAAAGGGTTGTTGCCAGCCGCGGCAACCACAACGATGTTGCGAGCAACCACTTCTTCTACTGCCTGATTTACTGGATGGTCTAGTGTGTGATCAATCTCATCGGCATAGACGCTGAGATTGACCACACGAATGCCAAACCGAACTGCATTGTACTCGATGAATTGAAGCGCACGTACGATTGTTGGCGTTGTTACACGGCCGGCGTCATTCATCGTCCGGATCAATAGGACCGTTGCTTCATGGGCAAGTGAGGTAAATTCGCCCCGCGAGAGATAGCCATTGCCTGCAGCCGTACAGGCCGTCATCGTGCCATGCCAATGGCGTGCAGTTGGAACGGTGGGAGGTAATGGACTCTCTAGGTCCAAAACGGCATCGTAGTATCCAACGATACGGACCGTAGGGTTCATAAGGTCTGGATGAATAACAAAATCGCTGTCAACCATCGCGATACAAACGCCCCTTCCAGACGCCGTCACGTCTGCGTGCATCCTAACAGGAAGTGGAAGAACGGGCTTTGTTGCGAGGGGTCGAATAGAGAGATAATCAATCATGTAGCAACAAAGTTATGCTGTAGAGAATGGCAGTCGGATATATTTGCGGTCAAAATCAGAATTGTACATACAACACTAGGAGGTGTCTATGCGGCGCATGGTACTTATTTGCGGTCTCATTTTCTGTTCTTTCGCAAGTATCTTTAGTCAGGTGGATTCAAAACAGACAGTAGAAGACCTAGCTAAGGTAAAGGCATTGGCAGCCGACTCGATAGCATGGAAATGGCAGACGGTGTATGGTCTGGGATTTAGCACGGTGCAATTAAATAACTGGACTGGGGGTGGACAGGATGCGCTTTCAGTTCGACTTCTATTCCTAGGTTCGTTAGACTATTCAGACTCTTTGTTCTCGTGGGATAACGACCTTGAGCTGGGATACGGAACTCTGAAACAAGGGGATCAATCCTTCCGGAAGTCTGATGATAGGATCATCTTTGCCACACGGGCCTCTTACAAGCAGTCTGAACATTTCCGTTATACTGCATTTGGAGAATTTCGCACACAGTTTTACCTCGGTTCCAATTATGACATATTTGATTCATTAACTGGGGACTATCTGAAGATCTCGAACATCATGGCACCCGGATACCTAACTGGCGCCTTGGGTTTTGAGTGGATTCCCGAGCCCGTGCTTCGGATACTTGCAGCCCCGGTTTCAACCCGTTCTACGTTTGTTGGAGATGACGACCTCATTATACGAGGGATAACATCGGGTCTGGGGGCATATGGTCTTGCACCTGGTGTTCGTTCTAGAACAGACTTCGGTGCAGTTTTTAACGTAGCGCTCGATTGGGAGATTGTAGAAAATGTCCGATGGAAGTCTCGATTCAACGGATTTATGCCATATCAAACACCAGATTTATGGGTCCTAACGTTTGAGAATGCCTTCATTATGAAAGTCAACAGTTGGCTAAATGTAACATGGCTCACAGACTTGTTCTACAACGATGGTATTGCAGTTGTGCGTGATAATGGTACTGTTGGCCCGGCAACACAGATGCGTAATCAGTTGATTATTGCAATCAACTATTCGATAGCAAACTTCTAAACTGGTCCTCGGTGATAACGGAAACTCCGAGTTCTTCTGCCTTTGTACGTTTACTACCAGCGTTGGCCCCGGCCACAACGAAGGATGTCTTCTTACTCACGGAGCCCGAGGCCTTGCCTCCTCGGGCTTCTATCATTTCTTCAGCTTCTCGTCTGGTTATCGTAAGCAGTTCTCCAGTGAGAACGATTGTTTTGCCTGCAAACTCCTGCGACGTAGGTGCGGTTGATTCAGCTACGAGCGTTACGCCGGCAGTGCGAAGCGCATCGATGAGAACAAGATTGTCTTTGTGGTTAAAGAAGTCCACCACTGATGACGCTATCGCCGTGCCGATTTCATGCACAGCCGTTAGCTGACCGTGTGTTGCTTGTTGAAGTTGGTAGATAGACGGAAAAGCCCGTGCTAGAACCTTAGCAACACCCTCACCTACAAAACGAATACCAAGGGCAAACAAGACTCGTGCATAGGGTTTTTGCGCGCTTGATGTAATTCCCTCAGAGAGCTTGTCGAAACTTTTTGGCGCCCATCTTTCGAGTGCCAAGATTTCATCACGCCGTTGAGGCAATTGGTAGATGTCTGGTATGCCTGTGAGTAATTGAGCATCCACAAACTGATCAACGGCCTTTTGGCCTAGTCCTTCGATATCCATTGCATCGCGTGATACAAAATGCTGTAGTCTACGCCGGAGTTGCCACGGGCAGGCAGAATCATCACAATACCAATGCACTTCGCCCTCAGGGCGGTGCAAAACGGAGTTGAGGGGGCATGGGCAGTTGTGTGGCATCTGCCACGGCGATGAATCTCCTGTGCGTAGACTCTCCACAACGGCACTAACCTTGGGGATTACGTCGCCCCCTTTTTCAATCACCACGGTATCGCCAACGTGCAGGCCGAGTTCATGTATAAAGTCTTCGTTATGAAGCGTAGCGCGTGAGATTGTTGATCCCGCAAGCAGCGTTGGCTCTAGCTCTGCTACTGGTGTTACTACACCGGTTCTTCCAACTTGCAACGTGATGCCGTTGAGTGTTGTTTGTGCCTTCTTGGCCTCATATTTATACGCGATGGCCCAACGGGGAGATCTGGCAACAGAGCCCAGTTCGTCTTGATGAACAAGTGAATCTACCTTCACCACGATGCCGTCAATCTGAAATGGCAGTTGGTCGCGCTTGGCATCCCACTGGTGTATAAAGTCCATTACCTCATTTACGGACTTGCACACGTGGATGGCTGCGCCTGTGGTAAAACCAAGGGTACCGAGTACACGAAGGTTCTCGGAGTGTGACGTCTGGCGAACATCAGCCGTATCAAGCCAATATGCTACAAACTGCAACTCACGTCGGGCAACGGCTTTGGAATCTTTTTGCTTAAGTGTGCCGGCTGTGAGGTTGCGTGGGTTTGCATACGTCTTCTCATTGTTTTCAACAGCTCTTTTGTTGATCTCAACAAATGTATCGCTGCGCATGTACACCTCGCCGCGAATCGTTGCGTTGCGAATTGTATCAGACTGGAGTTGTAACGGTATGGAACGGATGGTCCTAACGTTGGCCGTTACTTCGTCGCCCGTTTGACCATCACCACGCGTAGCACCTAGCGTAAGCAGGCCGTGCGCATAGGTAAGAGACATGGCCACGCCGTCATACTTAAGCTCGCATACATACGATGGGTTGTTGATGCCAAGTCCTTCTTTGACGCGTCGGTCAAAATCCACTACGTCTTCTGCGGAATAGGTATTGGCGAGCGACAACATTGGTACTGCATGTGACACAGTTTGGAACTCTCCTACGGGTACTCCGCCAACGCGCTGTGTGGGCGAGTCTATTGCCAGCAGGTTAGGGTGTTGCCGTTCAATCAACTGAAGTTCCTCCATCAACGCGTCGTATTCCCGATCGCTGATTTCGGGCTGTGCCTCAACGTAGTACAGCGCGTCGTGATGCCGTATTTGATCTCGAAGCTCTTTAGCTCGTTGTTCCTCACCTGATGGAGGGTTGAAAAGGGAATTCATACGGAAAGTTACAGTGTATCGGGGTAACTGCGTAACTCCCTAACTTGAGCAATATCATATGGAGATGTATATGCTTATTGGCCGCTTATTATCGTGTTGTTTTTTGGCAGCTCTTTCGTTCTTGAGCGTGCATGGTCAGGTGTCATTTATGGCTGCGAGCTCTGATGACCTGCGTACAGCCGCCGTGGTACCTAGCACTGCACGTGTGATCAAGCCCCCTACGGGGCTTATGAGCATAATGAAGTCCAACAAAACTGTACGAGTTAGCGTGCCTACGGCTGACGGACTAATGACCATTGTAGGGGAACCGTTTGATTTGTTTACGCCGGAAGCCATGTTGGTGAGCAGAGGCGCAGACGGCGAAACTACGGTAGACATTCCGGAACATGCCGTGCTGCGAGGCAGGATCGAGGGTCGGCCTGGATCAACAGTCTTCCTCGCAGCATTCTCTACCCACATTGTTGCAATGATCGAGATTTCGGAACCCGATGGGAAACGTCGGTACATGATTTCGCCCGACACGATTATGCCTGGCCGTATGGCCATGCATGTCTTTTATGAAGTTCGTGCCGGACAAGGTACTCCCACAGAGTGTCACGCAGAAACGTTGCCAGACTATCAGCGCAAGGTTGACTCGGTGTTTCGTTTCGTGAGCACCGATGCAATGATTGGCAAATACAGCGGAGAACAATCAAATAACGCAACACCGTACGCTCTGCAATTAGCGTTTGATTGTACCGAGTCTTTTTACAAAAATCTCGGAAGCAACCTTACAGCCGCCGCATCGTCGGTGATAACAATCGCCGGTGCCTGCGCCGTAGTATACTCCCGTGATGCAAACGTTGTATTGCGCGTTCCATATTTGCGAATCTGGACGTCAAAAGATCCATACCCTGGAGACCAAGGCGCAAAGCTAGGAGCAATCCGAGATCACTGGGAAGCAAACATGAAACACGTTAATCGCTCGGTAACGTGTATGATATCTGGTGAGGGAGGGGGCGGTCTTGCATGGGTTGGCGTGTTATGTGGCGGCTACGGTTACAATGTTAGTGGTGTAGATGGCAAGGTGAATTTCCCTGCCACAGGATACGTTTGGGACGTAGACGTAACGTCGCACGAGCTAGGCCATAACATCGGGTCTTCACATACGCAGAGTTGTAGTTGGAATCCACCAATAGACTCGTGTTGGAATGCCGAAGGAGGATGTTATCAAGGTACTCGCGTTCAGCGCGGTACTATCATGAGTTATTGTCACCTCCAATGGAAAGGCACGGAGCTCCAATTCCATCCTCGCGTTGCTGCACTGTTTAATCGTATCATGGCTTCTACGTGGTGTGTAGCCCCTTTGCCTAGTCAGCGTGATACAGACATTGCAGTGATAGGAATTCGCGTGCCCGTAAACGGGGCCTATATAGGTGTGCGGCAGAGTTTTGTGCCGTCAATCACTGTAAAAAATCTTGGTGCAATTGCGTTAACAAATGTACCCGTAACGTTAACGATTACAGATATCGCTAACAATGTAAAGAAAACTCTCACGGCTGCAATTCAGACGCTTACTGCGGGGGCTACAACTGGGGTAACGTTTCTGCCTGTGAGTATCGATACTGCAGGAGACTATTTGGCAGTAGCCAAGGTAAACGCGCCAAAAGATCAGCATGCAACAAATGATATCGTTACGAGGCCGTTCCGCGTAGGCGCTCAAGAATCAGGCACCGTAACGGTTGGTTCTCCAAATGGTGGCGAGACGCTTGTGGCAGGCTCGCTGGTGGATGTAAGGTTCACAGCGCAGGGTGTGGCTACTGTGATGCTCGACTATTCGGTTGATGATGGTGCTACATGGCAGACGCTTCGGGCAAGTGCGAGCGGAGCATCGGGCACTATTCAATGGACTGTTCCATTCATGCCTTCTACGCAGTGCCTTGTTCGCGTTTCAAGTGTAACGAATGCGCAAATCACTGATGTTTCAAATGCACGATTTACCATTGATGTGCCAACGGATGTTCAGGCATATAACATTGTAATGCCTGGCGTAAACACCACAGCTCCAACTCCACTCACGCCTCGCGTTGTAGTAAGGAATGTTGGCCGTCTTGCAGCGTTAAACGTAAAGGTGCGTTTAACAATGAGATGGGTGCGCTCAACTGCGTTTTCGTTTGACACAACGATAACTCTCGCTTCGATGCCTGGGCTGGCGGTGGACACGATTTCTTTTGGTTCAACCCAACTTCTTGCCAACGGCGTGCATGTTATGCAGCTAACAGTTCAAGCTGCGGGTGATTCCAATAGCGCCAATGATAAATTCGATAGAGAGTTCACAGCAACAGGACTCACACCACCTTCAGATGTTCGCTTTGAAGAAGGGCAAGGGAGGGTGTTGTTGCAATGGTTGGTCCGCAACAAAACACTTGAACAGCGAGTTGAAGTATGGCGTGGCCAGTCAGTAGAAGAGATGGCGAAGATTAGAACGTTGCGCACTTCCGTAAATGCATTTGTAGACACAGACCTTCTAAATGACACAACATATCTCTATGCTCTGCGAGTTGTACAAGGAAATGCAAAGAGCGTCTTTACACCATTCGTGGTTACGAGACCTCGGAATTATCCGGCAGGGAATAAGCTTGGAGCACCGGCACTTGTCTCGCCAAATGACGGTTTGACGTCCGTACCTGTGCCAACGGATCTCGTTTGGACAACGGTTGACGGTGGCGATCAATATGAAGTTCAGGTTGCTCTGGATGCAACATTCCAAGACCTAGAGTCGGTGTTTATCGTCAGAGATCCAGGAGCAATTACAGTACCACTCGACTTTAACGCTACTCGCCGTTGGCGCGTGCGCGCCCTCAACGTTTCATCCACAAGCCCTTGGTCTGCCTCCGCAACATTTACAACTGCCCGCAACTGTGCCGGCTCTGCGCTCACGTTTAATGGAACGTCCACAAAAGGCACAGACGCCTCGCTCTCGTGGAGTGGTGGTCCTGTTACGGTTGAATATTGGACGTACGTTAAGCGCAGTGAACTCGCCAACAGTGCATCATTCATGGTTGGTACCACCGCCAACGCAGGCAACCGATTCCAAGCTCACGCACCTTGGTCTGATGGCGTGTTGTATTGGGATTACGGAAATCTGAATGATAAGGGGCGTATCACAGCACCGATGGATTCATACTTTGACCAATGGGTACATATTGCGTTGGTGAGTGACGGACTATCCTTTAAGGCCATTTATTTCAATGGTCAACTCGCATCGTCATCAACAGAAGCTTCACAACCAACATCTACGTTAACGGAATTCACACTTGGTGCAATGAGAGATGGCTTGTGGTTTACTGGGTCTATCGACGAGTTTCGTATCTGGAGTGAGGTGCGAACAGAAGGAGAGATACGTGCTTCGATGTTCCGACGTATGCCCCCTTCATCAGACAATGCAAAACTTGTTGGGGCTTGGCGTTTTGAAGAAGGTGTGGGCACGCTAACAAAAGATGCCGTGCGGAATAGAACACTCATGCTTTCTTCGGCCACCATGTGGACGCCGAGCGGAGCTTCCATTTCTTGCGGAGACATTGGTAGTCTTAATCCACCATCATTCACTTCGGGTGTAGGCACAAAGCCACTTCCGCGCACACACACGTATGACGTTGCATGGTCGGCCGTTGCAACTCAGCGGGGTAATGTTTGGTATGACTGTGAAGTGCTCGACCCTACATCCAATGCAACAATCATCCGCGCAAACAATGTTGTTGCTTCGTCATCAACCGCTGTTCGATATAGTCTGCGTGGGCTATCGGCAGACAGCACGATGAAGATTCGCATTCGTGCACGATCTGCGTATACGGAGAGTGCGTGGAAGGAAAGTGCAATTACAACCCTGTCGGCCTGTGAATCCAGCGCTCCAGTTTTCAGTGGAAAGGGAGAACGATTTACTGGTACAGACTTCCTGTTTGCCGGCAAGGCCGTTACTGTAGAGTATTGGAGTCTTGTTAACCCCGATCAAATACGCCAGAGTGTTGCCTTTATGGTTGGCGAGTCTAACGACGAATCGAAGCGACTGCAGGCCCACGCGCCCTGGGACGACAAAACGTGTTATTGGGACTATGGCAATTGGCGAGAAGCCGGTAGGGTTTCGGCATCGTATGACAAGCAAATATCGAGATGGACGCATGTTGCACTCGTAAGTAACGGATACGATACCATGGCCATTTATTTTGATGGCGTTCTCGCAAAGCAAACCTCTTTTGCAGATGCGCCTGGTATCCTCAAACAATTGACCATTGGTGGCAATCCATACACGAGTAACTATCACAGCGGAAGTATGCGTGACCTACGTTTATGGAACGTTATGCGGAGTGAGAAGCAGATTCGCGAAGGAATGAATGAGCGTATTGCAGAGCCCCGTTCAGGCCTGCTTGGTTCATGGCTACTTGACGAGGGTAAGGGGCTTCGCACAACAGACGTCACCGGCAGAAGCGCGGATGCAAGGAGCTCAACCGAATTGAATTGGCAAGACGCCACGATGCACCTCATGCACGCTCAGGCATTGATACGGGGCAGGCGCACCGTACAACGTGGCGATACAGCGATGTATCAAATGCGCACTACATCCAACATCACAACAAAGTGGACGGTGGTTGGTGGAACCATCGAAAGTTCGGACGTTACTAACGAATGTATGATTAAGTGGACCGGTGCCGATAGCGTTGGCGTTGTAACTATTGCTCGTACATGGGCAGGGGGCTGTTCAGACGCATCAACGTTTACCGTGAAACTGTTTACAACACTTTCTGCAGACCAAGACACAGAAGAACAATCGGTTGAAGCCCTACGAATAATTCCAAACCCTACATCCGACGTAGTTCGTATTGTTTGCTCGATAGCCATGAGTCGCGTAGAACTCATCGACCTTCAAGGGCGCATCGTGGCTAGGGTAGAGGACGGCTCAAATGTGGTAACTCTACCAACACGCGAGATTGCATCAGGCATGTATACTGTGCGTGCTGTTACAACATCTGGCACGTTGTATAGCAAAGTTCTGGTGCAACGGTAAGAAGAGATGACGAGATGACGCCAGTAATTGGTAATTCGTAATTGGTAATT
>Ga0105049_10000484_pt1 | contig 43808 bp, 28 predicted proteins | sample MAT06_FD_78087 | JGI IMG/M metagenome (GOLD analysis project Ga0105049, IMG submission 78087) | Freshwater microbial communities from Lake Fryxell liftoff mats and glacier meltwater in Antarctica - MAT-06 | ecosystem: Environmental > Aquatic > Freshwater > Ice > Liftoff microbial mat | place...
CGTCGGGGTCGGGGCCGTCGGGGTGGATGCCGGCGCGGGTGCGGGGGCGGGCGCCGCGGCATCCGGACCACCGGGAGCCGATGCATCATCGCTTGGTGCAGTGGCGTCGGCACCACCCACACCGTTTGCGCCGCCGGTCCTGTCTTCGATGCGGGTCGGGTCAGCGTTCATGCGGGCGAGGATGAGGACCAGCACGGCGAAGCTCACGCCGAGGTAGACCGTCATCTTCGAGAGGAACGGAACCGCGCCGCGCGAGCCGAACACGCCGCCAGCGGGGCCACCACCACCGAGGGCGCCCATGCCGCCGCCCTTGCCGGGCTGGAGCAGGATCACGAGCGTGAGTATGAAGCACACGAGCACGAACAGAATGAGAAGCACCGTGTCCACTGAGGTCTCCGGGGTGTCATTCGCAGAGGGTCACGGGCGAAGCGGCCCGGGCCCTGTTGCGAATCGCCAGGCGGCCGACCTCTTCGGATGCGGCTGTCGGCGGTACAATACCGCGCCCTGGGCATCGTTAGCGGAGGGGCGCTTGGGGGCAGGCACCTAGCAGGTTCACCGGGGAGGGTCAACGTGCATGTGCGGCCGTGACGATGGCCGCGAATCCCACGGCTTCCAGGCTCGCGCCGCCGACGAGGGCGCCATCGACATCGGGCTCGGCCATCAGCTCGCCTGCGTTCGCGGCCTTGACGCTGCCGCCATAGAGGATGCGGACCTCGGCGGCGAGGTCGCCTACCCGTTCGGCGAGCCAGCCGCGTATGAAGTGGTGAACGGCCTGAGCCTGGGCCGGCGTGGCGTTGCGGCCGGTGCCGATCGCCCAGACCGGTTCGTAGGCGATGACGGTCTCGGCGACGACCGCTGCGTCGAGACCAGCCAGGCCTGCTTCGAGCTGAGTTGCGACGATGCGCTCGGTGCGGTCCTGGTCGCGCTCGTCGAGCGTCTCGCCAACGCACAGGATCGGCACGAGGCGGTCGCGATGGGCGGCGGCGACCTTGGCGCCGACGAGCGACGGGCTTTCGCCGAAGAGCTGGCGCCGCTCGGAATGGCCGCACAACACGTAGCGCACGCCGAGGTCGGTGAGCATCGAACCGGCAACCTCACCGGTATAGGCGCCGCCGCGATCAGGATGCAGATTCTGGGCGCCGAGCACGACGTGCGTGCCTTTGACTACCGCGGCGACGGCCGCCAGGAACGGGGCGGGGGCGATGACCAGCACCTCCGGCAGGATGGCGAAGCCTGGACTCGAGGCCTCGGCCGTCGCGGCGCGGGTGCCTTCGACCACGGCCTTGGCGAGTGCCACGGCCTTGGCGAGGGTGGGCGGGTTCATCTTCCAGTTGCCGGCGATGAGCTTGCGACGTGGCATGGCAGAGCCTCTGTCGAGTGGAGCTGGGGTCAGAGAGCAGGTCAGAGGGTTGGGCGGGGCAGGCGCAGCGCCTCGACACCCGGCAGATCGCGGCCCTCGATGAGCTCGAGCGAGGCGCCGCCGCCGGTCGAGGCATGCGTCACTTGATCGATGAGTCCGAGCTGCTGCATGGCCGCGATCGAGTCGCCGCCCCCGACCACAGTGGTGCCTTCGCAGTCGGCCATCGCCTGGGCGACCGCCTTGGTGCCGGCTGCGAAGGGCGCCATCTCGAAGATGCCCATCGGGCCATTCCAGAAGACCGTCTTGGCGCCGCGGATGAGCGTCGCGTAGTAGTCGGCCGTGCCGGGGCCGATGTCGACTGCGATGCCGTCCTCGGGAAAGCCTTCGTTCGCGCAGATGCGCGTCTCCGCGTCGGCCTTCACCTCGGTGACGACCAGGTGATCGGTCGGCAGGTGGATCGGTACGCGTCGGGCTTCGGCCTTTGCGAGCGCGCGCTTGGCGAGCGAGACCTTGTCGGCCTCAACCCGCGACTTGCCAAGGTTGACGCCTTTGGCCGCGAGGAACGTGTAGGCCATCGCGCCACCGATGAGGAGCGCGTCGCAGCGCGCGAGCAGCGACTCGACGACGCCGATCTTGTCGGACACTTTGGCACCGCCGAGGACCGCGATGAACGGGCGGGCGGGCTCGTCGAGGAGCCCCGTCAGCGTGTCGAGCTCGTTCTTCATGAGGAGGCCCGCGCCGCGATCCTTCATCATGCGCGGCAACGCGTCGACCGAGGCGTGCGCGCGATGCGCGGCGCCGAAGGCGTCGTTGACGTAGCAGTCGCAGTTGGCGGCGAGCTGCTTGGCGAAGCCCTCGTCGTTCGCCTCCTCCTCGGCGTGATAGCGCAGGTTCTCGAGCAGCACGATCTGGTTGTCGCGCAGGCCGTTGATGAGGCTCTTTGGGCCTTCGCCGATGCAGTCGTCGGGGACCAGCACCTCGAACCCGGTGAGCTCCGCCAGGCGCGCGCCAACTGGTATGAGGCTGTACTTTGGGTCGACCTTGCCATCGGGACGGCCGAGGTGGCTGGCCAGGATGATGCGCGCGCCTGCCTTCCTGGCGTACAGGATCGTCGGCAACGCCGCGCGGATGCGGGTGTCGTCGCTGACGGCGCCGGTCTTCTTGTCGAGCGGGACGTTGAAGTCGACGCGGATGAAGACGCGGCGGCCTTCGAGGTTCATCTCACGGATGTCGCGGATCTGGGTGTCCATGCGGCGGGCTTACCGCGCTTCGGGTCCCCGGACAAGCCGGGTGGCCGCTCGACGCTGCTCCACCGCTTTGGTCCGCTTTGGTCGGCCGCCGCTCCTCCCGGTCGCGCGAGCATCGAGGAGATTATGGGGCATCAGGGCGGGCTCCAGGTCGTCGCGGCATCCCGACCGAAGGCGGCCCGTCGCTCGCTCATCGGCACGCGCACGTAGGCGGAGCCTGGCGAATTGCTCAACCGGACCCGCTTTGTGCTCAGCGTTGGGTGCAGGCGGCGCGGCAATCGGCGTCGATGACGTCGGGTCCGACCGCCCGCATCATGTTCTGCTGGCGGCACTCGCGCATGCACTCGAAGTCGGGTTGGGCCGGCGAGGGAGGCGGGGCGACCGTTGGCGCGAGCGACGAAACCTGGTGGAGCTCGTAACAGGTGATGCCGGCGTCGAGCGGGGCCGTCGCACCCGGCGGGGGCACGTTGCGGATCGTGGTCGCTTTGCTGCCTGGTTCGGTCATGCACAGGACCGCGTCCTTGCGTTCAGGCCATAGGCGCAAGCGCAGGGCGACGTCGCTCTTACGTGGCGCTTTTGCGAGCTTGCCAGCGCGCGTCATCGTCGCGCGCCTGTTGCCGTTCGCCGCGAGCTGGAGGTCGCCGCCCTTGCCGCCCGGACCGACCAGCTCCCAGTGGCCGAGCGAGAGCAGGCCGACCGAGCCCGGCGCGAGCACGACCAGGCTGCCGCCACGCATCTCGACCGTGACGAGGTCCGCCGAGCCGCCGATGGCGCGGCCGACATAGAGCCCGTTGGTCTGGTCCCAGGGATCGTCCGTCGCTCTGGCTTCCGGTGGCGCGAACAGCGAAACGGCGAGGCACAGGGCAAGCGTTGGCATCAACATCTGGGAGCTCCGGGGCTGGTGGACGGCGTGTGCGAGCACAGCACAGCGGGCCTGCGTGTCAAGCCGCTCGGAGCCGGGCGTATGCCGCGAACGGCGTCGACCGGAGTCGCGGGTGCCAACGCGGCGGCCTTGTGCTACCTCGATGCGCGGTGCAAGACGCCTCCTCCGAACCGGGCCCCGTTGCCCCGCGCGGCCACCGCTTGGCGGCCTTCGCGAAAGCGTCGTCCTGGCTCGCGACGCATCCGCGATCGGCAGGGCTCGCGGCGGTGTTCGGCTCGGCGGTACTACTGGTGCTCGCGTTTCCAACGACCGAGGTGGGTCCCCTGGCACTGCTCGCGCTCGTGCCTCTGCTGGTCGCGGTGCGGACGCGCAGTCGCTGGCAACGCTTCCGGATGGGGTGGCTGTTCGGGTTCGCGGTCGAGCTGGCGCTGTTCCGGTGGATCCCGTTCACGATGACCGAGATGACGTCGATCGCCGGGCCGCTGACGTGGCTCATGGCGGTGGCGTACGCGCTCTGGCACGGGCTCCGCTTCGCGTTGTTCCTGACGCTGGCCGAGCCGGTGTGGCGCGCCGTCAGTAGCCGTGCCGCCTGGCTGGCGCCCGTCGCGGTAGCCCTCCTCTATATGGTCGTCGAGTGGCTGTGGCCGGTGATCTTCCCGTGGGCTTTGGGGCATGCGCTGTGGCAGGCACCCGGAGCGGGGGCGTTGCTCGCGCTGCAGGGCGTGCCGCTCCTGACGTTCGTGGTGGCGCTCGTCAATGCGGGCCTGGCCGAGCTGTGGCTGCATCGGCGTGAGCTGCAGCGGGCGCCTGATCCAGCTTCGCTTTCCGCGGGGCGGGCTCCGCTCAGCGTGCTCGTGACGCTCGTCATCGTGTTCGTGCCGGCGTTCGCGTTGAGTCCGAGTGAGAGCGACAGGGCTGAGGACACGATAAGGGTCGCCATCGTGCAGCCGAACTTCACGCTCGCCGAGAAGAAGAAGGCGAACATGACGACGCGCAAGCTGCTGCTGGACCGGATTGAGGCGCAGATCCGGGCGCTGCCGCGCGATACCTTCGATCTGGTGATAGCGTCCGAGGGAAGCTTTCCGATGTGGTGGCGGCTCGACGCCGACACGGTCAGCGACGGCGCGCCCAGTGCGATGATCAGCGCGACCCGGCGCATCCAGCAGGCGGTGGCCGCTGGCCCCCACACCCATGCGATCATCGGTGGTCTGCGCCAAGACGAGCAGCAGCGCACACGCAATAGCGCCGTGCACCTTGGACCCGACGGCAAAATCCTCGGCCACTACGACAAGCAGACCCTGGTGCCGTTTAGCGAGTATATGCCGTTTGTCGACCTGTTCCCCGCGCTGGGCGAGATTCGCGGGGTCGGCAACGTGCTTCCCGGTGACGTTCCATGCGCCTTCGAGATCGCTGGCCGAGGGCAACCGCTGCACATCGCGTGTGGCATCTGCTACGAGAGCATGTTCGCCGACCTGACGCGTGCAGATGCGGGCAACGCCGAGGTGCTCGTGAACCTGACGATCGATACCTGGTTTGGCACTTCGACGGCGCCGCGCATGCACCTCATGACGCAGGCCTCGCGCGCCGCCGAGCTGGGGGTGCCGCTGTTGCGTTCGGCGCTGACAGGGATAAGCGCCCAGCTCGACATTCATGGCCGGCTCGTCGCGGCGCTGCCGGTGGACGTGCCGGGCGTGCTCGCTGCGACCGTCGTATTGAGCCACGATACGACAGTCTTCCGGTCGGTCGGCCAGCTGTTCGCGCCGGCTGGTGCGGCGCTCGTGATGCTCGCGCTCATCGATGCATTCATCCGGCGCAAGACCCTCTGGGGTCGAGCGGCATGAGCGCCAGCGACGACGACAAGGTCCTCGAGGCGCGCTTCATCGCGGCGCTCAAGGCGCGTGACGAGCGGGCCTTCAACGCGCTCGTGGCCCGCTTTCAGGACCGGGTCTACAATCTCATCCGGCGGCTCCTCGGGAACCCGGAAGAGGCGCGCGATGTCACGCAGGAGGTGTTCGTCAGCGTGTTCGAGAAGGTCGATAGTTATCGCGGCGATTCTTCAATCGCGACGTGGATTTACCGGATTGCGACGAACCACGCGAAGAACCGCATCAAGTACCTTTCGCGCCGCAAGGACCGCCAGAAGGAGAGCCTCGAAGCGATGCTCGTGCCCCCCACATCCAGTCGCCTGTCGGCGTTCGTGCCGCGCCCCGACCAGGTCTACACGCGCGAGACGGTCTCGCGCCTGGTCGATGCCGCGCTCGGCGAGCTCGACGAGGAGCAACGCATCGTGGTGGTGCTGCGCGACGTCGAAGGTCAGTCGTACGAAGACATTGCGGTCATCACCGGGCTACAGCTCGGGACCGTGAAGAGCCGCCTGCACCGGGGTCGTCAGCGCCTGAAGGAGGCGCTGGCACCGTTCATCGACCCGCGCGACTTCGGGGAGGACGAGCAGTGAGCACCCCCGATCCCGATCGCGACCCGAGTGGCGCCCCACCGCCCGAGCCCGAGCTGTCGGCCGACGATGAGCGCATGAACGCCTGGCTCGATCGCCAGCTTGGACCGGGCGACGCGCAGCGCTTTGAGCAGGAGCTCGCCGACGACCCAGCCCGCGGCAAGGACGCCCGCACGTTGGCGCAGGTGCTGGCGCAGCTGCGAACGCTGCCGACCGAGCAGGCGCCGCGCGACCTCCTCGACGACGTGCAATCGGACATCCGAAGTCGCAGCCGGGGGCGCTACTTCGGCTACCACTGGAAGTACCGCTTTCCGTATGAGGCGCTGCTGACCGCGCTGTTCCTCATCATCGCGGTGGTCGTCTATGTGGTCGCGCGCCCAGCGCAGGTGTTGCTGATCCCTATCGAGGCCAAGACGTTCCTCGTGTCGGGTTCGGATCTCGGCGTGGGTGCACGCATCCTGAGCGACTATGGCTCGTTCGTGCGCGACCCCGAAGGACCTGTCGGCGGCCCGTGGGTGCAGCTCATCGGGGACGTCGCGGGCAACCGTATCGAGGCGCTGCGGACCGAGCTATCGCTGTATCCGAGCATGCGCCTGGACTCGGAAGAGGTCGTCGGCGCGGCGGTGCGGGTGAGGGTCGCGATCAAGCGCTGACGATTCAACCCGGCGTCGTGGCCAGCCGCTCCAGGCGGCGGTGCACGTTGTCCGCGGCGCGGAGCGACAGTGCCATGATCGTGACCTGCGGGTTCGCCCCGATTGGGCCCGGCACGGCCGAGCCATCGCAGATGAAGAGGTTGTGCACGTCGTGGGTCTCGTGGGTCGGGCCCACGACCGAGCGGCTCGGGTCGCTGCCCATGCGGCAGGTGCCGAGCGGGTGGTAGGCCGACAGGTCGAAGTGGCGGGCGCGCGCGGGATGCTGTTCGAGCGCTTCGACGTCGGCGAGTTTGCGTAGGACCTTGGCATGGGGCAGCGGCGTCCGGATCTCGCGCGAGCCGGCCGCGAGGAAGATGCGTCCGAGCGTGCCGAGGCCTCTCCGGAGGCGCGCGACGTCCTGGTCGTTGACCCGGTAGCGGGCCCGCGGACGGCCATCGCGCCCAAGTGTGACGCGGCCGCGCGAGGTGTCCTTGATCATCAGGCCAAAGCCGAGCCAGTGGTCGGCGCGCTCGACCAGATCGACCCACTCGCGGCCCCACTCCTGAAGCATGGCCGCGGTCATGTCGAGGGTCGCGTGCGCGCCCTCGAACATCATGCCCTCGTCCTGGAACTCGTGGACCGCGTAGCCCTGCGGCACCGTGTTCCAGCCATTTACGGGGTCATCGAACAGGGCCACGACCCCCAACGCGGGGTGGATCGAGAGGTTCTTGCCGACCTCGCCCGAGCTGTTTGCGAGGCCGTTCTTCAAGAGCAGGGCAGGGGTGTGAAGGGTGCCGCAGGCGAGCACGACCACCCGCGCACGCACGGTCACCCGCACGGTGCCGCGGGCGCTTTGGGCCGTGCCGCTGACGCCGACGGCGGTGTCGCCTTCGGTCAGGATCCGATCGACCGCGAGCCCGGTGAAGAGCTGTGCGCCGCGCTCGAGCGCGCCAGGCACGAACGCGATGTCGGTCGAGCGCTTCGCCTCGGTCGGGCAGCCAAAGCAGCACAGGCCCTGGCCGTCACAGCCAGGGGCGTTGCGCGGCAGGGCCCCGTGCGCGTAGCCGAGCGCGTCGGCGCCGCGCGCGATGAGCACCTTGGCCGCGCCAAGTGCCGCGTCCGACGAGGGGCCGACGCCGAGGGTGGCCTCAACCGATGCGAACCAAGGGGCCATCGCCTCGGGTGAGAGCTCGCCAAGGCCTGTCTCGGAGACCCATTCGCGCAGCGTCGCGGCGGGCGCGCGCAGGCAGGTGCCGGAGTTGACGAGGGTCGTGCCACCGACCGCCTTGCCAACCGGCAACGGGATGTAGGCGTTGCCGAGCGTGTGGGTCGTGCCACCGTCGCGGTAGAGTCGGCGCATCATGTCGAAGGCGCGGCCGTTGAAATCGGCGCGCCCGAAGTGCTGGCCTTCTTCGACCATCAGGACCGCATGGCCGCGAGCCGCGAGCGCCTTGGCGATAGGTGCCCCGCCGGCGCCGGTGCCGATCACGACCACGTCGCACTCGAGCACCTCGCCGTCCCGGAGGGTGGCTGCGTCGACGATCTGGTCACGCCAGCGTGGCTTGTCGGCCTTCTTCGGCTCGGGCTTCGACGGGGTCTCGATGCGGTAACGCAGGCCGAGCCCGGCGTGGATCGCCGGGTCGTCGAGCCAGGCGAGCTTCAGCGGCATCAGTAGGAGGCGGAGCCCATTGTGGCCAACCTCGGTCGCGTCGAAGGAGGCGAGCGCGGCCGTGCGCGTCTCAACGTCCAGCGCCGAGAAGCGTTTGCCCCAGCGCGGCAACGTCGAGAGCTCGAGCGCCGCAAGCATCGTGCGATAGCTGCCGGCGACCGACGCGGGAAACGTCGCGAGCAGCTCCTCGAGCCGGGTCAACGCGGCCGCACTGGCCGCGGGCAGCCGGCGCCCGGCCGGGATAGCGATCGCGGCCAGAGCGCGCAACGTCTCGCGCCAGGGCGCTTCGGGTGGGGTGGTGACAACCCTTGCCCGGCCGGCCTCGAGGGCACGTCGCGCGGCCGCCCGTCGCCTCGCCGTCAGCGCCTTCCGGCCCCCATCGAGCGGCAGCATCGAGGCGACGAACGCGGGCAGGTCACGCGGCGCGAAGACCATCTGGCCATCGGCCAGCGCGCGCCCCTCGTTGTCACGAAGGGTTGCGGGCATCGCGGACATGGTCGCAAGCGGTGACCACGGCCGCGGGTGTTTCGTCGCGTCGAGCCACACGCCGCGCCCATCGTCTGCGACGAAGCGTACCTCGTAGTGGATCGCGCGCAGACCCGCAGCCATCGTCAGGCTGCCGTGGCACTCGACTTCGTGCTCGACCCAGGGTGGCGCGCTCACGACGCCTGAGACGCGATGGTCGCCGGGGCGGTCGGTCGCGGTCACCTCGAGCGTGAACGCGACCGGATAGGAGCGGCCGTCGGCACCCGCGATGGTGCCCTGCATCGTCTCGACAAAGCTGACTGCCATCGCGCTTGCTCCCAACGCCTAGACGACTTCGCGGCCGTGATCGGGCGTGCGGCGCAGGAACTCGAGCGCGCCGCCATGCGCGCTCACACAGATGAATGACGGCTCGCGCCGTGGCCGCACCTCGAGGTGCACCTCGGCGAGCTTGGTGTTGAAGCAGTACGCGAGCGAGCGGTCAGGATTGGCATAGCCAAGGCACGCCATCGGCTGTGAGCCGGCGTCCATGCGCAGCCGCGCCTCCCCGTCGGCGCTACGGAGGGTCAAGGTCCAACGCGTGGGACCGACGTGGGCCTCCTGGCGCCAGAAGTCGAAGACGGTCGCGAACGTGTAGCTGCGGGTGCCACGCCGGACGACCATGGCCGAGAGCTGGGGCGTTGGGCGGCCGGCGACTTTGATGCGCCCGGTGAAGCCTTCGACCATCGCCTCGGGGGCGCCGTCGGCAGCCGGGAAGAAGCACTGGCCCCAGGCGTACTCGAAGGCGTGCTCACGGCCCCAGTTGTGGCCCTGCATGCCGTTCCAGCCGGTGAGATCCCAACGCTCGCCAAAGACGTCGAGGCGGCCGCCGAAAACGAGCCAAGGAAACGGGGTCAGGAGCTTTGAGCGCGGGAACGGACCTTCGCGCAAGATCCGCGAGGGCAGGATCGACAGCGGCTCGGCAACGGCGCCAGTGCCAGGCACGAACGTCAGGTCGAACGCGGCGCTGCCGTCTTTCGAGGCGAGTGACCCGCGTGCGTGGCCGCGTTCCGACAGCTCGAGGAGCCAGTCACCGGCGGCGATGCGGGCGCCGAGCGCGTCGCCGATCATGCTCGCGCGCGCAAGCGGGTGTGTCAGCTTGTGGGCAAAGAGGCGCTGGCGCTCGCCATCGAAGGCGATGAGCCAGGTCTCCGCCACCGGCTCACCCGCGAGGGGTGCCAGGATGGTCGCCTTCAGCCAGAGCGCCAGCGGGCGCTGCGGATGATTGGCGCGCAGGAAGTAGCTCTCGACGTGGCCTTGACCCGAGCCTGAACCTCGATGTCGCAACGCGTTCGGCGGGGGCTCGCGCAGGTGCGCGGCGAACGGGAACCGAGGGGCGCTCGGCGTGTCGATGCGTGCGGATGTAGGCTCAGGAAAGCTCGGTTGCATGCCCCACGAGTAGCAGCTTCGACAGCGTGGCGCAATAACGTGTCCGAGGGGTCATGCTATTTGCGGGCATCCTCACAAGAGCGCCAGGACTTCCTTCGCGGCGCGCTCGCCCTCGGACGCGGCGCCCTCCATGAAGCCCTGGAAGTCCTGCGAGCAGCCGTCGTTGGCGAAGGAGATGTTGTTCTGGCGGACGCCCTCGTGGCCGCCGAACGCGGTGTACTGGCCGACCCGGTAGTAGGCGTAGGAGTGCAGTGAATACGGGTTGTTGTGCCAGAGCGACTGGGTCAGCTTGCCGTTCCACTGAAGGCCCGGGAAGACGCTGCTGATTTGCCCCAGGCCGGTCACGGCGTCCCGTCGCGCCTGGCTGTTGGTATGGGTCGCGAAGGGCACGTTGCTGCGCATCGTGTCGGTGACTGAGCCGCCCGAGTAGAGGTTCAGGATGCCGGTGGCGCCCGGCTGACCGCGGGTGCTCTCCCACGAGCACTGATAGCCCGTGCCGGCGAAGGTCGAGCCGTTGGCGACGCCGGGCCAGGCGCCGGTGCCGGCCCAGATGCGGGTCGCGAACTGGAGCTGGAGCTTGCCGTTGTGGCCGCGTCCGAGCTCGTTGATGACGCGCAGCTTGAGCGGGTCGAAGCCCGCCTGCGCCGTGTCGACGGTCGCGAGCATCGCAAACGGGATGCACAGGATGACGTGGTCGAAGGTCTCCTCGACGGTACCAGCGGCCGTCTCGAACGTGAGCCGCACCCGTCCGGCGGTGGTGCGCGCGACCTGTTCGAGCATGTGCCCGTGTTTCACCGTGCCGGCTGGGAGCGACGCGGCGATCGCCTCCGGCAGTTGCTGGTTGCCGCCGCGGATGTGATAGCGCTCGTCCGAGACGCCGAACGACGCGAAGGCGAGGGGCTTTGGCTGATAGGCGAGTAGATACAGCAGGTTCAGGGCCGACTGGTCGGCCGTGTCGGCGCCGTATTCGATCGCGTAGGCGACGTCGAGCACCTTGCCGAGCTGTGAGCCATGCCCGCCCGGGACACGGGTCCTGATCCAATCGTGGACGCTCATGCGGTCGAGCGTGCGACCGGCTTCCGTGAATCCATTGTAGGTCGTCGGGTAGCTCGCGGCACGGATGTCCGCCGTCACGCGATCCCACATGGCGCGGAAGTCCTTGTCGGCGTCGGGCTTGGGGTAATAGCTGCCCCCGACCCGATAGACCTCCTCCGAACCGGCCGGCTGCGACGCGAAAAGGTCGTCAAGGATCAAGCCATAGCGCGCAGCCAGGCGCTGCATCGTGGCGTGGTTGGTGTCGATGAGTTCACCACCCCACTCGGAGACCTGGTTGTTGTCCCAGTATCCGGTACGGTTCGAGAACATGCGGCCGCCGAGACGGCCCGACCCCTCGAAGACCTTGAACGTCACGCCGCGCTTGTCGAGCAGGCCGGCGCACGCCATGCCGGCCATGCCGCCACCGACGATCGCGACCTTTCGCGCGCCCTGTGGCGCCGCGCGGGCACCCTTGCCGAGCGCCAGTAGGCCGGCCGCGGCGACCGCGCCACCGAGGATGGCACGGCGGCCGATGCCGGTCACTGGGCGTTGCGACGCCTCGCGCACGACGTCGACAGGCACGCCGTGGCGGTCGGCCATGCGGAGCTCTGAGACCCATTGGCGAAGCGAGCGGAAGAGGGGCGTGCGCATCTTGATGTCCTGGGTGACGGTGACCCTTCGATGGCTACACGTGGCGATCGTTGTTCGCAATATCTGGCTTGGTAGCGCGGCCCCGCAGTTGGCGTCAGAAGCGGCAGCGGCGTGGTTTCTCGATCCTCCTCAGCGCCGAAGGACAGACCTGGTTGCCCGTATTCTGCTCGTTCCCACAGTGGACCCGGATCACGACGCAGTTTGCACTCGCATCCAACGGTTTCGAGCGACGCGCGGAACCATGGCGGTCGCGGGCTCGTTTGGGGCCATCTTTGGGGCTATCTTTGGGGCCATCTTTGGGGCCATCTTTGGGGCCATCTTTGGGGCCATCTTTGGGGCCATCTTTGGCTGCGCGCTTTGGCTGCGCGCTTTGGCTGCGCTTTGGCTGCGCTTTCGCTGCCGGGTTCGCCAAGTGGCCGACGATGCGCAAGCCACGAGGCGGGACATGGGCGCGACGAGAATCGATGGTGAGAGGCGCGAGCGGTACTGGCTCATCGCATCTTGGTGGGCTGCTGTCGTTCTAGCGCTGGGATGTGGGGAACGTGGCCCCATCGGTCCGCCAGGTGAACAACAGGGGGCGCCCGGTCCGGCAGGCGCCGAAGGCGCGCGCGGTGCTGACGGGTGGACCGGGCCAGCAGGAGCGCCAGGTGGCCCTGGCCCCAGCGGTGAGTCGGGCGTGGCGGGGCCAGGCGGAAAGGTTGGGCCCAAAGGTGACGAGGGCGCGCGGGGCCCGAAGGGCGATGCCGGCGCGCAAGGCTCAAAGGGCGATGCCGGCGCGCAAGGCCCCAAGGGCGATGCTGGCGCGCAAGGCCCCAAGGGCGATGCCGGCGCGCAAGGCCCCAAGGGTGAGGCGGGCGCGCTGGGACCTGTTGGGCCGATGGGGTTGACGGGTGCCCAGGGAGCGCGCGGGGAGACCGGCACTCGCGGCCCGGCCGGCGACTTCGGGCCACAGGGGCCGATCGGCCGGACCGGCGCGGCGGGGCCCAAGGGGGATTCGGGTGCACTGGGGCCGGCGGGTGATGTCGGGCCGGTTGGGCCGCGTGGGCTGCAAGGCGTGTCTGGTCAGGAAGGGGCCCAAGGTGCGCAGGGAGCGGTCGGGCCAGCGGGGCCCCGGGGCAGTCAAGGGCCCGACGGTGCGCCCGGGCCCGCGGGCAGCAACGGGCTGCCGGGCTTCGCGGGGGAAGCCGGCGCGATGGGGCCGACGGGCGCGACAGGGCCCGCGGGCGAGTCGGGCCCACAGGGACCACCGGGCGCGGCGGGTACAACCGGCCCGGTGGGGCCGCCCGGTGCGATTGGCCCAGCCGGGTCAGTCGGGCCGCAAGGACCCGAGGGTCTGGCCGGAGCGCCAGGCATCACCGGCGCGATCGGGCCCGCGGGTCCGGCAGGTGTGGCGGGTCCCATTGGCCCACCGGGCCTCGAAGGGCTAGCCGGGCCTGCGGGTGTGCCCGGACTCCAAGGGCTCCAAGGGCTCCAGGGTTTTCAAGGTGTCCAGGGGCTGCGAGGTGTCCAGGGAAGCCAGGGTGTTCAGGGCGTTCAGGGCGCGCAAGGGCCGCAGGGGCCGGCCGCGCCGATCAACACGATGACCTACCTCGACGGGGTGCCGCGCTCGGGCGTGGTCGCGCTGACGCTCGACCCGGCGCGCACAGCCGAGCACACGATCCCGGCCTTCGTTCGCAGTCAGGTCGCCGCCTTTCAAGCTGGCAACGGCTTCGCGTTCCCGTTGGCCCCTGGGCAGACGTCGGGCCTACGCGCGATGTATGCCCTGCATCCGAGCCTCGTCAGCGCCTGGCTCGATCCGCTGGATGCGACCAACAGCGCGAGCTCGCCGCGCCTTGGCGGCAACGCCGACTTCGTCGCGTTCTTCGGCGACGGCTGGGACAGCGACGATACGCTGCCGGACGGCATGTCAGGCCTCTTCGCCGGCAGCAGCAGCGCCGGTTGGCTGTGGGTGTCGCACGAGGCGGTGAGCGGCACCTCGCCCGCGGTCGGCCGCGCACCGAGCGGGCAGCAACGCACGCTCGCCGGGCTGCAAGCGGCCCTTGGCACCTATGCATTCGACACGACCAGCGCCGCGGCCTGGACTACGAGCGCCGTGGAGACGGCGATCCGATCGCACAAGCAACAGCTCGGCGGTAGCTGGTTGCGCATCGTCTTCGACCCCGCGAGCCTCGCCTGGATGCCTGATACCGCGGCCACGCCCCGTCGTTTCGACGCCACGAGCAGCACCCGCTTCCTGCGTATCGGCTTCGACGCGGCGCGCTTCGATCACGATGACGCGGGCCAGTCGCTGCCGGCCGATGTCGTCGTCGGCATGGCCGCGAATTGCGCCGGGACGCGCACGCCTTGGGGTACGGTCGTGCTCGGCGAGGAGAACGTGCAAGAACTGTGGGGTGACAGCGAACCGTGGTGGAGCAGTGACAACCGCTTCCTCACAGGTCAGGGAATGAATGCCGGCCAGCTCGTCAGCATCCCGCGCACGCCGTCGACGAGCAGCGCGTTTGGCCGCAGCACGACCACTGCGACCCGCCACGATCGCGATCTCTGGGGCTACCTGAGCGAGGTCGACCCGACCCGCCCCGCCAGCGAGACGTATGACGACGCGACCGGACGCGGCCACGCCAAGTGGGGCTTCTTCGGGCATGCCCGCTTCGAGAGCGTCACGTTCGTCACGACCAGCGCAGGCCTCCTCCCCGACGGCGAGCCGTTGGTGCTCTACGCGGCTGACGACCGCACTGGTGGGCGCCTCTATAAGTGGGTGAGCGACGGCAGCTACAGCGCCGGCATGGACCGCCAGGCGGCACGCGCCCTGCTGCTGACGGGTCGCCTCTACGTCGCGCACCTGCCCGACCTCGACTACCGCACCGGCACGACCCTCACCGCGACCGGACTCGCCCCGCGCGACGCCTCCCCCGGGATGGGTCGCTGGGTCGAGCTGTCGGTGACGAGCGAGGCCATCGCCCCCAACGCGCCAGCACTTGGCCCCGGCACGACGGTGGGCGATGCCCTCAGGAGCCTCACCTGGAACTCGCTCGCCGGCTTCGCGGACGACGACGCGCTGCGCGGCGCGCTGCACTCGGCCTGCCACAAGATCGGCGTGAGCGAGCTCAATCGGCCCGAAGACGTCGAATGGAACCCCGCCGACGCGACCGGCCGTGCGCGACTCTATGTCGCCCTGACCAAACACACGACGCGGGTCGCGCTCGATGGCAACGGCGTGCGCTACCCCGAGGCGAGCCACACGTTCCTCTCGCCGGTGCGCGGCGATGACGTCGGGCGCGTCTGGGCGTTCGAGGAGTCGGGGAACCCCGCAAGCTCGCTCGCGTTCAGCTATGTCGAGGTGTGGCACGGTCGCAACGCCGCGACGGGCGACCCGCTGTTCGCCGCCGCCAACCCGGACAATCTCATGATCGACCGAATGGGTGGCGTGTGGTTCGCGACCGATGGCAACCCAGGGGTCAACGCCGCCGGAGACGCCTTGTACTATCTCGACCTCGAGCCTGGTTCGACGACCCGCGGCGAGGCCTATCGGGTCGCGGTCGTACCCTCCGACGCCGAGGCCACCGGTCCCGCCTTCACACCCGATGAACGCACGTTGTTCCTGAGCGTGCAGCACCCCGGCGAAAGCCTTCCGTCGGTGTGGCCGGCCGGCCTCCGCTGAGCACGTGCGCGGGTCAGGGCCAGCAGACCGCTGCCGCCGAAGCACCGTAGCGCATCACGGAGCCCGGCGAACTGACTGCCAGCTCGCAATCAGGGCAGAGCGCACCATGCCGCTTGTACTCCACTCGATCTTCTCGCTGTGACCGGGCGCGTCGGCTTGGTCGGGTGTATTCGCTCCAGCGATTGGATACCGGTCTCTCGTCGGGTGCTGATGACGTCAGGTGCCGTTCTTCTTGGCTGCAGGATCCGGATCGAGCTTCTCGGTGTCGGCCGGGTCGATGTCCTCACTCGCGGACTCTGCCTCGCTACGCTTTGGAGCGGTGACCCACTTGAGGTCGACCTCCCACACTTTCTCCGCGTGGTCGTTCCATGCCTGGGGCCTGTGATCGTTTTGGGGAAAGCGGTCGCTGGGTGCGGACACACCCTCGCGCGCGGGGCCCTTGATCTTCTCGTTCCCGGCCTGGGGATAGTGGCGCCACACGAAGTTGATCTTCTCGATCTGCAGCTTCTGTCCGGGCACGAAAAGGACCTCGTTTTCGGCGTCGTTGAGTGAGACGTCGTTGATGAGCGCGCCGCCCGTGGGATCCCAGATGCGCCAATCGATCGCCCTTTTCGCGAGATATCCGACGCGGGCCGTCGAGGTGCTCATGAATCCTTCCTCCTCGAGGGTGTGTGCAGTGCGCCCGAATCGCTTGAGTCGCCCTGGCCGAGCGTGGCCTCGCCTTTACCCAAGACATCGCTCGGCGTGGACGGCGACTTGTCGGGCGACGACTCTCCATAGATTGCACGCTGTTCGCCAGCTGCAGCACGATGAACCTCGGGCCGGCGCCGGGTCTCGAGAGCGGTCTTGGCGACAACCTCTTCGCGCTCCACGTCGGCTCGCAAGGGGGTCCGATCCTGGGAGGCGACGGGGTCGCGGGGGAGGCGATAATCGAGCAGCGCTTCCTCTTTGGTAAGTCGATGTTCGGGGTGCGCGGCTCGTTCTTCGTGCGCGGGCTCGCGGGCGACAACGACGAAGGCGTTGCCGGCATCCTCTTATCGGCGATCGGCGGCGCGACGATTACGGAAGGGCTCGGGGTCTATGCGGGCCTCGGCTACACGATCACCGGCAGCATGACCGACGCCTCGAAACGAGAGGGCGACGCCGGCGCGTTCGACGCGCTCGTCGGAGGGACGTGGTGGTTGGTGACCGATGACCGATGACCGATGACAGCTTCGGCTGGGGCCTCACGACTGTGGTCGATCTGCTCACTGGTTCCAGCGATTTTTCCGCCAGCGACGGCATCCCCAAACGTTAGCTTGGCTTCACCCATGTCTCGCTCGTGTTCGGGATCGAAATCGCATTTCCCAATGTCTTCTGGTGATCTGGATCTTCGAGTTCAGGCCTCGCTGACGGCGTTCGTGATCCGGTACCTGACGACAAGGCCACGGACACCGCGACAGCGAATCGCCGCCCAGCTGCAGCCCCTCCAAACCGCACCTCAGCCGGCGGCGAAGATGAGCAGCAGCGCGAAGCCGGTCACGGCGACGAGCCCATGCCCCAGCGCGAGCCACTTCGGAATCGTCTTCTTGGTGATGTCGCGCCCGAACACGAGGAAGCCGCCGAGCGCCGCACCCCCGAACACGAGCGTCGGAATGACCGGCGCGGGGGTGTACGTCAGGTTATAGACGACCAGCAGCACGAGCCCGGTCGCGGCCAGGAGGCCGTGCACGATCGCTATGCCCTTGGGGGTCGGTCGATCGGTGAGCACGCGGCGCAAGAGGTAGCCACCGAGGATTGCGGCGATAGCGAAGCAACCGATAGCGGCCCAGATCATGTGTTCTCCTTCTCGCCTTCTTTGGCGATCTGCTCGGCAACGATGCTCACCGAGACCGATGGCAGGTCATTGATCGCCGGTCCTTCGATGACCGTGCCGTCTGTGCGGAAGCGGCTGCCGTGACAGGGGCAGTCCCAGGTTCGCTCGCCCGGGTTGAAGGCGACGATGCAGGCCATGTGCGTGCAGACCGCCGACACGACGCTCAGCGCGCCGTTGTCGTCGCGGAAGGCGGCGCACTTGCTGCCGTCGACGAGGATCGTCTTGCCCTCGCCGGGCCCGATGTCGGCGAAGTGATCCGCGTCGACGTTGCTCGGCAGGTCCTTCAGGTACTGCCACGCGACGTTCGCGTTCTCTTTGATCCAGGCGGCCGCGGACTTGATCGGCGTGCGCCGGCCGAAGCGATAGGCGTGTGCCCACGGGTTGTCGCGCCCGACGATGTGGTCGGTCACGAGCATCGCCGCGAGCGTGCCGTAGACCAGGCCGTCGGTCGCGAAACCGGTGGCGATGTGCACGTGCGAGTCGTCGTCGCGCGGGCCGATGTAGGGCAGGCCGTCGGCCGATCGATAGTGCTGGGCGCCCCAGCGGTAGGCGATCGACGCGACATCGAAACGCTCGCGCAGGTAGGTCTCGAGGCGCGTGAAGAGCTCGACGTTGCTCTCGGCATCGTCGGGTTTCTGGCCGACCTTGTGCGGCTCGCCGAGGCACAGCAGGAAGTCTTCGCCGGCCTCGTTGCGATAGTGGCGGAGCGAGTGGCGTTGCTCGCCGGTCATCGTCCAGAATGTGCCGGGCGGAGGGTAGGTGCCGCTCGCGAGCGTCGCGGCGAGCGCATATTCGCGGTAAGGCCCGAGGAGGGTCTGCACGAACATGATGCCCTTGGGGCTGTGCGTCGCCATCAGCACATGGCGAGCGCGGACCGTGTGGCCGGACTCGGTGGTGACGATACACTGCCCGTCTTCCTCGTCGACCGAGATTGCCTTGGTGCCTTCGTGGATCCTGCAACCGGCGGCCGCGGTCGCGCCAGCAAGGGCACACGTGTAGGCGAGTGGGTTCAACTGCGCCTGGCCTTCGAGGCGTAGCGCCGAGTGCACCGGGAACGGCAGCGGCACCCCCTGCGGGCCGCCGAGGGATACGCGCAGCCCGGCTTCGGTGCAGGCCGCGAACTCGTCCTTCAGCGCCTTTTCGCCGTCCGCGGTCTCGGCGATGTGGAAGAAGGGCACGCGCCGGAAGTCGCAGGCGATGGCGTGCTCAGCGATGAGGCTCTCGATTCGGTCAATGGCCGCGCTGCGGGAGTCGGCGACGATCTTCAGCGTCTCCTTGTCGACCTTCGAGCGCACGCGATCGAGGCGCCGGTCGACCGTCGCGTACAGGTTGCCGGTCGAGTAGCCGGTCGTACCCTGGCCGACTCGCAAGGCCTCGAGCACCGCGACGTCGAGGCCGGCCTTCGTCAGCAGGTTGGCGGCGGTGTGCCGGTGATGCCGCCGCCGATCACCGCGACGGCGACATCAATGCTCGAGCCGAGTTCCGGAAAGCTGGTCGCCTCTGCGTCGGATTTCCAGAGCGGGCGCAATTGCGTCATCGCCGTCATGTGACCTCCATCTTCGAGCCGGGTGACGAGCACTGTAGGCGCTCTAGAGTTTGAGCGTCAATGGGGCAAATCCCACTTCGGCCGCGTTGAAGGCCATGCTCAACCCGGCTTGCCGTCGGCGCGCGCCCTGACGAGCACACGCCAATACGCAGCCGCGTAGAGCGCGAACGCCAATGACCAGAGAGCACCGGCCACATAGAGCGCGGGGCGGTTCGTCGCCTCCCAGAGCGGGCCGAACGTGCGCACAAGGGCCGCGAGCAGGACGAGTACGAACGCGACCGACGCGGCGAGCGGCGCGATCAGCGGTCGCCCGGTGTGGCCGAGGGCGACGCGCGCCATCATGCCGAGCGTCGTCAGACCGAGCGCGCCGACGGTGAGCGCGTGCGTCGCTGCCGCGAACGGCACCGTCGACGTGAGCGTCGCCAGCGCGCGCAGGCCAAGGCCGAGGACGAGGAACAGATGCCCCGCGTGCAGCACCCACAAGAGCGGCACGCGCAGCGCCGGGCGCGCGCCCCAGGTGAGGCTGCGTAGCAATAACAGCACCGCCGCCAACGCCGCGCACACCCCCGCCGCGAGCGACTCGGGCCACGCGGCATCGACCAACACGCACGCCCCGAGCGCGCCGAGCGCCAGCCGATCGAGCGCCGGCACGTTGCGGATCGACGCTATGCCGGTCGCGTTGCGCGTGAAGGTCGGAAAGATCCGGGCTGCGACAAACGCGATCAGGAATATCAGCAGATCGACCGCGATGAGGACCGCGTGCCGCCGATCGACCGGGCTCGCCCCAAAGGTATCGAGATGCATCAACAGGTTCGTGGCAAAGAGCGCCGCGAGCACAACGAGCATCAGGTAGTTGCGGCGGTTCTTTGTCGCGATGAGGGGCCGACCGATCGCTAGCGCGAGCGCTGGCACGAACGCCAGATCGAGCGTCGCGACGAGAGCCGCTGGGGCCGGCACGAGCAGCGCGATGCGCCCTGCCAGCCACAGCGCCGCGAGCGCCAGCAACGGCCGCCCGACGAGCGTCTCGCGGCCCGTCCAGTTGGCGACGGCGGTCAAGAGGAAGCCCGCGATGACCGCGGTCGCGAAGCCGAAGACCATCTCGTGTGCATGCCACGACGCCGGATCGAAATAAGGCGCCGATATCGGCAGGCCTGCGAGCGTCAATAGCCACAGTGGCATATCGAACGCGGCGAATAGCGCCGCGAGCAGGAAGAATGGCCGGAATCCCTTGGCGAGAATTGCGGGGCAGTCGCGCGCCATGAGCACGGGCTGACCCATGATGGGCATTAATAACACGCGGCGACGGTAGGTGCTGCACGTCGCGCGCACAAGCAATGCTTGTCGCGGCAGCGATAAACAACGTGATGTGCGAGGCTCCCAGCAGGAGCCGGCATGCGGTCGCACCGGCGGCTCGCCAGCTCAGGCGCCTTGTCCGACTACCCCACGACGATCCCCTCACGGAGTCGCGGACAGCTCCACCCAGAAGGCTCCGCGCAGATCACCCTCGGCATAACCCGTGGCCTGGTCGAAGGGATAACGCTCGGCGAGCTTGCCCGCGATCGGCGCTGCGATGCCCTTGCCGTGACAGGTCGTGCACATCGCGTCGACCTTGATGGGCTCGAGATAGCCAACACGCCCGGCCCCGAGCGCGACCACCCGCGGTCCACTCAGCCCCTCGAGGTGCGGCCCGACCCAGCTCGGCGCGAGGTTGCCTGGATTGCGCAGGCGCAATGACGCGCGGCCCACGGTGACGCCGCCCGTGGAAGCGCGCAGGGCGATCTTCGGCGCCTCCACGGCACAGGCCTCGATGGCCGCCTCCGGGCCCTTGGCGAGCGCATCGACCAGTGTCTGTTTGAGCTCCTTCTTGAACGGGATCAGGACTGCCGCGCTGCGCGCGCTCACCTCGGTCTCGTTGAGCCCACCGCAGGCGGCGACGCTCGTCGAACCCAACACCATGGCCATCAACCACTTCATGTCCACCTCGCAGCGCTCACGGCTACACCGACCCTATCAAGCCCTGGGGGTGCCGTCGACGTCGGTCGCACGCCGCAGGTTGGGCTGATAGTCGTGACCGACGAAGACGCGCGTCTCGTCGGGCAGCGCGTAGAGCTTGTCGTGGACCGCGTGGTAGAGCTGGTTTGCGTCTCCCTGGGAAAGTCGCAGCGACGAAGCACACGCAGGCCGGAGTATGCCAGTTCGACCGCCTGGCCAGGTGATCGGCGTGCACATGCGTCTCGCGCACGCTGTGCAACTCGAGGTGGTGTTGGGTCGAGGTCGCGGCGGCGACCGGATCACAGTCGCGCACGGGGTCGATGACGACGGCGTCACGGGTGGCCGGGTCGCAGACGACGAAGGTCAGGTGTGTAGGTCGCGGGATCAAAGAAGGTCGTGTTGTCCATGAGGTCCTCCGGACGTCAAGGGGCGTCGGCGCGCCCCGGTCATGACTCCCGCGACTGTGAGTCCACATTCGATTCCCGAACAGCTTTGGTTTTGGAGCGATCTCGACGAGCTCACCACGCGCCCATGGTTCCGATGTCGATCATCTTGTGGCCCGCTTCGGTCAGCAGCGGCACGGCCATGGCGCTACGACGGCCGGAGCGGCAGTAGACGACGACCTCACGGCCCGTCTCGATCTCACCTTTACGTTGGCCGAGCTGCTCGATGGGGATGTTGACGGCGCCGTCGAGGTGGCCGCCCGCGAACTCGCCCGGGCTGCGCACGTCGAGCAGCAGCGCTCCCCGCGCCACCGCCGCGCGGGCCGCGCTGGGGGTCACTGCATTGGCGCGGGGCGCCTGAGAGTCACACGCAGCGAGCGACGCGCCGGGCAGGAGCAGCCCGAGACCCCCGAGACAGAGTGCAAGCAGGTTGTTGCGGACGAAGAGCGCGATGGACATCATGAGTTCACCTCGTGGAGATGATGGATACGCATGTGCTCGGCGACAGCCTTCCGTCGGTGTGGCCGGCCGGCCTCCGTTGAGCACGTGCGCGGGTCAGGGCAGGTAGAGCGGCGCCGCCGACGCGCCGTAGCGCATCACGTAGAGCCCGGGGAACAGCGCGTCGCTGCCGACCACGAAGGCGAGCACGAAGCCCGGGCCCGATGGCGCGCCAACGATGCCGTACGGATCGGCGTCGGGGTGCAGGGCCAGATCGAGGGGGGCCAACCGCACGGTCGTCGCGCCCGCGTACCACCCGCGAAGTGGGCTCCGGCACTCGCCGTCAGCGGCGACCGCCCAGGCAAACCCGGCTGCGTCGAAGCCGGCGGCAAGCTCGTAGGGGCAGCCGTCGCTGTCGTCCTGTTGCAGGTACACGATCGGGCCGAGCGCGCTGTCGCCTTCGAACGCCTGATACCCGACCGGGTAGTAGGTGAGCTGGTCGACGTAGCGGCGCGCGAGAAAGAACAACGCCCAGCCGCCGTCGCGGCGCACGAGGCGAGCACGGACGATCTCGCTGGCGGGCACTTCGAAGCGGCGCGCCTCGGCGACTGGCTTGCCGTTATTGTCGAAGCGCTGCGTGAACCGGACGCTCGCGCCGGCCTCGGGCAGGTAGTCCGACCAGGTCGCGACGACGCTGCCATCCTCGAAACCGATCGCATCGATGTCGCCGCTGTTCATGCCGAGGTCGCGGCCACCTTCGACCGAGCGCACGTCACCGTCCGAGTCGAGGTACTTGATGAGGAGGCGCGACCCATTGGGGGTATTGTCGAAGGTGACCCAGGCGAGCGCGTCACCGCCAAGTGCTAGGAGGCGCACCGGCGACGTCGGCGCGGCGCTCTCGTAGATCGTCGCTGGCTTGGCCTCGGGCTGCCCTGCCGCGTCATAGTGTTGCACGTCGTAGAACCAGCGACCCTCGGCGGCGCTGAAGCGCCAGGCGCCGACCGCGACGCGGCCTTCCGGCAACGGCGCGAGATCGGTTGTCGGCGAGTAGCCGCGGTCGCCGGTGCCGAGGTCGTCATAGCGCACGAGCACATTGCCAGCGGCGTCGAAGAACGCGAGCGAGCGGCCGAACGGGCCCTCGGTCCGCGGGTCGCTGCCGCCGTCCCAGGCGATGACGAAGCCGCCGCTGCTGAGCCCGCTGACCGCCGCGCTGTCCTGGTAGAAGCCGCGTGCATCGATGCGACGGGCGACCGCCTGGCACTCGTGGCAGCCATCCTCGACGTCACTGTTGCCGTCGTCACACGCCTCGCCCCCATCTTCGAGACGCAGATCGCAGTCGGCGTCCGCGCCGCAGATCCCAGCGGCCGTCGGGAAGCGCAGCGGGTCGGCCTCGGCACAGTCGTCGTGGTTGTCGACCTGATAGTCGCCAAACGGGGCGCACAGGCAGCGGCCCGCACCTGCGCCGTAGCCGTCCGTATCGGCGTCGGCGTAGAAGTCGCTGCAACCCGCCAACGGCTGCGTGATGGGATTGGCGACCTCGCCCTCGTCGGCGAGGCCGTCGCAGTCCATGTCCGAGTCGCATGCGAGCGGCCCGACGTGGTCGCCGCTCGAGCACACGAGGGTCGCCTGGTCCGCGCCGCACACGACCGTGCCACCGGCGCAGGCGCCCGTGCCGCAGGTGGCAGCGAGCACCTTGCCGGCATCGGCGGCAGAAGGACCGCCGTCGAATACGATCTCGCCGCCGGCCGCGTGCCGCTCGTCGGTCACGCCGTCGCAGTCGTTGTCGATGCCGTCGCAGGCGACCTCGGGCGACTCGTACCCGGTGACCGCGCTGAAGTCGCAGCTCGCGACACCGTTCGTGCAGGTCGCGACGACGGTACCGCCCGGGTCGGTCACGGCACACGCGCCGACCGTCGGGCACAAGAAGCGCGCGAGCGCTGCCGGGTCGGTTTCGGGAGCCGCGTCGTCCGGGTCGAACTGGTCGGCGATACAGTCACCGTCGCCATCGGCGGCGTTGCTCTCGAGCGCGTCGAGCTTGCCGTCACCATCGACGTCGGTCGGATTCGCCAGGTCGACGCCGACCTCGGCACCGTCGGCGACCCCGTCACCATCGGAATCCGCGACGAGTGGGTTCGAGCCGAGCGCGGCTTCGATCCGGTTCACGAGCCCGTCTTGATCCTCGTCGCCCTCGGGATCGAGGCACATCTGGGCGATGCAGACGCCATTGGCGCACTGGCTGTCGCTGTCGCAGGTCGCGCCGATCGGACGCTTGCCGTCATCCGGGCAACCACCCAGCGTGGGCCACAAGAGGAGTGCCGGCGCCAGGATGTGCCATTTCAAAGGGAGGGCGAACGTCATCGGGTCTGTCCTGCTGGCGCCTGTCTGGCGCGCTCGCGGCGCCAAAGGCGCCAAAGGGGCAGGAACACTGCCGGGTTGCGAGCAAGGGGTCAACGCAGATGATGGGGCCCGACCCAGCCCAGGCCGGGTACCTGGGCGATCGGCGCCGCGCGTCTCTCGACCTCGCCCCATGGCGAGGCTCGACGGTGTGCGATGTGTCACATTCGCTCGGGTTTGATTCGCCGCGTGCACTCGCAGTATACAACGCCATGCGCAGCCTCGTTCTCGCGGCGTTGTTGGCGTGCAGCGCCTGTGACACCGAAACTTCTCCAACAGCGGCTGGCGACGCCCATGCCAACGCAGGCGGCGACGTGCTCGCCACGCAAGATGCCCCGGTGCTGCGCGACACGAGCGACGTCGACATCGCGCTCGCGTGCGAGGTGCCGGCCATCACGCAGCCCGTGGTGCTCGGTCGTGACGACGCACGTTGGTGCTTCGAGGTGCTGCCCGCCGACGCCATGCTGACGATCGTGCGCGGCATTCAGGGCGGTATCCACGTCGAGGTGCGGCTCGCGCTGACGCTCGCCGTGGCGACCCCCGAGGCGCCACCGATCGAATTCGAGGTCGAGGTCGTGCACGACGGTTCGACCATTGCGCGCTTCGCGAGTTCACTTGTGCACCTTCAATCGCTGCGCCCCGCCAACAGCGCCTCGTCCAGCTGGGCGACCGCGGCCTTCCCGGTGGTCTTCGCGAGTGCCGATGCATCGCTCTATGCCGCGCTACCTGCGGAGTTGCGGGCGCGTGTGGTGCTCTTGGAGGAGGCGATCGATCTGAAGCCTGTTCCCGTGTATCTTGTCGCTCCGCCCTGAAACATCCCGAGCCGTCCAACGCCCGCTCCATCCATTTCGCCACGGGGTCCTATGTCCGTCACGACATCGCATCGCTTCCTGATCGCGCTGACACTGGTTTCCGTAGGCGCCTGCGGCGACGATCCGAAGCCCGATCAGGCGGCCCCCGAGATCACCATCGAGGCACCCGCCGCCGGCACGCGCGTCGCCGAGCCAGTGGTCGTCAGCGGCGTCGTGAGAGACGCCCGGATCAAGGGCCGCAAGACCTCCGGCGTAGCCGCTGTGACGGTCGACGGGGTCGCCGCCACGCTCGAAGGTGAACGCTTCACGGCGACCCTCACGGGGCTCAGCCCGGGACTGCACACGTTTGTCGTGGCCGCCACCGACAAGGCCGGCAACGCCGCGCAAGCAACGGTCGATGTCGACGTCGGTCCCCCGGTCACCCAGCTTCTCGTCGAGCCGCCGATCGTGTCACTCAACTCGGTGCAAGACGCGGTGCAGCTCGTGACGACCGGCTTCTTCAAGGGTAGCGGATCGAGCGACCTCACGCTCGGGCTCAGCTACGAAAGTGCCAATCCGGCGGTCGCCGTCGTCAGCGCTAGCGGCGTCGTCACGGCTGCGTCGCAGGACGCCGTCGGGACCGTCGAGATTACCGTGCACTATGGCGAGCTGGCGGCGACGGTCACGGCCAACGTGCGCATTGACAGCGACGCCCCGAGCCGTCCCCGGGTCATGGGCTACTTCGCGCAGACCAACCAACGCGACCAGACGTGGACCGGTCTCAGCGAGCCCGATGCGCTGGTCAGTGTCACGGGTACCCGCAGCCCCACCCGCAGCCCCACCCCAATCGACGTCACGGCCGACAAGTCCGGGCGCTTCTGGTTGAACGTACCGCTTGCACCCAACGCCCTCAACGCGATCTCCGTGACCGTCACCGACGTCAATGGCAACGCCGCGACGTACCCGTTTCCGGTGACGCAAAGCGACGGCATGGTCGATGCCGGCACCCTGCATTTCTCGTCCAGCCGCCAGATGGTCGGCTTCGTCGGCGAGCTCGTGCCGGAGCCGCTCATCGCGCGCGCCTACATGCCAAGCGGCGCGCCGCTCGCGGGCGCCAGCGTCACGTTCGAGGTGGTCACCGGCAGCGGCACGCTCAGCGCCGACGGAAGCAGCGCCGTTGGCGCCGAGGGCGTGAGTGAAGCCGGTCCGAAGCTGGTCGTGCGCACGAACGGGGCCGGCTATGCGCGCGCGCGCTGGACCCTGGGCGCGAGCGACTTCGACCGGGTCGAGGTTCACGCGGCGCTGCAGGGCGACGTCGGCTTCCCGGTCGTGTTCATGGCCGAGGGCTTCATGCACCTCGAGCAACCGACCGCGGTCGAGGGCATCGTCTACGACGAGAACCGGATCCCGGTCGTCGGCCTGCCGGTGACCGTCCTGGCGCCGGGCTCCGAGTACGCGAGCGCCACCACCGGTGCTGGCGGCACGACCGACGACCGCGGCCGCTTCCGCATCTTCTATGCGCCGCAGTTGGCCGAGCCGACCTCGCCGCTGGGCCAGCACATCCGCCTCGATGGCACCGCCATGAACGGCGACAAGCATGTGCGCATCGACCGGCTCGTGACCGTGCTACCGGGTCAGATAAACGACGTCGGCACCTTCTGGATCCCGCGCCTGCCCGAAGGCGTCGCGCCGAAGCTCGACGCGAACGGCGTCGTGACCGAAGCGATAACGCTCGAGCGGGAGCTCATCCCGGGCAACGGTCCCGTGCGCGTGCAGGTGCCGGTCGGCACGAAGATCACGTGGCCGGGCGGCGTGCCCGAGGACGCGCGCAAGCTGACGCTCCTGGCGATCCCCGAGATCCGCGCGCCGATGTCGTTGCCCGACGGCTTCTTTTCGCGCGAGGTGTTGGCGCTGCAACCCGGTGGCACCCGCTTCGAGCCGCCGCTGCCGTTGGATCTCCCGAACTCGGGCGCGGAGCCGCCGGGCGCGGCATTGACGATGTGGTCGTACGACCACTTCCAGAGCAAGTTCATCCCGATCGGGCGCGGCATCGTGTCCGCGGATGGCACCCGCGTCGTGAGCGAAGCGGGCTCCGGCATCCGCGTCGGCGCCTGGCACATGGTGTCGCCGCCGGTGCCCGATCCGCCGTGCACCGCGACCGGTCAGACCAAGACCACGGTCATCAAGGGCACCCCGCCGCACAAGGGCAGTAAGCAGGACTGCAAGTGCTACCTCGAAGGCACCGACCAACCGACCGATTGCCCCGAGGACAAAGACCGCGACGGCACGCCCGACAAGTTCATCGTCACCAACATCCGCGGTTGCAAGCCGCCGCCGCCGCCGCCGGCCCCGGAACCCAACAAGCCGCCGCCGCCCAAGCCGCCGGTCAAGAAGATCGAGGTCGTGTGCGAGGAGAAGCCGCTTCAGATCACTCAACCGACCGAGATCATCTCGTATGTGAAGCTGGGCGACACGATCGCCTTCAAGGCCGAGTGCCTCGACAACCACAAGAGCGACGGCGACATCGTCTGGCAGCGCTCAGCACCTGATCCCAAGGCTGGCAACGGTCCACGCTTCACCCTCGCGTTCGAGAAGGAAGGCCGCTACGTCATCTCCGCCTCGGCCGCGACGAAGACCTGCAAGGGCAACGACCAGCGCACGGTGGTGGTCAAGGCGTGCGTCGATGTCGGCGTCGCGCGCGTGTGCGGTGACAAGATCGAGCCCGTCGGACCGACTGCAGACGAGCGCTTCCTGGTTTCCGGCAACGTGCGCATGGGCATGAAGGGCAGCGGCTCCGAGCCGGGGTCGTCGACGCCGAACTCGGGCGATCTCTACCTCATGGTCGGTGGTGACATGGTGGTCGATGCGGCGGTCGCAAGGCCCTCGAAGGCGACGACCGTGCGCATGGAGATCGGCTACCCGATCGTCGGCCCGAAGATCACCCCGATTATCTACCTGAGTGAGTTCACCCTGGATGCGACCGGCCTCGTGACCCTCGCGCCGTTCGCGGACGGTACGGCCGAGGGCGTACCCTTCCGACTCCTGCAATTTGCGTTGCAGTTCAGCGAGTTCCAGATGCTGAAAGACGGCATCTTCCTGAAGAACCCATACCTCGGTTTGTTCGGACGCAACGAGACTTTCGTCACCTCCTCGTGTCCCAAGCCCAAGGTCCCTGACGCGCTCGACCCGGTCTATATCGACGAGTATCACCCGCCCAAGTGCAAGCCCGAGGAGTTCGTCGACAAGAAGACCGTGAAGGCCAAGGATCTCCAGATTGTCATCGACGGCGTCGTGCTCACGCGCGACTCGATAACCCCACGCGGCGTCTTCGAGTACAAACCGACCAACGCCGCCGGCGAACCCGGCTTGCAGCTCGGCTCGCCTTTCCTCCAGCTCAACTCGATCAAGGTCGGTCTCGACAAGGACCGCTTCATCGGGGAACTCGCGCTGCAGATGAACCTCAAGCGCTTCGATCTCGGCATCAAGACGACGGTCTCGATCGGCGAAGGGTTCTTCGCGGGCACGCTCGGCGTAACGTTTGGCGGGTTCAATCTCGGCGGCTTCGAGGTGCCCGGCATTCCCATCATCCCGGCCTTCTTCGCGGCCCCCGTGTACCTTTCATCGCTTGGGCTGGAATACGAGTCGAGCTCGTGGCCGGTGTCGGACACGGCCACGGTGAAGCTGACTGGCAAGGCGGGCATCACGCTTGGACCGACGCTGACGCTCCTCAGCAAGAAGGTCGCGCTCGCGACAGGGGACGACCTGACCCTGTCGCTGGTTCCTTATCCGCTGTCGTTCTCCCTCAGGGGTGAGCTGAGCCTGCTTTCGGCCTCTGCGACCGGGATCGACGACGCCACGACGAAGACCAGCATCAAGGCCGTCGGCAGCTACGACATCGCCTTCGAGCCGTCGTTCTCGGCGAAGATCGCCGTCGAGATCTCGATGTACGTGCCCGATCTCTTCGGGCTCGAGGTCACCGATCCGTTCTACACCGGCACCGTCGCAGGTGGTGTGAGCGTCGTGCCGGAAGACGGCAGCGTGCTGGGTTTCCTCATGGGCTCGGTGAACTACCAGATCCCGAAGACCAAGTTCACCCCCCGCGTGAGTGTGCTGGCAGGGGAAATCAAGGCCGCCTACGCGAGCTCGAAGAACATCCTCACGGTGCTCGGCTCGCTGTCGTTCTCCTGCATTTCATACACGTGCACGTTGTCCGCCGCCCACGACCCAGTGAACGGTCTGTCGGTCTGGCTTCAGACCAACAAGGGCGACTTCGTGCAGCTCTATGGGTTGAACCCGAACAATCGGGTCGCCGTCTCGTCGGCGCCTTCGCTGGGCGTCTCGAGTGAGACCGCAGCGTCCGTCGCATACGATGGAAATCCGTTGAACTTCGAGCTATTGGAGCCGGCTTCACGCCTCATCATCACGCTCGAGAAGGCCACCGGGCCGGTCGTTGGCGAGCTCACGTTGCCCAATGGGGATCGCGTCCCGCCGAGCTCGAACCCCGAAGCATTCGCCAATGAGCTAGGCGTCGACTTCGACGAAGGCCTCGATGGCGTGACCGCGAGCTGGACGGTGTACGACGCGGAGCCCGGTACCTACACCTACGCGGGCCCGAACGACGGGCTCGTGATCCACCGCGTGTACGCTTTCATCCCGGCGCCGCTCCCGATCCTTCACTTCGACGAGCCGTTCCTGCCCAACGAGGCGGGCGACGATATGACGATCACCTGGACCGGGTCGGGGGGCAGCTCGGACGCGACGGTGACGCTCTTGGCGGTGCCGGTGAACGCGGCCACGGGCGGGGCGTTGGGCTGGGTCGAACTCGGCACCTTGCCGCTCGTGGGCTCGGGCTTCGACATCGATGAGGGGCTGTTGCCGTACGGCGACTATCGGATCGTCGCGCAGCTCTTGTCGCAGGGTAGCACGACGTTTGTGCAGTCGATCGGGACCTACACACTCGGCATCCCGGCGGAGGCAGACCCGAACGCACCGCGGTATGTGCGCGTGGGTGCGGTCGTGCCGGATGTGGCCGCGGGCAAGTCGCTCATGACGGTGCAGTGGTACCCGAGCGACGCGTTGGTGGCGACGCGACATGTCGTGACGCTGTTCGACGATCTCGGTGAGGTGGTGCTGACGCAGGCGGTGAAAGCTCCCGGCAATCACGTGGTGCTGGCGCTCACGCCGGGGTCGCGCACGGAGCTGTTCGGCGGCGGCAAGGTGATGGTCGAGGCGCAAGCGGACCTCGAGCGGGCGCCAGCCACGGTGGCCGTGCCGCTGAATCCGCTCGGGTTCTTCGCGGTGCCGGCGAGCCGGGCGCGTGTCGGGCAAGCGTGGACGTATCTAGCGAGCACCAGCTCGAGTCGTGCGCGACCGGTTGTCATCGTACAGGGCCCACCTGGTGCGGTCGTGGCTGCGTCGGGCGAGCTGAGCTGGACGCCGATCGAGGCGGATGTCGGCGTGCACCCGTTCAAGGTGCGGTTCGGGGAACAGCCGTATCAACAGGAGCGCTCGTTCGAGGTGCAGGTCCTGCCGGGCGGGGAGGGCAGTGCCGGGATCGCGGCGCCCGAGCCGGTCATGGGCCCTGAAGCGCGGGTGGTCGCAGGTGTCGTCGGCACGCCGGTCGAGTTCACGGCCGAATTCCAGGCGCTCGATCCGGTGACGTTGTCGCTCGTGTCGGCGCCGCTCGGGGCGACCCTCAGCGCGAGTGGTGAAGTGCGCTGGACCGCGAGCTCGAGTGAAGCGATCGAGGCGCGCGGCAATGTGCCGTTCGTCGTGCGAGCGACCGCGGCCGGGCTGTCGAACGATGTGAAGTGGGTCGTGCACTTCGTCGACCGTGATGGCGATGGCCTGAGCGATGCCTGGGAGCTGGCGAGCGGCACCAACCCCGAGCTGGCCGACAGCATGACCGCCGATCCTGATGGCGACGGCCTGTCACAGGCCAGCGAGCAGCGCCTCGACACGCTCGGTGACGTGGCCGACAGCGACGGCGACGGGCTCGCCGATGGGGCTGAAGCGACGTTGTCGGTGCCGCCCGCTGGCTTCACGTTCACGAGCGACCCGCGCCTGGCCGATGCCGATCTCGATGGGGTCGGGGACGCGGCCGAGATCAGTGCGGGCACCAATCCCGCGAGCGGCGACAGCGATGGCGACGGCGTGAGCGACCAGGTCGAAAAGGACAACGGGACCGATCCGATGGTGAAGGCGGACGGCGACGCAGACGGCGTCTTCGACGATCGCGAGCGCGTGGTCGGCACCGACCTCACGTTGGCCGACACCGATGGCGATGGCCTGAACGACGGCGAGGAGGTCTTCGGGTTGTTCCAAGGGGCGACACGCTGCTGGCCACCGACCAACGCGCTGGTCGCCGACAGCGACGGTGACGACGTCGACGACGCGACCGAAGCGCGTCGCTGTGATGGTGTCACGAACCCGAACAACCCCGGCATCGATGCCGATGGCGACGGGCTCCGCTCGGATCGCGAGCGCGTGCTGGGCACCCTCGACAGTCGCGCGGACAGCGACGGCGATGGCGTGCTCGACCCGATCGAGGTCGTCATCGGCACCGATCCCGCGAGCGCCGACTCGAAGCCCGAAGGTGTCGAGACCGAGGCGGATCAGCTGATCGCCAATAGCGGCGAGTCGATTGGCCTCATCCTGGCGCCGGAGTCGCTCACCGACTTCGGCATCATCGACGTGTTCCCTGATGCCGACCACGACTCGGCCAATGATGAGTACGAGACGGCCTGGGAGTACGATCCCGCGTCGCCCTTCGATGCCTACGACGACGCCGACGGGGATCTGGTGCCGATGTGGCAGGAGTCGCGCATCGGCACCAACCCGCGCGCGAAGGACACCGATGGCGACGGCGTCGACGATGGCGTCGAGCTCCAGGATGGGACCGACCCGAACGATGCGACCAGCGTCTCGTCGAGCGGGCCGGTCGTAGCGATCACCTCGTATCCGCGCAAAGCCGACCTCCAGGCGCACGCCTTCATCGGAATGGCCCGGCTCGCGCTCGAGGTCGAAGGCACGCGCGGCGATGGCTCGGTCGTCGATCTCACGGCGACGTTGCGTGGCACGAGCTACGTCGTGACCCCGCCCGAAGCCGGCACCATCGACGCGAGCGGTGGCTTCACTGCGACCCCGGGCTTCGTGGGTGATGCGACGATCACGGTGACCAACCTCGGCCTTACGGCGACGACCGCGATGTTCGTGACGTCGTTCGTGCCGGGCCCGGTCGCGAGCTTGCCCCTTGGTGGCTCGCCGACGGCGATAGCGCTCGGCGAGGACCTGGTCTTCATCGGCGGTGATTGGGGCCTGCGCGTCGTCGACGTGAGCGTCATCGAAACGCCGGTCGCGCTGGGCGACGTCGCCCTCGGCGCGGCGCCGGTGGCACTCGCGGTGGACGGCTCGTGGCTTGCTGTTGGACTGGGAGCCATTGGCCTCGCGGTCGTCGACGTCAGTCAGCCCGACCAGGCGGTGGTCGTTGCGCGCGTCGCGCCGGAGGGCACCGTCAACGGGGTCGCCTGGGCCGATGGCTTCGTCATAGCAGCCACCTCGAAGGGCCTCGTGCGCGTCGATCCGACAGCGGGCCTCGGGCTCGTCGACGGCAACGGCGATGGCGAAGACGATCGCATCGTCGACGTCCAGGCCGTCTCGAGCGCGTTCAGCGACGTCGCGAAGGACCTCGATCGGATCGCCGCGGCGCGCTCCGATGGCCACATCGTCACTTATCGTCTGGTGTCGGGCGGCCTCGTCCAGGAGCTCGATCTCGTCGCCGGGGCCAACGCGACGCGCATCGCGCTGCAGGGTGGGGTGCTTGCCGGCGCGACCGGCGACAGCGGCAGTCGGCTGGTGCTCGGCGGCGGTGCCACCTGGACGCGTTCGGCCGCGCTCGGCATCGTCGGCTACGCGTGCATCGCGCCAGACTTCGTGCTCGCGACCGAGTCTGGCTCGGGCACGGTCGTGTTCCTCGACGCGCGTGGCGCGGCGCCCATGACGACGCTTGGCAGCGTCGACTTCGACGCGTTCTTTCAGGGCGGCCTCGTCGCCGACGAGCGCTACTTCTTCCTGGCCGACGCCTACAACCAGAAGCTCCAGATCGGCGCCCATGGCGCGCTGAACGACACACTCGGGATCCCACCGGTCGTCGTGCCGGTCACGCCGCGCGTCGGCTCCACCATCGAGGAAGGCACGCGCATCGCGGTCGAGGTTGCAGCCCACGACGACATCGCGATCAAGGTCGTCACGCTCACGCGCGACGGTGAAGACGTCGTCAGCTGGCGCCTGCCGCCCTACACGATGAACGTCAAGACGACCAACGTCAGCGCCGCGACCACGATGGAGATCGGCGCGTATGCCACCGATTATGGCGGTAACATTGGTGAAATGGCGCCGCTCAAGTTCACGGTCACACCGGTTGCCGACACGACCGCGCCGACCGTGGTGCTGCTCGAACCGGCATCCGAAGAATGGGTGGAGGCCGGCTCGAAGGTCCTGGTCGCGGTCGCACCGACCGACGAGCACGCGATCTGGAAGGTCGAGATCCGGCTCGATGGCGCGCTCGTCGCGAGCCTCGAAGACGCGCCGTACACGACGGACGTCACCATCCCAGCGAGCGCGCCGGCCGGCAGCAATGGCCGCCTCGCGCTGACGGTGACCGCCTTCGACTACGGCGAGAACAGCGCCAGCGCACAGGCGAGCCTGGTGTTCGGGGGCATCGACCTCATCGCCCGCGGGGTCACGGCAATCGCAGCGGACGACACGACCTACGATGGCGAAGACATCCTCGTCCGGCGTGGCACGCTCGCTATCGACGGTGCGCACACGTTCGGTAAGGTGCGCGTCGGGCGCGGCGGGATCCTGACCCACAGTGATGCGAGCTCGACCAGCGATGCGGTCGGTCTCGACCTGCAATGCGAGCGCGTCGATGTTGCGCCGACTGGCGCCATCGACGTGAGCGGGCGTGGCTACCTCGGCGACTGCGCGGGCGGGAGCTGCGGTGTCGGGCCGTATGAGATCGGCAACGTCACCGTCGCTCGCGCCGGCCAGGCCGGCGGATCGCATGGCGGCGTCGGCGGCGGCGGCAGCAACGGCACCTGGGGTGATTGGCGAACGCCGGTGACGCTCGGCGGGGGTGGCAACTACGGCGCGCCCGGCGGCGAGGCGGGCGGCGACGGGGGCGGGCGCATCGCGATCGTCACAGGCGAGTTCGTGCTCGATGGCGTGATGCGCGCGAACGGCGGCAATGGAGCCGAAGTCCTTCAGAAAAGCGGGAGTGGTGGCGCTGGCGGGTCGATCCTTGTGACGGCCACGTCGCTGGCGGGCATCGGCCGCATCGAAGCGAACGGCGGCGCGGCGGCATCCAACCGTACCAGCCCCGGCAGCCCGGGCGGTGGTGGGCGCATCGCGCTCACGCTCGACGACGTCGTGGACTTCGATCTTACGTTTGTTCGCGCCTGGCCCGGGCCGACCGCGGTCGCGGCGAAGGGCGGCTCAGGGACCGTGTTTCTCGACATCGGCGGCGACGAGTCACTGGTGTTGGACGATGGTCGGCGCAGCGCCGGCGTCGACAATCGCCCGTTCGGGTTCACCGCGACCGACACCCCGATCGTATTGCCGCCGCTCGTGGTGCGCGGCAGCTCGCGCCTCGTGCTCGTCTCCCCGCTCGAGACGCCGCTCTTGCAGCTCGAGCAGGAGGCACGGGTGAGCCCTCTCGAGACGACTCACGAGTTCGAAGCCGGCCTCGTCATCGATGCCGATCGGATCGAGATCGGGCCCGACGCGGCCATCGATGTGACGGGGCGCGGCTACCTCGGCGACTGTCGGCCAGGCATCAGCTGCGGGTCCGGGCCGCGTGGCCCCGGCAACGTCGCGGTCGGCCACCTGCCAAATACCGGCGGCGCGCACGGTGGATCGTCCGGCGGCGGGGCAGGGCCCGCGACGTACGGCTCCTGGACATCGCCCGTCGACCTCGGCATGGGCGGCAACTATGGTGCCGGTGGCGGCGAACCGGGCGGCGATGGCGGTGGTCGCATGCGCATCCGCTGCGACGCGCTGGTGCTCGACGGAGCGCTGCGTGCCGACGGCGAGCCGGCGGCCGAGTTGATCCAGAGTAACGGCAGCGGTGGCGCCGGCGGCTCGATCTGGCTCACGACCACGACCCTCACGGGCAGTGGGCAGATATCCGCCGACGGCGGACGCCCCGCGTCGAACCCCGTCAATCCCGGGGGGCCAGGGGCAGGTGGCCGCATCGCTATCACAGCGCAATCAATGGGGCTTTCCGCCGGCGCTGTGCATGCCTATCCGGGCGAGTCGCTCGGCGGGGGCGAAGCTGGTGCTGGCACCGTCTGGTCCACGATCGGCAACGCACCGGCCCAGCTGGTGATCGATGATGACGGTCGCTCCGCGGGCATCGATGATCGTCCGCTCGGACAAGTCGCTTCCGAGACGCCCGTGCGCATCGAGGACCTGGTCGTTCGCGGTCGCACGCGCCTCGTGCTCACCGCGCCGCTCGAAGCCAGCATCGTGCGTCTCGAAGAGGACGCGGTGCTGACCCACCTCGAGACGAGCTCCACGTTCGAGGCGGGTCTGGAGCTCACCGCCGACCGACTCGAGATCGATGCCGGCGCGGCGATCGACGTCTCGCGTCGCGGCTACGAAGGCGACTGCGCGCCGGGTGCCGTCGGCTGCGGGACGGGCGCGCACACGCTCGGCAACGTCAATGGCGGTGCAAGTCCGTTCTCGGGCGGATCGCACGGCGGGCTCGGAGGGGGTGCATCCCCGAACCCGACCTACGGTGATTCACTCGCGCCGACGACGCTTGGCGCTGGCGGCGGCTATGGCGCGGGTGGCGGCGAGCCGGGCGGCGATGGCGGCGGACGGCTACGGCTTTTCATCGATGCGCTCGTCGTCGATGGCGCCATTCGCGCGGACGGTGGTGATGGCCTGGCGATGAACCAACGCAATGGCAGTGGTGGCGCCGGTGGCTCGATCTGGATCAGCGCCAACACGTTGAGTGGCAGCGGGCACATCAGCGCCGACGGCGGTGCGCCGCCCGAGGGTGGGGCCAACCCCGGTGCCAACGGTGGCGGTGGTCGGATCGCCATCGAGTACGCGAGCCACACCTTCGATTTCGCAGACGTGACCGCCTGGCCCGGGGCCGGACCCGGCGCCAAGGCCGCGGCAGGCACGGTGTACCTGACCGCGGATGGAGGGGTCGGCTCGCTGGTGCTCGACGATGGCGGGCTCGGCGACGGAGACGGGCGTGCGCTCGCGTTCGATGCGTCAGACACGGCGCTGTCACTCGATGTCGTGCTCGTCCTGCGCGGCACGACCCGACTCGCGCTGGGTCGGCCGTTGGTCGTGAAGCAGCTCGTGCTCGAGGATGGCGCCGTGCTGACCCACCTCCAGACGACCTCGAGCTACGAAGGCAGCCTCATCATCACGGCCGACACGGTCCGCATCGGGCAGAACGCGGCGATCGACGTCAGCGCCCGCGGCTACGAAGGTGACTGCAGACCCGGGGCCGTCAGCTGTGGCGGCGGTCCGCACACCGTCGGCAACGTCAATGCGGGTCACCTCGCGTTTGCCGGTGGCTCGCATGCTGGCCTCGGCGGCGGCGTTGTGGCCCATCGCCCGTTCGGCGACCCGTGGACCCCGGTCACGCTCGGCGGTGGCGGCGGCTACGGCAGCGGCGGCGGTGAGCCCGGCGGAGACGGCGGCGGGCGCGTGCGCATCGTCGCCCAGCGGGTCGAACTCGCGGGTGCGATCCGTGCCGACGGTGGCGCCGGTCAGGAAGGTGGACAGAGCAACGCCTCCGGTGGGGCCGGCGGTTCCGTGTTCATCACGACGGGCGTGATCGCAGGTGCCGGCACCATCAGCGCCCGCGGCGGCGACGCGGCGAGTGCGGCCACCAACCCCGGCAGCGGCGGCGGCGGCGGCCGCGTGGCGCTCGTTTACACGACGCTCGACGGCTTCGATCCCGAACGGACCGCTGTCCTGGGCGGTAGCGCTCCGGGCGCTCTGGCGATCGGTGGACCAGGCACGCTGCGACTCGATCCGGCGACCGGTCGCGATCGCCTGATCGTCGACAACGGCGACCGCGTGAACCTCAACGAAACAGCCCCCTGGCTCGAGGTCGGGCTCTTCGTCGTGAGCACGGTTGAGGCCGACGGGGTGACCGTCGTCGACTCGCCCTGGGTGCCTGAGAGCCTCGTCGGACTGCCGGTCACGGTCGGCACACGCAGCTTCGTCGTCGCCGGCAATACGGCGAACAAGCTGGACCTGACGGGCTCGCTCGCGGGGGTAGCGGTTGGCGACGTCATCCGCGGCAGCCGCGACGCGAAGGGCGAGCTCGAGCTGCGCGGCGGTGCACGCGTGTCCTTCGTCGACGAGCTGCGCGCGAGCGTGCTGGTCGTTGGCGACGCAGTACTCACCCATCCGGCGACGCCCGCTGTCGGCCCCGAGCGCGGGCTTTCGCTCATCATCACGAACGCCGCGACGATCAGCGCGAGCGGTGCCATCGACGTGTCCGCGCGCGGCTATCCGGGCGATTGCGGCGACGGCGACAATAGCTGCGGCGGCGGCGCGCATTCGCTCGGGAGCAGCACGGCCGCGTTCCAGCTCTCGGGTGGCTCGCACGGTGGTCTCGGCGGCGGCACCTCACCCGGGTTCGTGTTCGGCGAGCCCCTCCGCCCCGTCACACTCGGGGGCGGAGGTGGCTTCGGCAATGACGGCGGAGATCCCGGCGGCCGTGGTGGCGGACGCGTGAAGCTGGTGGCTGGCACCCTCATCGTCGCAGGCGGGATCCTCGCGCGTGGCGGTCCCGGTCAGCGCGTCGCGGCCGAAAACGGTGGCGGTGGCGCGGGTGGCTCGATCTGGCTCACGACCCAGGATCTCGGCGGTTCCGGCGCGATCGATGCGTCGGGCGGTGACGCAGGACCGGACGATAGGTCTGGCGGTGGTGCAGGTGGCGGCGGCGGCCGCGTGGCCCTCTACTGGGAGGGGGACGTGGCGGGCAACGCCTTCGACCCCGACACCATCGACGCGCATGGCGGCTCGGCGCTTACGCGCTTTGGTGGCCCCGGCACGGTCTTCATCGCCGACCCCGTGGGCGTCGCGCGCCTCGTCGTCGACAACGCCGGGGTCGTGAACCCGAACGAGGTCGCGCCGTGGGTCGAGGTCGGCCTCCGCACGGTCACCTCGGCCGCGAGCGACCGCGTGACGGTGACCAACGCGGGCTGGATCCCCGATGCGCTGATCGGCAGCGAGGTCGTCTTCGGAATGGCCGCGACCCGCTACAACGTCATCTCCAATACCTCGGATACGCTCGTCTTTCAGGCCTCGGACGGTAACGTCGCGGGCGTGACCGGCAGCGCTTTACGCGGCTACCACCTCTTCGATGGGCAGGTCGAGATCCACGGTGCGGCCCAGGTCGCGTTGGTCGATCGGCTTGGTGCGCTCGCGTTGCTCATCGATGGCGGGGGCGTGCTCACACACCCGGCGACGTTCGGCGCCCAGCCCGAGCACGGCCTCTGGGTAGAGCTCTCGGGCGCGTTGACCATCGCGGCGGACGGGCGCATCGACGTGTCGGGGCGCGGTTATCGTGGTGATTGTACGGCCGGCGATGGCGGTTGCGCCGATGGCGGCACGTGGTTTGGCAACGTCGGTGGTGGTGCGGGCCAGTACTCCGGCGGGTCGTTCGGAGGCCTGGGCGGCGGGCCATTGCCCAACCCCGTCTATGGCGACAGCCTGGCGACCTGGCTCCTCGGCGCGGGCGGCGGCTACGGCAATGGTGGCGGCGAAGCTGGCGGCAGCGGCGGAGGACGCGTGCGACTGATCGTCGGCAGCATTGCGCTCGGCGGTCAGGTCATCGCGAACGGCCACGCCGGAGCAAGCACGTACGCAGGCGGCGGTGCGGGCGGCGGCATCTTCGTGAGTGCCAGCCAGATCACCGGCGGCGGGCAGTTCAATGCGCGGGGTGGCGACGGCAACGACGCGCTCGGCAGCGGTGGCGGCGGTGGGCGGGTGCACATCGAGGCGCCGGGCGCGGCAGGTAGTCCCGACGTGCGCGGCGGCAGCGCGGTCGACGCAAGCCGGGCGGGCGCAGCGGGAACGAGCGTGCGCGACTGAGGCGGTAACGGGTCATGCCCGCAACGAGGGATGGTCCCAAGGGCCGACACGGAAGTGCAGCCCACGCTCTTTTTTATGTTTGACAGCTCCGACGGGCTCGGTGCATAAGCCACCTCGCTTCCGGGGCGTCGGGCGAATAGCTCAGCGGAAGAGCACCTGCCTTACAAGCGGGTGGTCGCAGGTTCGAACCCTGCTTCGCCCATTCAGTACCTCTCCGCGGGGACTGACAATTGGAGTGGTAGTTAAGTCGGTTATAACGCCGGCCTGTCACGCCGGAGGCCGCGGGTTCGAGTCCCGTCCACTCCGCCAAAACGAAAAGCCCGAGACTTTCACGAGTCTCGGGCTTTTTGTTGTTCTGGTCGCGAACCGGGCCGAGCAGGCCCGGCCGGGTATCGTCACTTGTCGCCGCTGCAGCTCTTCGAGGCGCGCGTGGTCAACGTGTACCAGGCATTCTCATCCGCGGCCCACCACGCCTCGATCGACTCGTAGCGCACGGTGCTCAGGCCACGTTCGCGAATGCGCGACTCGGGCGCGGTCTCGTCACGCAGCTTCCTGTCGCAGTAGATGTCGATGAACGCGCCTTCGAAGCGGACCATCTCGTCAGGCGTCGGGCTTGTCGTGCGCGGCCCTTCCTCGCGCTTCGCGGGCTCGGGCTCGGGCGCCGTCTTACGGCCAGGCTCGGGCATGCGGTCCTGCTCGGGCTGGCGCGTCGGCTCGGGCATCCGGTCCGGCTCGGGAGAGCGGGCCGGAGTCGGCGATGCCGGCACGCGGGTCACCTCACCGGCCTCGGGGATCTTCGCGCAGTCGAGCGCGGTCATCGACTCCTTGTGCCGCAGGAAGCAGAGCTTCCGGAGCGAGTCGATGAGGTAGTAGCTGTCCGCATCGAGCCGCACGATCTTTATCCCATCGGTCTTGACGGGCACCGGCTCGGGCTCAGGTGCGACCGGCTCGGGTGCTGGCGGCTCGGGCCGAGTCGTGCGTGCCGGTGCCGGGCCATCCCAGTTGCGTGGTGGCGTATAGCGTGGTGGACGTGGCGCCCGCTCTTCAACCTCGGGCTCGGGCTCGGGCTCCCGCCAGGTTCCGTCGTCCTGCTCCTCGTTCGTGCTCTGGTCGTCCGTGCCCGGGTCGGGCGCGTCACCCTCGTCGCGTCCTTTCGCACCAGGCCGCGCTCGGTCATCGACGCTGACCGTCGGACGCGCGGGCTGCGGAGCCGGCGGCGAGCGCGGCTCCTGCGGAACCTCTTCATGTTGCGGCATCTGGTAGCCCGGCATCGGGCCACACGCGGTCGCGCCAAGCATCACGATAGCGAAGGCTGCGCCGCTCATGCGCTCGAGCCCTCGAATCCAGCCACGAATGCTCATATTGCCTCTGGCCGACGCCAGCGGAGCCGGGCTACCGAGCCCGCGCCCGTGGACAACGACCGGCCGCGGACGGGGACCCGCGAAGCGATATTCACCGACTCTCGCTGCGACCTCAGGCCTTGCGCTTCTCGCTGGCCTCGACGTCGACCGTACGAGCCGCTTTATCCTTGTCTTCCAAAGCCTTGGGCGTCACATCGACCTCGTCGCCCTCGGCGCCCTTCTTGGTCGCCGACTTGAAGTTCTTGATGCTCTTGCCAAGGGCGTCCCCGATCTGCGGCAGCTTGCCCGCGCCGAAGACGAGCAGGACGATCAGGAGGATGAGGATCAGCTCGGTCATCCCGAGTCCACCGAAGATCGCCTGCAGGACAGTCTGCGACTGGTTCATAGCGTTACCTTTGCGTCAGTCCCGCCCCGGCACCTGGGGGCCCGAGCGAGGGCAGGACTTTCGCGCGTCGCCTGAGGCGCGTCAACGATCATGATTGGTCAGAAGACGTCCTTCACCTTGTCGAGCGTCTTGTCCACCTTGTCGAGCGCCTTGCCCGGCCGCTCCAGGTTGTCATCGATGCGCTCCTGGACCTCTTCCGGCTTGCCGAGCGCCTCGTCGAGTTCGTCGACGGCGTCTTCAGGCTTGGACAGGATGTCGTTCTGCTCTTTCTCGAGCGCATCGAGCTTCTTCTCCGCCTCGTCCGGGTCGGCCACGAACTTCTTCGGCTCACCCTTCACGTCGTCGTTCCAGTGGATGACGACATCATAGCAGTCGCCGTCCTTGCAACGCTTCTCCTTCGGGGCGACCGCGGTCTCGATCTTCGGGTGGGTGATGAGCTTTTTGACGATGTACGCGGCGACGCGCGACTGCTCGCCGTACACGATGACCGGCGCCTTCTTCGGGTTCTTCTTCTCGGCGTCGGTGACGGTCGCCTCGTAGCCGAGCTCTTTCAAAGAGCCCACAAGGTTGTCGACGTTCTCCTCGCCCTTCTCGGCGAGGTGGTTGACGATGAGGATGCGCGCGTAGCCGGTGATGCGCTTGTACTCGTCGGACTCGTTCTTGAAATCCGCGAAGTCGGCATCGGTCTTGACGAGCTTCATCATCTCGGTTGCGTCCTTGCTGCCGGCACCCGCCATGTCGCGCAGGTTCATGAGATAGGTGGCCATGTTCGGCTCGTCCTTCTGGAGGGCGAAGGCGCAGGCTGCGTTGAAGTGGCCCTTGGCGTAGCCGGGCGCGACCTCGACCATCTTCACGTAGAACTCGCCGGCCTTCTTGTAGTCCTTGGCCTTGTAGGCCTTGAAGCCGTTCTTGAAGTGGCCTTCGGCCTTGCCGATGTCGCCCTTGCTCGCTTCCTTCGGGGCGAACACCGGGCGTGCCGGCACCTTGGGCTTGGGCGGCGCGGCGTTGCGGTCCGGCAGCTCCGTCACGCCGAGCGACGCGAGGATCGCCTTGGCGCGCTTCGCGTCGCCCTCCTCCCCCTTTACATAGAGGCGCTTGAACGCCAGTACCACGTTGTCCTTGTACGCCCCCTTCACCGGCTTCAAGTCGGTGCGGTAGGCCTGCCACAGCTTCGAGCACAGGTTGATGTCATCGACACCCGTGCCGCCCGGATCCTTGAAGGCGCCGGCGTCGCAGTCCTTGCCCTTGTCCTTCCATTGGTCAGCGGCGAGCACCGGTGACGCGAGCATCGTCGTGACCATCGCCGCGAGGCCGAGTGTGAGGTGGGACCTTTTCATGATGGTGTGCTCCCTTTACGTGATGCTGCAGGCTGCGACGGGTGAAGTGCGAAACGGCGAGAAGCTAGCATTCGACCCGGCACACGGCAAGGCGGCGGGCCACGCGGTTGACAAACTCATGGCCCCGTGCGGAACCTGCTGCCGATGGTCCTGATTCCCCGCCGGTACGCGTCGCGCTCGACCCTGCTCTCGCCCAAGGCGCTGCTGCTGTTCTCGCCCAGGGCGCTGCTGCTCTCGCTCAGGGCGCTGTTGCTGTTCTCGCCCGTGCTCGGCCTGCCGGCCTGCGACCCCGGCAGCTCCCAAGGCGAGATCGCGCTCTGCGTTTGTGACGAGGTCGGCTGCAGCGCGTCGTCCTGCCCGCTGACGATCACTCTCGACAGCACCTGCTCGGGCGAGATGCAGTTCGCCGAGGTGCTCGTCGACGACCACGTCGAGGGCGCACCGCTCGAACCGCTCGTGCCACTATTGACGTGCTCGCGCATCGAGCCCGGGGCTCAGGCGACGCTCTGGGTGCGCGGCGGACCGTGGGTGTGGGGGCCACTCGTCGAGCGCTGCGACGTCGCGGGTGAGAACCAGCAAATCGTCCTGCAGTGCGTCGAGGCGCGCTGATCAGCGCTAGCTGTTTTCAACCTGATCACCTTCGCGGCGGAGTTCTTGCGATGCCCGAGCTGCCCGACGTCGAGGTGTACATCGAGCGGCTCTGGGAGAAGTTCGGCGGTCAGGTCCTGACTGGCATTCGCATTACCAACCCGTTCCTCGTACGCAGTGTCGAGCCACGCCCCGACGCCGCCGTCGGCCACGCGCTGAAGAGCCTCGTGCGCCTCGGTAAGCGCCTCATATTCGAATGGGACAACGACGTCTTCTGGGTGTTGCACTTGATGATCGCCGGGCGCCTGAAGCTCGCCAAAGCGGGTGCACCAGTGCCGGGCAAGCTCGGGCTCGCGGCCTTCGACTTCGCGGGCGCGACCGTGTTTCTCACCGAGGCGGGCACGAAGCGACGCGCGTCGCTCACAGTTGTGCGTGGGCGCGACGCGGCGATGGCGTTCGACCCAGGCGGGGTCGAGCCGTTGTCGATCGATCTGGCGACCTTCACGGCGGTGCTGACGCGGCACAACCACACACTCAAGCGTGCGCTTACTGATCCGCACATCCTGTCCGGCATCGGCAACGCCTATAGCGACGAGATGTTGTGGCAGGCGCAGCTCTCGCCGGTGACCTGGACGACGCGGCTGCCGCCCGACGACATGGCGCGGCTCTTCGTGGCGATGCGGACAACGTTGCTCACGTGGACAGAGCGCTTGCGCAAGGAGGCGGCCGCCAAGAAGGACGGCTTTCCCGACAAGGTCACCGCCTTTCGCGAGGACATGGCGGTCCACGGTCGCTACGGCAAGCCGTGCCCGCGCTGTGGCAAAGCCGTGATGCGCATCCGTTACGCCGACAACGAGACGAACTACTGCCCGACCTGTCAGACCGACGGCAAGCTGCTTGCGGACCGCGGTCTGTCGCGACTCCTCAAGGGTGACTGGCCCCGGACGCTCGAAGAACTCGAGGCGCGAAAGAAGGTGTGAGCGGCGCGGTTAGGCGCGCCCTCGCCCTCGCCCTCGCCCTCGCCCTCGCCCTCGCCCTCGCCCTCGC
>Ga0105049_10000485_pt1 | contig 43793 bp, 42 predicted proteins | sample MAT06_FD_78087 | JGI IMG/M metagenome (GOLD analysis project Ga0105049, IMG submission 78087) | Freshwater microbial communities from Lake Fryxell liftoff mats and glacier meltwater in Antarctica - MAT-06 | ecosystem: Environmental > Aquatic > Freshwater > Ice > Liftoff microbial mat | place...
AGACGCTCACGGCGTGCCTCCAACCTTCCGCTCGTACCGTTCAAAATACGACGTGGCCGCGTCGGCGAGCGTCTCGGCGAGATCGCGTTGACGGTCGGGATCGGTCATGAAGCTGGAGTCGGCCTTGTTGGAGCCGAATCCGATCTCGACGAGGACCGCGGGCATGAACGCAGTCACCAGTACCCGAAATCCGGCCTGTTTCACGCCGCGGTCAGTCCCGGGATGAATCCGGCGGAGCCCGCGCTGCATCAGCTCGGCGAGCTGCGCCGATTCGCGCAGATGTTCGTTTTGCGCCATGTCGCGGATGATGAAGCCGAGTGGGTCGTCGCGGGATGCATCGGCAGTGGTCTCGAACCGAATGGCTTCATTTTCCATCGCCTCGACACGCTTTTCGTCCTCGGTCTTCGCCTCGGCGAGGAAGTAGGTCTCATAACCTCGGGCGCCCCCCGGATCGCGCCAACGCGGGTTGGCGGCGTTGACGTGCACCGAGAGGAACAGATCCCCCTTCGAGTGGTTGGCGATCTTGCCGCGGTCGGAGAGCGCAATGAGGGTGTCGGTGCTCCGCGTCATGACGACGGTGATGCCACGCCGCTCGAGCGCGGTGCGGAGCGCCTTCGCAACCGCGAGCGTGATGTCCTTCTCTTTCACCTTGTGCGGCGCACCAATGGGCCCGCTCATGCCGTTGTCCGGCCCACCGTGCCCGGCATCCACGACAACGACGCGCTGTCGGAGCGATGCGGTTGTGGATGCCAACTTCGGGCGCGCGGTCGGGGGGATGGGTGACTTGGGGTTTCCCGATTCGGCGCGTGGCGACTCAGTGCGTGGCGCCGTCGCCGAGGTGATCCGGCGCATTTCGCGTTTCGATGCGTCATAACGGAGAGTGGCAACCAAGCGAGGAATGGTCTGCGTCGCAAAACTGAGTGGCAGGTACGCCACCCCAGCACGACGGAACACGCCCGATGAGAGCTGCAACGTGTCGCGTCCGGCGATCACGTACGGCGCGCGCTCGAGGACCGTCAGCTTCCGGTCGTTAAGCTGCATCTGCAGACGTCCATCACCCTCATCGCTGAAGATCCCGCCAAGCGCCGCGACGAGTTGATCAACGCGTATGGACTGTTGCCCCGATTTGGTCACAACAGCAATGGCGCGGACACGGTCGCCAACGCGAACCATGAGCGGCGAAACCGACGAAGCCGGCATCGTTGCCGCGGCAACCTGCAGCGCGCAGAGCAGCGCGAGCAGCATGCCGGTCAGCGGGTCCTGAGCGCGCGCGCAATTTCACGCTGCGCGTCCTTCTTCTTCAGGTCTTCTCGCTTGTCGTGCTGCTGCTTGCCCTTCACGAGTGCAAGTGTCGCTTTCACTTTTCCACCCTTGAAGTAGAGATCGAGCGGAACGAGTGTGAGCCCTTGCCGTTCAACCGCACCGATCATGCGACGTATTTCGCGTCGATGCATGAGCAGCTTGCGTGTCCGCGTCGGCTCATGATTGAACGAATTGCCGAGACCGTAGGACCCGATGTGCAGGTTGAGCAGGAAAACTTCGCCGTCCTTTATGACGCCGAACGAGTCGGTGAGATTGGCCTTCCCTTCCCGCAACGCCTTCACCTCGGTCCCGGTGAGGACGATGCCCGTCTCCCAGGTGTCGAGGATTGCGTAATCGTGGCGCGCACGTTTGTTCCGCGCGATCACTTCGGTGGATTCGTCTTTATCGTCGTTGGCCATGCGAAGCGAAAGTTAGCGTCGCGCGGCGCGTTCGCGCAGTCCGTGCGTTGACTTCTTGATGGCGCATCCCCTATTCTTCCCGACCCTGAGTGGAACTGCTGCACGGCGCTTGCGCCGGTTGGCTTGCCGGAGTGGTGGAATTGGTAGACGCGCTGCGTTCAGGGCGCAGTGGGCGATAGCCCGTGCGAGTTCGAGTCTCGCCTCTGGCACTACCACGACAACCTGAGTCGGTTACGAACGGTGGCGATCACGACGTGCTTAGGCACTCGGCGCCCCAGTCGTTTCCGACTCAGGTTTTGTCTTTTCGGGAGGTGCGGGCCGACGCGGGCGGTTTCGGGTGTCGCGCCGACGGGACGTCAGCTCTGCATCGCTGAGGGACGAACATCGTCCGGGAGCGATGCGACACCGAAGGCCGCACGCAATGCCTCGTTGGCCTTGGCGCGGATGACGTGAATGCACTGGGTGGCGCGGGACAGGAGCTCAGGGGTTGGCGCCGCGATCCCTGCCCCAGCGAGCATGACCCGGGCCAACCGCGATGCGGGCAATTCGGCCGCTCCGCGAACGGCGAGCGCCTCAGTGTACGCGCGCCAGCGTGCCGACCATGCCTTGCCAACATGCTCGTCACGCCGAGACTCCTGCTCGGTGACCGCGGTCAACTCGTGCGCGACATCCGACGCAGTGCGGTCATCGAGGGCATCACGCTCAGCGACGATGAGCGCGAGTGCACGTCGAGCGAAGGCAAGCTCGCGTTGGGCCACCTGCTCATCTCGGCTGACGGCTGTGAGCCACTGCAGATCGGCCGGCTCTGATACTACCAGCAGCGCGTGCAGGTACTTCGCAGCCAAACGCCGACGGTCCCGGGTGGCGCGCCATTCTCCGAGCATTCCCATCGTCGAATCAGCTGTGAAGGATTGGAAGGCTACCGGATCTGTGCGCCGCCTCGTGTTCGAAGCTTGGCAGCCCGACTCGCTCACGGACGACGCTCTCGCCTTCGAGCAGGTCGCTGAGCCGAACGCTTTCGAGCACTTCATCGATGCGTCGCTGCAGCAGCTGCCAGACGGGGCGAATACTGCACGTCTCCGAGTCGCCGCAGCGCAACGAATCGACGGGATGTGAAACGCAATGCAGATCGAACGTCGTCAGCTCGGACGCCTGAATCACATCACGCACCGTGATCGCGTCCGCGCCCCGGGCCAGCTTGTATCCGCCACGTGCCCCACGCGTGCTGCTGACGATCCCAGCGCGTCGCATGCGCAGCAGAATCTGTTCGACGTAGTCACCCGGGAGTTTCTCTCGCGCCGCGATATCGCGACCCGTTACCGGTCCATCTTCGATTCGACGCGCTAGATGCAGCGCGCAGATCAAACCATACTCGGCCCAGGTAGTGATGCGCATGACAAAAAGTCTACGGGAACTCCTCGGGCGCGACAAGCACCGCGAGCAAAAAGTCAGCAGATTTGCGACTCAGCCACCCGCGATCGTGGCGTGTTTGCCCGATGGCACCCCGATCTCCGTCATCTTCCGAAGGTCGAGCACACCGTCGATCTCATCCGCCGGAATGACCTCCTCGCGCTGTACGAGCTCACGAATGAGCACGCCTTCCTTCACGGACCGCTTTGAAAGTTCCGCCGCCGCGGCGTAGCCGATCTGCGGCATCAATGCCGTCGCCAAGGCCGCCGAGCGTTCCACCCAGTACTCACAGCTGGCGGCGTTGGCCTGAATGCCGACCACACACCTTTCCGTGAGCACCGTGATCGCGCTGGTGAGGATCTGCATCGACAGCAGAATGTTGTGCGCGATCACGGGCATCATCACGTTCAGTTCGAGCTGCCCGTGTTCCGCGGAGATGGCAACGGTGGTATCGCAGCCGATCACCTGAAAGCACACCTGATTGACCATCTCCGGAATCGAGGGATTGATCTTGCCCGGCATGATCGAGGAGCCGGGCTGCACAGCGGGGAGTGTGATCTCGTCGAGACCAGTGCGCGGCCCGGATGCCATCAGTCGCAGATCGCTGACGATCTTTGATAAGTCGATTGCCAGTCCGCGAAGCGATGCGGAGAATGCCGCCGCGTCACCCATGCTCTGCATGAGCTGAATGCGATCGGCACCGACCCGCAGCGTGGCGATGCCCGTTGTCGCTTTCAGGTTCTCCACCATCAGCGCCGGATACTGCGGTTCGACCGTGACGCCGGTGCCCACGGCACTACCGCCGATTCCAAGATCGTTGAGGTAGTCGGCGGCTTCAAGTACGCGGCGACGGCAACGATCGAGCGAGCCCGAGTAGGCCGTGAACTCCTGTCCCAGGCGAATGGGCATCGCGTCCTGCAAGTGCGTCCGCCCCGCCTTCACAATTCCATCGAACGCAACGCCTTTCTCGAGCAGCGCGTCACGCAACAACTCCAGCGCGCCAACAAGCGACGGCAACTGCCGGAGTACAGCGAGCCGAATATTCGTCGGGATCGTGTCGTTGGTACTCTGCGCCATGTTCACATGATCGTTCGGATGCACGGGCGAATAGGTCCCGCGTGTGCCACCGAGAAGTTCGTTGGCGCGGTTGGCCAGCACTTCGTTCACGTTCATGTTGTGCGACGTCCCTGCGCCCGCCTGGTACGGATCGACGATGAACTGATCGCGATGCTGGCCAGCGAGCACTTCATCAGCCGCCGCGATGATTGCGTCGGCGCGTGGTGCGTCGAGCCTTCCTGTTTGCTTGTGCGTCAGCGCGGCCGCCCGCTTGATCCAAACCTGCGCAATCACGAACGGCTCGAGCGGTCGCTGCCCGCTGATCGGAAAGTTCTGCGCCGCGCGTACTGTTTGCACACCGTAGAGGGCGTCGGCCGGAACGGCGAGTTCGCCGAGTGGATCTTTCTCGATGCGGGTGTCCATGGCGAACCGTGTTGCGGGAGGTGAATAGCTACATCGCGCGCGTCAGGGCCGCGGACTCACACTGCGTTACCCCGGCGCCGCGGCTACGGCTTCCGCAAAGTTGCGGCGGGTGACACCCGCGCTTCTGCCACCGCTTTGGCAGGATTCAGCAATCGCAGATTGGGCGCGCCCCGTGTATCGGCAGTCCGAAAGAGAATCTCCACGATCGCGGCGGTGGTGAGCGTCGGCTGCACCGCCAACATCTTCGCCACGGTATTCACCACACCGGGCGCCGCGAAGGAGGTGCCCGAAACGGTCTCGGTACCTCCGCCGCGCATCTGACGCGTCTCCACCAGCTAGCCGTTCGCAAACATCTTGACGAGCGGACCCGTGTTGGTGAAGGACACGACGTCTCCGGAGCGATCCACTGCCCCGACAATAAGCATGTTTGGCAGGTCGATGCGCAGCGCGAAGTCGTTGAATTCCGTGTCCTGACCGGCGTTCCCGGCTGCCGCCACGAACAGATTCTCCGGCGCGGCGCGCATGCTCGCAGTCATCGTGCGCTTGAGCGTGGCTACCGCGTACCGTGCAATCGCCGCTCGTTCAGCGGCCGTCAGCGATGGTGCGCAGCGCTCGAGCTCACCCAGAAACCCATATTCGGGACGCATCCAGGACATGTTCACCACGCGCGCCTTGTGTGTGCGAAAGTGCTGCACCATCCGCGCGAGCATGCGGGCCTCCCGCCGGGCGTTGGCGCGGGAGGGACACGGATCGGGGATGGCGGAGCTGCTGAACTGCATGCGTCCCAGCACAATGCGTGCGGCCGGATTCCCCTCGACCGCGACACTCGAGACCGCCGTCCGGTGCGAGTAGCCGTTCCACTGCGACTGCCACCGATCGTAAATTTCCGCGCTGTCCGGTGTGAGGGCGGCCAGTCGTTCGCGAACGTACTTGGCGTCCGGTGTGTCCATGTTCGCGTCGAGATCGCTCATGCCCTTGAAGATCTTGGTCATCTCACCCCGACGTGCCATCAACTCCGGAGAGATCCGCGCCGTCGGTGTGTTCTCTGGCTCGATGAACTGATTGAAGCCCATGATCACGGGTCGGCCGCGCGCGTTGCGCAGCAGCTGCGGCGAGAAGAGTGCGGTATCAATTCCGCTGTCCCAGACGCCAACAACAACAGGCGTCAAATCTTTCGCTGTCGTGAAGGTCACGCTGCGATCCTTCCAGATATCGGCCTTCTCGGCGAGGGTGCGTCCCGCGAGCACGGTATCGAAGGCCGCAGCCAGCGTTGGTTTGATCGGCAGCTCGAATCGCAGGGTATACGCGGTGGCAATGAGATCGCGCGCGATGGCCAGAGTGACGGAACCCTGCTTGTCGACGAGCTCCTGCGTGCCCCCTCGTAACTGACCGACAACGAGTGCGTCGGTCATGAAGGGGAAGCCAGACTTGGCCTCGCGCAAATCATTCTGCACCGAGTCGTACGGAAGCGCGCGCAGCAGTGTGGTCAGCTCCCGACCAACCGCGGTGGCGTAGCCAGGAGACGCTATGTCCGGGTGCACGCGCTGCGCCACGATCATGGCGCGCGGATTGATTCCGGTGAGCACGCGTGAGGCAAATCGCGTGGCCAGTGCGCTCCGTTCCTCGATCAGTTGCAGCGCGTCGTCGTTGCGACCTTCCAGCATGGCGATCTGCGTGAGCGACGACTTAATGGAGCGAATGAGTCCGGCATCGGCAATGTCATAAGTGCGCAGCACCGATTCGAGATCGCGGCGTACGGCCGCGCTCAACGCCAGCGTCGGCGCCGACGTGCCGGCACGAACGAACGCCTCCATGTTACCGGTCAGCGCGTACGAGAACGACGGCAACTCGCTGGGGCGCGTGATGCGGCTCTTTGGAGCGACTTGCGCCTGCGCGGCCGAGTCAGTGAGCACGACGGTCCCGCAGACGACGGAGAGGACCAACACAACGGGATTCCAGCGGCGCATGGCGAATTGGCCTCAGAAGGTGGCATGGCGACACGTCATTACTCGCGCCCAACGATCGAAACGAGCAACCGGGGCGGCGCAGGCCACGAACTTATTGGCGACGACTGGTCATTATGGGCCATCCTCGCTCACCAAGCGCTCCTCGTACTCCGTCTGCAGGCGGTGTAGATGATGCTGCACCAACGAAACAGTGGGCGGGGCCTGCGGAAGTCGGGATATGTCGAAGCCTGCGCCCGGCTGCCCTACCGATACTTGTTGCCGTCAATGCGTTTCGGAATGCGCACGGTGCGCGCGATGTCGTGAGCGCACTGCAGAGTAACGCGCACGCTATTGATTACGGAAATTTTATCGTCGTATCGATGGACGTGGCGATGTGGAGAATCGTCGTCGGGTCGATCAATGTCTCGCGCGTGCGCCAACGGGTAAGGCGGAGCGAGCGGGATGCGTTCGGCGCCGCGAGAAAGGCGGTGAGGCCGCTGGGCGGAATTTCAAACTTTCCGTCGTCCTTGAGCGAGCAGTAGATCTGCTCGTTCGGATAGCTGCTGGTGGTCGGATTGTTGTACCGGAGCGACAGCAGAATCGCCGCAGTGGTGTCCGGGCTCGCGTTCCAGGTGACAGAGAGTGGCGCGCCAGGTGCGGGGATCGCGACAGCACCGGGAATCACCGGCTCGGCGAGACGCACGGTGATTGATGACGACGGGAACCCGTCGCTTGCACCGGGGATGTTGGCGACGACTGCGTCACCGCTGGTATACGTGAACGGGTTGGTGACGAGGTTCGCGTAGCGGAACAGGCCGTTTTCGTAGGGAAGACTGACGGCGTTGGTGCCGATCGAAAGGGTGACGTTGTCGCCCGCTTTCTTCACGCCCATCGTGAGCGTGGTGAGGGTATCGACCGTCGCATAGGCGCACACATCGGTTGCCTGAAGCGCGCTACTCGGCACTGCCGCTGAGAACGCCTCGAAGAAGATCACCGTCGCGTTGGCGCTGGCTCTCCCGGCGGATGACCCGCGGGCTGTGATGTTCACAGCGCCGTAGCGGTTGAGCGTCGGGATGGCTTCGGTGAGTTTGGAGCACGCTGCGACCGACGCGGTTGCGCCGATGAGAGACGCGATTGCGAGGCGACGAGTACGCGAAGGGGCAAACATCATGGCCTGCCGGTGAATTGAGGCGCGAGATAGGGATTCGTGGCGAGTTCAAGCCCGATCTCGGTATAACCCCCATGACCGGGGAGTACCCGAGTCCCGGGTGGCAAAGTGGTCATCCTTACCAACGAACGGCGCATCGCGTCACGGTCGCAGAATGGCAAATCGGTGCGTCCGATTGAGCCTTCGAACAGTAGATCACCCGAGATGCACAGATCATTGCCGATGAACGCCACGTGCCCCGGTGAATGACCGGGCAAATGCCAGACATCGAACGTGAACGCGCCACAGGTGATGGCGTCACCCTCGGCGAGTTCGCGATCCGGCGGCGGCGGAGTCTCGACGTTGAGGCCGAAGCGCTGCCCCGACTCATGCGCATGGTCGTAGAGCACACGGTCGAGGGGATGCAGATACACCGGCACCGCGCGCTCGCGCAGAATGTCCGCGACGGCACCGATGTGATCGAAGTGCGCGTGCGTCAGCCAGATGGCCGTCAGCGCACAACCCGTTGCGTCGACAGCGGCCAGCAATCGCTGAGCTTCTTCACCGGGATCGATAAGCACGGCTTGCTTGGCGGACTCGTCGGCGAGTAGCCAGCAGTTTTCCGCGATGGGACCAACGGTGAATTGCTGCAGAATCATGCGAAACTCGATTCAGGAGATACAGGCACTGGTGCCTCTGCCGTCTCGAGCACGGGGGATTGACCAATCCCGTAGTGCGCCAACCATCGCTCGGCTTCGAGCGCAGCCATACACCCGGTGCCAGCCGACGTGATCGCCTGTCGGTAGTAGTCGTCAATCACGTCCCCTGCCGCGTACACCCCGGGAACGCTCGTTTCTGTCCGCCAGGGTGCGACTGTCACATAGCCGTGCTCGGTCAGATCGAGCTGTCCACCGAGAAACTTCGTATTCGGCTTATGCCCGATCGCGACGAAAAGTCCACCGACTTCCAGGGTGCTTTCCTTGCCCGTGTGGGAGTCCGCGAGCCTCAGTCCGGTGATTTCATGTTCGCCGAGTACGTCGACGACCTGTGTGTTCCAGATAACGCGGATTTTGGGGTGCGACAGCGCGCGATTGGCCATCACCTTGGATGCGCGGAACGCGTCGCGCCGGTGAATGATCACGACCTCAGATGCGAACTTGGTGAGGTACGTCGCTTCTTCCATCGCCGTGTCACCACCGCCCACGACGGCGAGCACCTTGTTGCGGAAGAACGGAATAGCGCCATCGCACACGGCGCAGGCGGAGACCCCACCGCCCGATTTTGCGAGGCGAATTTCGTTGGGCAATCCAAGCCACGTCGCGGCCGCCCCCGTAGCAACGATCACGGTGTGCGCGAAGACCGGCTCACCGTAGTTCGGTGCGATCATGAACGGCTTGACCGAGAGATCGACGTGCTTGACGAGCTCCGACACCACGCGCGTGCCGTGATGAACGGCCTGCGCCTTCATGCGATCCATCAGGTCGGGGCCGCTGATTGCTTCAGCGAACCCCGGGAAATTCTCGATGTCGGTCGTGAGCATGAGCTGCCCACCGGGCAGTTCTGTGCCGATCGGTTCACCTTCGAAAACGATTGGAGACAGGTTCGCGCGCGACGCATAGATCGCAGCAGTCCAAGCCGCAGGGCCGGACCCGATGATGACGACGTTTTCGGTGCGTGCAGGAAGCATTGGGCGTTATTGCGTCAGTGAGGCAGTGGTAAGATCGACGATGAAGTCGGAGACGAAGCCGCTGGTGCCGTCGCTTCAGGAAACCGCGAGAACACCGAGGGCGCCGTGGCAATGCGAAACTGTCCCGACCAGCACAGAGACCGGTGACGTATCCCCCCAAAGGGCGATCTGTTCATCTGCTCGGGCAATCGCGGCGGCGGCAACCATCCCGACGCCATAGGTCCGATGTACGCAGTGAAAGATAACCGGACCTCGAAGCGGGAGCGTTTCCCGATCATCGGCGCGAGTCTCCGTGGCCAAGTCGTTGACGTAGGCCTCGAGCGCCGGTGGCATGCTCCAACTGCGCTCTCCCCGGGTGGCCGGGCAGCGCGCCGGTTCAATGCAATTCACCGGGCACATCCATGTTGCGAAGCTGACGTAGTGGCGCCCGTCCGGCGAGGCTCGCTCCCACGGCATGTTCGGGATCTTCGGCAGCGGATCAACCTGAATGATCCGCTCGGGCCAGCGTGCCTGCGCGCGGTCCATTAGCCAGTCGAGACACAAGTGCGGCATGAGCGGCGACGGCACGAGTGCATCACGCTGCAACGCGGCCGACCCAACGCTCAGCCACTCGGCCATGTACTCGCGCCACGTGCTGCGCACCACGCGCAGGGGCAGCCCGGCATACACGCCGGTGGGCGCACGCTGGACAACAAGACAGTCCGGATTGCGATCGACGACGACAACTTGGTCCGCGATGAGCGCACCACGCTGTGTCGCTCGGGTGAGCTGTTGCGTGTACCACGAGCCATAGCAGCCACCGCCAATGACAACGATGCGTCCGAATCGCAATGGCTCGCTGCGGGTTAGCGAGACCAGCGCGGCGATGTGACCAACCTCCACCATGTCGGTCGCTCCGTCAGCGCCAGAGATGCCGACCACCGTCCACTGAGACGACGCTGCCGGTGACGTACTGTGCGCTCACGAGATAGTGGATTGCCTGCGTCAAATCGTCGACGGTTCCGGAGCGGCCGAGCGGTACGTCGCGTAGGAAGCGCGCCAACGATTCCGCAGGGAAATCGTCAGGCGCCATCACCAGCCCCGGCGCAACGGCATTCACCCGAATGCGCGGGGCAAGCGCAGACGCCACAGTGCGCACAAGCTGGGTGAGCGCCGCCTTCGTCACCTGATGAGGTATCAGATTCGGAAAGAGTGTCTCGTATGCGAGATGATCTGACAGCTGCACGACCACACCGCCAGCCCGCATGACCCGCGCTGCCGCCTGCATCAGAAAAAACGGCGCACGGAGGTTGATGTCCGACGCTTTATTCCACGTTTCCGGCGTCACGGAGTCAAAGGCTTGGAACTCCATGACCGACGCTGAGCTGATCACCACATCGAGTGCACCGAACGCTCGCATGGCCTCGCCGACAATAAACGCTGGTGCTTTCACATCGGCGAGATCCGCCTGTACGACATGGACGAGCGTTCCCTGTTCTCGCAATTCATTTGCGAGTATCTCCGCCGCATCTGGCGAATTGCCATGATGCAGCACTATCGCATCGCCGGGCGAGGAGAAGCTACGCGTGATCGCTGCGCCGACACGACGCGCGCCACCCGTTACCAGCGTTACGCGGCGTGTCGATGCCTCGGTCAATGTCTGCGTCTCCTGCGGTCTACGAGGCCGGAGCAGCGCGCGCCGCCACCTTGGCGTCCTGCCAATCGAGCCAAACTTTCGGCACGAGCTGACCACCGATCCGGCGAGGTCCCTCGTGCGTGCCATGCCAATCAGAACCACCACTCGGCAACAGGCCCACTTTCTCAACGGTCTCGATCAAGCGCTGCACGAGGTACGGCGGATGACTCGGGTGCAGCACTTCGACCCCATCAAGCCCGACATCTGCAAGCTTCTGTACACGCGGCTGCGTCGCACCTTCCCCAGGGTGTGCCCAAACGGCGAGTCCACCGGCGCGATGTACAAGCGCGATCGCATCGGCAACATCAAAGCGCTCCTTCGACATGTACGCGGGCTTTCCCCAGCCGAGCCATTTGTCGAACGCTTCGCGGAAATCGCGCGCCCACCCGCCGGCGACCATCGCACGCGCGACGTGCGGTCGACCGACGGCGCCCTTGGCTGCCTCGGCGAGCACCGCTTCCATCGTCACCGGGATGCCACGCGCGTTGAGTGTGGCGACAATGCGCTCGGCGCGAGCGATCCGACCGAGTTGAAGGGACTCAAGTGCGGCTCGCATCGGCTCACGATCGGTGACGTGCAGGCCGAGCAGGTGCAGCTCTTCGTCTTCGAAATGCGTACTCAGCTCGACACCGGGCACGATACGCACGCCGAGTTCGGCACCAGCCGCAATCGCCTCGTCGAGTCCATCAACGGTGTCGTGATCGGTGATCGCGATTGCGTAGAGCTGCGCATCACGTGCGGCTTCCACGACCTTGGTCGGAACCAGCGCGCCGTCCGATGCGGTGGTGTGCACCTGTAGGTCGACGAATTCGGGAACGGTCTCGCTCGCGTTCAGGTCTGTCGCCTCTGATTGCGGCGAGGTCGCGTGTGCGTCGGTCATGCCCGGTATCCTGCCTCAGGCGATCGCACACTTGGCTGCGACATACGAAACAGGTCGACGAGTTCGATATCCTCGAGCTCCGCCAGCGATTGCTCGCGGGCAGCTGCGCCCACGGGCGAGTAACGCGTGACACGCACCTCGCGTTGGTCCGCGCGACCCGCAACAAAGATCAGTCCGAATTCATCACCCACGTACTGAGTGAGAAATCCGGAGGGGTATACCTGCCACTCGCGTCCGTCGATCGTGAGGGTTCGCGCCGGCATATCAGCCTCCTTGTACTTCGCGCCAGAGCGACTCGGGCGCATCGTGACCCCGCGACAGAGCGATTGCATCATCGCTCGCGGCCTCGGTGAATTCGACAAAGCGACCACGGTCGCTTGCGTGCTCGAAGACCCAGAAGTGTGCTTGTGCCGTTGCGGCCGCCGCGCGCCGCGAAGCCAGTGTCGCAAGATACTCCTCGCGAGCGGCTCCGTCGACGCGCCGTTCTGCCATCGACAACACGCGCCCCATCAGAACCCGCCGTCAGGAATCGACTCGAGGGTCTTCTTGAGGTCGGCCATGAACCGATCCGCATCCGCACCATCGACGACGCGATGGTCGAACGACAGAGAGAAGTAGGCGCAAGTGCGAATGGCGATCGTGTCTTCGCCGTCAGGACCGGTGATGACTTTGGGGCGCTTTTCGATGGCGCCCAAGCCAAGGATGGCCGTCGTGCCGACGGGAATGATGGGTGTGCCGAAGAGCGAGCCGAAGACGCCGGGGTTCGTGATCGTGAAGGTGGCGTCCTGCACGTCGGCGGGGCTCAACTTCTTGGCTCGCGCGCGGGCGGCAAGATCGTTCACCGTCTTGGTCAGACCAACCAGCGAGAGCTCATCGGCACGCTTGGCGACCGGAACGATCAAACCTGATGGCTCGAGCGCGACGGCAATGCCGAGGTTGATCGCCTTCCGGTAGATGACGTCGCTGCCGGCGACTGCGGCGTTCAGCACCGGATGACGCTTGAGCTGCTGCGTGACGCCCTGCAGGATGAATGGCAGGTAGGTGAGCTTCTGCCCCGACTGCGCTTCGAAATCTTTGCGCATGCCCGCACGAATGCGTGCGATGCGCGTGAGATCGATCTCGAAGAACGACGTGACGTGCGCCGCGGTACGTACGGCCAACGTCATGTGCTCGGACGTGAGGCGGCGAATCTTGGACATTGGCTCGACGGTGTCACCGGCCCACGGTGTCGGCATCGGTCCATGCTGCTCGGCACCGGCGGGCGCATGCATCGATGCGCCCGTGGGCGCCGCGATAACGGGTGTAGCGGCGCGTCGGTCGAGATACGCTTCGATGTCCTTGCGTGTCACGCGACCGGCGATTCCAGTGCCTTCCATCCCGGCGATCTCGACACCGTGTTCAGCAGCGATCTTGCGAACGAGCGGCGAGGATTTCGTCCGGAGACGATCTTCGAGCGAACCCGCCGGTGCAGCGTCGCGCGCCGGTGCAATTGGCGCCGCACTTGCCGCGGCAGTCGCAGCAATCGGTGCCGAAGCTGCTGGCGCGGATGCAACGACCGCGGAGGCCGGTTCTGCGGGCGCCGCCGTCGGCGATGCGATTGCGGTCGCGGCAGCCGCAGCGTCGGTTTCCAAGCGCGCAACGATGGTCTGAATGGCGACCGTCTGCCCTTCCGACACCAAAATCTCGACGAGGACACCGGCACTCGGTGACGGAATCTCGGCGTCGACCTTGTCGGTAGAGATCTCGAAGATCGCCTCATCGCGCTTCACCGCATCGCCAACTTTCTTCAGCCAGCGGGATACGGTTCCTTCCGCGATGGATTCACCCATCTGCGGCATGATCACGTCTATACGCGCCACTCGATCATCCTCGTTTCGAAAGGCTGCCCGCGGGCTGATCCGTGAGTCGATCGGAACGCCGCAGACGCCAGAGTGCCAAGATAGGTAGGGAGACTGCACCAACGCCCGCACCGAATATTGCGAACCACCACCAGTCACACGCCGGGAGCCCGGCTTGTGGCTCGCAGCGCGTGAGGAATCCTACTCCTTTGCCAACGAAGACGCCCGACATCGCGCCGCTGGCTCCGCCAATGAAAAAGGTGAAGCAACCAACGCCGATGTTGCGTCCGAGCCGATCTTCGGGCAGCGGTGTGTTCTGTTGGTCAGCCATGATTCAGTATGCAGCAAGGCGGCGGACTGCCCGCACAACATCGGCGACTTGGGGCAGCACGTAGTCTTCGAGAGCGGGCGCGTACGGCAATGGGATATCTGCAGCCGTAACGCGCAGCACGGGCGCATCGAGCCATTCAAAACAGGTCTCGGAAACGCGCGCCGTGATCTCGCCAGCGATACCGCCGGTACGGGTGTCCTCGTGGAGCACCAGCAGACGGTTGGTCTTTTTCACGGTGCGGAAGATCGCTTCGTCATCCATCGGCGCGAGTGTACGAAGATCAAGCACTTCGACGCTGATGCCGTACTCGGACGCGAGAATCTCTGCGGCTTCGAGCGCCTTCCACGTGGCGGCCGCGTACGTGACGATCGAGACATCGGTGCCTTCGCGCGCGACACGGGCTTGTCCAATGGGCACGACGTGATCGCCCCGAGGCATGACCTCCTTCACCCGACGGTACAAATACTTGTGCTCGAAGAACAACACGCAATCGTCGTCGCGAATGGCCGCCTTCATCAATCCTTTTGCATCGGCCGCGGTCGATGGATACACGATCTTGAGACCGGGCGTGTGGAGAAATCCCGCTTCAGGATTCTGTGAGTGGAATGGACCACCGCGCACGTATCCACCGCTCGGGCCACGCACGACCATCGGGCACGGCAGGAACGCACGATAGCGCGCCGTCGCCACATAGTTGGTCAGCATGTCGTACGCGTTCGCGATGAAGTCGATGAACTGCATCTCGACGACCGGGCGCATCCCCATGTGCGCAGCACCGGCCGCCGCACCGACGATTGCAATCTCACTGATCGGTGAATCGATCACGCGCTGTTCGCCGAACTTCGCGAGCAGGCCTTCGGTGACCTTGAACGCACCACCGAATGCGCCGATGTCTTCACCGAGGCAGAACACGTTCTGATCCCGCGCCATTTCTTCAAACAGCGCTTCGCGGATCGCTTCGAGATAGGTGATCTCGCCCGTGCTTCCGGCCGGAGACGGCGCGGTCTTTGTCTTCGTAACCATCAGCGCTTCCCACCGTCAGCACTCCACGTGCCCCACCCTTCCGGGCGTTCCGTTCCATACTCGGCATCGCCGGCATCACGACGAAACCAGAGCGGCTGTTCGACGGCCGGATCTGCGTACACGCCGATCAGGGCATCGAGCGCCTTCGGGGTCGACGATGCATCGGCGATGTCGGTCGCCTCATCGATCTCGCGCAACACGCGCGCGTCAATCGCTGCGATCTCATCGTCGGTCGCGTTCAGTTCGTCGCGAATCACGCGCAGGTAGCGGTCGAGCGGATCGCTTTCTGCCGCCCACTTTTCGATCTCCCCGGGCGGCACATACGACTGATTATCATGCTCCGCGTGCCCCTTGCGACGATAGGTCATCAACTCGATCAGCGTCACGCCGTCACCGCGCCGCGCGCGATCGACCGCTTCTTTCGTCACATCGTACACCGCGAGCACATCGTTGCCATCGGCCTGCAGCCCGTACACGCCGTAGCCGATCGCCTTGTCGACGAACTGCTTGGCCGCCGTCTGCTTGTGTGTTGGCGTTGAATACGCGTATCCATTGTTCTCCACGATCACGACGAGCGGACACTTCTGTACAGCGGCAAAGTTGATGCCTTCGTGAAACGCGCCCGTGCTGGTTGCGCCATCACCGATGTAGACGAGTCCCACACGATCTTCGCCGCGCATCTTGAACGAGAGGGTCACGCCCGCCATGACCGGGATCATGTCGCCAAGTGGCGAGATCTGACCGAGAAAGCCACGCGTGGTACCGGCTTCGCCGATGTCGCCGAAATGAATGTTCAACTCACGACCGCGCGTCGGTGAATCCGCTTTCGCCATATACTGTTTGAGCACTTCCACCGGCGTCGCGCCTTTCACGAGCATCGCGCCCAGGTTCCGGATGAGCGGCGACATAACATCGCGTTGCTCGAGCGCGAAACAACTCCCGACCGCGTCCGCCTCCTGGCCGAGCGATCTGAACAAGCCGCCGACGACTTTCGTCTGTCGATACAGATTGACGAGTCGTTCCTCCAGCTGACGCGTGAGTCGCATCCAGTAGTACAGCTGAAGCTTCTGCTCGCGCGAAAGCTGGTCGCTCTGACGTGAAGCGGCTGCGCGCGCCACCCGGGCTTTCGCCACTAGTAACCAGCCTCGATTTTGTGGCGCGGATCGGCCGTGCGATGCAGCGCGACAAAGAACTGCTTCACGTTCTTGTCGAGGCGACTCTCCCCGACCTGATCGGTGGAGGCTTCAACCAAGGTGTAGTGGCCGCCATCCATGCGAACGGTCAATTTCATTGCGCCCAGCACGCCACCAAAGCTCCGCGCCCGTGCATCGCCACTCTGCTTTGCGAGTCCCAACGGTGCGAAGAACTGATCGGCCGTCGACAAGACCACGTCCGGCGTGAGTGTGGTCCGATGGAAGTGACGCAAACTCAGGGCTCCTTCTTGGGTGTCGGCGGTGCCGTACGCGTGGGGGGGGCCTCAGGCGCGCGGGTGGATTGCGGCGTCTGGATGTTTCCGGGTTCGTCTGCTGTGAGAATGTCCTGCGTCCAGTCTTCGGTGCGCTGCAGCGCCTTGGTTGAATCGCGGCGGAACTGCATGCTCATTGCCCACATGCCGGCGGTGACGAACATCAGGTTCGTGCGATAGGTGCCAAGTTCGCCGGTTTCTTCGAGTCCGTTGGCGACGGTCTTTTGATCGCGGTTGGTCGCGAAAACGCGTCCCTGCCCACCCTGGATTGGCGTGCCGGTCTTGATATCGTTGACGACGACACGCCAGTAAATGGGTTCGAGCGCGCGCGTGGGTCTCGTTTCAGGAGAAATCCGAATGGCAAAGTCATCGGTCTTGAACCGGAGCTCGCCCCTCGGCGGCTTTCCGGCGTCGCATCCCGCCAGCAGTGCGCTGACGGAAAGTGCGAAAGCAACCGGGAACCGTTTCACCGAAGCAGAGCTCCAGTGGAACCCACGTGCGCGCTGTGCGGTCACTGGTAGTACTCGAGCCCGAGGTGAGTGATCTGCTCCTCACCCATCAGGTGGCGGAGCGTGTTCTTCAGCTTCGTCTGCTGAATGAAAAGATCATGTTCCGGCTGCAGCCCTGCCGCCGTCTGTGGCGACTTGTAATAAAAGCTCAGCCATTCCTGAATCCCCTTCATGCCGGCGCGCATCGCGAAATCGCTGAACAGGGCGAGATCGAGAACGATCGGTGCCGCAAGAATGGAATCGCGACAGAGGAAGTTGACCTTGATCTGCATCGGGTAGCCGAGCCATCCCTTGATGTCGATGCTGTCCCAGCCTTCCTTGTTGTCGCCGCGCGGCGGATAATAGTTGATGCGCACGACATGCGAGAAATCCTTGTACAGCTCCGGATACAGCTCCGGCTGCAGAATTGTGTGCAGCACCGACAACTTCGACTCTTCCTTGGTCTTGAACGACGCGGGATCGTCGAGCACTTCGCCGTCGCGATTGCCGAGGATGTTGGTGGAATACCAGCCTTCGAGACCGAGCATGCGGGCTTTGAGTCCCGGCGCGATAATGGTCTTCATCCACGTCTGGCCGGTCTTGAAATCCTTGCCGGAGATGGGCACGCCCTTCTGGTTTGCCAGCTCGATGAGCGCCGGGAAGTCGGCCGAGAGATTGGGCGCCCCGTTGCAGTACGGAATTCCTTCCATGATCGCCGCGTACGCATACAGCATGCTCGGCGCGATCGCGGGATCGTTCTCGTCCATTGCCGTCTCGAACGCTTCGATGGTCTGATGTTGTGGACCGGCGACAATGAAGATTTCCGTCGAACCACACCACACCATCGAGCCCCGCGTTGCACCACTCTCCGTCATCACGTTGCGGATGTCGGCGCGCAATTGCTCGGCGAGATCACGCTTCGTCTTACCGGACTTGACGTTCGTGCCGTTGATGCGCGTGACGTAGTGATTGTCGAAGACCGCAGGCATCGGCTTGATGCTCTTGAGGAAATCGGCGATCGGCTCGAGGTCAGCCTTCTCGAGCACGCCGGCATTCGTCGCGGCCTGATACGCGTCGTCGTGGAACGGGTCCCACGCGGCGAACACGATATCGTGGAGCGAGGTCAGCGGCACGAAGTCGCGGATGAGCGGACTGCGCGCCTCGGTGCGCTTGCCCAGTCGAATCGTGGCCATCTGCGTCAGCGATCCGATGGGCGTCGAGAGGCCGCGACGAACGCGCTCCACGCCGGCCATGAGGGTCGTGGAGACCGCGCCAAGACCGGGCGTGAAGATGACCAGCTTGCCTTCAGCCGACTTGACGGACGGGGGGGTAGTGCGGGACGTATCGGTCACTGCGTTGACTCTCCCTGGGAAGTCGTGCGATAGACGTACAGCATGCGCTGCACCGCCGTGATCCATGCGGTCACGGAGAGTAGCGTAACGATGAAGGCCAACACCCAACCGTTGAGTGCAAGACCGAAGAAGGCTTGGGGGGCCGCCAGGAGTGTGACGCGCTCTGGCCGCTGCAACAAACCGACTTTGGCATCCAGCCCGAGGCCTTCGGCACGGGCTCGGGTGTACGAAGTGAGAAACGTGCCGATCAAGCCGGCGAGCGTGATGACCAGCATCACGTCACTCTGATGTACGGGATTGATGGCGTAGAAGACGACCAGCCCACCAAGGACCGCACCGTCGGCCACGCGGTCGAGCGTAGAGTCGTAAAAGGCGCCGAAAAGCGTGCTCGTGCCGGTGCGGCGCGCAACGGTACCGTCGAGTACATCAAACAACGCCGTCAATCCGAAGAACCACGCCGCCGTACGGATGTGACCGCTCGCGAAGATGCCACCTGAGATGATCGTGCAGATGGTGCCGACCGTGGTGATCGTGTTTGGACTGACCCGGAGGCGCACGAGCCAGTCGGCCACGGGCTCGATGAGCCGCAGGTAGCCCTTCTGAATCGCGCTCCAAAGAGCTTGCATCTCGTAGTGAAGCTGGAAAGTTGGACCGGAAGCGCGTTCGGACGGCTGAATCGCCGTGCGAGCGAACGGCCGGACCAACAGTCCAACCGCGGCAGGTTTAGCCTCGGAAAGCTAGAACTCGCCGCTGGTCAACGGTAGAGATGAAAGCGTCGCACATCGCGTTCAAACGCCACCACACCGGGCAATTGGCGGTCCATGACCGCATCGGGATCGGCCCCCCCGAGGATGGCCTCGCGCACGCGCGCAGCCCCGAGGCGCTGGTCAAAGCCGCGATCGGTGATCTTGAGCGAGTCCCTATTAAGCCGGGTCAGCGCCCACAACAATGCGGCACCGACGCGCGCCGGCTGCACCAGATCACGGTTGGTGACTTCAATGCGAATGCCCGGGATCGACTTGCCGTTGTACTTGTTGTCGCCCGGCTGCTGCGGGGTGAACTTCTCCGAGCGAAAGCGGACACCGGTGAGCGACAGGTCCTCGAGCAGGCGCGCGAGCGTATCCGCGCGCAGCCAGGGCGCGCCGATGCGCTGGAACGGATCGTTGGTCCCGCGTCCGACCGACACATTGCTCGCTTCGAACGGCACGAGCGCCGGATAAAGCAGCGCGCTGGTCTGGTTGGGGAGATTGGGCGATGGCTTGACCCACTGTAACCCGGTCTGATCGAACCACATCGCACGCCGCCAGTACTGCATCGGTACCACGGTCAGCTTGGTCGACAGCTTGAACTGCGACTGAAACAGGCGAGCCATCTCACCCATCGTCAGCCCGTGGCGTAACGGCATCGGATAGAGCGCAAAGCCGTTTGCCGGCCGAGTCGGCGTCGGCTCTTCGGGGTTGGCGAGCGCCGAATCGAGCAACGCCCCCTCGACGCGGGTCCCCGAGAGTGGATTCGGTCGGTCGAGCACGACCACCGGAATGCCGCGGCGGGCGCCGGCGCGCATGGTATAGAGCATCACGCCCACATAGGTCCATGTCCGCGTTCCGATGTCCTGCAGGTCGACCACGAGGACATCGATGTCCTTGAGCAGGCTATCGGGCGGAGCAATGGTCGTCTGCTGGTACAACGAAAAGATCGGCAGGCCGGTCTTCTCGTCCTTGTCATCAGGGAGGTTTTCCCGCTCGGCCGCGCCCTTGATGCCATGTTCCGGCGAGAACAGGCGCACGAGTTTGACATCGGCCGCGGTCGCCCGCGGGTCGCTGGCCAGCAGATCGATCGTCCGCCGACCGCGTTCATCGATGCCGGTCTGATTGGTGACCAGCGCAACGCGCTTGCCCGCGACGAGCTTGATGCTATCGTCCATGAGCACGGAGATCCCGGGGCGCACACGTCGGTTGACGCGCAACGGCATACCGTCCGGCCCCTCTTCGGGTACCGGTCGGTTATCCGGGCGACTGTTGCCGCCGCACGCGTAGCCGCCAATCGTCAGCATCGCGCCGGCGACCCCCAGCAGCAGTCCGCGCTTCACCGTAGCCCTAACCAGCCTGTCTTCGAGATGCTTCACGCACTCCTCCAAGTTATGCCTGCACAGCCCGACGGCGCGCAGGACTCGCATGTCAGCGAACACATCACATTCCGGCGCCCCTACCTGCGGGCTCCGTTCCCGCCAGTCGTGCGCGCCCTCGCCCTCGGTGCAGTGGTGTCTGCTTCGCTGCTCGGCTGTGCAACTGCCGCGCCACCAATCTCCGCGCGCTCCGCCCTGCGCATCAACTCGGCGCCGGAAGCGCTGTCGGTCGATCCCTCGGTTCCACTGCCGGCGGCACACCGGCGGTGGATTGACAGTACCCTCGCCACCCTGACCCTGCGCGAACGCGTGGGGCAGATGGTGATGATCTGGGTGCTGGGTGACTTTACGAACGCACGCGAACCGGGCTTTCTCAAGATCGTCGAACAAGTACAGCGCGATGGCGTCGGCGGCCTCGTCATGTCACTCGGCTCACCCGTCGAAGTGGCCGCAAAGGTGAATTATCTGCAGCAGCGCGCCAAGGTCTCGTTACTGGTTGGTAGCGATATCGAACCGGGATTGGGGAGACTCGAAGGCGGCTTCTTTTCTGCTGCGTATCCGAGCGCGGGTGCGGCAACTGTACTGCCGAGTAACATGGCCATCGGCGCAACCGGACGGGCGGAAGATGCAGAAGCCGCCGGCCGCGTCACGGGGATCGAGGCTCGCGCGATCGGCATTCATATGGCGTTCGCTCCTGTGGTAGACGTCAACAACAACCCGAGTAATCCCGTCATCAACACGCGCTCCTTCGGTGAAGAGCCGCACGCCGTCGCGCAAATGGCGGCCGCGTTTGTGCGCGGTGTGCAGTCAACGGGGGTTGCCGCGACAGCAAAGCACTTTCCGGGGCATGGCGACACCGATACCGATTCGCATCTTGGCTTGCCGGTGATCGACGTGCCACGCTCACGCCTGGACACGGTGGAGCTCCTGCCGTTCGCGGCGGCGATCAAGGGTGGAATTGCCGGCATGATGACGGCACACATCGCACTGCCGAATGCGTACGGCGACAGTGTGCCGGCGACGCTTTCACCGCGCATCATGAGCGGACTCCTCCGGGACTCGCTCGCGTTTCGTGGCGTGACATTCACCGACGCGATGACGATGGAAGGGCTCGCGAAGGGCTATGGAATCGACGAAAGTTCCGTGCGGGCCGTGGAGGCCGGAAACGACATTCTCCTCATGCCGCCGAATGTGATCAAGGCCATCGATGCCGTGGTTGGCGCCGTGCAGTCGGGACGCATTCCGGCAGCGCGCATCGACGCGAGTGTCCGCCGCATTCTTGAACTGAAGTTGCGGACCGGCGCGATTGCCCGCCCAATCGTGTCGTTGGAAAACCTGCGCGACTCAGTGGCGACGCCGGCGCATTGGGCCACATCCAACGCGATCGCACAACGGGCCATTACGCTGCTGCGCGACAGCGCCTCGCTGGTGCCGATTGCCCGCACATCAAGCGTGCTGGCGCTCACCTACGCGGCCGATGGCGAAGTGGTTGCCGGAACCAATTTTGTCTCTGAGATTCGCGCGCAGGGGGTCCGCGTCCGCAGCGTCCGCCTGTCACCACGCGCAACCGACGCCGAACTCGACACGCTGGTGCGCGATGCGGAGCGCTTCGATCGGGTCATCGTCTACAGCTACACGCGCACACTCGAAGGCGAAGGACGTCTCGCCATTCCCGCACAGATCGCCGACTTCATGGCGCGTCTCTCAGCGACCGGCAGATTGGTCGTTGTCGCGGGCGGCAATCCGTATCAACTGCGCCAGGTTCCGCAGATCTCCTCGTACATGGTCACTTACGGTCGTGGTGAAGCACTTGAACGCGCTGCCGCTCGCGCCCTGTTCGGCACAGCGCCAATCACCGGCCACATTCCGGTGTCGCTCCCTGGCTACTTCACTCGAGGAGATGGGTTGATGCGCGATGCGAAGGGGACGCCATGAGCGCCAGCGGTCCACTGCAGGGCTTCGGTCCGCGAAACGTGCGCATCATTTCAGCGACTTTGAGCACGTTGCTCGTGTTGGGCGCCTATGGCTGCGCGCGCGCGAAGAAGACGGCGGGCGCGCCCCCGGCCACCGGCCCGTCTCTGGGGGTGTCCGCCGCGCGCGTATCGGCACTTCGCGACAGCGTGCAGGCGGCTCTTGACCGCGCGATTGCCGACAGTGCGTTCCCGGGGGCCTATGTCGCCGTCGGAAACACAGCCGGCGTGCTGGTCGAGTACAGCGTCGGGCAGTTGGACGTCGCCGACGCAACGCGACCAGGTGCGGCGACCGTGTGGGACCTCGCGTCGCTGACCAAAGTGGTCGGCACGACGTCCGCGATGTTGCAACTAGTTGGCTCCAAGCGCGTCGCACTCGACTCACCCGCAGTGCAATACCTGCCAGAGTGGAAGGCTGCGGGCACGTCGCGCATCACGGTGCGTCAGCTCATGACGCACTCCGCAGGGCTGCCGGCGTGGCGCCCCTTCTACAAGGAGGCCGCCACCGCAGACGAAGCGATTCAACAGCTCTTTGCAACCAGCCCCGACACGGTCCCCGGAACGCGTTTTCTCTACAGCGACCTAGGTTTCATGCTGCTCGGCAAGTTGGTCGAGCGCGTTTCTGGACAGCAATTGGCGCAATACGACGTGGAGCATGTCTTCGCGCCGCTCGGCATGCGTGACACGCGCTACCTGCCTCCCGTCGACTGGAAGTCACGCATCGCACCAACCGAGCAGGACCCGTGGCGCCAGCGAAAACTCCGGGGCGAAGTCCATGACGAAAACGCGGCCAGAGTCGGCGGCGTCTCAGGCCACGCCGGGCTGTTCTCCAGCGGCCGAGACCTGAGCCGCTTTGCCCGCATGTATCTGAATGGCGGTGCGCTCGACGGCGTGCGCGTGTTCGACGCCGCGACGCTCGCTGAGTTCACCCGCGCGCAGGACACCACGGTTTCACGACGGGCGCTCGGCTGGGAAACCCCGACGGGGGGCAACTCCGCTGGTCACCGTTTCTCGAGTTCTGCCTTCGGGCACACCGGATTTACGGGCACATCGCTTTGGATGGACCCCAAGCAAGGGGTCTTCGTCCTCCTGCTGACCAACCGTGTCAATCCAACTCGCACGAACCTCAAGATCAGCCGGGTACGCGTGGCTGTCGCCGACGCGGCGCTGGCGGCGCTCGGCGCGAATAATACCGGGATGACGCCCGCTGGCTCTCGATAAGCGGTCCCGGATTCTTGAAGGGGAGCGAACAAGCCGCTATTATCCAGTGTAGTAGACGCGTCGTCGCAAAGCCCAGTCACCGCGTGGTGCGGTAGCGGAAAGCGGCGCGTTCCATCAGGCCGATACAACGTTCGGCCGTTTCGGAGGGCAGCAATGAGCACGATGCAGCAGCCAGATGTCATGGTCGTCATTACGCCGGTTGCCGGCACCGAAGTCCTGAAGTTCATGGAAGCGGAAGGCGTGACCGCAGAACAGGGCGGCCTTCGCGTTTCGGTGATGCCGGGCGGCTGCAGCGGCTTCAAGTACGGGCTCGTCATCGAAGACAAGAGTGCGGAAGACGATCTCGTCGTCGAGCACGATGGCTTTAAGGTCTTTGTTGACCCGTTCTCGGCGCAGTATCTGAGCGGTACTGTCATCGACTACGTGACGTCCATGCAGGGTTCTGGCTTTACCTTCAAGAATCCGCAGTCCACGGGCGGTTGCGGTTGCGGAAGCTCCTTCTCCGCCTGACCTCGACGGCGCCCCCTCCGGCGCCCTTTTCCCCGGCATCACGATGAGTTCTCAGGCTACCAGCACACCGGAGCCCTCGCCGTCGCAGCAGGCCCGCGCCCTCGATCTGAGTCGCGGGCCTCTGCGTATCGAGGCCTCACCTGCTCCGCTCCCAGACACGGCGCTGCGCGCCCGCGAGCGGATCCCCACCGTCATCGTCCACGACCACGAAGCGATCGCTCGCATCGTCGCGGGACGCATCGCCTCCCTCATTCGGGACCGCGCGGCCGAACACCGCACACTCGTGCTCGGACTCGCTACCGGCTCCACACCGATTGGGGTGTATCGTGAGTTGATTCGGCTCCATCGCGAAGAACAGCTCAGCTTTGCGAATGTCGTCACGTTCAATCTCGATGAGTACTGGCCGATGCCGCCGGAGAGCATTCACTCGTACCATCGATTCATGTGGGAGAATCTGTTCTCGCACGTCGATATTGATCCAGCGAATGTGAATCTCCTGAACGGCACGACACCGCGGGCCGAGGTTGAAGGCGCTTGTCGGGCCTACGAGGAAGCGATCGTCGCTGCAGGTGGTATCGACTTCCAACTGCTCGGCATTGGCAAGACGGGACACATCGGTTTCAACGAGCCTGGCTCGGGTGAAACGAGCCGCACCCGCATCATCCATCTCGATCATGTCACGCGTCGCGACGCTGCCGCCGATTTCTTCGGCGAAGAGAATGTGCCGCGCGAAGCGATCACGATGGGTATCGCAACAATTCTTGCGGCACGCGAAATCGCGATTCTTGCGACCGGCGAACACAAGGCCGGTGTCGTGAAGCGCGCGGTCGAAGGCGAGATTGATCGCGATGTCGCCGCCACGTTCCTGCAGCGCCATCCGTCGACCACTTTCTTCGTCGACGAGTCAGCGGCGGTCGAACTCACTCGTATCGCGACGCCGTGGCTGCTCGACGAGATAGTGTGGACCGATGCCCTCGAGCTGCGTGCAGTGACTTGGCTCGCCCTGCAGACAGGCAAAGCGATCCTCAAACTCACGCAAGAAGACTACGCTCATGGCCAGCTCTCGTCGCTGGTTGCGCGTCACGGTTCCCCAGGCGCAGTGAACGGCCTCGTCTTCAACGTGCTCGGCGCAAAGATCCGCGGCAAAAGCAAGTTGCCGACGAACAAACGTGTGATCTGTTTCTCACCGCATCCCGATGACGACGTCATCTCAATGGGCGGCATTCTTCGAAAGTTTGTCGAGAACGGAAATGCGATGACCGTCGCCTACATGACGAGCGGCAACATCGCAGTCTTCGATCACGACGTGCGTCGCTACATGGATTTCCTCGAGCGGCTCGATCAGGAGCGCATCAGCGATGGCAGCACCGTCAGCAACTTGGTTGACGTGGTGCATCAGTTCCTCAACAGCAAGCACGCTGGGCAAGTCGATATCCCCGAAGTGCAGGACATCAAGCGGATCATCCGCGAGTCGGAAGCGGTGAGCGGCATTGAAGTCATGGGGCTGACGCGTAGCAATGCACGCTTCCTGAACTTGCCGTTCTATCAGACGGGCAAGGTACGGAAGGATCCGATCGGTCCGGCCGATGTGCGCATCGTTGCCGATCTCCTGCGCGACCTGAAGCCGGAAATCATCTTCGTCGCGGGCGACCTTTCCGATCCGCACGGCACGCACCGCATGTGCAAGGAAGCGATCGACGCCGCGGTGATTGAAGTGTACGGTGAGAACGCAGCACCGGGCGATCGTCCGGAAATCTGGCTCTATCGCGGCGCGTGGCAGGAGTGGCCCGTCACCGAAGCCACGACGCTGGTTCCACTCTCGCAGGAGGAGTTGACGCTCAAGATCCAGGCGATCTTCAAGCACCAATCGCAGAAGGACTCTGCGCCCTTCCCCGGGCAGGACGAACGTGAGTTCTGGCAACGCGTGGAGCAGCGCAACAAGAACACATCCGCGTACCTTGATCGGCTCGGCCTCGCCGAATACTTCGCCATGGAAGCGTATGTCATCGTCTAGTTCATCGCTGCGATCATCGTCCAGCTCCCGCACGTCGTGAGCGGCCGATTCAATCTGCTCGACCTGTTCGTGTTGCTGGCGTATCTCAGCGGCACAACGGCACTCGGCATGTGGATCGGTCGCGGCCAGAAAAACGCGACCGAGTATTTCGTTGCTGAACGTGCGATTCCATGGTGGGCCGTTCTCTTCTCGATCGTGGCCAGCGAGACGTCGGCGTTGACGTTCATCAGTATTCCCGGACTCGCCTACACGGGGAATCTCGGATTTCTCGAGATCGTTGCCGGCTACATCGTCGGTCGATTCGTGGTTGCATACACGCTGTTGCCTCGCTACTTCAACGGCAATCTCGTCACGGCGTACGCGTTGCTCGAAACCCGCTTCGGTCTCGCGACACGTCGCTTCACATCGATCGTGTTCATGATCACGCGGGCCATGGCCGATGCGGTGCGCGTGTTCGCCACCGCAATTCCGGTCGCGCTGATCATCGGTCCGGTGTTGCCGAGGGAGTATACGATGCCTGGAGCGATCGTGGTGCTCGGTGTGCTGACGGTGATCTATACGTATCGCGGCGGCATGAAGGCCGTCGTGTGGACGGAGCTGCTGCAGGCGAGCATCTACGTGCTCGGCGGCATCTCCGCGCTGGTGCTCATCGGCCAGGCCGTGAACGGTGGATGGAGTACGATCATCGAACGCGCCGGGGCAGCCGGTAAACTCCAAGTGATCGACTGGTATACCGGCTTCGACAGACCGCACACGATGTTCGCCGGTGTGATTGGCGGCGCGTTCCTCGCCATGGCGTCGCACGGTGCAGATCAGATCATTGTGCAACGCCTCCTCTCAAGCCGCTCGCTCAAGCAGGCCCAGGTTGCAATCATCGGCAGCGGCTTCGCCGTGTTCGCCCAGATGACGCTCTTTCTGTTTGTCGGACTCGGTCTCTGGGTGTTGTACGAGGGTCGACCATTTTCTGCGGCCGACCAGATCTTCCCGACGTACATCATTGAGCGGATGCCCCACGGTCTGATCGGGCTCATTGTTGCGGCCATCATCGCGGCGACGATGAGCACGCACTCCGGCGCGATCAACGCACTCGCGGCATCGTCCACGCACGACATCTATCTGCCGTTCACAAAGCGTAGCCCGGACGATCCGCGCACCTTGCAAGTCGGCAAAATGTTCGCGCTCGCGTGGGGCGTTGTGCTCACCGCTGGCGCGCTGATGTTCAAGGAGAACGGGACGCCGGTGGTCGTTATCGCACTCTCCATTGCATCGTTCACGCAAGGCGGATTACTCGGAGGCTTCTTTCTCGGCATGTTCTGGAAGCGCGCGATTCAACGCGATGCAATTCTGGGGATGAGCGTTGGCATTGGCTGCATGGCATTCATCGTATTCGCCAAGCAGATTGTCGCTGCCTATCCCTCGATGGCATCCTCATTGGGTGGCGTCGCGAAAATCGCATATCCGTGGTACGTGCTGATCGGCCTTTCGATTACCTTCGTGACGGGCGTACTCTCCTCGTTCACTCACGCAGCGCCGCCTGCTGCACCGCTCTCTCCTAAGGGGACTCGCGCATGAGCGCCGGCCCACTCGATCCCATGCCACTCGTTGTTGGTATTGATGGCGGCGGCACGCGCACACGCGTGCTGCTTGCCGACGCCAACGGCAACGTACTGGCCCGTACTGAAGGTGCGGCGACATCGCTGCAGCCCGGAAACGAATCCGTCGCCGCCGACATTATCAAGGTGCTCATTGCCGACGTCCTGGCAATCGCGGAGCGCACTGAGACGCGCCCTGCTGTGTGCGTCGTCGGGGTTGCAGGCGCCGGACAGGAGCGCGCAGCACAGGCACTCTGGGCCGCGCTTGCCACACGTCGCATTGCGGATGATGTGTCTGTGCAAGCCGATGCGACGATCGCGATGGACGATGCCTTCGGTGACTCGGCGGGTGTGCTGCTGATCGCGGGCACGGGCTCCGTGGCGTTCTCGCGGGCACCCGATGGGCGCCTTGAACGATGCGGCGGCTGGGGGCCGGCAGTGGGCGACGAAGGAAGCGCTGGCTGGCTTGGGCGTCGCGCGTTGAGCGTGATCACGGCTGCACAGGATGGACGGGAGCCGGAAACTGCGCTCACCGGTGCGGTCCTCACCGCGCTCGAGCTCGAGTCTCTCGAAGATCTGATTCCGTGGGCGGTCGACGCCACGCCAGGCAAACTCGCCACGCTCGTTCCGGTAATCGTCCAGGTTGCGTCGGCCGGTGACCTGCGCGCCAATGCACTGATCAGCCTGTGTGTTGAAGAACTCGCACTGCACGTGCGCACGCTCGCCCGCCGTTGCTTTTTAGACGAACGCGCGGCGATTCCGGTTGCGCTTGCCGGTGGCCTGATGTCAAAGGGTTCGCTCATTCGCAAACGTCTCGAACAGCGTCTCAAGAGTGCGGTGCCCGGTGCCACGGTCCGCGCAGATGAAGTTGACGCGGCCCGCGGTGCGGTACGACGTGCGCGGCGACTACTGGGAGTCGAGGTCTGACCGTAACTGCTGGGTAGTCGGTACCCGCTATTCGGTACTTGGTACCGACTACTCAATACTCGGCAGTTGCATCCATGCGCTCATCGCTCGGCATGGTAAACAAGTGGCGTTGCGACCACAGTACCAATCCGCTTGCAACGCAAATGAGAACGGCGGCAATTGCCCCCCATGGTTCGACTGAGCCTTGGATGAACATCGCCGCAGCGGCGACACCCAGTGCGCCGAGCCGCGCCTGTTCAGACGCGAACGCCCAGCGCCGCGCTTCCAGAATTCCGCCGACGTTTGTCAGCGACAGCGCGACGTAGAAACTCGCGGCCGCGAGGGGCAAAACGGCGAGTGTCGATGCATTGGACAGCGTCCAAAGCGCCGCGGGGATTGTGAGCGCGAAATGGACAACGGCGTAGCGCATGAGGCCAGGTGATACCGTCGGATCGAATTTCCGGAAGGAACCCGCATCGACCTGCGGCAAGGCGACGGGGCCGCCCCATGATTGCGGTCGCCAGGCGGGCGATCCGAACACCGTGTACCACCGATCACGCCACGTTTCGGCGTGACGCACGTTACGTGCGATGGCGACATAGTGATGCAATTGCGCCCATAGTGGATTCCAACTGTGCAGTGGCGATGTAAGTCCGTACACCGGCTCCTGCGCTTCCGGAGTGAACGTCCCAAACCAGCGATCCCACACGATCAGCACGCCGGCGTAGTTGCGATCCTGATACTCAGGATTCACTCCGTGATGCACGCGGTGATGCGACGGCGTGTTGAGTACCGCTTCCGCCCACGCAGGCAATCGGCCCACGGCACGCGTGTGAATCCAGAACTGATAGATGAGATTGAGCGCGTAGCACACTGCGAACTGTTCAACCGACATGCCAAGCACCGCGAGGGGTACGTAGAAGATCCAGCTGAGTATGCCGCCCAGGGCGCTCTGTCTGAGCGCAACGGTGAGATTATACTCTTCGCTCGAGTGATGGACGATGTGTCCGGCCCAGAACAGGTTCACTTCGTGCGACGTGCGATGGAACCAGTAGTACGCCAGATCAACGGTGAGAAACGCAGCGCTCCATCCGAGTATCGCGCCCGGATGAAACGTCCACCTGCTCGCGATCCGTTCGATCATCGCTCCGTCCGGCCACTGGAGCGATGGCGACAAGAGTCGAACGCTCAGGTGCGTCGTCGTCCAACTGAACGCGGCGACAAGCAGCAGCTTCGTGAAGATGCCGGCAATCTGACTCAGCGTGCCTGCAGACAGATCTGAAATGGAATCATTGAGTCTGTAAAACGGACGACGGCCGAGCTGCGTGAACAGCAGCTCGACCGCGATCAACAGAAAGAACAACGGGATTGACGCTTGAATGATGTCCATGCGCGTTACGCTCGCCGTCTCAGGCCGCGACGACCGCGGCTCCCTCGGGTGCCGAGGTGTCCAGCACGCCTTCCCAGCGCGCCATCACTGCCGTGGCGAGACAGTTGCCGAGCAGATTCACCGACGTGCGTGCCATATCCATGATCGCATCGACGCCGAGGATAACCGCGATGCCTTCGAGAGGCAGGCCGAACTGCGCCAGCGCGCCGGAGAGAATCACCAGCGAGGCACGCGGCACGGCTGCCACACCCTTGGACGTGAGCATCAGCGTAAGCATCATCAGCAGCTGCTGACTGAGCGGCATGTCGATGCCGGCGGCCTGCGCAACGAACACTGATGCGATCGCGAGATACAGCGTTGAACCGTCGAGGTTGAACGAGTACCCCGTCGGCAACACAAACGACACAATACGACGCGGGACACCGAACTTCTCCATCGCCTGCATCGCCTGCGGGAACGCGGCTTCGCTTGACGCGGTCGTGAATGCGATGAGCCAAGGTTCGCGCACAGACCGCCAGAAGCGACCGATGGGGATCCGCATGATCAGCGCCACGGGGATGAGCACGACGACGACGAAGATGATGAGCGACACATAGAGCGTGCCGACCAGCTTCGCGAGGTTGATCATCACCCCAAGCCCACTCTTGCCAACCGTGACGCCGATCGCGGCACCGATGCCGATTGGGGCGTACGCCATGACGATGCCCACGAACTTGAACATCACGTCGCTCAACGACTGCAACCAGTCGAGCATGATCTTCTTGGACGGCCCTTCGACGCGTGCGAGTGCAACGGCAAAGATGATCGCAAAGAACACGATCTGCAGCACTTCGTTGTCGGCCGCCGCTTCAAAGAAGCTTTGCGGCACCGTGTGTTCGAGCACACTCGCAAACGTCGGCGTCTTTGTCGCCAGCGCCTTGAACTCGTCGCCACCCGTCGCTGACAGTTGCACGCCAACGCCTGGCTTCACCAGGTTCACGGCCACGAGTCCGATCACCAAGGCCAACGTGGTCACGATCTCGAAATAGATGATCGATCGCAGCGCGAGCTTCCCTACCTTCTTCATGTCGTCGCCGTGTCCCGCGATGCCGACGACGAGGGTGCTGAAGAGCAGCGGAACGATCAGGGACTTGATCATCCGCAGGAAGATGTTGGCGAACGGCTTCAGATTCGCGGCGAAGTCCGGCGCCTGCCATCCAATCAGGACGCCAACCACCATGGAGATCACGATCCACTGCGAGAAACCGATACCGAGGAAGCCGCGACGGGCGGGGGCTGGGGTCGCCTGCAAGTTTGCCATCGTTTGTGCGGTCAGATGAAGAGCGGTGCCAGCACGAGCGTAATCGTCGACAATAGCTTGATGAGCACGTGCAGCGAGGGACCAGCCGTGTCCTTGAACGGATCGCCGACGGTATCACCGACGACCGCTGCCTTGTGCGCATCGGACTTCTTGCCGCCGTACACGCCAGTCTCGATGTACTTTTTGGCATTGTCCCACGCACCGCCGCCGTTGTTGAGGAAGATGGCCATGAGAATGCCGACGACGGTCGAAATCATCAGGAAGCCAGCCACCGCTTCGGCGCCGAGATACTCACCCGGTGCGCTGAGCTGCTTGAAGACGAGCCCCACGCCGATCGGGAACGCGAGCACGAGGAAACCCGGGAGCACCATCGCCTTGAGGGCGCCCACGGTGACGATGTCAACGCACCGTGCATAGTCCGGTTCTTCGGTGCCCAGCATGATGCCGGGACGTTCCTTGAACTGACGACGCACTTCGGTGATCACGCTCTGTGCGGCCTTCGAGACGGCGGTCATCGCCAGCGACGAGAACCAGAACACGAGCATGCCGCCGATGAGAGCACTGACAAACACCTGCGGCTTGCTCAGGTCGACGTGCAGCGCCTGACCTGTGTAGTTCTTCACTTCCTCGAGATACGCGGAGAAAAGCAAGAAGGCCGCGAGGGCTGCGGAACCGATCGCATAGCCCTTGGTCAGCGCCTTCGTGGTGTTGCCAACGGCGTCGAGCTTGTCGGTCTTGTTGCGGATGGCTTCCGGCTGCTTGGACATTTCGACGATTCCACCGGCGTTGTCCGTGATCGGGCCGAACACGTCCATCGCCAGGATGTAGCCAGCCGTGCCAAGCATGCCCATCGTGGCGACTGCCGTGCCGAACAGGCCGCCCGCGGCCTCACCATCGATTATGATGCCGCTCGCACGCCCGAGCATGAAGCTGCCGACCAATGCGATCCCGATCGTGAACACTGGCAGCACGGTCGATTCCATGCCGACGGCCAAGCCCATGATGATGTTGGTCGCCGGACCGGTCTGCGATGCCTCGGCGATGGACAACACCGGGCGGTAGCGATACTCGGTGTAGTACTGCGTGATGAACACGAACGCGATCGACGTGACAATACCGATCATTGCGCAGCCGAAGTAGTACAGCCATGCATCCGGCGCATCGGGCGTCACGAGCAGCCACTTGCAGGCGAAGAAGATGGAGACACTCACGAGCGCGGCCGTGATGTAGTAGCCACGATTGAGCGCTTTCATCGGGTCCGCGTCTTCGGTCGTGCTCACCGACATCACGCCAACGATGGAGCACACCAATCCGAGCGCGCCGATGACGAGCGGAAACAGGATGCCTGCGACGCCAAACGACTTGAAGATCAGCACGCCCAGGATCATCGCGCCGATGTTCTCTGCGGCCGTCGATTCAAACAAGTCAGCGCCACGACCAGCGCAGTCACCGACGTTGTCACCAACGAGGTCCGCGATCACGGCCGGGTTCCGCGGATCGTCTTCCGGAATGCCGGCTTCGACCTTTCCGACAAGGTCGGCGCCAACATCGGCCGCCTTCGTGTAGATACCGCCGCCAAGCTGAGCGAACAGGGCGACGAACGACGCGCCGAAGCCGTAGCCGACAATCAAGAACGGAATCTTCGTCGCCCATACATTCGGATCCATGCCGGCCGGCATCAACGCCGAGATGAGTGCGAACAGGCCACCCACGCCAAGCAGCGACATCGAGACGGTGAACAAGCCCGACACCGCGCCACCGCGTAACGCGGTCTGCAGCGCCGCGTTCATCGATGTCATCGCAGCTGCCGCGACGCGAATGTTGGTTCGGATGGAGACCCACATGCCGCCGTAGCCCGCGATCCCCGACGACAGCGCGCCAAGCAGGAACGAGAGCACAATGAACATCGCGAACACTTTCGGATCATCGACCGGATCCGTCGCGTTGTGCGAACGAATCAGACCGTAACCGACGCCCAGCACTACTGCGACAAGCACAGCGAGCATGGCAATCGTCTTATTCTGTCGGGCCAGGTACGCTTCGGCACCGACCTGAATCGCGTCTGAGATCTTTCGCATCGCGGGCGTTCCCGTGTCACGCGCGAGTACCCAACGCGCCAGGAACACCGCAAAGACGAGTGCGAATACGCTCCCACCGAGAACGATTGAGAGCAACACGGACTGGGACGCAACGATCATGATCTGAACACTCGCCAGGTGGGGTAAGCGAAGACCGGGTGCTGGACGTCAACGAGCCCCGCGGGGGAATGCGTGCGGGTCGGGTAGGCGTCTGCGGGAGGGAATGCTTCAATCGCGCCAATTCGCGGGCGGGAGAGCGCGAGCGTGGCGCGAGTCGCTGCGACGGTTGGCGCTGTAACGAGAACGCCCGGCGCAGACCACGGGCAAGCTACAGGAGCGCACTAGACACAGCCAGCCTCGACGGAAAAACCACGTCGTTGACTGACCGGATTGCAGCGGCCCGCCTACAGTGAGTAGGTGATCTCGGCTTTCGCTCGCACCGGGATGCCAGAGGCGTTCACGGCGGGGCGGAATCGGATTGCGGCAAGCGCGTCGCGCAGCTTGCGGTTGTACGAGCCGTCTTTGGTCGGTGGGAACTGCAGGTCGAGCACTTTGCCGGTCGAGTCGACGTCAAAGACCACGACAATCGTTCCCCGTGCCTTGGACGGGACCGGGATAGGTGGCAGGAACAGCTCGGTGGGCGCGGGCGGATACACCGTGCCCGGGCCACCGCCGGTGCCTGGCCCAACGGCCGTGCCTTTCCCTGTCCCGACCCCCGAGCCGACCCCACCGCCGCTGCCAGAGCCCGCGCCAGCGCTGCCATCGTTGCCAGACCCGCCACCCGTACCAACAACAGCCGACTTCACCTCGCCGGCGTCCGGCGTGGGCTTGGCCGGCGTGGGAGTCGGTGGAGTAGGCGTCGGAGGCACCGGGACCGGCGGCGGGACGATTAGCTGGATCTGGGGCGGCTTGATCGGCGGCACAATAGGCGGCACGACCGGTGCCGGCACGGGCGCCACGTTCACAAACTGGATTCGCTCGGTCTTGGCGCCGCCCGTTCCACGACTGCCGCCACCGCCGCCGCCAGCGGGCCCAGGGCCGCCGGCACCCAGCACTTCCCGCATGAGCTCGGGCGAAGCGAACGGCACGATGAGGAGCAGGATCACCAACACGTGCGCGAGCACAGAGATTATAGAGCTCTGTATCCGCCGGTCCTTGGCGAGCGGAATACCGACAGGCGGTCGGTACGGCGGACGCTCAGCCTTGGGCTGCCGCTCTCCGTCGTGCTCCGGTGTGTTGGTTGGCAATGGATCGTTGACCATGCGCGAGTGGACGATGCGTAAAGGCAGAAGCGAGCCGGCACTGCAATAACGTAGTACGGCGGACGAGCCTTGGAAGGTTCGTCCGCCGTCTGGGTAGCGAACCGGAATGTCCTACCCGGCCACCACTGGAAAGATCAACCGAGGTGAATCACTTCGGCGGGACGCCGATAACCTTGACGCCCGCACCGCGGGCCTGGTCCATCGCCCACACGACGTAGTTGTACGTCACCATCGTGTCCCCTTTCACAAAGATCACCTTTTCCGGCCGCGGATCGTAGATGGCCTTGAGTCGGGCAAACAATGCAGCCTTTTCGACCGGTTCCTTGTTGATCGCGTACTTGTCGCCCGGCAACACCTCGAGCACGATCTGGTCAGGAACCACATTGCTCGGCGGCTGCGGCGTCGGGTCGGGCAGCTGCGTGTCGATGGCTTTCCGACTCATGGGGATGATCATCATGAAGATGACCAAGAGTACGAGCAACACGTCGATCATCGGCGTGACGTTCGGCTCGTTATTGAGCTTACTCCCCCCACCTCCGGCAGACATACTCATTTGGCGCTCCCGATCTTGAGACGGTCGCTTTCAACGAGCGATTCGGTGCCTGGCAGCTGTTCGGAGATAAGGGCGGCGACGCGCACCCCCGACTTGGACAACCGGTCCAGTGCATCGACGACCTTCAGATACTGTAGATCCTTGTGGGCCTTCACGTACATGATGTAGTCATCGCGCGGCTGGTCGAAGATCTGCTTGACGAGCGTCTCGAGATCCTCGTTCCGTACCGGCTTCTTGTTCAGATAGTACCGACCCTGATCGTCGATACCGAGCACCTGATCACCCTCTTCCTCCGGATGAGTCTTGAGGTTCTGACCGTCTGGAGGGACCGCCTTGAAGCCAGCGTTGATCTGCGGCACCACGATCATGAAGATGACGAGGAGCACGAGCATCACATCGATCATGGGGGTGACGTTCGGCTCGGCTTTTACGCCGCCGCCGCCGCCAGCGCTCATACCCATATCGCACCACTCCTTTTCGTTGCGTCGCGGTGGTTATGCCCCGAGAGAGACCTAACCACGCAACCGGTTCGTTCACTGCGTTGCAGACTACTGCGAGATCGCCTGACCACCGGCGGTGTTGAACTCACGCGTGAAGCGCGAGCGACCGAATTCACCAGACACACCCTTGATGAGGTAGTCGATCATTTCCTTCGACGTGTACGTCATCTCGGCCGTCAGATTGTCGATCTTCGTCTGGAAGTAGTTGAACGCCCACACGGCCGGAATGGCGACGCCGATTCCGATGGCCGTCGTGATCAGCGCTTCGGCAACACCGCCGGCAATAGCGGAAATACCACCCGCGCCGGACGTGGCCATGCCGGTGAAGGAGTTGACGATACCCATCGTGGTGCCGAGCAGACCCACGAACGGCGCCGTGGCACCAACCGTCGCGAGCACACCCGTGCCACGCTTCATGTCGACAATCGTCATCAGCATTTCGCGCTCAACCGCGCGCTCGGCCGAATTGATGTCGGCGACGGTGACGGAGCCATCCTGAATGAGCGGGCGGATTTCACCGAGGGCGCCGCCGAGCACACGGGCGACATGCGACTTCTTGTACCCTTCGGCCAGCTTGATCGCTTCGTTCAGATTGTCTTCTTCAAGGAACTGCGAGAACTCCGGCGCAAACTTGCGCGTCTCGGCCTGCGCCTTTCGCAGCGACCACCACTTCGAAATGAGCACCGTGAACGAGAAGGCCGACATACCAAGGAGCGTGAAGACGATGCCCTTGGCAAACCAACCCATCTGCTGATACATGCCCAGAATTGAAGTTTCCATCGACGAACCTCCGAGTAGCTGCGGTTGAGAGTCTTAGCGATTCAGCGAGAACTGGAACGGCTGCTGCACGAGCTGCTTCACTCTACGACCGCCGACTTCGGCGGGCAGGAACTTCATGCGTGCCAGCGCGTTCTTGACCGACGTCGAGAAGAGATCGTTGTCTGTCTTGAGCACCTTGAAGGTGGCCATGTCCGCACGACCGAGGGTGTCGACAACGAACTGCGCGAGCACCGTGCCTTCGATACCGGCCGAGCGAAGCATGTCGGGGTACGACGGCCCCACGGCGCCGGGCGCCATCACGACAGGCTTTTCGACCTGAAAGTCAAAGTACGGTTGGTCACCCTGCGGAACGGGGCCCTTGCCGCCTTCCACACCCTTGGCCACACCACCAGCGACACCCTTACCCGAGAAGTCTGCTTCATCGGTGACCTTCTTGGAGAGGTCGATGTCGGGGATGATATTGGGGATTTCGATCGGCGCTGACAGCACCTGGAATCCCTTGGGCGGCGGCGGCGCGGCCACTGCGTCTGGCGGTGGGGGTGGCTTCTCCGGCTCAGGTGGCTTGGGTTCGTCCTTCTTCACCTCGACGAAGTCAACCTTTTCTTCCTTCGTCTTCTCGTCTTTGATACCGGCGTTCGCGGTCACGACCACAAGGGCCACCACGATTGCCGTATGAAAAACGATGGAGAAGACTGACCCACCCAAGCGTTTCTGGGTCTTCGCCTGCGATTCAACCAGATTCTTGAACATCGGGCTTGTCCGGGTACGGGTCGCAGAGCCCGGAGATATTCCCCGGGACTGACTCATGCGATTCTACCGCCCCGACATGATCGAGCAATGGTGGAAAGATTAGGGTTCGATTAATCCGCCGTTAGCATTGCCTCGCCGACAGGGAGCTCATCCGTGCTGGATCCGTCCGGCGCGTTCGCCACAGGTAAGGTGACCGTGAACGTGCTCCCGCGCCCCAGCCGTGACTGCACGCTCAGGGTCCCACCGTGGGCCTGCGCAATCCATTGACAGATGGCGAGACCAAGCCCGAACCCCCCGCGTTCGGACGCCCGGGAGCGTACGCGGTCGGCGCGCCAGAACCGTTCGAAGACGTACGGCAGGTCTGCGGCGGCAATGCCAATGCCGGTATCGCGTACGGCGAGCGATACCTGATCGTCGGCGCGGATCAGCGTGATCTCAACCCGACCGCCACGCGGGGTGTACTTGATCGCGTTCGTGACGAGGTTGAGGAACAGCTGCCGCAGACGCGTCAGATCGCCCGAAACTTGAACCTCTTCGATTACCGGGGCATCGATGATGAGTCCCGGCTCCTCGCCCAACAGGCGCGCCGTCTCTACCACCTCCCGCGCAATCGGCGCGAGCTCCACCGGCTCGCGGTACAGATCGAATCGCCCTTCGTCCGCCCGGGCCAGCGTCAGGAGCGAGTCGACAAGATCGGCCATGCGCGTCAGTTGCTGGAGCGCTTCCTCCAGCGCGATCGCCTGCTCGGTTCCGGTTGTCACCGGTGACATCGCGCGTTCGACATCGACGCGCATCACCGTCAGCGGCGTCTTGAGCTCATGACTCGCGTCGGCCGTAAACCGTCGCAACGCACCGAACGACGTCTCCAGTCGCTCGATCATGGCGTTCAATGTCGACGACAAGCGCGCCAGCTCATCACCCGCGGCGCCAATCGCCAATCGACGATGCAATGAGCGACCGTCGGTGATCGCTTCCACCTGGTCGATGATGCGATCGATGGGTCGGAAGGCACGACCGGCAATGACGTAGGCGAAGGTGACCGACACCGCGAGCAGGAACGGGGTGATCACGAACATCGTGCCCACCAGTTCGCGCGGCGTGAACTCGATGACACTGGTGCTGAGCGCCGCGTACACGCGGTAGCGGTCGTTCGTGCTGAGCGACACGACGCGGGTTGCGAGCAACACCTCGTCGCTCCGCATGGTGACGCGCCGCACCGCATTGTCCGGTCGCGATGCCCGCGCCGCCGTGCTCAGGACGTCGCGGTCCCACGTCGACAGCGCGGCGACCGTTTTCGACGCATACAAATCGTAGCCCGTACTGTCCTGCACGAGCACGTACCCCTCGAGGATCGAGAGGAAAGCGCTCATGCGCATGCTCACCGTGCGCGCTGCCAACGGATCGTTCTGGGCCACGATCGGCTCCCACCCAGTGTTCCGGGCCACTTCGATTGCCCTCTCCACCTGAAGGGCCTCGTTGAGCACCCGCACTTCGAGCTCGCGGACGAGCAGCTCACGTCGTACGACGAGCAACGTAACCGAAAAGATCAGCAGCGTTCCGAGGAACGCCGCTGTCCAAGCCATCGTGAGGCGGGCGCGAATGGAACTCACGGCACCGATGCAGCTAAGCGCGAATCATGTAGCCAACGCCACGCACCGTCGTGATCAGCTTCTTGTCATGCTTTGCGTCGATTTTTTTGCGCAAGTGATTGATCACGACATCGACGATGTTCGTGCCGGGGTCGAAGTGATAGCCCCACGCATACTCGGTGATCAGCGTACGACTCATCACGCGTCCGGCGTGGCGCATCAGGTACTCGAGCACAGCGAACTCCTTGGGCGTCAGCTCGATCAACTCGGCGCCGCGACGGACATCGTGCGTCCCCTGATCGAGTTCGAGTTCGTCCACGCGCAACAGCGGTGGCGCGAGCGCCCGCGGCCGACGCGACAGCGCTTCCACTCGAGCGAGCAACTCTTCAAAGGCAAACGGTTTGGTGACGTAGTCGTCGGCCCCCGCGCGCAGCGTCTCGACCTTCGCGTCAACGGCGTCCTGCGCCGTGAGCACCAGCACCGGCCGCTCGAATCCACGCGCACGCAGGTTGCGCAGCACGTCAAGCCCGCTCCGCCCCGGGAGCCGCATGTCGAGCACCAGCAGGTCGTACGGTTGCGAGAGGGCCATCCGTTCGCCGTCTGCGCCGTTGGCAATCAGATCGCACTGCCAGCGCTGTTCTTCAAAACCGCGGCGCATGAACTCGCCCACAGTCGGATCGTCCTCGATAACCAGGATCTTCATGCGTTCACGGTTGAGCGGGTGATGCGTTCGAAGTCACGCACCGCGGCCCGGCGGGCGGCGGAATCCATACTCGCGGATTTTACGATACAAAGTCTTGGGAGAAATGCCGAGGGCTTCCGCGGTGCGCCCCTGATGCCACCCGGAACGGTCGAGGACTTCCCCAATGTGACGTCGTTCGAGTTCAAAGAGAGTAAGCGTCGATGCCGGTGTAGGGCGCGCGGCGCCGCCGACCTCGGCGCCGAGCGGAAAGTCAGACGCGCTGATGGTGCCGTTCAGAGCAAGGAGAACGGCGCGTTCGATAACGTTGCGGAGCTCACGCACGTTGCCGGGCCAGCGATACCGTTCGAGCACCGAGTACGCGTCCGGACTCAGGGCGGGCGGATGCGCCCCACCAAAGTACGACAGGAAGTGGTCCGCCAACAGCGGCACGTCCACCAGCCGTTCGCGTAACGGCGGCAACGCAATACGGATGGTGTTGATGCGGTGCAGCAGGTCTTCCCGGAACAATCCATTCGCGACCATGCGCGAGAGATCGTGGGTCGTGGATGCAACCACCCGCACATTCACCTCGACTTTCTGCGTGCCACCCACTCGATAGAAGCTTCCGGTCTCGAGCGCACGCAGCAGCTTCGCCTGCAACTTCAGGTCGAGATCACCGATGTTGTCGAGATAGATCGTTCCACCAGCCGCGAGTTCGATCAGACCGACCTTGCGCTCATCGGCACCGGGGAACGCGCCTCGCTCCACGCCAAAGAGTTCTGTCTCGAGCAACGCCTCAGAAAGCGTAGCGCAGTTCAGGTCGATAAACGGTCCCTCGGGAAACTCACTATGCGCGTGCAAGACGCGCGCAATCAGATCCTTGCCTGTTCCCGATTCACCGGAAATCAGCACGGGCGATGAACTCGGCGCCACCCGCTTGATCAACGAAAGCACCGTTACCATTGGCGCGTATTGCGTGACGAACGTGGGCGATGCGGCCCCGTGTTGCAGACGGCGCTGCAACAAGACATTGTCGCGCGCCAGCATCCGCTTTTCCCACGCGCGACGGACGAGCGCTTCGATCTCCGCCATCCGATACGGTTTCGACAGAAAATCGTATGCCCCGAGCTTCAACGCCGCGATCGCGGTCTCTATCGTTCCGTTTCCGGTGATCACGATGATCTCGGGCGGCGTGGGCTGCTCGCGCACCAGTCGCAACACTTCGAGTCCATCAAGTTCGGGCATGACGATGTCGAGCAATGCAACATCGAATGCGTCGGTACGCAACAGCTCGAGGGCCGCGCGCCCGTTGCGGACCATTGTCACCGCAAAGCCGCGCGCCCTCATGAACTGTTCGAGAATCATGCCGAGGTGAGTCTCGTCCTCGGCGATGAGCACGCGGATGGGCGAGCCGATTTCGACTCCACGCGCCGGCGTCAGGGTCGCAGTCATGTCAGTGCCACCGGACGCATCGCAAAAGCGTCATCGCAAACTCATGAAACAGTGCCTGAGTCGAGGGAGACGGATGGAAGCGTCACCCGAAAGGTCGCGCCCTGCCCTTCCTGTCCGACCAGTTCGAGCTGTCCGTTGTGATCGTTTACGATGCCATAGCAGATGGCCAGCCCAAGACCGGTGCCCTGCCCTGCAGCTTTCGTCGTGAAGAACGGCTCGAAGATCTTGGCCTGCAGCGCGCGGGGGATTCCCGGCCCTTCGTCGGACACTTCGAGTACCGCCCACATTGATCCAGCTTCGTCCTCCAATCGCCGGGTGCGAACGGTCACGCGCCCCTGCTCGGGCGTGGCGTCCATCGCGTTCATGGCCAAGGCAATCAGCACCTGAACGAGTTGATCGGCGTCACCGGTGATGAGCAATGGCACTGCGTCTTCGAACTCACTGACCATCTTCACGCGCTTGAATCGCGGATGATGCTGGAGCAGGAACAGCCCCTGCTGCACGACCGTGCTGAGATCGAACGTCTCGCGCTGCGCCGGCCTGGGTCGGGAGAAATCGAGTAGCCCGTTCACGATCTTTTTGCATCGCTGCACTTCGAGATCGATAATCCGGAGCAGTTCGTCAGCCGACGAACCGGACTTTGGCTTCGGCCCATCTCCACCGTCTGAACGATCCATCTCCCGTTGCAGCTGCATGGACTCGGCGCAGGCAGCGATCGTCGCGAGTGGATTGTTGATCTCGTGCATGACGCCCGCCGCGAGCTGGCCGAGTGCGGCGAGCTTCTCGGATTGCGCGGTGCGATCCATCGCGGCTTTCCAATCGGTGATATCTTCACCGATCGTGATGACGTGCGTCACCTCGGTGCCATCCATGCGCATCGGAATCTTCGAGATGCGAAAGGTCCGCACATCACCGAAGGCCGTACTCTCCATCTGGAAAAGTTGCATCCGGCCGGACGCAAAGACCTCGTCAAACTCCTGCTTCAGCAGCGCGGCGGGCTGCCGGTGCAGCACGTCAAAGATGGTGCGGCCAATGGCATCGGTGCGCGACACGCCTTGGAGCCCTGTCTCGCGCTTGTGATTCCATGCATGAATGCGATACTCGCGGTCTACGACATACAACCCAACCGGCAGCGAATCGACCACGCGTTCAATGAAGGCGCGCTGTTCAGCGATCTCACGCGCGCGCGCGCTGATCTGCCGTTCGAGTTCCCGCATGCGGGCATCGCGAGCGACGATGACGGCCATCAGCTCCGCGACGCCCGTTGCGAGCGCGATCTCCTCGCGATCGAGTGGCTCTTTGCGATGCACACGAAGCACGCCCAGCACTTCGCCCACAGCCCAGAGGGGCAGCTCGACGGGGGATGGCGCCGCAGGTTGGCGGACCGGACCGACGCCCTCGTCCGTCCAGAGCTGGCGTGACCGGGCGTCGTCACTGAGCTCGATCGCAATGTGGTCGGCCCGGAGCAGCGCCCGGAGCCGCTTGAGAACGGCGATCGCGCCGCTGTCCGTATCGGAGGCGCGCCCAAGCAGACTGACCAGCTCGCCCAGCGCCGACGGGCTGCCGGCTACTGGGACCGGCACCGCAATGGGCACAGGTCAGCGCGAGTATCGGAGCGAGAGTGCAGTCCAGTGTCCACCCTCGCAAACTAGAGTGGGGTACCCCATCGGACAAGCTGACCGAACAGGTACCAGCCTCAGCCGACGACGGCCTTGATTGCGGCCAGGATCTCCGTGTCTTCTCGGCGCGATCCGGGAGTCTCCTCGACGTGGCTCCACTGCACAATTCCCGCCTTGTCGATCAGGAAGTAGGCCCGATTGGAGAAAAATGTGTCCTCCCGCAGAACGCCATAGGCTCGCGAAGCGTCGCGCTTGAAGTCGGACAGCAGTTCGACCTTCAGATCGAATTTTTGCTTGAACTCTTTCAGCGACGGCACGGCATCAACGCTGATGGGAAGGACCTGAACATTGGCGGCCGAGAAGGCGTCAAAATCTTCGCTGAACGCGCACATCTCCGCGGTGCAGACGCCGGTGAACGCCAGAGGGAAAAAAGCAAGCAGCACGTTCGAGTCGCCCACCACGGTGGACAGCGTTACGGTGCCACCGGCTGTCGAGCCGAGCGTAAAGTCGGGGGCCCGGTCGCCGGCCACCGGCGGATGTGAGGCAGTCGTCGTCATCGGGATTGGTTAGAGAGTCGGGTTCGATCGAGTGGCAGGTTAGCGCACGCACTCGTGCGAGAGAAGGTCAACACCGCGGGGCCTCAATCTGGGAGCGAACTACCGATGAAACGTCACAGCCCCCGCAAGCTTCATCACAAAATACACAGGGGGTCTGGCGCATGTGGGAGGGAGGCATATCGTATGACGCGTAACCCATCAGCCTCAGCCGTCAGTCCCCTGCACGAGACGAAGCGTGACCCGTCCTCCCCTTTCGCCGTTCGATGCTGACCGCGCAATGCGCGTGCTGCTCGTTGATAACGACGACGCGGCTGCGGTTCGTTCCGAAGAGGGGCTGCGGAGTCAGCTGAACGGTCGGCTCGCGCTGATTCGCGTGAGCAGTCTGACGGCGGCGGTGCGCACGCTGATGGAGATGCCCTTCGACGTCGTCGTGCTCGAACTCGATGTCGAGGACGCGAACGGCATCGCCACCTTGGCCGGCGTGCGTGGTGCAGCGGCCGC
>Ga0105049_10000486_pt1 | contig 43778 bp, 30 predicted proteins | sample MAT06_FD_78087 | JGI IMG/M metagenome (GOLD analysis project Ga0105049, IMG submission 78087) | Freshwater microbial communities from Lake Fryxell liftoff mats and glacier meltwater in Antarctica - MAT-06 | ecosystem: Environmental > Aquatic > Freshwater > Ice > Liftoff microbial mat | place...
AAAACCACTCTGCGGACTTTTGTGTTTCAAAAAACCACTCTGCGGACTTTTGTCATCTTTTGTCCCTTTTGTGTTTCAAAAAAACCACTCTACGGACTTTTGTGTTTCAAAAAACCACTCTGCGGACTTTTGTGTTTTAAAAAATCACTCTACGGACTTTTGTGCTTCAAAAAACCACTCTCCGGACTTTTGTCATCTTTTGTCCCTTTTGTGTTTCAAAAAAACCACTCTACGGACTTTTGTGTTTCAAAAAAACCACTCTACGGACTTTTGTGTTTCAAAAAACCACTCTGCGGACTTTTGTGTTTCAAAAAACCACTCTGCGGACTTTTGTCACCTTTTGTCACTTTTGTGTTTCAAAAAAACCACTCTGCGGACTTTTGTCACTTTTGTGTTTCAAAAAAACCACTTTACGGACTTTTGTGTTTCAAAAAAGATGACTTATTTTTAGTTGTAACCAAAAATACGAGAGGTAATACCTACTTTTGCGGCATTTTACAAACCTTATACAAAATATACAGTGCTATCAGTTAACAACATTGGTTTACAGTTTGGGAAGCGAGTTCTTTTTGATGATGTCAATTTAAAATTTACAAAGGGCAATTGTTATGGTGTGATCGGTGCTAACGGCGCCGGCAAATCTACTTTCCTGAAAATTTTATCCGGCGAAATTGAGAGCACGAGGGGGACGGTCGAAATTACCCCCGGTGAGCGGATGGCCATCCTCAGCCAAAACCACTTTGCTTTTGACAAATACCCGGTAATGGATACAGTGATCATGGGACATAAGCAGCTCTACGATATCATGCAGGAGAAAAATGCCATTTACGACAATCCTAATGCTACCGAAGCGGATTCGATGCGAGCGGCTGACCTCGAAGGGGAATTTGGAGAGATGAATGGCTGGATGGCCGAAAGCGATGCCGCAGAATTGCTGAGCAACATGGGGGTGCCGGAGTCATTGCATTATCAATTGGTTCAGGAACTTGACGGCTCTGAAAAAGTAAAGGTTTTGCTGGCACAGGCGCTGTTTGGTTCTCCTGACATCCTGCTGATGGACGAACCGACGAATGATTTAGACGCAGAAACCACTGACTGGCTGTGCAATTTTCTGGCGGATTACCAGAATATTGCCATTGTAGTCTCTCACGACCGACACTTTTTAGACATGGTGTGTACCAACGTGGTGGATGTAGATTTTGCCAAAATCAGGATGTACACCGGGAATTACACCTTTTGGTATGAAACCAGCCAGTTATTGTCGCGCCAAATGGCCGATAAAAATAAAAAAGTAGAGCAAAAACGCCAAGAGATGATGGACTTCATTGCCAGATTCTCTGCCAATGCATCCAAATCGAAGCAGGCCACCAGCAGAAAAAAAGCATTGGAGAAACTGAATCTGGAAGACATACAGGTTTCCAGCCGCAAATATCCGTATATTGCCTTCAAGCCCGAACGCGACCCGGGGGATATTATTTTGGATGTAGAAAATTTGTCAGCAAAAAACAACACCGGTGAATACCTCTTCAAAAACCTCTACCTGCGGTTCAATAAAGGAGAAAAAATTGCAGTACTCAGCCGAAATGCCTTAGCCGTTTCTACTTTTTTTGAAATTTTGGCAGGGGATGAACAGCCGTTTGAAGGCAGTTTTCAGTATGGGCAAACCATTTCTGTTAATCACCTGCCCAATGATAACGGTGCGTATTTTTCGGGAGATCAGGATATGAACCTGATTGACTGGTTGCGCCAATATTCTAAAGAAAAAGACGAATCTTTTATACGGGGGTTTTTGGGGCGTATGTTGTTCAGCGGAGAAGAAGTTTTTAAGCGTTCCGGGGTATTATCCGGTGGTGAAAAAGTGCGTTGTATGTTGTCCAAAATTATGCTCTCCAATCCCAATTTCTTGATTTTAGACGAGCCGACCAATCACCTTGATCTCGAATCTATTACCGCACTCAATACCGGGATGCAGGAGTTTTCCGGCAATATGCTCTTTACCTCCCACGACTACCAGATTCTTGACTCGGTGGCCAATCGGATTATTGAAATTACGCCCAAGGGTCTGATTGACCAGACAATGAACTACGGTGAGTATTTGCACAGCGACAAAGTAAAGAAAATGAAAGAAGAAATGTATGGCTAAAGTCGGGCAGTTGGCAGTCAGCAGCCGAACAAAAGGATAATAAGCAGTTTTAGAGCGTCGGTCATCTTACCAATGAACGCAACTTCTAATGGTATCGCCGACAAATCAACTTGGCTTTCAGTTATAGTATTCATTAGAACAAACAGGTAACTCGCAAAAGAAGCGACGACGGGGAAAGAATATAAAAGAGGAGCAGAGAAAAATCAATCCTTACTAATTGCCCAAAAAGGTAGTTATTTGCGCCACAAACAAAACTTATACAATATGCAGATACTTCTTGGCATCCTTTATCATACCATTGGCGGTATATCTTCCGGCAGTTTTTATATGCCTTTCAAAAAAGTAAAAGGCTGGGCCTGGGAAAGTTTTTGGATTATCGGGGGTTTGTTTTCCTGGTTGATTGTGCCGCCCATTGCCGCATATTTGACGGTACCCAATTTCTCTAATATTATTGCATCGGCTGATAACGGAGTAAAATCATTCGTTTTTTTGATGGGATTGCTGTGGGGAATTGGCGGACTGACGTACGGTTTGGGCGTGCGTTACCTCGGTATGTCTTTGGGCAATTCAATCGTATTGGGTTTTTGCGCTGCCTTTGGAGCCTTAGTGCCCTCCATTTATTACAACCTCAATCCGACACCCGGTAAAACCTCTTTTACCGATATGCTCGGCACCTCGGGCGGGCAGTTGGTCTTACTGGGAGCGTTGGTTTGTTTGATTGGCATTGCCATTTCCGGTAAGGCAGGTATGATGAAAGAAGCCGACCTAAAAGGCGAAAAGCGGGCCAATGCCCCGGAGTTTAGTTTGGTAAAAGGCTTGATAATTGCTACGGTATCAGGCATTTTAAGTTCCTTTTTCAATTTTGGCATCGAAGGTGGCAAGCCATTGGCTCAGGAAGCCGTGCGCCAGGGTTTTAATCCTTTATTTCAAAACAACGTAACGTATATTGTACTGCTGTGGGGCGGGTTGACCACCAATTTCCTTTGGTGTATGTACCTCAACTATAAAAATAAAACTTTTGGTGATTATACCAATACCAAAACGCCTATTGGCTCCAATATTCTCTTTTCCGGCATTGCAGGTACGATGTGGTTTTTGCAATTCTTTTTTTACGGCATGGGAGAAAGTAAATTGGGCAATGGTGCCAGCTCGTGGATACTGCACATGGCCACCATCATCCTGACCGCCAATGTGTGGGGCCTCTACCTAAAAGAATGGTCAGGCGTGAGTCCAAAGGCTTTCAGAACCTTTGTGACGGGGATTTGCTTGATTTTATTATCCATTGTGCTGGTGGGGATAGGAAATTCGCTTTAGGAACAGGTAAAAATAACTTGTTTTTCAATATTTTACAAAGGCATTTTACTGCTATTAATGAAAAATTTCAAACACGTCTCCTACCTTTGGGATGACCAAAAATCTGCCGAGCTCGCAGGCGATGAAGTCGCGCTGTTTATTTATCGCTCTAATCTTTTGGGTGCCGATCTCCGCTTGACCAACTACGGCGGGGGCAACACCTCCGTCAAAATTACCGACATGAATCCACTGACGGGAAAACCCGTCGAAGTAATGTGGATCAAAGGCTCCGGCGGCGATATCGGAACGCTGAAAAAATTCGGGTGTGCGGCCTTGTACCTGAAGCGCCTAAGGAGCCTCGAAAACGTTTATCGCGGCCTTGAACACGAAGACGAAATGGTAGAATTGTTCAACCATTGCATTTTTGATCTGGCATCTAAAGCCCCTTCCATTGACACGCCACTGCACGGGTTCCTGCCCTTCAAACACATTGATCACTTGCACCCGGATGCCGCCATCGCCATTGCTGCCGCAAAGAACGGTCAACGCATCACCGAAGCGATCTTTGAAGGTACTGTGGGCTGGGTAGATTGGCAACGCCCCGGCTTCGATTTGGGTTTAAAACTCCGCACTTGCTTAGAAACTGCTCAAGCCAAAGGTGTCCGGCTTAAAGGTATTATGCTCGGCTCACACGGGTTATTTACCTGGGGCGACACCGCTTATGAAAGCTATATCAATACTTTAGAAGTGATTGAACAATGCGCGAATTACATTGAATCGCATTTGGGCAAAAAGAGACCCGTCTTCGGAGGGCAAAAAATACAAACGCTTTCCGAGGCCGAAAGACGCGATAAATCTGCAAATATTGCACCTATATTGCGGGGATTTTGTTCTTCCGAGCGCAAAATGGTTGGCCATTTTTCCGATGATGCCAAGGTTTTGGAATTTATCAACGCGCATGACTTAGATAAACTGGCTCCAATGGGTACCAGTTGCCCCGATCATTTCCTGCGTACCAAAATCGCTCCGTTGGTACTCGATCCGCAACAGGTAGAAGACAAAATTTATTTAGAAACCATTTTTACTACCTATCGCGACCAGTATCGTAACTACTACAACGCTTGTAAGCACCCCGACAGCCCCGCCATGCGTGACCCCAATCCGGTTGTTATCCTTTATCCGGGAGTCGGTATGTTCACCTTTGCCAAAGACAAAACTACGGCCCGGTTAGCCGCTGAATATTATCTCAATGCTATCAATGTGATGCGCGGCGCAGCAGCCATTTCCGAATACACTGCGCTACCCCGGCAGGAGGCTTTTGATATCGAATACTGGCTATTGGAAGAAGCGAAATTGCAACGGATGCCAAAACCCAAGCCATTGAGCGGACGGGTGGCTTTAATAACCGGCTCCGGGGGTGGTATCGGCAAAGCCATCGCCCAGAAATTTGCCGAAGAAGGCGCCTGCGTCGTACTCAATGACCTGAACGTCGAACGCTTAGAAGCAGCAAAGGCTGAATTTTTGAAAGATTTTGGAAAAGATGCGGTAGCGGCAGTTTTGCTCGATGTAACAGATAAAACATCCGTCACCTCAGCGATGGAGGCGGCCTGTTTGGCTTTTGGTGGCGTGGATATCGTAGTAAACAACGCAGGGATTAGCATTTCGCAAACGATAGCGGCACACAGCGAAGAGAACTGGGATAAACTCTACGATATTTTGGTAAAAGGCCAGTTTTTAGTCAGTCAGGCAGGCATAAACGTGCTGCGCAAACAAGGTTTTGGGGGAGATATAGTGAATATTGTTTCAAAAAACGCTGTAGTTGCCGGCCCTAACAATGCAGGTTATGGCTCGGCAAAAGCCGCTCAGGCACACCTCACGCGCCTGCTGGCCGCTGAACTTGGCTCCGATCACATACGCGTAAACACCGTAAATCCCGATGCCGTCATTGCAGACTCCAATATCTGGTCAGGGGGCTGGGCAGAAGGGCGCGCCAAAGCCTACGGTATCCCAATAGCAGAATTGCCAGCTTACTACGCCAAAAGAACCCTCTTAAATGAAATTATCCTGCCGGAAGACATTGCCAATGCCTGTTTTGCTTTTGTCGGAGGGCTTTTAAATAAATCAACCGGCAACGCGCTGAATGTGGATGGCGGGGTAGCTACGGGATTTTTGAGATAAAGGACGTACTATTACCTCAAATTCAACTGTACCACATTTTCAATGTGGTGCGTATGAGGAAACATATCCACTGGTTGCGCGATCATCGTGTCATACTTTTCTGATAACAGGTTCAAATCGCGGGCCTGTGTAGCGGGATTGCAACTTACATATACGATACGTGGCGCGGCCAATTCCAACAGAAATTGAACGGCTTTTTCGTGCATTCCGGCGCGGGGCGGGTCCGTGATGACCACATCTGGTTTGCCGTGTTGTGCGGCAAATTCGGGAGAAAGTACATTTTTTACATCGCCGGCATAAAATATGGCATTTTTTATGTCATTGAGGCGCATATTTTCGTGTGCATCGTCAATAGCTTCCGACACTTCTTCAATACCCACTACCTGGCGGCAATGTTTGGCCAAATACAAGGCAATACTTCCGGTTCCGGTGTAGAGATCATACACATTTTCAGTACCGGTCAATCCGGCAAAATCTACTACTATATCGTATAAATTTTTACCCTGACGCGAATTGGTCTGGAAAAAAGATTTAGGGCCGATATTGTACCGAAGTTCACCCAATTGCTCTTCCACGTATCCTTTACCATGCCAAATAACCATATTCAGGTCGTATACCGTATCATTAAATTTTTGATTGATACAATACACGATGGTCGTCAGTTGCTCCCCCAAGTTGTCCAGTAATGCCTGAAGATACGCATCTATGCGCTCCAAATCATTTTGTGCAAAACTAACTAAGAGCATCGTCTGTCCGGTGGTGGTGATCCGCACCATTAGGTTGCGTAAAAAACCAGTATGTTTGCGGAGGTCGTAAAACTCAAGCCCTTGCTGCAAGGCAATAGCCCGCGCTGCATTGCGCAAGGCATTGGAAGGTTCAGGTTGCAGCCAGCAATGATTTATGTCAATAATTTTGTCGAAAAAACCAGCGCGGTGAAAGCCCAAAGCGCGGTCTGCCGGCACGCCGGCATCCATTTCTTCGTTAGTTCGCCACCGCCGATTGGCAAAACCAAACTCTAATTTGTTGCGGTAATAGGTCGTTTGTGGCGCTCCAATAATCGGGCGCATTTCCCCTACCTGTATTTTACCGATCCGAATTAAGGCATCTTCTACCACTTGTTGCTTGTGTGTCAATTGGGCTTCATAACTCAGATTTTGCCATTTACAGCCGCCACAAACTGAAAAATGGGTGCAAAAAGCGTCTATCCGATCAGGAGACAGCGTTATAAACTGCGCTACCCTGCCCTCTGCAAAGCCTTCTTTCTTTTTTTGAACCAATACATCCACCACATCACCAGGCACCGCCCCATCGGCAAACACAACCAAGCCCTCGGCGGTTCGGCCTATCCCTTTCCCCTTGTCTGCTATCCCGGTTATACTAACCGACGGGATAATTACGATTTTTCTACCCATATCGTGCCACTTTTCGTTATTTAATATTGTCTTTATGTTATTGTGATAAAACTGTCCCGTATTATTAGATAACTGTGTAAATTTGCCCCCCAGGGTACAAATATATCCATTTGCCAAAAAAAATAAACGGTTACCCTTTCAACCATTATTCAACTGCTTATGCAACCATTATACGCTATACTGATTGTTTTCATGTTATTTATTTTTGCCTGCGACACCACCCCGATTTGTCGCGATATCCTTGGTTCATGGACGGATGGAGAAGGGCAGGAAATTCTTTTTTTGGAAAATGGTACTGCGCTTTGGCTCACCCGTTTTGGCAGCCAGTCGGATACAATTCACTTTGCTTATCAGTTGCTTTGTAAAAAAGTTCCTGGCACATTAGACTGGAGTAATTTTAGCAACGGACCTTACGCTGGCAGAACACTGTATGGTATTATCGAATGGCTAAGCGACTCTACATTCCAATTTAGATACGAACCTGGTTATCAGCCAGATGTGCGCCCAAAGGAGTTTGATACAGTTCAGACACTCCGGTTCATGAAAAATTAAAATGCCGAGACATTTACGCCATTAAAATAACCAAATTTCCATAAAATCAGTAGGAAGATACCTAAGATTATGCGGTAATAGCCGAAAATCTTAAAACCGTGCTTAGTCAGGTAATTTACAAAAGACCGGATAGCCAACATTCCGACTATAAAAGCCAAAATATTTCCGACGGCCAATAAAGTCAATTCCTGACCGCTAAAAGTACCGCCTTCATCATGGAGGTAATCCCACAGCGATTTGCAAGTGGCCGCAAACATAGTAGGAACTGCTAAAAAAAAGGAAAATTCAGCGGCTGTGATCGGAGACAATCCCTGCGAAAGGCCGCCAAAAATAGTGGCCGCCGAACGACTCACGCCGGGTATCATAGAAATTACCTGAAAAAAACCAATTTTCAATGCTTTTACCCAGTTAATATCATCAGTGGTGGTGTCTCGGGCAGTTTGCCGCTTAAAATAATCATCTAACAGCAAAAAAACAATGCCACCGGCTATCAGTGCAATGGCTACTACTACAATATTTTCCAGCAACCGATCTATGTGTTTTTTTAATAACAACCCAAATACCGCAGCCGGAAGAAATGCCACCAATAATTTTAGGTAAAAGTCAATGCTCTGGAAAAAGCGTTTCCAATACAACACCATTACGGACAGGATGGCACCAAATTGAATAGCAACGGTGAATACCTTTACAAAAGGATGCGTTGCAATGCCCATAACAGAGGATGCAATAATCATGTGACCAGTACTGGACACTGGCAAAAACTCAGTTAAGCCTTCTATGATGGCCAATACAACAGCATGGATCAGGTTCATTCGGCAGCAGCAATATCATCAGCACTGAGCTTCGTGCTGTCATTTTTCTTAAAAATACCAACAGCGACCACGATAAATCCTGCTACCATCAGGATAGGGGCCAATGTAATGCGCTGAAAACTATAAATTCGCTCCGGTTCCCATACTTTTGGATCAGGCATAGCGCCTCCGCTCATGACGAGCAGCCCTAATAAAATCAGCCCTAAACCAGCGCCCATATAGATATAGTTTTGGCGGCCATAGAGCATTTCCATACTTCCGGCGCTGAACATATTTTCTTTTTTCTCCACCGGGCGGCGGGCCTGAGCAGGAGCAGGAGTCGTTTTTTTAGGTTGTGCGGCGGAGGGTTGTTGGGGTTGACCGGGGCGGCGCGGGGGTTGTGGTGGTTGTTTTGCCATTATTGTGTTAATGATGAAGGATACAATTTAGGATTTACAGACGGCTTGTTGTTGTTGTTTAAATCGGGGGCAAAGATGAGAAAAAAATGGTATTTTCAGGTGGAAAATAAAATCTTGATACAAAAACATTGCGGCGTTGTAAGGAATTTAACCAAGTTAACTCATTTTTATTTGCACTTTCATTTTTTTTACTTACCTTTGTCTGATTAATTATATGCTAAATAATGGAAGAATCCCCTTTTTTACAGGAAGAAGAACCTATCCATCTGGTTCCTTTTATCTCCGACTATGGGTTTAAAGTGACGTTTGGAGACGAAAACTCGGCGTTTACTAAAAAGGCCATTGAATTACTGGCTCAATTAGACCAACCCATTGAAAAACTGACGATGCTGCGTAGCGAATTCGCCGGCATTAACGCCGAGCAGCGTTCGGGCATTTATGATGTCTTTTGTCGCGATGAAAAGAGCCAGTTGTTTATTTTGGAATTACAAGCCACCAGCTATGTTTTTTTCAAAGAACGGCTCCTTTTTTATATTTTTTATCTCTTCATTTCCATGATACGGAAAGGGAAGGGCGGATTTCAAGACATTCAGCCCATACATTGCATCTGTATTGTAGAGAATCGAATCATGGAGGAAGGAGGCTACTATCAACGGATTAAGTTTCGTTCAGAAAAAGGCCATGCATTTTATGAAGATATTGAGTTGCACTTAGTGGAATTGGGCAAATTTCCCATTAAAAAAGGGGAGTACCATAAATTACAAACAGAATTGGACGAATTAATTTATACTATGAAATACGGACATCAGATAGACCTGCGGAAGGCCATTCAGGTTCCGCCGTTTTGGGGCAAAGACTGGCTGGAGGCGGCCATTCAGAAATTAGATCAACGCAAGATGACAGCGGATGATCGTGTCCTCTTGGAGATTGGAATCGTAAAGGTCAACATGATCCATTATGAGCAGCAAATGCTCTTAGAAAACGCTAAAGCCGAAGGCGAAGCAAAAGGAATAGCCGAAGGTAAAGAGGAAGGACGGAAGCAAAGAATCATAAAATCGTTACAAAGGGGTAAACTAACACTTAAAGAAATAGCCGAAGATTTTGAGGTATTAGAAGCATACATCCCGAAAATTAAAAAGGAAATGGATGCCCCGTCATCCCCACCAGCTCCCACTATAGTGCCCTCGGCCTAATTTCCAATCCCAGTCTTTGAAGTTTCAACTCCTCCATACAGATGTAGCCTCCCGCGCCCGTGCGGGGGTGATTACAACCGATCACGGCACCATTGAAACGCCCATTTTTATGCCCGTCGGTACTGCCGGAACGGTAAAAGCCGTGCATCAGCACGAATTAGAAAATGATGTTCAGGCACAAATTATACTGGGAAACACCTATCATTTATACCTGCGCCCTGGTACGGAGATACTCAGGGAAGCCGGAGGTTTACACGGATTTAATGGCTGGAAACACCCTATTCTGACGGATAGCGGTGGTTATCAGGTCTATTCTTTGGGGCACAGGCGAAAAATAAAGGAAGAAGGTGTCACTTTTCAAAGCCATATTGACGGCTCGAAACACGTATTTACGCCGGAAGGTGTTATGGATATTCAACGGATCATCGGGGCGGACATCATTATGGCATTCGATGAATGTACACCATATCCCTGTGATTTCAACTATGCGAAAAATTCGTTGGATATGACGCATCGCTGGCTGAATCGCTGCGTAGACCGTTTTGACAACACGCCCGCCATTTATGAGCATCAACAGGCACTTTTCCCCATTGTGCAAGGCAGTACTTACCCTGAATTGCGAAAAATATCGGCTGAATTTATCGCAGCACAAGACCGGGAAGGCAATGCCATCGGCGGACTTTCCGTGGGAGAACCCGCCGAAGAAATGTATGCCATGACGGAATTGGTGACTGATATACTCCCCGTTGACCGGCCCCGTTACCTCATGGGAGTGGGTACCCCTGAAAATATTTTAGAGTGTATTGCAAGAGGGATTGATATGTTCGATTGCGTATTGCCTACCCGAAATGCCCGTCACGGGCTGCTCTTCACCACGGAAGGTATCATCAATATCCGAAATCAAAAATGGAAGTCGGATTTTTCGCCGATAGACAGATGGTGCCCGGTGCCGACCAGTCAAATCCATACCCGCGCCTATCTGCGCCACTTGTTTGTCTGTAACGAAATTTTAGGAATGCAATTGGCGACCTTGCAAAATCTCGGATTTTATCTTTGGTTGGTCAAAGAATCCAGAAAAAGAATTTTACAGGGAGATTTTTTACCTTGGAAAACGGAAATGGTAAAACAGGTAAGCAGGAGGCTTTAATGAGCCGCTTCACTCAAAGCAAGGATCAAATCAAATTCCTCCTTTTTAAGAGGCATCACCGACAAACGTGGGTTGCGGACAAGGCCAACCTCCTGTAGATCGGGGTGGGCTTTCATGGTTGCCAACGTAACCTGATTATTTAACGCACAGTACGGCCCCACATCCACCGCAGACCAATCACCAGATTCAGCCGTAGGATCAGGATAGTGTGTGGTGAGGACAATAGCTATGCCTACCGCAGCCAAACCAATGTTGCTGTGGTAAAAAATGCATAAATCGCCTTTCTGCATGGCGCGGAGATTGTTGCGTGCCTGATAATTTCGCACACCATCCCAGCGGGTATGCCCGTCGCGCACCAAATCTCCGTATCCAAAAACATCAGGTTCCGATTTGATCAGCCAGTGGTTCATAAAAAATGATGGGTAATTTATTGTAATAGCCCCGCAAAGGTACAAAAAAATATGTTTTAAATATCTGTTAAAACTATCGACCCCATAAAATGAAGGGTGTTAAACTGCGTTTTTCTATTTTATTCACCTGGCAAATATACGATTAATTGATTTATTATCAATTTTTCAATGTTTATTTGCTGCAATTTTTCCGATTTTATGCAATCGTTTTTGAAAAACAAACACCACTTCTTTTTTGCTGCCGCCTTTGCAATGTCTATCGCTGTTATATCCTGTAAAAAAGATAATTCAGACAACATATCAGCCGAAGTACAGGCACAATTGGACATTGCTACCCAAGTCTTAAAAACCAACAATGAATTAACCCGCAGTACGGTGCTGACCGGACAAAGTACCAAAGAAAAGGGTTCAGGATTAACCAATAACAATGCCGATGATCGCTGCGGTTCCATTAACGTTACGCCGGCCGATCCTTTGGCCTTTCCAAAATCTGTTATGCTGGATTATGGCAGCGGATGCACCGACCTTTTGGGCATCAAACGCGCCGGGAATATCAATATTACTTTACAAAAATTGTGGGAACCGGGCAGTACTTCTTCGGTTGAGTATGGCAACTACACGGAAAATCAGGTAAAAATGAATGGGAAAGTGAGCCTGACCAACGTGAGTGACAATACAGGAGCGGGGCTAAATCTATTGGTAACAAATTTAAAAAGAACAGAAGCCACCGGTACTGAGTCTTCCGTTGAATCCGCTTTGACTTTTAGACAAACGGCCGGAGGAATCACTTTTTGGGACTGGAATGACGATATCTACAGCATTACCGGCAGCACAAAGGTTGCATTAGCAAACGGACAATCAGCGGCTATGAGTATTACGTTGCCTTTGACCAAATCCAATAACTGTGCATGGCCCAGCAAAGGTTCGGCCGCATTGGTCATCAACAATGTTCCCATGACCATTGATTATGGCAACGGCACCTGCGATAACGAGGCCGCTGTCACGATTAATGGAACTACTTACACCATTTATTTGTAAATTTATCGGCAGCGGCGCTTGGCGGCGGTCACTAATTTACGCATACAATCTATTTCGGCGCCGATGCGCGCATTTTCGGGGAGGTCGCTTTGATCGTGCAGGATTTTTTCCGCCGCATCAAAGCGACCTTCGCTTATAGCATACTCTATGGCAAACAATTGCTGGTTACGAAATCGTTCAAAATCTTTTACCCGATTATCTGTCAGGCGAAAAAACAGAAAACAAAACATCAGACCGCTTAAACACCCGACAAAGCCGGAAGCCATCAGTATTTTAAAGCCAAACCCTCCTTTCTGAACGCGCAGATTTTCATAGTCATTTTGGAGCTTGTTAAAATTATTTTGATGCAAATTTTGCCATTCAGTCAATTTTTTATGTTCTAATGCATACTTTTGCGACTGATTTTCGGATGCTAAAAAAGCGCGTTCAATAGCAGTCAGCTGCTCCTTACATTGGCGCAATTGCTCCTCGGTGGTCATTTCATTGTCATTTGTTCTCATAGCCGTAGATAATGATGTTTTTTCAGGCAAAGATAATCCAAAAATCCAATTTTTATGACTAAAGTAGATATACTGGCCATTGGCATCCACCCGGACGATGTAGAATTGAGTGCTTCCGGCACCTTGCTCCGACATGCTGCCATGGGAAAAACATTTGGCCTGCTTGATTTGAGTCGCGGGGAATTGGGTACGCGTGGCACACCCGAATTGAGGGCACAAGAAGCTGCAAATGCAGCAGCCATACTGGGTGCAACATTTCGACATACGTTGGATATTTCCGATGGTTTATTTATTAATGACCCCGAAACCTGGCTAAAGATCGTCCGGGAAATTCGGGAATGTCAGCCGGAAATTGTTTTGTGCAATGCGCCCGATGATCGCCACCCTGACCATGGTCGGGCATCCAAAATGACGACTGATGCGTGTTTTTATGCAGGATTGGCTAAAATTGAGACGTTTGATGCGCAGGGAAGGCCACAGGAAAAGTGGCGACCCAAGGCAGTTTATCACTATATTCAGGATAAACAGCTCACGCCTGATTTTGTAATGGATATTACACCTTGGTTTCAGCAAAAAATGCAGGCAGTTTTGGCTTTTAAGTCACAATTCTACGGGGCTGAAAAAGAAAAAGCGGTAACACCCATCTCCGGCAAAGATTTTTTACTGTTTATGGAAGCCAAAGCAAGGATTTTCGGACGATCCATCCAGACAGAATATGCAGAAGGATTTATATTCTCCAGAACACCGGGCTTAAGTAATTTGTTTGATTTGATTTGAGCAGTCATCCGTTAAGCAGTTATGGGCTGTTAATTATGAGTTATGAGTTTCACAACTGTTTGATTGTGTCGGTTTTCCATAACTTTATAACCGCGTTTATTTCAATACACCGTTCCTAATAGTCGGCAGTCAACAGATAAAACCGCATTTATTTAAACAGACCCGTTACTCGAAAACAAGCAGTGAAGCATCGTTTCTCGCCACCAATAATCGTCGTTTTTTTCCGGGTAATGTGACCGCATCTCGGATTTCTCCCGGAATATCTATCCCGGAAGCAGTGGCGGCTACTACCGAAAAATTTCGGTTACCATCGTTGTGCAAAAGCAATCCACGTCCGGCATCAAGGCGACCACCTTCCGGTTTCAAACCACAAAAATTGCCGCCGAGGAATAAGTCATTTTTCCCATCTCCGTCGAAATCGTCGGAAACCAGCGCAAAAACAGGAAATCTTTGGGCTGCGTCGGGCAACGCAGCCAGACTCCAATGCCCTCCGCCGTCATTCCAGGCAATGGAGGAAGAGAGCATGGCACATTGATACGACAAAGCTTTCTCCCGCTGTTTCGGGGTAAACAGGTCTTCATAAGTCAAGTGCGCATAATCTTCAAATTTGAGGATTTTCTTTTTTAAAAATGGCATTTGGGCGGTTAAATCGGGTTTGGAGGCAAAAGGATACGCTTTTTCATCGGAGCCTGTAAACCAGTTAAAAATAAATTCCGGTCGGCCGTTTTGGTCAAAATCGTTCACGAATAAGGACATGGGTTGTTGCGGACTTGCTTTAAACTTTGAATTTAGTCCCCAATTGCCCAGCACCAAATCCTGATCGCCATCGCCGTCAAGGTCGGCGGCCTTAACCGCCGTCCACCAGCCGTTGGTTGGCAGAAATTTGCCGTCCGCACCCGCCACGGGCAATAGCGCCGGGATAAAATGCCCCTTTTCGTTGCGGAATGCTCCCAGCGGCATCCACTCCCCCGCCACTAATAAGTCAAGGTCTTTATCTCCGTCAAGATCAAGCCAGGCTGCGTCAGTCACCATACCGGCTGCTGCTATTTCTCGTGTTGTGATGTCTGCCCAGTGTCCGCCACCTTCGTTGCGCATTAAAAAACTGACAGGCGGTACTCCATACCTGCCGGGTACACACCGGGCACCAATAAACAAATCATCGTCGCCATCTGCATCAAAATCACACGGCACAATGCAGGCAATATTCCCGGCTGCTGGTGGTGTCTTTTCTTTTTGAAGGGTAAAATGTGCTTGCCCATCATTTTCATAATACCTTAATAAATACGCAGTTATCGGCTTTATTTCATTGCCGCCGCTGCCCGCCAGCAAATCAAGGTCGCCGTCTTGATCTGCATCGAAAAAAGTGAGACAGGTAGTTTCAGCAGATTTATCCGTTTCGAGCGCTGGTTGTGGTGAAATCGAAAATTTTCCGTCTGGCCGCTGAAGGTATATCCGGTCGGCATCACCCGGCCCGCCGCCAATGGCGAAATCCGGCAATTTATCGCCATTTACATCGCCTGTGGCCAACACAGGGCCTTCTGTGGAGAGCATACGGGGCAACAGGCGTTCATTATTGAAATCGTTGAACCTGTTTTCATGGTGTATGGCAGGTGTTGTCAGCACCTCGGCGGTTACGTCCCGGAAAAGCGTAGTAGCGGGTTTATTGGTTTTTGCCGAAAACGGTATAGTTGCCTCATTTTGTTTTAGTATAATCGTTTGATTTACTGGCACATTGGTCAAAATTTGCATTTTTCGATTGGGCCAGATCACGATCAGGGAATCAAGAACATTAGCGGCGCCTGCACCAAAAATTAATTCAGGTGGTGTACTGCTTTGAAAACCCCGCGTAGTGTAGTTTTGGTATGATTGATGGAGTTTATCCGCCACTATATCCACCCTTGCCCCAATGCCAAAGCAATTTTTACCAGAGCCTTCAAATTTTATTTTCACATAATTATTGATCTTTTTTTCACTCGTTTCGTTACGATAAACAAAAGCGGGCATATTGACATTATTGACGACCAAATCGAGGTCGCCATCGTTGTCGAGGTCGCCGTATGCAGCACCATTGGAGTATGAGGGATCACCAAGGCCCAGGGCTTCGGCTTGACTTTGGAATTTCAGATTGTTACCGTTGACAAAAGCGTAATTGGCCAATTTATGAGAAGGCAGGTATTTAGCAAATTCCCGCCAATCATAGTGACCCAGTTCTGCCACTTTTTTGCGAATTTCTTCTTTGTCATTGATAAAAGTCGTAAAATCGAGGTACATAATATCTCGAAAAATACCATTGGCTACAAAAATATCTTTCCAGCCATTGTTGTCAAAATCAAACATCAGGGCACCCCAACTCCAGTCGGTGGCACCCACACCAGCCTGGTGGGCTATTTCAGAAAAACGTCCTGCACCATCGTTGACCTGAAGGCAGTTCTGGAGAATTTGATAATGAAAATCCGCGCGGTATTTTGCATCTTCCAAGTGAAATTCGTCAAAAACCGTCATCGTTTTCAAGCGGTAATTATCCGCAGCCAGCATATCAGTAGTGAAAATTTCCGGATCTCCGTCGTTGTCTAAATCGCCTGCATCGGCCCCCATGCTACTCACAGAGCAATGTCCTGTATTGGAGGACAATTTTTCGTCAAAACGATTATTTCCGCGATTAAAATACAAATAATCACGCTCCCAAAAGTCATTGGAGATATAGATATCGGGCAACATATCGCCATTTAGATCGCTGACGGAAACACCAAGGCCAAACCCAATGGCGGAGCCATAGACCCCGGCGGAGGCACTAATATCTTGAAATTTTACGGGCTTATTGGCATCTTTTACGAGATTGATGAGCAGTTTGTCGCCTCCGAGCACATCACGTTCGCTCCTTGCTTTTTTCAAAAGATCAATTTTGCCAGGGTTTTTAAAACTATTATTGAGGAGATAACAATCAAGGTCTCCATCGCCGTCGCAGTCAAAAAAGGCGGCATGAGTGCCGTAACCAGCATCATTTAATCCCCAGGCTGCTGCTGCTTCTGTAAACGTGGGAATACCATTATTGCCTGCTGCATCGCCATTGTTGATAAATAGTTCGTTTTCTTTATTGCTACCGGTTATGTCCCCGCTGTTGCAAACGTAAATATCTAACCAGCCGTCGCCGTTTATATCTGCCATTGTTACACCAGTTGACCAGGCTTTTGTGCCGCCCACACCCGATTTTTCGGTAATATCTTCAAATTTCCAATTACCCCCATTTAGGTAAAGGCTGTTTTTGGCCATGTTAGCCGTAAAATACACATCGTTTAAGCCATCATTATTGGCATCGCCAATAGCGACACCTCCTCCATTATAAAAGTTTCGATAAGTAAGAATATTGAATTGCTCGCCGTCGTTTACACGATTAACAAAATTGATACCTGTTTCATCACCTGCTAAAGTTGTGAAATGGGTAGGCGCAGGCGCAACATTGCTATTATTGGCGTGATTTTCTTGTTTATTCTTACAGCTGGTAAGGATAAATGGACAACAGAGCAGTAGAAACAAATAATTTTTCATGATATAATATATGGAGCAAAGGTACGGAACGATTTTAAAAAAAAGCACCTTCCATACTCCTCAGATGTGTAAAATAAACTACCCAGAGTATTTTATTTTGCTTCTGCAAGGAGAATGAAAGGCGCTGTTCTTTTTCTGTAAATGAATTAATTACCGGTGTCACTATAATCTTTTTGAAAAAAAAATATAGTGACACCGGTAATCAATTCATTCCCGTACCACTTCTTACCAACCCGGATTCTGTTTCAGCTGTGGTACACCGTCTTTTTGAGACAGGTTGATCTGAATAGTAGGAATCGGGTACAGCATGTGCTTTGCCTCGAAAGCAACCTGCTGTGCGATGTAAGGACGGCGTGTTTTTTCAACAGCAGCGTAATCGCCGAGTATTTTTTTAGCATACTCAAGGCCATAACGACGCAGATCGAAGAAACGATGACCTTCCAAAGCCAGTTCAAGGCGACGCTCTAAGCGCACCGCTTCGCGGGCAACTGCCTGATCAGTCCAGGCAGCGGTATAAGGAGCAACCTTGTACTTTGCCCAAACGATGGATGCATCACTAAAATTAGTAGCGGTTGAACCCACTGGTCCCTGCGAGCAGGCAGCAGCACGCGAACGCACCATATTAACCAATTCCCTCGCACGAGGCAAATTATTCAACTCTACTTCACACTCCGCCAACATCAACAAAACGTCGGCATAACGAACCACCGGAATGTTCAGGGCTGACAACTGGAAGTTGGACCAACCTACCGCAGAACCAGCGCCTGAGTTTTTGTCATAGATGAGTTTTTTCGGGCTAAACGGACCGGCATAAGAGCGGCTCCGAATCCAACCCGGTGCGTGTACACCCCAATCGTAAAAAGGAACATCATCACGACCAACGGTAAAGTCCAAACGCGGGTCAACCATATCTGTCGCCGGGTTCAATTCCGAAGCATTGGCATTGGGCAAAGGCAAGCCGTTGGCATCCACTTTATACGCATTCACGAGATTTTGTGAAGGCTGGTGGAAACCGCAGCAACCAAACGGGCCACCGTGCGGGTAGTTGAGGCGATCAGAGAAATTGCCATTTTCGCCACCACCGGTACCGTCGTTGGTAGAAGCCTGAATAGAGAAAATCATCTCTGTTCCATTTTCCTTAGCGGTGGTAAAGATGTTGCGGAAGCAAGGCTCCAGTTCATATCTTTTGCTGTTGACTACCGCATCAAATTCTGCTTTTGCTTTTGCGTAATCTTTGGTGTAAAGATACATTTTACCCAAATAAGATTTGGCTGCAAATTTGTTGGCACGGCCTTTAGCGGCCTGTGTTTCAGGCAGTTTATTGGCCGCAGACTGGAAATCAGCAATGATTTCAGCAGTAGGCTGGCGATCGTTTGGCTGGCGGAAGTCATCGGCAGTCTCATTGAAATAAGGTATATTGCCGTATAATTTCCACAACTCAAAGAAATAGTGCCCGCGCAAAAACGTCGCTTCCCCTTGGATGGAAGCTAAGTCATCAGGTGCAATATCTGTTGCCTTGGCCGCCAATTTGAGTGCGGCGTTAGAGCGTGCCACACCTTCGTACAAGGCCCTGAACTTGAGGTTGAAATAGTTGTTGCTGGGCAACCAGTTGTACAATTCTACTTCCGTGATTTCGCCCTGATCGCCCGGCTCAGACCCCTTGTAGGCATCGTCTGATGCTACACTGCCAAAAACCCAGTTAGAACCGGCTGTCGGCCAGGGTGTACCAAATTGCCCCCAGTCATTGTTCCAGCCGTCGAGCATGGAATAGGCAGCGATAAGGGCAGCATCCACTCCTTTTTTATTGGACAGGGTCACTTCCGAAAAAGCACCCTGTGGATTGGCATCCAAAAAACTATCTTTACACGACCATGCCAGCACGATGATAAAGAAAGTCAAAACACCATTAATGATGTGATTTTTTTTCATTTTAAAATATGTTAAAATATGAAAATCAAAATTTTAATTGTTAGTTTAGAAATTAGCACTTATCCCGAACATAAGAATTCTGGAAGAAGGATAGTTGCCAAAATCATAGCCATTCAGCAGGTTATTACCCGTTGCGCCACCGTTGTTTTGAACGTTTACCGTGGAAAGCGCCGGATCAATACCGCTGTATTTTGTGGCCGTGAATAGGTTTTGTCCCTGAATGTATACGCGCAGTTTTTCTACTTTGTTGTTAAACATTTTCCGTGGGAAAGAGTAACCCAATTGAACGGTACGCAGGCGGGTATAAGAACCATCTTCCACGTAATAGGTACTTGGAGTACGGCTGTTCGCATCGTTGATGTTCAACTGCGGAATGCTGGATGCCTTGTTTTCTGCCCATGAATTGGTCGCTACTTCCCGACGAATATTGGTATTGAACTGGCGGAAATCGGTGAACAATTTATTATAGTTGAAAATTTCGTTGCCATAAGAGCCAAAGATAAAGGCTGACAGGTCGAAATTCTTAAAATTAACGCCTATGTTCAAGCCCATCGTCAAGTCAGGATGGGGGTTGCCGATCACGCCTTGATCGCCTGCGTCAATCAAACCATCAGGCGTGGTGGTTACCCGGCCTTCTTTGTCTAAGCTGCCAACGTCTTTCCACCGGAGGCCGCCGGCTACAGCACTTGCCTGATACACTGCTGTCGGAACACCAGTTGATTCACGCACTCTTGTGTTTGCAGCCTCAATTTCCGCCTGGCTTTGCCAGATTCCGTCAGTCGTCCAGCCAAAGAAGGAACCAATTGGAGAACCTAATTGATTGATACCGGTGATACCAATACGGGAATCAAAACCACCTGTGTAGAAGAAATTCTGATCGCTGTTAATGGTCACCAATTCATTTCTGTAATGAGAGAGGTTCACGTTAATATCATATCCTAAATCTCTTCCAATGGTATTGCGATAATTTAACCCCAGGTCATAGCCATTGTTGGTTACTTTACCGGCATTGATAAAGGCAGGAGCAGCAGTACCGGCAGTGCCCGGCAAGGTTGGATTAACCAAGAGGCCATCCACTGTACGGGTCCACCAGTCAAATACTACACCAAATTTGCCTTTAAACATATTGAGGTCAAAACCAACGTTGGTTGATTTGTTCTCTTCCCACGTGGTATTGGTGCTACCGCGATTGGTGAGTGTATAGCCCAAAACGGCAGAAGTGTTAGAGCCGTTGATGTCATAAAAACTGCCTTCAGGAGAGCCGCCATAACGGTCGAATGCATTGCCGGAAGGAATTTCGTCAAAACCGGTAATGCCAAAGCCGGCACGGATTTTAAGTTCATCAATAGCTTCTATACCATTCAGGAAGGATTCTTCCGAAACACGCCAGGCAATGCTTGCTGCCGGGAAAACACCGAATTTGCCGCCGCCAAAACTGGAAGAGCCATCCCGGCGAACCGTGGCACGCAGGTAGTACTTTTCGCTGAAATTGTATTCAGCCTGTCCAAAAAAAGAAAAAATACTGCCAAAGCTGCCAAATGAACCAACGCCGTCTGTTGCGGGGTCGGCGAGACCACCAGAGAGGTACCAGTTATCTTCTGCAGTGTTAAAATAGTTGGCAAAATTTCCGTTAATCTGACGGTAGGTGCGTTTGATTGCTTCTATGCCGCCCAACAATTTCACGTTGTGCTTTTCGGCAATAGTACGATCCCAGGTAGCGGTGTTGCTCCAAATCCAGTCGAAGCCTTGTTGCCAGGTTTCATTAAAACCATTGACGGTGTTGGGCTCGGAATTTTCAAACGTCGGATAGTTGAACCCGTGGAACCAGTTGTTGAAAGAAGTAATGCCATAGCTGCTGCGCAATTTCAGCTTGTCAATTACATCCCATTCTACATACACATTACCTAAAACGCGGTTGAGTTTGCCAGTGTTATCCTTATTGCGATATACCATTGCATAAGGGTTGGTTCCGTTACCCAATCCATTTGCCTTCGCACCGGCAAAGTTAATACCGCTGATATCATATACCGGCACCACCGGGTGTGCTTTAATGATATTAGTCATGACATTTCCCTCTGTTTGGTTGCCGCCTGGCTGACCAACCTGCTCGCCACGGGAGAACGTGAAATTTTCACCAAATTTAAATTTTCCGGCGGTAAATTCGCTGTTTGCACGAATGGAATACCGTTTGAAATAGGTAAATTTCATGGTTCCCTGCTGGTCGAAGTAGTTGGCAGAGATGTTGAAAAGGCTTTTGTCGTTACCGCCTGAAACATTTAGGTTATGCTCGGTCATCGGAGCCGGATCGAACACTTCATCCCACCAGTCGGTACCCTTCTGATTGGTTCTCATGATCAAATTGTTCGGATAATTGTACTTAGACTCATCCACATTACCATTGATGGGAAAGATATGCGTCGGCAGTACAGGGGTTGCACCAGTACCAAACGGGCTGTTCGGGTCAATAGGAAGCCCTGCATTCCGGTATACTTTGAACAATACATCTGCATCTTCCTGCGCATTGGTGATCAGGAAATCATTGTAGCCGCCTACCGGATTCTGAATGCCATAATTGGCATCATAAGCAACCCGTGTTTTTCCCGCTTTACCTTTTTTGGTAGTGATAATGATAACCCCGTTGTTTGCACGTACTCCATAGATATTGGCTGCGGAAGCGTCTTTCAGAATCTGGATGCTTTCAATATCATTCGGGTTGATCATGTTATTGTATTTGTCCTGAAACTGAACTCCGTCAATTACGATCAGCGGATCATTGCTGGTAGCAAAGGAAGAGAACCCGCGTACACGGATATTGGTACCTTCACCCGGCTGGCCGGAAGTGGAGGTGGTTACACCCGTTGCACGGCCTTCCAAGCGCTGACCGAAGCTGGCTCCGGGTTGTGTTTTCAAATCTTCCGATTTGACAATGGATACTGCGCCGGAAATATCTCTTTTCCGTTGAGTGGTATAGCCCGTGACCACTACTTCATTGATGAGGGCATCGTTTTGCGACATGATGATATTGGTCACTCCGTCAGCGCCAACCGCAACTTCCTGAGCGGAATAACCCGTGTAACTAACGAGTAACGTAGCACCTTTTTGGGTATTAATCGCGTAATTTCCGTTGAAATCGGTAATAGTACCATTGGCAGTTCCTTTTTCAAGGATGGTAACCCCCGCCAAACCTTCTCCGGTTGCGTCGTTAATTTTACCTGATACCCGCATGGTTTGCGAGAACACCATAAAACTAATCATCATTAGCGGAATCATGAGTAACCACTTCCGTAGTTGTCCCGCTTGTGTTAAGATAAATACTTTTTTCATGCTAAAAAAAGAATTCTTTGCTAAAAGTTATGAAATTGGTACGAGTAAGTGTTTTCATTAGGGTTATTTGAACCGGAGATGGAGGCGAGTGAACAGAGAATTTCTTCATACAATGCGTTAGTTTAAACAATAGATTGGTGTGAATGAATAAAAAATCTGATCTGCTTTTCAGGCCGAAAGGCCAACAGATCAAATGGGAAAAACATACTTATTAAGGTAAATTGCGGGAAAATCAAATTTAAATTTTGATTTTTAGGTAAATTATAATCAAGGCAAAGGAATGGTATCTTATCCGATACTGAAGTAAAAGTTGGTACTGCAACCATTCGCCAATCAAAAAAATAATTACTTCAATAGTACGCCAAATAATAATTTGTTATGGAAAAATGTGTGCTAAAAAGGTTTTTGGCATACAAAATTGCCGGATACATTGGTGCATAGGAAGTATATATAAGAAATGATGCTCTAAACATTCCTCAGTTTGGTTTCATCATAAACGACCTACTACGTCAAAAATACGTTTTTAATACAAATGGCGTTCTTGTTCTTCCAGAAAGGCAATCAAATCTGTTTCACCTTTAATATCCAATTTTTTACGCAAACGGTAGCGTTGTGTTTCTACACCACGTGGGGAGAGGTTGAGCAATGAGGCAATTTCTTTTGTGCTCATGCGGATACGCAGGAAGGCAGCCAATTTCAGGTCAATGGTACTAAGGTCAGGAAATTTTTCGTGTAACCGCTGAATAAACTGGCTATGCAGGAGATCAAATTGCTGTTCAAATTGCTTCCAGCTGCCTTTTTTATCTATATTTTCTTCAATTTTAGCAGCAAGTTTCCGAAGGACTACTTGTTGTTTGAGGCCATCTTTTCCCTGAGCAATTACCTGTATTTCAGATTTTATGGAAGTCAGCAACTCATCTTTTGCCAGCAATTGAAGATTTAAATTATGCAGAAACCGTTCTTTGTCTAACAGGTCTTCTCTCAATTTTTGATTGGTTAATCTCGACCGATCAGCATTGGAAGATTTTGAGGAAGTTGGGTCTTGCAAGGCTTTTTGAAGACAGGATATCCAAAGATTATAAGATTGCAAGCATTGATTATAGGCTAATTTGGGTTCATATACCACTGCGGGTTGAATACCTTTAAGCGCCTCCTCTAAATTGGCAAATGCTCCTGCGGCGACACCAGCTGCACGAGCCGCCCCTATGGCTCCGTTGGTATCCACTACCTCTATTTGTGCATCTAAAAGGGTAGCAATCGTGGAAGAAAAGACTGGTGACTGAAACAAATTGTCGTTTCCAACGCGTAAAACATCTACATCAAGACCCAATTCTTTTAAAATATTGATACCATATACAAAAGAAAATGCAACGCCTTCTAATGCGGCACGAAACATGTGCGCACGGGTATGCCGGTTAAATTGCAGGTTGAAAATATGCGCATTAAGGTTCCTGTTCTCTAAAATTCGTTCGGCCCCATTGCCAAATGGCAGAATACAAAGTCCGTCGGAACCAATAGGAACCGTACTCAAAACCCGCTCCATATCTCCATAAGTGGCATGATCACGTGCTACCTGGTGTTTCATCCAGCTATATTGAATACCAGCACCATTGAGGCAAAGCAAAACCCCGATTCGAGGCTGTTTTTCGTGGTGGTTTATGTGTGCAAAAGCATTTATTCGTCCTTTTGGGTCTGCCATTGGCCGATTTACCACGCCGTACACCACACCGGAAGTGCCGCTTGTTGCGGCCACTTCACCGGGATGTAACACATTGAGAGACAAGGCATTATTAGGTTGATCGCCAGCCCGATAGGTAACTCGAACGCCTGTATGAAGCCCCGTAGCAGCAGCGGCTTCCCGGGTAAGGTTTCCCTGATTAGAAAACACCGGAACTACTTCGGGCATAATGTCAAGAGGAAAACCAAAGTAATCCATGACTTGCCGGCTAAGTGCATTTTCTTTAAAATCCCAAAAAATACCCTCAGACAGCCCGGTCATGGTGGTATAAATTTCTCCGGTCAAACGCATGGCGATATAGTCGCCTGGCAGCAAAATTTTATAAATTTTCCGGAAAATATCGGGTTCATTATCCTGTACCCATCGAAGTTTAGAGGCCGTAAAATTGCCGGGTGAATTTAGCAAATGATCCATACACCAGGAAGTACCAATCTGATGGTAGGCATCGTTGCCAATATTGACTGCCCGACTGTCGCACCAAACAATAGCGGGGCGAAGCACCACTTTTTCCCGGTCAATCAATACTAATCCGTGCATTTGGTAGCTAATACCAATTGATTTTATATCACTGATTTTTACTTTAGTCTGCTGTACTAAACGCTTGGTGACAATACAAAGATTTTGCCACCACACTTCAGGTTGCTGTTCTGCCCATCCGTTTTGTCGGGAAATCATGTCCATTTCCGAACCAATTTCCGGATATGACTCAATAGCCATCACCTTGCGCGTAGCCGCTTCAATAAGCGCCGCTTTCAGAGAGGATGAACCTATATCGTAACCTATAAGATACAAATGAAGAATGAATTTAAGTAGTCAACAGTAAATAGTCAACAGTAAATAGTAAATAGTAAATAGTCAACAGTAAATAGTCAACAGTAAACAGTAAATAGTCGCACATTCCCCCAATGAAGAGGGGTGAATAAAGCAATTAATGAAATTCAAAACCGCGATCAGTTCAACGTACCTACTGATATGCCCTGTTTAAAGTTTTAAGGAACGAGTAAATAATAACTTGACCATTTTATGTGCCCCTTTTAGTAACATACTACCACTTTTTTGCTTACAGCGTGCTACTACCATCACAAAAAGATGGTTGCCTGACCCAAAAATGACCTGCCGGAAATAACCAACTTATTATTTACTCATTCCTAAAAGTTCGGCGAAAGTAGCATAATTTTTGATAATGTTGTTAAAACCTGTTCCATACTGCCAACTGGAACAATTATCCGGTTAAGCAAGATTGACACTATCAAATAGTTGTGAGACGAATAACCAGTGACGAATAACCAATGACGAATAACCACTTAATGGAGGGTTGATTTCCTATAAACCATTAGCGGCGGCCACGCGTTCAAAAAAAGTCGGAATACAGCGCTGTGCCATGGGGGAATTAGCGTTAAACAACACACAAATACCAATTTTCGCTTTACGATCAAGGGCAATTTCTCCCCGGTAATCGTTGACAAAGCCACTGTGCGCCTCAATTACTTGCCCGTTACCGCGCTCCAGCACCCGCCATCCTAAGGCGTAACTGGCTTCTTTCGGCCCTGACCATCCACTAAAGTGGCGGCGTTCGCTGTGGGTGCGGATACGCGGTACAAAAAGGCTGTCTAACGCACTATTATTCAATATTTCCGGATGGCTCCCCATCAATAGTTTGAGCCATTCACCCATATCTGCCCCGGAAGCATTGACACCGCCAGCCGGAGCAGCATTATAGTATTTGTCTGAAATTTTTGATTTTATCCAACTGTTATTATATGGTGCGTGGGGGTATGACTTGTTGGAGTTCAGCATCATGGCCTCGTAAGTCACAGAAGCATCTTTCATCCCCACAGGCTTAAATATTTTATCCACTAACAATTGCTGATAAGTTTGATTGGTCGCGCCGTACATTACCTCCCCAATCATACTAAAAACTGCATTTTGATAACAAAACAAGTCGCCTTCTTTGCCAAAAAGTTTCACTTTTTTGATGTAGGGCAACATTTGCCGTAATTGATACCCGTTTTCTATCATATCGGTATGGGTGTGGTAGGGCAATCCGGTACAATGCGAAAGCAGGTGTGTCAAGCGAATTCGGCGCGTTTGGGCCGCATCCTTCAGGACGAATTCCGGGAAATATCGGGTCACTCGGTCGCTCAGATTCAAACGATGCTCCTGCATCAGGATGCTGGTCAAAGCACCTGCAAACCCTTTTGAAAGCGAACCTATCCGAAAAACTGTGTGTGCATCGGTCGGTTCAGGACTATCCAATGCGCGCACCCCATATCCTTTGCAAAACACTACGGTGGTATCCTTCACAATAACCACTACTGCGCCCGGCGTTTGGGTGATCTTTAAAGAATCAGTAAAATAACGGTCATAGTCTTTTAATAATACTTCCAATTCGTGTTTCACATTTTGTGCAAATGACGGAACAGCAGATAAAGCAATGGTTGGCACCTCCGAAGACTGGTGCGTACACGAAAAGCTGGCAAGGATAAAGGATAGAATCGAAAATCGAAAATATTTCATGGCGCAAAAATACACAGTCGCTGAAATACCCTGCTATTTGCGTACCCTTTTAACAAATATACTCCTGATAAAATTTCGACCGTTTTTATGGTGTCGCCTGTAACTGCCCGTGCTGTCAGGTTTTTATCGTAAAATATTAAGATATCAATCGTAATCGTCAGGGTATGAATCAACCGCCCAACAATAATATTTTACACAAAGGTAGGGGAATGACATAAGAAGACGCAACTACAAATTTAAAGTTTTGCCACGAATAAATTATTAAATAAGTTTTCGTAATAATTTATAATTACCTTATAATCAGTTTTAATTTTATTTTATTAATACTTTTTTTAATATAAAAACTTTTTTTACCAAATATATGTTATGATACTTATTCTTATTTTGATAGAATTTGCGTACATTACCTGAAAATTATATTATGAATAATAGTAAATTAATTATAAACCTCAACGCCTGTAAAAAAATAAATTAGCCGATCTTAGCCTCGAAAATAGCTGATGGAGCAAATAAGTCGGCATTCAAACAGTCAAACCCCCAATCCTCCCTTGTTCATGAGTATGCTACAAAATTTATCTAATTGGGGTAATTACCCCGTAGTCGAATCACAAGTGTTTGCCCCTGCCGATCAGCAGGCACTGTGTACAATGATAAGGCACGAGCAGGGCGAATGGACCGCAAGGGGAAACGGGCGATGTTATGGCGATGCCGCCTTAGGTCAACAGGTGATTTCAACGTTGCAGCTGCGGAGCGTCCTGCATTTTGATAAGCAGGCCGGTATCGTTGCTTGTGAGTCTGGTGTATTATTTTCGGAACTGCTCGCTGTAATTGTTCCGGCCGGTTGGTTTTTCCATGTCACCCCCGGCACCTGTGCTCTTACGGTAGGCGGCGCCATCGCCTGTGATGTTCACGGCAAAAACCACCCCACAAAAGGTTGTTTTTCCAACTGGTTGATTTCATTTGAGCTGGTGAATGAATTGGGTGAAATAGTACATTGTTCGCGTGAAAACAACAGTGCTTTGTTTTGGCAGACTTGTGGAGGAATGGGTTGGACCGGCATTATACTGGCTGCCCGCTTTCAACTCATGCGCCTTGAAAGTGGGGTCATACGACAAACAACCATTCGGGCAAAGTCAGTAGAGCATCTGTTTGATGTTTTTGAAGAAAATGCGCACCGGGAATACGCTGCCGGATGGATAGATGGTTTTGCTTCAGGCAGTCAATTGGGGCGCGGTGCCGTATATTTTGGAGATCACCTTGCGGGCAAATCCGATAAAACATCCGAATACCAGCCACCGAGCACCCTAAATGTACCATTTTTTGCCCCATCCTGGCTGCTCAACCGTTTTTCTATTCACTTGTACAATCAGTGGGTTAGGATTCGATCAACTCCCGGCGAACAAAATGTAGGCTTACACGCTTATTTTTACCCGTTAGATCGCCTCAGAAATTGGAATCGGCTTTACGGGAAGCGTGGTTTTGTACAATATCAATGCTGTATACCGGAAGCATCCGCACCGGAAGCACTTCAAAAAGTGCTAAAAACCATACAGCAGGGACCCGACAAACCGTTTTTGAGTGTGATCAAGCGGCACGGTGACCGCCCGGCAGATGCCATTCATTCTTTTCCCATAAAGGGTTGGTCGCTTGCTTTGGACTTTCCACGCACTACCACTATTTTTAATTTGATACGGCAATTAGATGATATTGTTTGGCACGCTGGCGGAAAAATATATTTGGCCAAAGACGCGGCTTCGCACGGGCGTATGGGCCGTATTGATCCTAATTCATTTGGCAATAAAAAATTTAACTCCGCTCTGCGGGCAAGAATTGGGAATGATACGGGAATAAATTAAAAAAGGGTGCAGTACCATAAATTTTTACAAAATTTATGGTACTGCACCCTTTTTTAATTTATTTACAAAAAATTTTATCGAACGACCGTAATATCACCCCTGAAAAGCAGCTTGCGCCCATCCAAGAAACGCGCTTCCAGAATGTAAATGTAAACGCCCGGGTTAACGAATTTACCAGCGTATTGCCCATCCCATCCCTCGCTGACATTTTTGCCGGGAGGAGCAAAATTTTCTGCTTCATACAGGAGGGTACCCCAGCGGTCAAACACCCTGAAATAATTGATGGTTTCCACCCCAAGTCCTGTTTGTACGTTGAAATAATCATTGGTACCACCCGGATTGCCGGGCCAGAAAATATTGGGGATATAAATATTGCGGTTAGCATCAATATTGACCACTACGGAACCATTACCGGTACAGCCGTTTTTATCAAATACAATTAACCGGTATTCCTGTGATTCAAACGTGTAAGCTATAGGATTGATACTTTTCGGGTTGCGCAACAACTGGGCAGGGGTCCAAATAAATGAATCAACTACTGCGCCACCAATAATCGGTTCAAGTCGCAGAGAGTCACCCAGTTCAATCTCAAACTCATCGGGATTGAAAGTAACAGTTATCGGATTGGGTTCGGCCAAATCGAAAGAGTCAACAATCATACAACCAAAACCGTCAAAATACGTAATGACGTGTTCGCCGCCACCCAAATCGAACGGGGTATTTGGTGAAAGCGGCACACCATTATCAATGCTGTATTGATAGGGGCCGCCACGGCCGCCAAACACTGTATCTATTTTAAGCGTCGTTTCTTCACCATTGCAGCGAATGGGAACAATGCTGGCATACCGTCCCTGAACAGCGGGCGGATCACTCAGTGTCAGGCCATTTAACACGCCCGTACAACCTTTTGGATCGGTTACCGTAACATTATACGCGCCGGATTCTAATGGCGTAACCACTTGTGTACTGCCTACCGGATCAGCACCATCTGACCAACTGAACGTAAAGATTCCCGCATTGCCGCCAATCATCGTAACACCCAATTGGCCGTCTTTATAGCCAAAACAAGTGGGCTGTTTGGTGGCAGCAGCATCCTGCCGGATCACTAAGGAGTCGGGCTGTTTTACCTCAACCGTAAAAGTGCCTTTACACCCCTTAGGATCGCGCACTGTTACGGTATAAGTGCCGGGTGTCAGATTGGTTACAGTGGCAGTATTTTGGGCGTTGCTCCATTGATAAGCGTAAGGAGTACCGTTTCCACCACTTCCCGCTACCGTGGCAGCGCCATCGCCGCGACCAAAACAAGAAGTAGAATTTCCAAATATAGTATCAACACCAACCGGATCAGGGCTTTCTATTTTTACAGAATCTACTTTTATACAACCCTTTAAATCCGTAATCGTCACGACCCGAAAGCCCGGGCAGAGGTTAACCCGAACAGAATCAATACTTTCGTCATCCCATTTGAAGTCAAAAGCACCATTGGTAGGCGGAGTAGTATTGTAGCGAACAACTACCGTAGCACCACCATTACAGGTATCCGAGCAGGTAGCAGGTGTCAACCCGGTATAAGTGGGTGTGATAGCTGGCGGGTCTTTCAATTCAAAAGTATCCTTAAGTTGGCAATCTTTGCCGTCGAACATCCTAAAAGTATAGATACCGGCGCCAACATTCACTAAAGAATCATTTACCTGACCAGATGGGGTCCAAGCGTAAGAATAAGGCGGCAAGCCACCCGTTATGCTGACGCGAATACTACCGGTCTTGGTTCCGGCACAACCGGGGTCTTTCATCACGGTTTCAACGATAGAAAGGGGCACCACTGGTATTAAAGAAAAAGTATCCCGGGATTCACACATCAATGCATCGCGAACAATCACGACGAAAGTATCGCCTGGCAAATTACAAATAGTAGAAGAATCTCCTAAAATAGTACCAACCAAATCCTGCCACTGGTACTTAGCACCATTAGCGGGAGATATTACCGTAATACATCCGTCATCACCACAGCGCGGCTGTTTGAGGGTCGGTGGATTGATGACAGGTGGATTAGGGAGTTTAATGGAGAAACTCAGGGAGTCCCGGCAGTTATTATTATCGGTAGCCGTCACCGAATAAGTACCCGGAGAAAGCCCCGTTACCTGTGAGGTGGTTGCCGTCGTTGACCAGGCATATTTATAATTAGGGAAACCTGTTCCGCCTTGCGCTGCGACCTGAAGGGTACCATTATTGGGCGATAAGCAACTGGGGTTCACCAAAATAGCCGTATCCAACACAAATTTAGTCGGCGCACTAATGGTAATGGTATCCGATACACTACATCCCGTTGTTTCCACTGCTTTCAGGAAATATTTCCCCGCTTTTAGCCCGGTATAACTGGAGGTATTGGCGGTATTGGTTACACCCGGCCCGGTTGGTGTCCAGGTAAAGATATAGTTTGGAGCGGTAAATGCAGGAGTCTCTATTATCTGAACTCGTGCGGTTCCGTCTGCAGAATAACTACATTTTGCATTGGCAATGGTTCGACTTATGTTGAGGGTACGGGTTGCGGTCAACACAACACTGTCCTTAAATTGGCAACCATTGCCGTCTTGTGCCATCAAATAATAGACACCAGCTGCCTTATTAATCAATGAAACGGGATTACTCGTACCATTTGTTACCGGTTGAGGTGTATCGCCCGAATTAACCGCATAAGTCCAAGTATAGTTATACAGGCTGCCAGACAAAGGAGTGCCGCCTTCCAAACGATAAAAGATAATCCCGTCGGCAATGCCACTACAGGAAGCGGGTGTTATGGAAATTGAATCCTCGCTCACCCGCCTGGGGTTGCCCAAAGTGCCGGAAGCCACTGCCGTACAACCCGTTTTGGTGTCGCGTACCGTTACAGCATAAGACCCTGCACCAACATTTGGCTGAGTATTGACGTTTTGGGGTAAGGTAGCCGGAGTCCAGGTGAAAGCATATTTATTGGTCATCGGGTCTGGTGTTGTACCCCGAAAAACCTGGGCTGTCACCGTGCCATTCTTATCACCATTACATTTCGGCAATTGTGCCAAATCAAGTGCGGCACCCAAAATAGACAAATTAATATCAACCGTATCGCACAACTCCGAGCCAATACCATTGTCGTCGCGCAGACAAACGCGGTATCTGCCAGAAGGCAAATTAGGCGACATATACGTTCCTCCGCTTACAGTAATGCCGCCGGAACCTGTTACGCCGCCACCTATAAGTTGGTAGGTTATATCATAGGGATCAGACCCGCCGGAGGCTATTACTTTTAGTTTGGCAGTGCCCTGACAGGTAGAATCTGACAAAGCAAACCGAACCGCCAGCGGAACATTCAGGATACAAATAGCGCCGGTATCCACGCTAACGGCACGCTGTCCGGTTGCGCCGGAGGCATCCACCTGCGAGGGGTTGTTGGTCAACGTCAGCCCGCTACAACTCATCACCGGCCCAACCGCCGTAAAACACACTTCAAATATCGCACCGCCATTGGGCACATCAATCGAATTGGTAGGATCCGGTTGAAACATAAACACCCCCAATAGACCTTCAGCCCGCTTTGCTTCGTTGAGGGTAACGATCCCAGATGGAATTTCCGGGTGATAATTCTGTACAGAAGTAAACGATAAAATAGCCGGATCCCATTGAATGGAAAAAGAAACACCACTCAATCCGGTAAAGTTTTGAGAAGAGACTGGCACACAAATGGCTTTGCCGGGCGCTACCGTGTCTCTTGGAAAATCTACTACTACGTTGTCCGAAGGGGTACAGGCCCCCATGTTAACTTCAAAACTATAATCGCAACTTTTACCATCTTGTACCGTAACCACATAAACCCCGGCCCTCGGCACAGAAAATTCTACCACGGCATTGTGTCTCAACTGAGATTGTGGTTTGCGGATCAGACCTCTAATGCTTGGATTGGTTTTCAGGGCAATCGTAATCGTATAATTAAGATTCGGATCAGTATCTGGAAAACCGCCTTCAATATTGAAAGCACCGATACAGTCATTACCATCAAAAGGCGTTACTAATCCTGTGTGTTTGATGGGAGAAAGATAATACACGGCAAAAGCAGCGGCAGTATTGACGTTCGTACAGGAGCCGGGTGGAAAACCGACCTGTCCACTTTCCCAGGTTAGGTCAGAGAATCGATCAATGGTCATTGGAGCAAAATGCAACAAGACGGAACGGCCATTCATACCATACCTAGCGCGAAGTGTATCGCCGTTAATGCCATTAGAAAACCAGATATCTCCACCGATATCTCCTTTTGCAACAATGGGCAATAATGGCTGCCCTGCTCCGGCGTTTGGTTTCAAAATACTACATACATCGCCAAGACCCGTAGCAGAAGGCACAACGTCATTCAATTCAGGGCCGGTTACCGTAGGTTTGCATTTGTAAAAACCCCAAACAATACCGGCTTTTGTGCTTTTGACAGGGTCACCGATCAAAACAGAATCGCCATTGTGGTCAATAAAAATGGAGTCATTGTAACACAGATAAATAGTGTCAAGTTTGGCTGAGTTACTTTGGCCTTTGAAAGTTCCTAATTTAAAAGTGCCGGCTTTGTTGTCACAAGCCATTTCCGGCAAATCTGGATTTCTTGGCTTAAATGGATGAGATACATTGGTTGAAGAGGGAACCTGAGCGTTGAGATTCGCCACTATACAAACTAAGCAAGCGACGAGGGGGATTAGAAATTTGCGCATTCGAGTGTAAAGTTTTAACAATCGTTGAAGGATAAATTCGATAAATGAAATAAAACAGGAAGATACATCTATCGGTGAAAGTGCTGTGTGCAAAGTAGATTTTAACGTTATAATTGCTTAAGCGGGCGCAAAGGTAAACAAACCTGTACTCCCGGCATATCATAACAATACAAATGTTTGATTGGAACGCGCCCAAAAACGGGGTTTTAACTTTTTTTATTTTAAGAAGGGCAACAGAGTTTCAATAGTTTACCTTTCTTTTTATTGTTTTGGGTAAATAACGCCATTAAGAATGATAGATTCGATCAAATCAGACCCAAAAGCGTAGGGAATATAGGCCAAAGACGGCATTGGTTTCGTGATAAATAAATTTGCCCGTTTTCCAGGCCAAAAACTACCCAGTTCGTTTTCCAATTCCATGGCCCTTGCGCCATTGAGCGTGGCAGCCTGAATGGCTTCTTCGGGCAACATATTCATTTTTATACAAGCCAGCGATACCACAAAGGACATACGGCCAGAAGGTGAAGAACCGGGATTATAGTCGGTGGCCAATACCACCGGAAGTCCCGCATCTATCATCTGACGAGCAGGGGCATAGGGAATACCCAGAAAAAAAGCACACGAAGGAAGCAGGGTTGGAAAAGTGTCCGATGCTTGTAAGGCCATTATTTCTGCCGTTCCTATCCGCTCCAGATGATCCACCGAAATAGCCCGATTAGCGATACCCACTTGCACACCACCGGAACAGGCCAATTCATTGGCGTGAATTTTTGCCTTCAAACCATATTGTGCAGCTGCTTTCAGGATGCGATCGGTTTCCGCCACCGTAAAAAAGCCGTCGTCGCAAAACACATCACAATAATCCGCCAGCCCTTCCTCAACGACGCGAGGCAACATCTCCTTAATTATTATCTCTATATATAAATGACGGTTTTCCTTATATTCTGCTGGAATGGCGTGTGCGCCCAAAAAAGTAGATTTTATCGGAATCGGACTCTTTTCTTTTAACCTGCGCACTACCCGCAGCATCTTCAATTCACTCTCCAACGACAACCCATATCCGCTCTTAATTTCAACAGCGCCAGTGCCGTATCCAATTATTTCTTCTAAACGCTGCCAGGCACTGTCAAACAAGACATCTTCCGGTGTTTCCCGCAAGCGGCGGGCAGAGTTGAGTATCCCCCCACCCCGCCGGGCAATATCTTCGTAGGAAAGCCCTTTGATTCGGTCGGTAAATTCCTGTTCTCTGGCCGCCGCAAACACGATATGCGTATGCGAATCGCACCAGGAAGGCAAGACAAACCTTCCGGTAGCATCCATGGTGCTGATTGCGCGTTCAGGACAATCGCTCATCGGGCCGTAAGACACGATACGCCCCTGATCCATCAATAAAAAGGCATTATTTATCTGTGGAAGCTGTGCCATTTCAGCACCTCGCACAAAGGGGCGTGCAGATGTTTCGGCCTGCACGAGACAGGCAATGTTGCGGATAAGCAAGGAAGACATGGCACAAAGGTAGTCTTTTTAGCAAAAATCTGTGCTTTCAAAGAGAGATTTGATAACAATTAGGCGTAACTGATCGTTAAATAGTTGTAAGTTATTAATTATGGGTTCCACAACTGTTTGATTGTGTGATTTTTGCATAAATTTATAACCGCGTTTATTTCAACATACCTGCTTACTGCTACTTTGGCACGCTGAAAATCCCGAAGGCATTGAATATGAATAACCGTCGGCGAAACCAACGATGAACCATGGAGCACGTTTCCCAACCCTGATGGGGTTGAACTGCTCGGTGTCGTGCGCCTAATTCACCCCCTTTAGGATTAGAAAATCTTGTTTAGCCCATTTCCCCGGATTACATCCGGGGTTATTCACGTTCAATCCCTCCGGGATTTTTAAAGTGCCAAAGTAGAACCACAGACCACCTGATTTAAGATTTTTGATTTCAGATAAGAACGATCGTCCTAAAACACCAAAACACTAAAACACTAAAAAAAAATATGCACTTCACCGCAATCGAGACAAAAATAAAAACGCCTGAAACCCTAAAAGCAGCCATTACACAATGGCGCGCCGCCGGAGCAAAGATTGTTTTCACCAATGGCTGTTTCGATTTATTGCATTACGGACACCTGCATTATTTGGCGCAGGCCCGTGATTTGGGAGACCGCCTGGTAGTTGGCCTGAACAGTGCAGCTTCTGTGCGTCGGCTAAAAGGTCCGCACCGCCCCATCAATGACGAACTGACCCGCACGCATCTCTTGGCGGCACTTCAGGTGATTGACGCGGTAATCGTGTTTGAAGAAGATACCCCGTTAGAACTTATTCGCCTGACGGAACCGGATATTCTGGTAAAAGGTGGAGACTGGAAGCCTGAACAGATTGTCGGCAGTGAGTTGGTGCTTGCCCGGGGGGGGCAGGTACTGAGTCTGCCCTTTGTTTCCGGCTATTCTACGACCAATATTGAGCAGAAAATTTTGGAAAGGCATAATGCATTCCACCATTAGCCTTTTTAATAATCCCAGTGTTTCTGGTTCATTTGTGCGAGCTTGTAGCATCTAAGTTTCATAATTTCCCAAATCCAACATTCAACGCCTTCCACGAAAACAGTATCTAACAATGACAGAATTGGGTTCAATTCTGTTTGGTTAAAAACATAAAAGTGGCCAACGAAAAAAGCGGCACACATAGTTAAATGTGTACCGCTTTTTTTTCTATAAGCCTGTGTATGTGCCAGTTACTCAAGTTTGAAACGAACGGGCAGGGTGTATCGCACCTTTACGGCGTTGCCGTTGGCTTCTCCCGGAATCCATTTTGGCATACCTCCTACTACCCTGATGGCTTCTTTTCCGCAACCGCCTCCAATGTCCTTTAGGATGGCCACATCACTGACGGAACCATCTTTCCCAACAACAAATGAAAGGGCTACGTTACCCTGAATATTATTCTCACGGGCAAGAGCGGGATATTTGATATTTTCGCTCAGATATTTCAACAATTCCCGTTCACCACCGGGAAAACTCGGTGGCTTTTGGATGTCAAAAATATCGTACGTTTTATCTTCTACTACCTTTGGCTCTTCCACCACAGCCAATTCAGAGGGATTTTCCTCAATGGTTGGAGCAGCTTCGTCGTTGCCTTTTTTGTCCTCTTTACCGATATCTTCATCTATCTCTTTCAGCTCTTCTATTGCCTTTTTAGGTTCTTCTTCCTGTACTTCTTCGTCCTTTTTGACCACTGGTGGCACAAATTTTACCGTCGTCCGGGTGGGCGGCGGCGGTGTTTCCACTGGTGGTGGTGGCGGTGGCGGTGGCGTACTAGGATCAATATCCGGTGGAGGGCCGAGTTCGGCCACAACGTCCACAGGTCTTGATTTTTCTATCAAGCCGCCGACTGCGCTTAGAATGGCTGGTAACAGAAAGGCAAATCCAATCAGCAAGATGCCGAGAATAGTGGCCCTTGTGAGGTACTTTGGGTACTCACGGCGGAGTTTATAAGCTCCGTAAGCCTTATTCCGCTCAGCGAAGATGATGTCCAACATATCCCTAAAAGAGGAGGTTGTGCTTTTTTCTTCTGCCATTTGTGAATTATTAATGTTTAAAAAATGAATGATAAATGACGACTGCTAAATTTTTAAATTACCAAATCATCATTTCATAAAAATGCAATTATTTCCCTTGAGCGGCTTTCAGCTGAGCATCAGCATCGAAATTCATGCCTCCGGCGGGGTTTTTGATAAACTTTTCCTCTTGGTCGGAAATATCCAGAATCACATAATAACGAACTTTTGTTACGGACATCTCATCCAGTACGTCCACTAAGTTCTTATAACGCGATTCTTTGGTGGGTTTGATGAGGACATTGATAAAGGAACCTTTTTTGGGTTCTTTTGTCCTAAAATCCTCATAATCTTCATCCCCCCACTGCCCTTTCACCTTATCCATCTTGGATAAAATGGTTTTGCGCAGCCCCTCTGCAGAGTAGTCAGTTGAATCAAGCGTAGGATTGGTAATACCTTCGTAAAAATAGACTTTATCGTTGGCCCCCAATAACAAAGTCAATACTTTTGACTCTTTTACAGGTTCGACATCTTCTTTTTTTATGTCTTTATCCGGCATTACCAACGCCATAATTTGTGGCTTTGCCAACGTAGTCGTCAGCATGAAAAAAGTAATCAGCAAGAATCCTAAGTCCACCATGGGCGTAAAATCAATACGCGTGGACATCTTTTTCGATCGGACCTTACCACCTTTCTTACCGCCACCACTATCTTGTGCTATTTCAGCCATGTAGCGTTGTTGCTTTTTTTAAGTGATAAATTATTGACGGAGTTGCCTATTTTGAATATTAATTATTCAAATATTGTGTGGCTCTGTCAACGGTTGAATGATAGAAAACCGACGACTATTTTTTTGCTTTAGCCGGATCGGCTTCCATATTGGTAATGAGGTTGAATTTATTAACGTTGATGTCTGTCAGCGTATTGACAATTTTCTGTATAGCAGGATAAGGTGTATCTTTATCTGCTTTCACAACGATAACATATTCACTTGTAACCTTACCTTCCTGCTTCAATCGGAATTGAGCAAGACGAGCCTGGTGTATCCATTGCGCCAGCTGACTGGTATTGATGTCAGCGGTATCAATTGGAATACCCGCAGCCGGAAATTTCATCCGCTCAGCCGGCAAAGTATTGATATACTGTTTTAGCCGATTGTATGGAACCCCGAAACTACCAAGGTTAGAAAATTTAATTTTTTCCTCATCATTTAACCCGATTGAATATTGTGTATTCATAAATTCAATCAGATTTTTCCGGGTATGCTGTCCCGCCATGTCCATAAACACCTTGCCGTCTTTACCCACCAATAAGGTAAGGGTACCAGCATCCGGTAGTTTGGTTTCGGAGATAGAAGTCGGAGTATCTATGACTACAGTCTCTTGCGGCTTCACCTTTGCGGTCAGCATGAAGAAGGTCAGCAAGAGAAACGCTACGTCTGTCATAGCGGTCATATCAACCAACGGGGAGCCCCTTTTAGGTTTATGCTTTGGCATAGTTCAATATTTAATTTAAGTAATTGTTTTAATATAAAAAGTGCCGTATAACCATATTATTTTTCAATTTTAAAATTGAAATCAGCACATTTCAACATTAGTACCTTATTACTTAGGGTGTTTAGCGGCAAATGTTTGTGTCAAACTGTAACCAGCTTCGTCAATTCTGTACGTCAGGCTGTCAATACGACTGGTAAAGAAGTTGTAGAAGACGATGGCTAAAGCCGAAGTGCCAATACCCAAAGCGGTATTAATCAATGCTTCAGAGATACCAGTTGCGAGTGCTGAAGAGTCCGGTGAACCTGCGGTAGCAAGTGCTGCGAACGAACGAATCATACCCAATACCGTTCCAAACAGACCTAAGAGTGTTGCAACGGAAGCGATAGTAGCCAGAATGTTCAGGTTGCGCTCCAACATCGGAAGTTCGAGGGTAGTAGCCTCTTCCACTTCTTTTTGAATAGCCAACACCTTTTCATCTTTTCCAATGCTGGTTTCTGTTTCCATTTCAGCGTACTTGGTCAAGCCTGCCCGTACGACATTGGCAACGGCACCTTTCTGCTTATCACAAGCACCGAGCGCAGCATTCAGGTCGCCGCGATCAATCAGACTGCGAACAGACTTAACGAAGCTGTCAACATTACCTGATCCGCGGGCTTGCCCCAAGGTGATAAAGCGCTCTATAACGAACACAATAACCGTAAAGAATAAAGTTAACAAAAATGGCACAACAAAGCCGCCCTTGTAAATGGTACCCATGTAGTCCCCTGGAAGCGGGTCTTTAGTGTTGTCTCCGTCAATAAAGTGGTGCGCCGCACCAAATACGAATTTGTAGACGATGAACGCTAAGACAAAAAGAATCGGGATGACGATAAAAGGAAGGATAGCCCCGAGACCACCACCCTGTTGTTGTTGTTGTTTTGCCGGAGTAGATTTAGCTGCTGCCATGCTGCGTGTAGAGTTAAGTGAAATAAAATAAGTTAGTTTAACAATAGCCCTTTACAATACGGCATAGACTTCACTACTAAGATGCAGACAATCAGAAAAGTGGTGTGCAAGCCTCCATTTTTTTTATTGTCCGGTAGAAAATCTGTCCGCTTGATAAGGGAAGTTTAAAATGCAGCGGTAAAAGTAATGCAAGCTTTAGAATTTCCAACAAGTACTTGATAAAAATAGTATTATTTTTTTAAAAAATCCACAAAAAAGCCTGTTTAAGGCAAAAAATGCCCCATAAAACCCAAAAATTAGAACTATATTTTTTTAGGTGCAGCGCACTATTGCACTGTTTTTTGTTCCTGTCCGCTCCCGTGTCCCAACTCACCTGCTGCTGCGGCCAACCATCCTCCGCAAAAGACAACAGAAAAATGTTGGGTGTAATAAATTACCCACGACATAGATACGTCGAACGCAATGCCTTCATAGACACCATTTAACAGAAGATCGGGTTCTATTCTGAACAACCCATAGTCGCATTCTAATAAATAACATTGACCATTGCCAGACAATTTAATCGCATCAATCACCCGTAGCTTAATGTGTTCTGGCACACCATCCAAACAAACAGTAGTCGGAATTCCGATTGGTGGCTCCCAAATCTGACAATCGAAGCCCCACTTTTCTTTTAATAACTGTCTTAAAAGATTTAATTCCGATCCCTTCACCCGATCTCCGGGTTGAAATGGTATGCGTTCCGGTTTTAACGGGTCGGTTTCGGGCAATAAAATTGGCAACCCTTCTGCTAATATACGCGCTGTTTGCTCGAAACCACGCAAGATGGAGCGCAGGTAATCAGGAATGGAAGGATCGATAGGGATGTTGACCGTTTTTTCTCGTTTACCCGTGTATATCTCTAAAGCATAATGTTGTGATGCAGCCTTAGATATATCCTCCACTGCTTTTTTTGCGGCAGCAGGATTGAATACGGAATAGTAATACAGGTGGTTGCCGGAAATACGCTCATGGTGTTTTAGATGGCCATTGGCCGTAGCATCCAACACCTGATAAATAGGATCTAAATATTGCTCTGCCCAGTTTTCAAACCAGGGGGCGCTGCTTTGTGCACCCCTCCAACGCGGCAATTGGAAATGAAGGGTCATCACAGACAAGTGTTTGTAACTCGGTTTTCCAAATCCTTTTGCCTGCCACAACAATCCTTCCTGTCGCAGTGCCTCCAGATCGGTAGTACTACGTAAAAGCGATTTATATTGCACTTGATCGGCTTTCATGCCGCATAGCCCGGTCTCTATCAAGAGTTGTTCCGGTGCAGCAATGCTTAATCTGACAAAATGCCATACCTTATCTATTTCCCGATAAAGTATGACACGATATTTTGAACCTTTATATACTGGTGTTTTTTTATTTTTAAAATCAGACATTGTTAGTGGTCGTATAACTTTGAGGATTGGAGGAGGTTAAAATGCGAATATTGGAGGATACTGCATTGGATTTAGGGGGGACTTGCAACCCATAACCACTTCTTTCTTTTCAATTTTCTTGCCAAAAATTCGTGTTGTAACATTTAGAAGATAAAAACGGCAATTTTCAAAAATTATTTAGATATTTGCGTTTTCTTTTTATCGTATCTCGAGTATAAACGGGATCATGGTCAAATCGAATATCCTCTAAAACCCTGCACTGAACGATAAAAACATAACAATCATCTAAGGTATTTTTATGGAAATCAACGAACACCTTATTTCGAGGCTTGAAAAGTTGGCGCGACTGCAACTAAGTGATCCGGAACGCACCCGTTTGGCATCTGATTTGCAAAATATTGTACAAATGTTAGACAAATTGCAACAATTAGATACCACTGGTGTAGCACCATTGGTGTACATGAACGAAACAACGAATGTTTTTCGGGATGATACCCCAAGTGAGCAATGGACACAGGAGCAGGCGTTGTACAATGCACCCAAACAGGATGGCAAATACTTCCGGGTGCCAAAAGTCATAACTGGTTGATAGAAGGTTACGTTGTTGAAGACATTGTGGCGGAATAGCGCAAATTTTGAAGGATTCATATCCTCATTGACTATATTCCTGCTCACCTTCACCAATCTCTGCCGCTTCAGCCCCTAACAACAAAAAAATGCTGATTTCCATTCGCAATCTGAACAAAACCTATATTATGGGAGCCGAGATCATTGAGGCCCTCAAAGATGTTACCCTTAATATCGAAAAAAACGAATATGTGGCGCTGATGGGGCCTTCGGGCAGCGGAAAAAGTACGCTAATGAATTTATTGGGTTGCTTGGACTCCCCAACCAAAGGCGAATACTGGCTCAACAATGTTGAAGTGAGTACCATGGACGATGGTGAATTGGCGGAAGTGCGTAATAAACAAATAGGGTTTGTTTTTCAAACCTTCAACCTGTTGCCGCGCCTTTCTGCACTGGAGAACGTAGCGCTCCCGCTAGTCTATGCAGGTACCGGACGCGAAGAGCGATTAGAGAAAGCCAAAAAAGTATTGGAATCAGTTGGTTTGGGCGATAGAACCACCCATAAGCCCAATGAATTATCCGGCGGTCAACGCCAACGGGTGGCAATAGCCCGTGCATTGGTAAATGACCCTGCCATCATTTTGGCGGATGAACCTACGGGTAACTTAGATAGTAAAACATCGTATGAGATCATGATGCTCTTTGAAGAGATTCATGCAGCAGGAAATACGGTGATCGTAGTAACCCACGAAAATGACATAGCACAGCACGCCCATCGCATTGTGCGGATGCGCGATGGGTTGATAGAAAGTGATTTAAAAAATGAAAATGTGGTAACCCTACTACGCCACGCGTAGTAGAATTTTACCGCTGCGCCCTTCAGCATCAGCATGGATCACCGCTTTTTTGATATCGCTTAATGAGTAAATGGCTTCAACTGGCAGCTGTATGGTGCCATCTGTTAGCAATTTCACGACTTGCTCAAACACTTCCTTTCGGTGTTCAGGGTTAGCATTTTTAACCCAGTCAGTCAACCAAAATCCCTTTAAAGAAATTCCTTTAAAAATCAGTAAACCGGCATTTAGCGGAATGTCTTCGAGGCTTAATGCGCCATAAATCATCATTTTGCCATTCTGCGCCAAACAGGGTAAAATCTGTGCTGCCGATGGCCCGGAGACGGCTTCCAAAATGCACGAAACACCTTTACCCCCCGTTATTTCCTTCACCCGCTTAACCGGGTTTTCTTCAGCGGTATTGATAATTTCGTCAGCGCCCAATGCTTTCAGATCATCCACCAAATCAGGGCGACGAACTGTGCCGATCGTTTTTATGCCCTTCATTTTGCAAACCTGAATAACCATTTTGCCAAAAGCAGACCCCGCAGCAGATAACATCAGGTATTCTCCCGATTGAACCCCTGACTCCAATACCATAGCGTAAGCCGTGAAAGGATTGACAAACAATTGCGTGGCAATTTCATCGGGCATAGCATCAGGCACTGGTATCAGCGATTTGGCAGTGGTGTTTACATACTCGGCCCAAGCGCCAATAGCCGTGAAGCTGGCACGGGTACCCAATGGAATGTTCACACCTTCTCCACACGCATCAACCACACCCATACCTTCAAATCCCGCACGAGAACTTGGAAATACGGGTCGTATCCCATACATATTTTGTGCAAACATCAAATCAGAAGGATTAATAGAAGCCATGCCTACCTTCATCCGAACCTCACCGGGTTGGGGTACTGGCAAGGGTAATTCATTGATTTGCAATATTTCGGCGGGTTTACCAGGAGTGTCAAAGGTTACAGCTTGCATAGTAGAAAGTGAGACGGTAAAAGGTTGTAAAAAATATAAAAAAACGTTGGGTTAAGGCATTACCCTCAACCGAACGCTTTGAATTGAATTATATTATTGGAAGACGTAAACAAAAACAAAATTCAGTAATAGAATCCCTACCCAACCGATCTAAGCAGGTGTGTTGAAATAAACGCAATTGTAAATTTATGCAAAACTCACACAATCAAATAGTTGTGAAACTCATGACTACTTATCCTATTTCCGTACGCGTTCCCTTGCTTGTTTTTCTGTAAAACGAAGAAAAAGGGCATCAAATTTGTTTTTGCAAAAACAAATTTGATATCCTTCCTCTTCGCTATTCCCTGTTTATTTCGCCTGCGTCATCTTCTTCGTTGCACTATCCGTTGAAGTTTCCACTTTGTAGTACAACAATCCCACCGTCGGCACCAATTCGCGCTCCAAATTGAAGTGGTTGTAACCCTTCGCAAA
>Ga0105049_10000487_pt1 | contig 43761 bp, 31 predicted proteins | sample MAT06_FD_78087 | JGI IMG/M metagenome (GOLD analysis project Ga0105049, IMG submission 78087) | Freshwater microbial communities from Lake Fryxell liftoff mats and glacier meltwater in Antarctica - MAT-06 | ecosystem: Environmental > Aquatic > Freshwater > Ice > Liftoff microbial mat | place...
ACGCCCGCTGCGACACGAGAGCTGCGACACGAGAGCTGCGACACGAGCGCCGCGACACGAGCGCTGCGGCACGAGCGCTGCGACACGAGCGCTGCGGCACGAGCGCTGCGGCACGAGCGCTGCGGCACGCGCTGCTGCACGAGAGCTGCGACACGCCCGCTGAAATCTATGCCGAATCAATCGCGTGCTCAGAACCAAGCCAACACGGCGGGAAAACAAAGAAATGCTGCGACCAGAGCGTGTGCCGATCGTCTCTTGCTCGGAGGCCATCGCATGGTACGTACGAAGTCGATCGCAGTCCGGCAGCTCACGATCTTCCCGCGCGGCGGAGCACAACGGGGCGCGGGCCGAAAGCCCAAGGGCGCGCGTGCGCTCGTCTCGCACGCGCAAAGACCGAAGCTCACTCCGCGGGATCCCGTGATCGTCACAACGCATCTCCTGCCGGGCCTGCCCAATCTGCGCCGTGAGAAGACGCTCGTGAACCTGCGCGCTGCGCTCGCGGCCGGATCGGACCGGTTCGGCTTTCGCTTGGTCGAGTGCTCTATACAGTCGAACCACCTGCACTTCATCGCGGAGGGTGAGGACGCGCGCTCGATTGCGCGGGGCATGCAGGGCCTGCTCGTGCGCGTCGCGAAGGCGCTCAATCGCGAGTGGGAACGGCGCGGGCAGGTCTTCATCGACCGCTACCACGCGCGGATCCTGAAGACGCCGCGCGACGTGCGCACGGCACTCGTCTACGTGTTGCAGAACGCCCGCAAGCACGGCGCCCAGCTCACCGGTATCGATGCGCACTCCTCGGGGCCGTGGTTCCGAGGCTGGCGCGATCGGATCGCACGCACGCCGAGCCCGTTCGCCGCGGCGCGCTCGTGGTTGCTCACGACCGGCTGGCGGCGCTGGGGGCTGTTGCGAACCGACGAGGCCCCGAGTTCAAAGCTCACCGTACGAAAAGGCCCGCCGCTCCGGGCGTGAGCCTCATCGACGTCGACGTCGACGTCGACCGCGCGCCCTCTGTTCGTCGGTGCGCCTGGATCGTGACAAGTAGACGCCGAGGAGGACGCGTGACGAACCAGCGCGAGCATCGGGAGCTTCGAGCAGGCCTCGATCGAGCCCGAGGTCGAGTTCGCAAGCCGATCCGACGCGGATGGGGGACGTGCACTCGAGCGAACCTGATGTCCATGCATGAGCACGACGACTGCAGTGCGTCGGCGTGCCACCAAGCTGATGCGAACCGCACACCGACGGCCTGTCGGTGTACGCGGACGCGGCGTTTGGAACGGACGAGACACGTGCGCGCCGGCGTCCTCCGGCCAACCGGAGCTGGGCCAGAACGCCGAGCCGTCGCTCACTGCCGCTCGAGCCGCGTCAGCACGACGTTGCGGAACTCGATCCACGACCCCTCGCTCTGCAGGCAGATCTCGCCCGCGATCTCCTCGCACCAGCTGGCGCGGTTCTGCACCTCGCCGTTCACCTCGAGCACGAGCTCGCCGCCGTCGAGCGTGATCTTGTAGTGGTTCCACTCGCCCAGCGGCTTCTCGTTGCCGGGGAGCAGCTTCACGGTGTGTCGGCCGTTCGTGCGATCCTCCGCGACCTCCATCGGGACCGCGTCGATGTTCCAGATGTCGCCCGCGTTGCGACTCATCAGTTGCGCCTCGATCGAGCGCGGCCAGATCTTGTCCGGGCCCGTGCGGCGCAGCAGGACGCCGCTGTTTCCGGCACCTTTCGCCGGGTCGAAGCGCCAATCGAGCTCGAGCACGAAGTTCGTGAACTGCGCCTTCGTCTTGATGTAGCCGGTGGGGGAACCGGCGCAGCGCAGGACGCCGTCCTTCACGGACCAGACGTCCTCCATGCGCTTCGAAGCGTCGTCGAGGTAGTACGTCCACTGCGCGAGATCGGTGCCGTCGAACAGCACGACCTTGTCCCCCGGCGTGCCCGGCGTCGTCGGGTCGCTGCGCAGGAACGCGAGTACGTCGGCGATGCCCTGCGGCGCGAGCCCGAGCGCCACGCCGTCGGGCATCGCCGACACGGTCTGGCGCGCGCGAGCGGCGATCTCGTCCTTCGGAATCGCGTGGCGCCTTCCGTTCGTGTCGCGCAGGACCAGCTCGTCGCCGTCGCGCACGACGAAGCCCGTGTACATCTGCTCGTCCACCGTCTCGACGAGCCACGTGTCGTAGCCGAACGCGATGCCGGCGCTCGGGTTCAGCAGCGTGTCGAGCAGCGCTTCGGGCCCGTACTTCTGCTTCACCGCTGTCAGGTCGGGACCGATGTCGGCGCCGCGACCGTGGAAGGTGTGGCATTGGCCGCACGTTCCCGCGCCGAAGAAGAGCTGGGCGCCGCGCGCGGCCGATCCATCCATCCGCGCGAGCTCGGCGACGGGCGGCAGGGGCGTTCCGCTCGCTGTGGCGCGCTCGAAGTGCGCGCTGGCGAGCGCGCGAACGGCCAAGTCAGGCGAGCTGAAAATGCGCTTGGAAATGGCCGTTTCCGCCGCCGGCGTCAGCCGGCCCGATCGCGCCAGCCGGATCGCCTCGAGGCCGCCTTCGCCCGTCTCGCACAACGCTTCCGCGGCTTCGTCGATCTCGGCCTGCGTCGCGTCGGCATCGCACAGGACGGGCGAGATCTCGCGCAGCCGCGCGTGCAGCACGCCTTCGTCGAGCAGCACCTGGAACTGGACGTCGCTGCGTCCCTGCTTCGAACCCGCGTCGTCCACCGCGGCCTGCGCGGTGAAGCGCGTCGCGCCGGCCGGGAGCTCGAACTCGGTGACGGAGTACGCGTGCGAGCCGATGGCGTCCGTCCACGTCCGTCCGTCGACGACGATCGGTCCGCCGGTGCAGTTCTTCCCGCGCTGCGTCTGGCCCCACGCGGCGTCGGCGCGCTTCCACGGCATCTGCGCGAGCTGCACCGTGCCGCCCGCGTGCACGACGTGCGGCTCGAGCCACGCGATCCAGTCGGAGGACTGTCCGTCGTCGCCCTCGGTCGCGACGAGCCACAGCTTCTTCGCACCGGTGATGTCGACGTCCACGGCGACGGATCCCTTGCGCCGGATGTCGCTCGACCACACGAGGACGCCCTTCTCGTCGTCGCCTCCGACCTGGCGCGCGAGGTCGTAGCCTCTCCAATCGTTCTCGTCGCGATCGAGCACCCACCAGCGCGCCAGTTCGCGCGTGTCCTCGGGGCCGGAGACGGCGAGATCGACCATGGCCAGACCCGCGGCGCGCGATGTCACGAACGCGAGGGCGTCGATCATGCGGCGGCGTTCCGCGAGCGGCAGCGCAGCGGTGCTCACGCGCGCGACGAAACCCGAGATCGCCGCTTCGGGATGCAGACGCCACGCGAGCCCGGCGAAAGTCGGCGACCACTGCGCGGGATCGGCTCCGTCCAGCGCGGCGACGAGCGCGGGCCACAGCGCAGCTTCGTGCCCTTCCGCCGCGAGCCCGAACGCCTCGAGGTACGCGCGATCCGTTCCGTCGTAGCCGCGCGCGAGCGCGACGAGGTGCGCACGGCTCTGCTCGAGCGGCACGCCGCGCAGCGCGACTGCGAGCTCGCGCCGCACAGCGGGGGAGCTGTCGATCGCGAGCTTCTCCGAGAGCGGCAGGATGTCCACGCCCGCGGCGCGCAGCGCGCGGAACGCGGTGACGCGCAAGTCGGAGTCCTCGTGCTCGAGCGCGAAGCGCGTGACGTCGGCCACGACTTTCGGCGAACCCGCAGCGATCCAGATCGCGCGCGCCGCGAGCCGTTTGTCGGTGGACGATATCGCGGCGCGCAGGCGCGTCCCGACATCGACGTCGCGCTCGGCCGCGATGCCGCGCGCGGCGAGAGCACGCACGCTGGGCGCCGGATTCGCAAGCGCCTCCAAGCGCCCGATCGCATGGGCCAGCTCGATCTTCGGCGGGTAGATCCACTGGCCGGTGGGCACGATGCGCAGGATGCGGCCGTAAGCCTCGCGATCGCCGGCCGCGTGCCCGCCGACGCCCGGATCCGACCAGTCGGCGACGAAGATCGAACCGTCGGTTCCGACCGCGACGTCACTCGGACGGAACCAGCCCGCGCGTTCCTTCTCGGGCGCGCCGGACTTCGCCGCGATCAGCACGCCGTGCTCGAGCTCGATGCCGGCGCCCACCGCTTTCGGTCGCAGCGCGTAGACCGTGCCCGCGCCCGCGTCGGCGCACAACACGCTGCCGTCGAGTTCGTGTCCCAACAGGCCGCTCTCGTACAGCGCGACGCCCGTCGGTCCGCCCGCGCCGAGGCGCGTGCCCGCGGGCGCGACGCCCGGATCGTCCTGGTGCCAGTGCGCGGTCCAGACGTCCTGTCCCGGCCGGCGATCCGAGTACCACGAGCGCGATCCGTCGGCCGCGAAGTAGCCGTGGTTCGCGCCCTCCATGCACCACAGCGCGCGACAAGCCTGGTTGCCGTCGTCGTCGTTGTCGCTCTGGTAGACGTTGCCGTACGCGTCGAGCGCGAGCTCGTAGTTGTTGCGGAAGTTGTGCGCGCGAACCTCCAGCCCGCTGCCCTGTGCATCCATGCGCAGCACGAGCCCGCCTGTGTAGACACGCCCGTCGTCCGAGACGAGACCGGGCCGGTTGTCCGCGTCGTCCTCGCCGCCTTCGCGGTGCAGCGAACCGGAACGCAGGTTCCAGCCCACCTTGTCCACGACGAGGTGAGGCCCGGCGTTGCCCGTGTTGAACCACAGCGCCATGTCCGGCCCGATCACGACCGAGTGCAAGCCGTGGTCGTGGTCGTGCCCGCCGAAGCCGGTGAGAAACGTCGCGCGCGAATCCGACACGCCGTCCTGGTCGTCGTCGGTGTAGACGTACAGGTTCGGCGAGCAGCTCACGAACACGCGGTTGCCGAACACGCAGATCCCGAGCGGCACGACGAGGTCGGGATCCTGCACGAAGATGTCCGCGTGCGACGCGAGCGCGTTGCCCTCCTGGTCGGAGAGGATGACGATCCGTTCGCCGCCCGCGTGCTCGCGCCCCGGATTGCGGCCGCCCCACTTGCGATAGTTCACACCCTCGGCGACCCACACGCGGCCACGGCTGTCGACGTCGATCGCCGTCGGGTTGTAGATCTTGGGCGACTCGGCCCACAGCTTGACGGAGACGCCCGGCGGCACGTCGAAGCGCGCAGTGAGGTCGGTGGGCGCGATGACGGGTCCGCCGGAGGTCGGCAGTCCGCCGAATCCTTGCGGCGCGGGGAGGAAGGCGAGGAGGAGGTGGAACGCGGCGCCGGTCGTGACCATCTTCCGCCAGGATAGCGGCTCAGACGGCCAGATTCGGCAACGCCTCGTGTTGCGGCGCCGCCACGACGCGCACGCGCCCCGCGATCCCGAGCCGATCGAGCGCCAGGGCGGCCGTCTCGAGCGCGATGTCGGGCCGATTCGTCTTCTGCGAGATGTGCGCCAGCACCAGCGTGTGCAGGTTCTCGGAGGCGAGCTGCGCGAGCATCTCGGCCGCCTGATCGTTCGACATGTGGCCGCGCCCGCCGGCGATGCGCTTCTGCAGGACGGCCGGATACGGGCCCTTGGCCATCAGCTCGGGGTCGTAATTGAACTCGAGCACGAGCACGTGCGCGCCGGCCAGCGCGCGCGCGACCTCCGCGTCCGGACGTCCGATGTCGGTCAGGATCACCGCGACGCGCCCCTCGTGCTCGAAGCGGAACGCGACGGTCGGATCGCAGTCGTGGGGGATCGGAACGGGTCGCACCTGGACCTCGTCGCCGCCCGTGCGGGATGCGAACGCGCTGTCGCGGCCGATCGCGAGCGCCGCGCACGTCTTGGCTCGGCGCGCCCACGGATGCGCGAGCATCGAGTCGGCGGCGTGCAGCGTCGCGCGCTCGCGCTTGGCCACCATCCCGGCCGAACGCGCGTGGTCGAGGTGGCCGTGGGTCACGAGCACGTGCTGGATCGCGCCCGGCCCGAGACGGGCCATTTCGAGGCGCTGGAGCATCGCTTCGCGCCCGAGACCGGCGTCGACGAGCACGTTGACGTCGCCCGCGCGCACGAGCGTCGAGTTGCCTTCGCTGCCGCTCGAGAGGACCTGGATGTGCACGGCCTGATTCTATGCGCCGACCCTCGTGATGCGGCGAGCGACCGCCCTGTACTCGGGAGCACACGATCGGGTGTGGATCTCAGGGTGTGAACTCCGTAGCCTCGATCCGGGCGAGCAATGAGGCTCGGCGCGCGAGCAATGAGCCAGCAATGAGGCTCGGCGCCGTCGCTCGGTCTGAGTACCCCTTCCGGGTTCTCACCATGTTCAAGCGTCTCCCTGTCGCACTCGCGTTGGCCTTCGCTTGTGTCGTTCTCGTGCCTGCTGCCGCGACCCCATGCTCGCTGGCTCCGATCGCCGCCGTGGCCGCTTCGCCACGGACTCAGTGCCCTTTGTGCGTCAATTCTCCTTCGATCGGTGCGGTGGCCCCATTCGATGTGACTCGGGGCGTCGCTGCAATCGCGCCGGTGAGTCGTGTGAGGAGGCGCGACAGCTCTTGGATCTGACGCGCGGGACGTTCGCGCGCGCTCTGGCGTTAGCATGTCCGCCCATGCGCTGCCCCACACTCGTCCTGGTCTCCCTCGCGTTCGCCGCCTGCCACACGACCACCTCGGATTCCTCTCGGGCGACGTTGGCGGAACGGCTGCACCAAGACGTCGCGTGGCTCGCCGACGACGCGCGCGAAGGACGCCGCGCGGGGACGGAGCAGGGTCGGGTCGCGGGGGAGTGGATTGCCGACCGGATGTCCGAGCTGGGCCTCGAACCGGCCGGGACCGGCGGCGGATTCGAGCAGGAGTTCACCGTGCCGCTCGAGCCGCGCTCGGGCGGGAAGTCGTGGATCGCTGTGGGCCGCGCGCGCATCGAGGAGGGCCCGCTAGCCGGTGCGATGGCAGCGGACGCCGCGGTAGGCGAGACCGACCGCATGTTGCTCGCACCGCTGTTCGCGTCCGAAAGAGGCGAAGCGAGCGGACCGGTCGCGTACTGCGGATACGGCATCGAGCTGACGCAGCCCGACGCTGTCGACGACAAGGGCCACATCACGACGGCCGGGACGAAGTGGGACGACTTCGCCGGCCGCGACCTGACGGGCAAGATCGCGATCGTCGTGCGCGGCTCGCCCGCGTCCGCGCCGACCGCGGCGAAGTCGGCCGGCGGCGCGGCCGCCAATCCGCACGGCGGCGCCTCGTCGAACCCGCACGGCGCAGCGGCCTCGGACCGGAACGCTGCAGCACCCGCGAATTCGCAGGGCGGCGCGCAGGCCGATCCGCACGGCGCGCCAGCGAACCCACACGGCGCGCCAGCGAACCCACACGGCGCGGCTCCGACAGACACGGTTCCGCGCGCTCACGGCGACACGCAGCTCGTCACCGCCGGCGATCCGTTCGTGAACGCCGGACTCGTGTTCATCAAGGTCATGAACGCGAAGCGCAAGGGCGCGTCGGCCGTCGTGCTGGTGCAGCATCCGTCCGACGCCGGCAAGCCGGTGCTGGCCTTCCACGAAGGCGGCAGCGGACGCGCTGGCATGCCCTGCATTTCCCTGTCGTGGAAGAGCGCGCAAGAACTGTTCGGGGCACGACTCGACACCTGGACGAAGGACCTCGAGTCGAAGCCTGCGCGCGCCGACGCCGTCGACGAGCGCGTGTTCACCGTCTCGGCCGACGTCGAGCGCGGTCACGGCAGCGCCGTCAACATCCTCGGCCTCGTTCCCGGCGTCGATCGCTCGCGCATCGTCGTCCTGGGCGCGCACTACGACCACCTCGGTTTCGGCGGCACCGGCTCGCTCGCGCCGAACCAGCGCGCGGTCCACAACGGCGCCGACGACAACGCCAGCGGAACGGCCGCCGTGCTCGAGATCGCGCGCGAGCTGCGCGCCGGGCCGCCGCCCGCGTGCGACGTGCTCATCGCCTTGTGGTCGGGCGAGGAACTCGGCCTCTTGGGCAGCGAGTACTGGGCGAAGAAACCGACCGTGCCGTTCGAGGGCGTCGTCGGCAACGTGAACCTCGACATGGTCGGACGCGCGGGGAACGGCAAGCTTCAAGTACTCGGCGCCGGTTCCGCCGCGGAATTCAGTGCGTGGCTCGCGGAATCCGGTCCCGCGGCGAAGCTCGAGCTGACCGTGAACGCTTCTTCCTCGGCGATGGCCGGCAGCAGCGACCACGCGACCTTCGCGAAGCGCAAGAAGCCCGTCCTCCATCTCTTTTCGGGCCTGCACACCGACTACCACAAGCCGACGGATGACATCGAGCGCTTCGAGGTCGAGGGCGCGGTGCGCGTCGTCGATCTCTCGCTCGACCTCGTGCGCCGGATGGCGGAGGCGCGCAGCCTCGCGTTCGTCGAACCGCCGCCCGCGGCCGAGGGCAGCGAGCGCAGGATGCAGTCGGGTTTCAACGCTTGGTTCGGATCGATCCCGAACTACGCGTTCGAAGGCCCGGGCGTGAAGATCGACGGCACCTCGTCCGGCTCGCCGGCCGAGCGCGCGGGCTTCCTGGCCGGCGACGTGCTGATGACGATCGGCGAGGTGAAGATCGAGAACGTGTACGACCTGACGTACGCGCTTCAGCACTACAAGCCGGGCGACGTCGTGCTCGTCGCGTTCGAGCGCGACGAGAAGCGCGAGGAGACACGGGTGACGCTCTCGTCACGCGGCCTGCGCTGATGTTGATGTAGGCGTCAGTTGAATCCATCCACGCGCGGAGGCACCCAGCCAGACCGGGCTGGGTGCCTCCGCGCGTGGATGGACTCAACTGACGCCTACATCAACATCGACCACGCCGCCTACTTCGGCGGCGTCTTGTCGATCTCGGTCGCGATCTCGGGCCACAGCTTCTTCGCGGTCTCCTGCGCCGGCGTGCCCGCGAAGCGCGGGCCGAGCAGCTTGCGCACGACCTTCTCGGCCTTCTTCTCCTCGCCCGTATCGATCAGGCCGTTCGCCTCGCGCAGCAGCGCGTCGGCCTCGGCCGACAACTTCCAGGCCTTCAACTCGGGCTGGATCGCCTTGTCGCCGTCGGCCTTCTTGATGCGCAGGGCGACGTCCTTCTCGAGCGGCGTCCCGACGATCTCCGTCGCGAACTGCGTGAGCTCCGCGTAGCCCTTGGCCGCGGTGCCGGGCACGAGCAGCGCCGCGATCCGCTCGAACTCCGTCTGCATTCCGGCCAGCGCCTTCGCTTCCTCCGGGCGCGCCGCGTCGGCGTGCGGGCTCTTCGGCGTGATCGCGAGCACGCTCGACCAGGCGTGCCAGGCCGGGATCCAGTTCTCCTCGGCCGTGAGGCGCCGGCCGTCCTCGAGCGCCTTCTTCACGACGACGAGCTGCTCTTCGGTGAGCCCCGGACCAGCCTTCGCGATCGCCGCCACCAAGAGCGCTCCGATCTCGCTCGGTTCGGGCACGGAGCTCGTGTTGATGCGTCCCGACAGCGTGCCGTTGGGCGCGAGCACGACCGTCTGCGGGCACATCATGTCGCCGCTCTCCTCGCGGTAGTCGAGGTAGATCTCCTCCCACGCGGCCTGGTGCTGCTGGCAGTTGTCGAACATCGGGTAGACCGAGCAGACGGTTGCCTGCGTCTTCTCGCCGTCGACGAGGACCTCGATCTTCTTGCTCTCGTGCTGGCCCTGGTTCGCGACGATCACGAGCGCGGACGGACTGCGCTTCAGCAGATCGGAATCGGTCAGGATCTTCTCGCGGTAGGCATCGTTGGACTCCTCGGCCTCGAGGATGATGTGCACGAGCACCGGGACGTTGCGCTCCTTCGCCATGGCCTTCGCGTCCGCGAGCTTGCCCTTCCACGGCTGGAGCGCGGGGACGACGGCCGCAGCCTTCGACGGGGGACCGCCCTTCTTCTCCTTGTCCTTCGCGCCGCCCTTTTGGAACGGTGCGAGCGCGCACAGCGCGACGAAGAGCGCCGGAGTCAGGGCCCACACAACCGCCGGGGATGCGTTCGTCATGCTTCCAGTCTGGATCGCGCGCGGCGGCGCCGCAAACGTGAGGGTCTGGAACGCCGCACTTGTTCGAGCACCACCCCGCAGCCTAGAACGGCGCGCCGTGCGCCTCACCGTCCCGTTCCTCGCGCCCGGAGTCGCGTTCGTCCTCGCGCTCGTGCTCGGCGCGCAGGCCTGCGTCGCTCCGCGCGCGGCGGCGGCCCGGCCCGTGTCGCCCGAGGCGAGCGCGGCGATGGCCGACGCGCAAGCCGCGCTGCGCGCCGGCGGCGAGGACGCGCGGCCGATTGCGCGCGAGGCTTTCGAGCGCGCGCTCGCCGCGGCCCCCGACTGGGTCGCGCCGCGCCGCGCGCTCGACGAGATCCTGCGCGCCGATCTGCGCGCGCTCGATGCGCTGGCGTCGTACCGCGCGGCGCTCGCCGCCGGGACCGGCGACGCGGCGACGCTCTACCTCGCCGGACGTCTCGAAGGACGCGATGGAACGGCGCGTTTCGAGCGCGCGACGCAGCTCGATCCGACTCTCGCGTGGGCCTGGCACGGTCTCGCATTCCGCGGCGAATCCGGCGAGGGACGCTCGGCGCGCGGGGCTGCTCAACGCGCCCTTTCGCTGGCGCGCGATCCGTGGGAGCGCACGTTCTTCACCGCGAGCCTCGCGCGGATCGAGGCCGCGGCGACCCGCACGGATGCCGCAGTCGAACTGCTCGAGGAGCGCGCGGCCGATCCCGAGACCGCGCCCGGCGATCGCACCGCGCTGCTCGTGCAGGCGGCGTTGACGGAGCTGCGCGCGCCGAACCTGCGCAAGGCCGAATTGGGCGGCGAGCGCGCGCTGGCGCTCTTGCGCTCCGCGGACCCCACGGATGCGGAGATCGTCGATCTCGCCGCGGCCCTCGATCAGGCGCTGATCCCTCTCGATTCCGGCCGCGTCGCGCTGGCGCTCGCCGCGCGACCGGGCGCGGTGCGCGACCGTTTGCGCGCCGAGATCCTGGTCCAGGAATCTCCGTCTCCGCTCGCGCTCGGTCTCCTGGAGCGCGGGCTCGCCGCGTCGGGCGACACCGCGCCGCGCGGATCGCTCTTGCGAGCCGCGCGCTTCGCCGGCGGCGACTTCCTCGGTGCGACGGAGCGCTGGCTCGCTGAGTTGCCCAGCACGGTGCTCGACGCGCACGGCAACCCACGCGAGCCGCGGCTCGCGCGCGTCGTCGAAACGGCGCGTGCTTCGAGCGGCGACGCGCGAGCCGCGGAAGAGATGCACGCTTTCTGCGCCGCGCTCGTCGACGCCGGTTGGTTCCTCGAAGCGCGCGCCGTCGCCGCGCGGCTCGCGAGTTCGGATCTCGACCGCGCCGTGGATCTCGACACGCGCGCGCTGGCCGGTCTCACGTTCTTGAGTTCGACACGGCGACTGTTGGAGATGGTCGACGCGGCCGCGCGGGGCCGCTCGTCGAGCCTCGCGACGCGGAGCTCGACCGCCGCCGAGACGCGCGCCGCGCGGACCGGTCCCGCGCCGGTCGTGATGGTCGCGCCGACGCGGGCGGATCCGCCGCGATCGCTCGACGCGCTGCTCGCCGCGCTCGCGCCGCACGCCGTCGATGTGCGCGCGTTCCGCGGCGGCGACGCGGATCTCGAGGCGGTGCGCGCGGAATTCGTGGCCTCGCCGCGCCGCTCGTACGCCGGTGTCGCCGAGGTCGTGCATCCCGGGCCGAGCTTGTCGGCCGAGGACGAGCGCGAAGGACTCGGATCCGAGGGCGCGCCGGTCGGCGGCTTGTCGGCCGTGCTGGCGGAGCTCGGACGATTCGGCATCTTCGGTGCGCTCGCCGGTGACGATCCCGACGGGACGGTGCTGCCGCTCCTCGCGCTCGAGCAGCGGAGTGGAGTCCATCTCGGCGTCGCCTGGCACGGCACCATCGCGTGGTGCGAGGGCGCGGATCTGCCGAGCCGCGCCGGTCGCCGCGGCGCGCGCATCGCCGGCGCCGCGCTGCACGAGGGTTACTGGATCGACGTCGATCAGGTGCGCCACGAGCTGTCGTCGTGGGAAGCGGTGGCGCGCGTGTTCGGCACTTCCGCGGAGCGCGTGCAGCTCGCGCTGGACGTGCGTGGACTGGTGGCCTCGGCGGGCGAGGATGGCGCGCGCGAACGCACGTCGACTTCGGCGCTGCTCGACGAGGCCGAGCGCGTGCGCCTCGCCGTCCTGCGCGACCGCGCGCAACCGGGCCAGGCACTGGGAACGATCACGCTCGAGGAATTGCTCGTCGTGTGCGCGACGCACGAGGAAGGGCACCTGTGCGACCGCACGCGCTACCTGCCCTTGTGGAAGAACTGGCCGGCTGCGCTGATGTTGCTCGCGAACCAGGGGTTCTCGCCGCAGCGCGTGCAGGAAGAGCTCGAGTTCCGGGCGCAGTTGACCGCGCTGGCCGCGTCACCCGATCCGCGCGTGCCTCTCGCGCAAGTGCTCGACGGCGTCGAGGGCGGACTGGGCGCGACGCCGCACGCGAGCGGTTACGCGCGACTGCTCCACGAGTACCTCCAGGTGCTGGATCGCGCGGTCCAGCGCGGCGAGTTCCCGGCGATCGCGCGCGACCGCACGCTCGTGCACCAGTTGCATCGACTGGCCCCTGAGGACGTGCGCCGCATCGCCGTGGACCTCGCGCGTAGGAAGCGCATGGTCGACGGCTGACGCCGACTCACGGCCCCCAGACGATCGCGATCGAGTTGCTCCAGTTGCGCCGCAGCTGGCCGCAGAAGCTGCCGAAGTTGAAGTACGCGATCTGGTAGTAGCGCGTGACGCCGGGGGTGTCGACGTGGCCTGCGACGGAGACGGGCGCGTCACCCGCGACTCCGGCTCCGAACGCGACCGACCCGCCGAGCGCGTTGCGCCGTCCGAAGCGCAGCGTGCTGCCGCCCACGCATTGAACGCCGTCGCCGAACGGGACGCCTTGCCCGCCGTTCAACAGCGCGTCGCCCTGTACGAATCCGAGCGGCGTGGGCAGGCTGACGAAGCCGTTGCCCGACAGGCGCAGCGTGTCGTTCGTGATGCTCGCGCAGCCCGTCGCGGAGAGGCGCACGCCTCCTCCGATCGCGTAGTTCTCGCAGCCGCTGCCGGGCGATCCCGGATTGCCGCACGGGCACGGCGTCGAGCTGCCGTCGCCGGCGCAGGGTGTCGTGTAGAGGGGCGCGCCGCGGTCGCGCAGGTAGATCTCGTTGAGGCCCGCGGCGTCGCCGGGCACGACGGCCTCCGACGACTCGAACACGATCCAGCGCGCGTCGTCCGACAGCGCGAGCCCGCGCTGCGTCGCCCGGGGCGTGCCGTCGGCCGCGAGCGACACGATCTCGACCGCGCCGGTCTGCAGGTTCTTCAGGTACGCGTCCGCCTCGCCCGGTGTGGGATCCGAGGGGGCGAGGTCCGCTCCCGTCGAGCGGAAGAGGACCCAGCGGCCGTCGCTCGAGATGCGCCCGCCGTTCGAGGTCCCGCCGCCGCCCAGCCTCGATGGCGGAGTGCTCGCGCGCACGACGGAGCTGACCACGTGATTGCGCACGAACACGTCGTCCTGCATGTCGGTGTCTCCGCTGGTGACGTTTCCGTCCGCGCTGTCGAAGCAGATGAGCGTGCCGTCCGCGGAGAGCGAGCCCAGCAAGCTCTGAAGTAGCAGCTGGTTGCTGAACTCGCCGAGGCTCGCGCGCCGCGTCGTCAGGGCGACGGTGTCGCGTACGAAGACGTCCTGCACGCCGTTCGAATCGGCCGGCCCGAAGTTGGTCGCGCGCGATCCAAAGGCGACGTACCGGCCGTCGTCGGACAGGCGCGCGGTGAACGAATCGAGATTGCCGAACCCGCCGGCCGAGGTGAGGCTCACCAGTACGAACTGCCCTGTCTGGCGGTCCAGGCGGAAGATGTCGAGTGAGGTCCCGCTGGGGACCACGTTCTCGCCGGCGCTCGTGAACGCCACGTAGCGCCCGTCCGGCGTCATCGCCGGCTGAGTCGAGTTGCCGTTCCAGCCCGCCGTGAGCCGTGTCGTCGTCCCGGCCGTGCGGTCGCGCAGGAAGATGTCGCTGACGGGGTCGTCGCCGGGCACGAGGTTGGCGGCGCTGCTCTCGAAGCAGATCAGGTTCCCGTCGTTGCTGACGGTCGGATTCATTGTGTTGCTCGCCGCTCCGGGCCCGATGCGCACGCTGACGAGCTCGAGGAAGCCCGTTCCGCGGTCGTATACGAACACGTCGGGAGTCGTGCTCGTGTCGTTCGCGACGAGGTTGTTCGCGTCGCTCGCGAACACGACGAAGCGCCCGTCGCGGCTGGTCGACGGCTCCGAAGACGCGCCGTTCGGTTCGGCGCCACCGAGTCCGGCCGTGAGGCGGATCGTGCTCTGTGCGAGGAGAGGGGCGGTGAGCGCGGCGAGGGCGCAGGCGCTCCGCAGCGAGTTGCGGATCATGGGAGGGCTCCGGATCGGGACGGGATCGGCCGGGGAAGTCCGGCGGACTGCTGGCCCAGCGTCGGCCCTCTGCCTGGGATGGCCTGACGTTACACCCCGGCGCGGATTTCAGGCGGTTATCGGCGGCGGCACGCGGACCGTCGCGGCCGCCACGCCCTCGCGACTCTCTAGACGCGCGCCTTCGCAGCCCTCTGCGCCGCGATCACGTCGTCGGCGAGCTGCAGCAGCGCCTGGAGTCCGGCTTCCGTGTGGTCGCCCATGTGACCGATGCGGAACGTCTTGTCCTTCAAGTCGCCGTAGCCGTTGCCGAGCTCGTGCCCCTGCGCCTTCAGCGCCGTGATCAGCGCGGGCACGTCGAGATCGCCCGCCTGGATGCACGAGATCGTCGTCGAGCGCAGCGCCGGCGCGGGCAGCATCTCGAGGTCGTTGCTCGCGGCCCAGGCCTCGGTGACCTGCTGCATGCGCGTGTGCTCGTCGAAGCGCGCTTGCCACGCCGCGCGACCCGTCTTGCCGCGTTGGTTCTCGGGGAGAACGACGCCGGCCGAGATGTCCTCGAGCTGTTTCGCCAGCGCGTAGTAGAGCGAGATCGCGGGCGTCGCCATCGTCGCGCGCTCGGCGTGCCCCTCGAACACCTTGACCGGATCGAGATAGAAACCGCGGCCCTTCCGCGCCTTGGCGGCCTCGAGGTAGCGCTTCGACGCGGCCGCGACGGTGAGGCCCGGCGGCAGCGCGAGCGCTTTCTGGATACCGGCGAATCCGAAGTCGAAGCCGTGCGCGTCGAAGTCGATCGGCGCGCCGGCGATGTAGCTGACGAAGTCGACGAGGACCATCGTCTGCGGGAACTTCTTCGTCACCGCTGCGAGCTCCGCGAGCGGCGTGCGCACGCCCGTCGAGGTCTCGTTCGAGACGATCGTGAGCGCGTCGAACGGTCCCTGCTCGCGCAGCGCCTTCTCGATGTCGGCGAAGGGGACTTGCGAACCCATAGGCGCCGCGAGCTTCACGACGTCCTTGCCGAGCGCGACCGCGATCTCGTGGAAGCGCTTGCTGAACGCGCCGTTCACGATGCACAGGACGCGCAGGCCGACGCCGAGCAGCGCCGACTCCATGAGGCCCGTACCAGCGCACGTGTGCACCGCGACGCTCGCGTCGGAGCCGTCCTTCAAGCCGAACGCGAACTTCAGGTGCGGATCGAGGCGCTCCATCAGCGTCGTCATCGCCTTCGAGCGGTGGCCGATCATCGGGCGTGCGCACTCGGCGAGGATCTCGGGGCGGACCTCGGTCGGACCGGGGATCCAGAGGATGGGCTTCGCAGGGTTCGTCATGACGGGTCTCGAGGGAGGCGGAGCGATCGTATCGACGCGGTCTCGCGCGCGTCTGGAGGGCGAACAGGCTAGCGGGCCGCGCGCGCGGGATCACGAACGCGCCGACACGTCACCAGCGAAAGCGCGCGGCGGACGCGGCGCCCACGAGCTCGGTGCGCAGCGCCTCGGCCTCGACGCGCGGCATGTAGGGGATCGCGACGTCGGGGCCGGAACGCAGCAGCGCGCCGGCCGTGTCGATGCGCACTGTGACGTGCCCGTGTCTGCGGTCGACCGGGTTCTCGAGCAGATCGACGGCTTGGATCTTGTCCACGAACGTGGCGTGTTCCGCCGTCGAAAAGGCGCCCTCGCGCACGGCGATTCCCCACGGTTCGCGGGCCCAGGCTGCGCGCTTGGCTCGACGCAGCGCGGTCGCGACCGCGATCGCGACGAGCACGAGCGCGATGACGGCCCCGTACCACTCGAAGAGCGCGATCGCGAGCGCGGCGAACGCGGCCGTCGGGATCAGCGCGCCGACGACGAAACGTCGCGGCGCCGTGCGACCCAGCGGACGCCAGGCCGCATCGGCGACGTGGATGCCGGGGCGGATGCGCGCGAGCAGCTCGGGCACGCGCTCCTGCTTCACGATCGGCGCGAAGTGACGGCCGCCGCCGCGCTGTCCCTCCTCGCCGCCGGACATCCCGCCCGCCGTGCGCACCTGCACGCGTGCGCGCCCGAGCAGTCCGAGGAACCACGGCCGCTCGACCGTCGCGACCTGGATGCGTCCGCGCGGGATCGTCTGGACCTGGCGCGTCAGCAATCCGCGCCGCACGCGGAACACATCGCCGTCGGCTTCGAGGGTGTAGCCGTGGAACTCGACGAACGAGGCGACGAGCGACAGCAGGAGAATGCCGACGACGACGCCGACCCCGATGAGGATCGTCATCGTCGCGAGCAGGGCTTCGGATTCGCCGCCCGTCTCGGCGGCTTGCTCGGCGCTCTTCTCCCAGCTCTCGAAGAATCCGTACTCGCGCGCCACGCCCCACGCGATCGCGAGCAGCGCGAGCCCGCGGCCGGGGTGCACGCCGAGGAGGAAGATGTCGAGCGGTGAGAGTTGGAGGATCGTCTCGGTGGCGGCAACGCGCGGTGACGAGACGGACGAAACGGCTTCGCCGGCAGAAGCCGCGCCAGTTCCTGGTCCCGTGCGCGCGGACGCGCGTCCGGCGAACGCGCGCTCGCGCAGCTCTTCGTACGCCGCGAGGCTGACGACCGACAGCGAGACCTCCGCCGCCGCGCCGCCCGCGGTCTCGATCGTGACCTCGGCGACCGAGAGCGCGCGGTGCAGCACGTTCTGCTTCAGATCGATGTTCTGGATGCGCGCGTAGGGGACGTGCCGCTCGTTCTTCCAGATGAAGCCCTCGCGCACGACGAGCTCGTCCGCGTCGTAGCGCCAGCGCAGCGACATGTAGCGGAAGATGTCGAGCACGACGATCGGCACGAAGAACATCGCGGCCCAGATCTGCCACGTCTCGCCGCGCGAGAAGTAGAAGACCGCCACAGCCGGGAGCAGGAACGCGCGCGCGTGCCGCACGACGCGGAAGAGGAGCGAGTACGGGTGCAGCCGCCGCTCGTTCGACTGCGTCTCAGACGGCATCGGAGCCGGTTTGCCCGACGAGCCAATCGCGCACTTCGTTCGCGAGCGCGGGCGGCAGGCCGGGAAACTCGATGTCGGAGCTCATCGTGCCGGCCGTGTGCACGACGAGCGTCGCGATGTCGTTGCTGCGCTGCACCGGACCTTGCTTGACGTCGGTGTACTGGACGCGCGAGATCGGCACCGAGACGGAGCGCCGCCACAAGAGGCCATTCCAGGACTCGATGCGGTCGGGAAGGATGCGATAGCCGGCGCGGCGGTACTCCCACCTCGGCCAGAGCGCCGTCAGCGTCAGTGCACAGGCGACGAGAACGGTGAGCGCTGCCGTCGCGATCACGAACGCGCGGAAGGGGAATTCGCCGATGAGGAACGTGGTGAAGAGTGCCACGTAGGCGATCACGGAGACGATGCTGAAGAAGATGAGTCCTCCCAAGCGGCTCGCGGAGATCCAGCCCGGCTCGAGGCTGCGTGCGGTGCCGTCGGCGAAGGAGGGCGGCGCGACGATCTGCGGCAGCGAGCGTGTCGGTTCGGGCTCCGGCGCATGCGTGCCGGCCGCGGCCGAAGCCGGGTCGTTGTGCTCGGCCGTGTGCGCTGCCGTACGCGCTTCGCCGTTCGCTTCGGAGTTCTCTTCCATGGTGCTGTGCGCGCTGAGGCTAGCAGGCCGCGCGCGGGTCCCGAAGTGCTGCGCACCGGACTCCCGGATCAGCGAGCAGCGCGCGCTTTGCCGCGCTGCACGGCGGTCACTACGCTCGGAGGGTGGACTGGAAACAGCGGATCACGGCTCTGAGCGGAGTCCGAAGCGGGAAGCCCTGCATCCGCGGGACTCGCATCGCGGTCCACGACGTACTCGAGTACCTCGCCGGGGGAATGACCGAAGACCAGATCCTGGCGGATTTTCCCTCGATGGCTCGCGAGGACATTCGCGCTGTGCTGTCCTTCGCGGCTTCGCGGGAACGCCGCTTCGGCAGCGATCCAGAGGACTGAGGCGCCTCGACGGGGAATGTGCCTCGGCCGTCAGCTCCTGGCGCGCGTCCACCGGTCGGTCGAGTGAGTGACGTCCGGGTCAGCGCCCGCCGCGTCCGATGCGTTCGCTGCGCGCCTTCACGATCTCGAGGATGTGATCTTGGATGCTCGCCATCACGAGGTCGGCCCACCAGCCGGCGTACACGTTGAACGTCGTGGACACGCGCAGCTCGCTCGCGAGGTGCAGCACCACGCCTCCTTCAGGGCGCGCTTCGATCTCGTACGCGCCGGTCAGCACGTCGAAGTACGGCCCGCCGATCGTTACGTGCTCGTCGAGCGTCGTCGGCGGGATCAGGTGCTCCTGCGCGTCGATCGTGAACGCGAGGCGGCGGCCGGGCTCCCACACGGTGACCTCCTCGAGGAACAGCACGCCGCCGTCGACGCGCGCCTCGCGCACGCCGCCGACTCCGGGGCGATCGATGACGGCCGAGAGGGGACGCGGGAAGCCCATCGCGCGGTAGAGCGCGAAGGGCTCCTCCTCGGGACGGATCTCGGGGACCGATTCGATCTGCGACCAGACGACGTCGGGCGTCGCGTCGATCGCGATCGAGGTCTCGACGCGGCGCACGTCCACAGGCGGGACGAAGCGCTGTTCGAGCGGGCCGGCGGCCAGTGGAAGGAAGAGGGCCGCGGCTGCTGCGTTGCTGCGCGACCATCGGCGCGCGAGGTACGCGGCGAGTCCGCCGATCGAGCACGCCACGATCATTCCCGGCGCGAGCATCGCGACGCAGATCGCGCCCTCCCATCCGATCAGCATCGTCGCGCTCGTCGCGATCGCGGCGCCCACCCAGGGCAGGAAGAGCGCCTCGAGCAACGTCGGCTGCTTGTTCGGGAAGATCGTCGCGAAGCCCATTCCGACCGGGACGAGCGCGAGGAACGTGATCGACATCGGACCGAAGAACGACGCGCCGTTCGCAGTGGCGAACCAGCGCAGGATCAGACCGTAGCCGACGCCCATCACGAGCCCGAGCACGATCGAGCGCCGCGTCGAACGATCGTCGGGATCGAGATGCGCTACGAGCGCAGTCTGTCGCGCCGCAGCGGCGCGCGCCAGGGGTGCGTGCGACCGTCAGAGTCGCACGAGCCGCACTTCGCGCACCGGCTCGAGGCTGCGCAGGTGCGTCAGAACCGCCGCCGCCGGCTCGTCGTACAAGGACAGGATCCCCGTCGCGAGCCCGATACCCGCGGGCGTCATCTCGGTCGCGGGCCCGAGCTCGATGCGGCGGATGTTCACGCGGTGGTTGCCCAGCACCGTGCCGAGCAGGCCGACGACACCGGGTTGGTCGTCGTGGCGGGTGATCAGCACCGGACCCTTCGGCTCCAAGTCGATACGCAGTCCGTCGAAGCACACGATCAGCGGTTTGCGCCCCTGCACCGTTCCGGTAACCGAGTGGGCGCGCGAGTTCTCGTCGCCGCTCGCGCGCACGGTGATGCTCGACTGGAAGCCCAGTTCCTCGGGGCCGCGCGCTTCGAACAGCGTCACGCCGCGTTCGCGCGCGAGCACCGGCGCGTTGACGAAGTTCACGCTCGTGTCGAGGCCTTGATTGCGCAGCAGTCCCGTCAGCAGCGCGAGCGGAACGTGGCGCGCGTCCTGCTTCGCCAGCTCGCCCGCGATCGTGAGCTCGAGTTTGCGCACGGGCTTGCCCGCCACCTGCGCCAGCATCGCGCCGACCTTCTCCGCGAGCAGCACCCACGGCGCCAGATCACGCAACGCGTCGGCGCCGACTGCGGGCACGTTCACCGCGTTGTTGGCCACGCCGGTGAGGAAGAAATCGCAGATCTGATCGGCGACGTCGACGGCGACCTGGTGCTGCGCTTCGTGGCTCGAAGCGCCCAAGTGCGGCGTCGCGATCACGTCGTCGCGCAGCACGAGCTTGCTGTCCTTCGCCGGCGGCTCGACTTCGAACACGTCGAGCGCCGCGCCGCCGAGGTGGCCCTTCTCGAGCGCTTCGTAGAGCGCCGCTTCGTCCACGAGCCCGCCGCGGGCCGCGTTCACGAGGCGCGCGCCCTTCTTCATCAGCGCGATGCGCTCCTTCGAGATCAGGTTCTTCGTCGCGTCGGAGAAGGGGACGTGCAGCGTCACGAAATCCGCGCGCGCGAGCAGTCGTTCGAGGTCGACGAGCTCGACGCCCGGCGTCGTCGAGGCACCCGGCGGGAGGAACGGATCGTGAGCGATCACGTTCATGCGCAGGCCGAGTCCGCGCTCAGCGACGACGCGGCCGATGCGGCCGAAGCCGACGACGCCCAGCGTCTTGCCGGTCAGCTCGGTGCCGGTCAGACCCTTCTTCGTCCAGTTCCCGGCCTTCATCAGGCGATCCGCGCGCGGCACGTGACGCGCGAGCGAGACGATCAGCGCGACCGCGAGCTCGGCCGTCGTCACCGTGTTGCCGGTCGGCGTGTTCATGACCACGATGCCGCGCTCGGTCGCCGCGTCGCAGTCCACGTTGTCGACGCCGACGCCGGCGCGGCCGACGACGCGCAGGCGGTCGCTGGCCTCGATCACGCGGCGCGTGACCTTCGTCGCGCTGCGCACGACGAGCGCGTGGACGCCGGGCACGGCGGCGACGAGCTGGTCCTCGGTCATCCCGACGCGCACTTCGGGCTCGAAGCCCTTCTGGCGGAAGATCTCGAGCGCGGCGGTGCTCAGCTCGTCACAGATCAGGATGCGGTGTTCGGCGGCGGGAAGTCGGTTCGACATGGGGCTACTCGTCGGTCGTTGGCGGTCTGCGGCGTGAGGGGGTCGCGCGAGACCGGACCGAGATCGATCCGCCGCGCCGTGTTCGATGCGTGCGCCTCTTCGTTCGCGCGCGAGCTGGTCCGGTGGAAGTTCAGCCCGCGATCGCCGCGCGCACGAGCGTCGCGACGTCGCGCGCGCCGTTCGTCGCGAGCGCGCGCTCGACGGCGCCGTCGACGGCCTTGCGGGCTTCCTTGTCGGAGTAGCCGATCGAGACGAGCGCCGAGACCGCGTCCTCGGCGTGCGCGTCGTTCGCGCTCGCGACGGGCGTCTTCGATCCGGGAGCGCCGCGCGCGCCGCCGAGCTCGCTCGCGAGACGCGGCGCCTTGTCGCGCAGGTCGAGCAGGATCTGCTCGCCCGTCTTCTTGCCGATGCCCTTGACGCGCGTGAGCGCCTTCAGGTCCTCGGTGGCGACCGCGTGCACGAGATCCTCGGGCGAGAGCCCGGACAGAATGCCGAGCGCCGCGACCGGACCGACGCCGCGCACGCCGAGCAGCACGCGGAAGAGATCGCGCGTCGAGCGCTCCGGGAACCCGTACAGCGTGTGCGCGTCCTCGCGCACGACGAGGTGCGTCCACACGCGCGCGCGGCCGCGCTCGGGAAACGTGGACGACAAGGGCACGGACAGTTCGTACCCGATGCCGGACACGTCCAGCACGAGCCGCGCGGGCGTGCGCCCGGCGACCTCGCCCTCGAGGTACTCGTACACGCGAGCCTCAGACGCCGTTCTTCGTCTTCAGCTTCAAGCCGGCTTCGGCGAGCTTCTGCTTCAGCTCCGCCAGCGACGTCTGACCGAAGTTCGGCATGCCGAGCAGCTCTTCCTCGGAGTGCGCGAGCACGTCGCCGACCGTGAGGCAACCGAGCGTCTCGACCGTGCGGCGCGCGCGGATCGACAGCTCGAGATCCGCGATCGGCTTGTTCAGGATGTCCGACGGATCGGGCACGCCCGTCTTGCGCCGCGACGCCTCGATGCTGCGCACCGCTTCCTCGCGCGCCATGCCGAGGCGCAGGCCCTTGCTGGCCAGGATCTCCTTGATCTCGTTCAGCGACGTCTCGCCGAAGTTCTTGTACGAGAGCAGCTCCTGCTCGGTCAGCTTCACCAGGTCGCCGAGGACCAGGATGTTCATCTTGTTGAGGCAGTTGCGGGCGCGCACCGACAGCTCGAAGTCGGTGATGGGGATGCGCAGGATCTGGTTGAGGCGATCCTCCTTCCGCTCCATGTCCTCGTCGTAATACATCGACATGCCCGAGATCGCGTCCGCCAGATACATGCGGATCTTCGAGTCGGTCAGATCGTGGCGCGTGATCGTGTCGTAGCAGGCGGCCGCGTCCTGGTGACGGCCGAGATCCTCGAGCAGGAGGCCCAGGTTGACGAGCACGGCCTTGTCCACCGGCAGCATGCGCGCGAGCGTCCAGTAAACGTCGAGCGCGATGTCGTCCTGGCCCGAGCGCTCGGCGGTGTAAGCCAGGCGGAACATGTTCGCGCGGTGCACCGGGTCCAGTTCGCGGCAGGCTTCGTAGTGCTCGACGGCGATGTAGAGATCGCGCGCGATCTCGGACACGCGGCCGGCGAGGTAGCGCCCTTCGGCGCTGGCTTGGAACGCGGGCGTGGACTTCGCGAGAGCGGCGGCGAGGTTCTCACCGGCGGTCGTCTCGTCCTTCGCGCTCTCCATCTCGAGGCGCGCTTCGAGCACGCCGCCGCGCGGCTTGGGCTCGTCGGGATACGACTTCGAGAGGCGCTCGAAGATCGGCAGCGCGTCCTGCGGCTTGCCGAGCGACATGTGACAGCGCGCCAGCGTGAACGCGGCGACGTTGTCCTCGACGTGCGCGCCGAGGATCTTCGCGGCCTCCTCGTACATCCCGAGCATCCACAGGCCGAGTCCCTTGCGCCGACCTTCGTCGCCGGCCGGGGGCAGCACCTTGACGCGGTTCTGGAAGCTCTCGAGCGCGTGGCGATTGGCCCACACCTCGGTGCGCGCGCTCTGCAGCGCGCCGAAGCTTTGGATGGGGCTGGTCGTGATGTCGAAGGGCGTCTCGAGGGTGGCGGTCATGAGCAGGAGGCTTCCAAGCGATTCGTAACGACCGAGGACGGAGTCGGCGCGCCTCGATCGAGGCGGCTCTGGGCGAGCGGGGCGCCGGGCGGTTCCAGCGGCCTCACCCGGTGCGGGCAAGACGGAGAAGATAGGGGAAGTCGCGGCGGGGCGTCAACCGACCCGGGCGGCTTGGTCGGCGGACCGGAGCTCGCGCGCGCGCTTTCCTCGCCCTCGCGCAAGCGCTTGGAAGGCGCGGACTTCGAGCCTCCGCCGCCGCATCGCTTCTCCGCCCGGAAGCGAGTTGCTAACGACGCATCGTCATGACGTGCGTGTTCTGCAGGATCGCGGCGGGGGAGCTCTCGTCGAAGAAGCTCCACGAGGACGAGCTCGTCTTCGCGATCCGCGACCTCCATCCGCAGGCGCCGACCCACGTCCTCGTGATCCCGCGCGCGCACGTCGCGTCGCTGTGGGAGCTCGCGGACGAACGCCTGGCGGGACGGCTCCTGGCCGTCGCCGCGCAGGTGGCGCGCGCGGAGGGGCTCGCGAGTGGCTGGCGTTTGATCGCCAACACGCGCGAGCACGCCGGCCAGGAGGTGGCGCATCTGCACCTGCACGTCCTGGGCGGGCGGCCGCTGGGCCGCATGTTGAGTGCGGAGCCAGGCTCGACTCCGCCGTTCTCGTCCTGACCCGCGCGGCTTGCGGCATGCGGGCCAGGACGAGAACGGGTAGTCGAGCCGGGCTCCGTACGCGGGGCGGACCGGTTGGGTGCGATCGAGATCCGCGCGCGCCGCGTCGGCGCCGCGCGGATGGGAACAGCGAGAGGGAGACACAACGGACGCCTCGCGGCATCCGGGAAGAGGGGGACGGGTTGGACAAGCTGGTCATCGAGGGCGGACATCCGCTCGAGGGTTCCGTGCAGGTGTGCGGCTCGAAGAACGCCGTGCTGCCGATCCTGTGCGCTTCGCTGCTCACGAGCGAGAAGGTGCGCATCACGAACGCGCCCAAGCTCTCGGACGTCGCGACGATGCTCAAAGTGCTCGCCGACCTCGATTGCGCGACCGAGCGCAACGCCGACGGGTCCGTCGAGATCCGCGCGCCGGCGAAGCCCGAGTGCCGCGCCGGTTGGGAGAACGTGCGCAAGATGCGCGGCTCCGTGACCGTCATGGGGCCGCTGCTCGCGCGCACCGGTCGCGCCGAAGTGTCGCTGCCCGGCGGCTGCGTGTTCGGCGTGCGACCGATCGATCTGCACTTGAAGGGGCTGCAAGCGTTGGGCGCGCGCATCAAGGTCGAGCACGGCTTCGTGATCGCCGAAGCGCCGCGCGGAGGACTGCGCGGCGGTGAGGTCTACCTGCAAGGCCCGATGGGCTCGACGGTGCTCGGCACCGCGAACGTGATGATGGCCGCGACGCTCGCGAAGGGTCGCACGGTCATCCACGGCGCCGCGTGCGAGCCCGAGGTCGAGGACCTCGGCCGCGTGCTCGTGAAGATGGGCGCGAAGATCTCCGGCCTCGGCTCGCCGCGCGTCGAGATCGAGGGCGTTTCCGAACTCGGCGGCGTCGAGCACGCCGTGATCCCCGACCGTATCGAGGCCGCGACGTACGTGATCGCCGGCGCGATGTGCGGCGGACGCGTGCGGGTCGAGAAATGCATCCCCGAGCACCTCGCCGCCGTGCTCGACCGCCTGTGGGAAGCGCGCGTGCCCTTCGAAGCCGGCGCGGACTGGATCGAGACGCAGCCCTACCACCCGCGCGATCCCGCGCGCCGTCCGCGCGCGACGGACGTGACCACGCACCCGCACCCGGGTTTCCCGACCGACGTGCAAGCGCAGTGGATGGCGCTCATGACACTCGCCGACGGCATCTCGATGATCAACGAGATGATCTACCCCGACCGCTACATGCACATCGCCGAGCTGGCGCGCCTCGGCGCGAACGTGCGCCGTCAGGGGACGATGGCGATCGTGCAAGGGACCGACCGCCTGTCGGGAGCGCCGGTGATGGCCAGCGACCTGCGCGCGAGCGCCGCGCTCGTGCTCGCCGGCCTCGTGGCCGAGGGCACGACCGAAGTGCACCGCGTCTACCACATCGACCGCGGCTACGAACGGATCGAGGAACGCCTGCAAAACCTCGGCGCCGTGATCACGCGCGTGGACGAGAAGGAGCCGGTCGAAGCGAACTGACGGAGTCGGCACTCCGTACGGAGTACCGCGCTCTCGGAGTGGTCTTCCGACACCCGCGTTGCTTGGAAGAGCGCCGCCGGGTCGTTCCAGGCACGGTACCGCAGGCACGGTACCGCTGGCAGCTCACCGTCACATTCGGACGGCGCCCGCGCGGCTCGCGGCGAGCTCGGCCCCCGGAGCGTGGTATAAGGCCGGGCCGCACCTGCACCGCCCATGTTCGAGACCCTCTCTGACCGACTTTCCAAGGCCTTCTCCTTCCTGCGCGACAAGAAGGAGCTCACCGACGAGAGCATCGAGGAGGGCCTGCGCGAAGTCCGCACCGCGCTCCTCGAAGCCGACGTCAACTTCAAGGTCGTCAAGGAGTTCACGGACCGCGTGCGCGCGCGGCTCGTCGGCGCGCAGCGCATCGCGGGCGTCGACCCGAGCCAGCAGTTCGTCGCCTCGTTCCACCGCGAGCTCGTCGCGTTGCTCGGGCCCGAGGAAGCGCGCCTCGAGTTCGCCAAAAACGGCCCGACGATCATCCTGATGGCCGGCCTGCAGGGCGCCGGCAAGACGACGACGTGCGCCAAGCTCGCGAAGCACCTGCGCGACAAGCACCAGAAGCGCCCGATGCTGGTCGCGGCCGACGTGAAGCGCCCGGCGGCCGTCGAGCAGCTGCGCGTGCTCGGCCGCCAGATCAACGTGCCCGTCTTCCACGAAGCCGGGCTCACGCCGTCGCAGTTGTGCGTGCAGGGCGTCGCGCACGCGCGCGCGGCCGGGGCGGACGTGGTGATCCTCGACACGGCCGGCCGTCTGCACGTCGACACGGAGCTGATGGACGAGGTGCGCGCGATCGCGCGCGCGACGAGTCCGCACGCGACGCTGCTCGTCGTAGACGCGATGACGGGTCAGGACGCGGTCAACAGCGCCAAGGCCTTCCACGACGTGCTCGAGTTGACCGGCGTCGTGCTGACGAAGCTCGACGGCGACGCGCGCGGTGGCTCCGCGGTCTCGCTCAAGGCGGTGACGGGCAAGCCGATCCTCTTCGTGGGCGTCGGCGAGAAAATCGACGACCTCGACGCGTTCCATCCCGAGCGCATGGCCGGGCGCATCCTCGGCATGGGCGACGTCGTCGGCCTCGTCGAGAAGGCGCAGTCGGCGATCTCCGAGAAGGACGCGCAAGCCAACTTCGAGAAGATGATCCTGGGCGAGTTCACGCTCGAGGACATGCTCGCGCAGCTGCGGATGATCCGGAAGCTCGGGCCGATGAAGAAGGTCCTCGGGATGATGCCCGGCATGGGCGATCTCGCGAAGACCGTCGACATCGACGACAAGCAGATGAACCGACTCGAGGCGCTGTTCACCTCGATGACGCCGCGCGAGCGCATCCAGCCCGAGACGCTCGACATGAGCCGACGTCGGCGCGTCGCGCGCGGCGCGGGTCAGGACGTGGGCGCGGTCAACGATCTCCTGAAGCGCTTCAAGGAGATGCGGCAGATGATGAAGCAGCTGAACAAGATGGGGCTCGCGTCCCAGTTCGGCTCGAAGCAGAAGACTGCCGCGCTGCGCGACATGTCGCCCACCGGCGACCTCGAGGCGGCGACCGGCGGCGGGGGCCTGCTGTCCGGCCTGGGCAGCGGCATCGGCGCGGGTCTGGGCAGCCTGGGCCGCGGAGTCGGCGGCCTGTTCGGTCGCGGCGGGGGACCGCCAGCGCCCGGCGCGGCACCGGGCGGGATGCCGGGTGGATTCCCGGGACTGCCCGGAGGCCTGGGCGACATGGGCGGGCTCTTCGGCGGCGGTCCAGGCGGAGTCCAGCGCCCGATGGGCAGCTCGGCGACGCGCCAGAGCGGCTCGAAGAAGAAGAAGGACAAGAAGAAGCGCAAGAAGCGCTGACGCGCGCGCCCGGTCCGACGGCGGACAGCGCGGACGTCCCGCGACGGATCGAAGATCCGTGCCGGGTTTTGGCGCTGGACGCTGGACAGAGCCCAGTCGATCGGGTGTCCTGTTCGCCCTCTTCTCGCCGGTCGGCCGAATCGGCTGCCAGACTCCGTCTCCGACTCGGGGAGCCGCGAGAGAACCCCAGGATCGATCCGAAGAACATGGCTGTCGTCATCCGTCTGCGCAGGACTGGTCGCAAGAACCTGCCCTGCTACCGCATCACCGCCACCGACTCGCGCTTCCCTCGCGACGGGAGGTCGCTCGAGACGCTCGGCATCTACGACCCGCTGCGCAAGGACCCGGCCCAGAAGCTGCGCCTCGACGAGGCGCGCACGCGCTGGTGGATCGAGCACGGCGCCGTCCCGAGCGAGATCATGCACTCGCTGCTCCGGCAGCTGGGTCTGCACCTGAAGAAGCCGCACGTGAAGCGCGACCGTTCCGGGCGCAAGCCGAACGCGGCGACGCAGCGCAAGCGCGCCGCGGAGGCCGGGCGCATCGAGGTCAAGGCCGCGCGCTTCCAGGCGCGTCGCGCCGCGAAGAAGGCCGCCGGCCCGGTCGAAGGCGACGACAAGAAGGCCAAGAAGAAGGCCGCCAAGGCCAAGAAGTAGGCCGATCGGTCGGCGGGGTCCGGGGGCGCGCGTCGACCCTGTCCTTGCTTCCGACTTCGCCTTCGGTTCGACCACCTCTCGGTGGCTGATGCCGGCCGCTCCGAGCGGCGCTGTAGCGGATCCATCCTCCGCGGATGGAGCGCGCAGCCGCTCGCGCTCGGATCCCATCGTCCCGCGTGTCGGGCGAGCTCTGCTCCCGGTCTCCGCGGCGTGCGCGCGAAGGCTGAAGGCGAGCCCAGCGTTTCCACTCCGGTCCCTCGTCGCCTGCGAACCATCCTGGACCTCCCGTGAGCAAGAAGCCCGATCTCGTCCCGAAGCTCCTCGACCGCGTCGAGCCGCGCTTCCGCCTCCCGAAGCCGGTCAAGGACGCCAGCCTCCTCGAGCAGGGGATGATGATCGCCCTCGTGCGGCACCTGCCGCAGAGCGAGGCCGAGCGGGTCCTCGCCGAGATGCGCACGGCCTACTCGGACTGGAACGAGCTGCGCGTCGCGCAGGTCCAGGAGATCGCTTCGTTGATCTCGACCGGCGAGCGCCGCGGGTTGCGCGAGAAGGTCGAAACACTCTTCCCGGTCGTGCGCGCGGCGCGCGACTACCTGCAGGAGATCTTCCAGAAGAACCACGGGTTCGACCTGGAGTTCATGCGCGACGACCCGGCCGGAGCGGCCAAGGCGTTCGCGACGATGCCTTACCTGGGTCTCGCGGGCACGTGCTACCTGATGTGGCTCGCGAGCGGCAAGCAGGTGCCCTCGCACCCCGCGCTCGTGCGCGTCGTCGAGCGGCTGGGCCTGATCTCGAAGGGCGCGAGCGGCAAGAAGGGCAAGGAGGTCCTGGCCGGCCTCGTGCCCACCGGACGCGAGCTCGATTTCGTGGCCGTCATCGGCGAGGTCGCCGATCGCTGGTGTCATCCGGTGAAGCCGATCTGCCACGAGTGTCCGCTGGTCGACGACTGCTCGTTCGGCAAGCGCGCCTACCAGGAATGGCGCGTTCAGCAGGCGCGCCTCGAGGCGCAGCGCGTGCGCGAGGACGCTCGCCGCGCCGTCTTCGAGAAGAAGGAGTCCGAGCGCCGCGCCAAGGAGGACGCGCGCCTGGCGAAGAAGCACGCCATCGACTCGGCCAAGGCGCAGAAGGACCGCGAACGCCTGAGCAAGAACGATGCGAAGCGCAAGGAAGCCGAGGCCAAGGCCAAGGCCAAGGTCGACGCGGCCGCGAAGAAGCTCGCGCAAGAGAATCAGAAGAAGGCCGCGCTCGAGGCCAAGCGGATCACGGACGAGAAGAAGAAGGCCGAGGTCGAGGCCAAGAAGCAGAAGGAACGCGAGCGCCTGGCCAAGGTCGAGGCGAAGCGCAAGGAAGTCGAAGCGCGCGCGAAGGCCAAGGCCGCCGCGAAGCGCCCGGCTCCGAAGCCCGCGGCGAAGTCGAAGAAGTCGAAGTCCTCGGGCAAGAAGCGCTGAGCGGCGCGCGCGGACGTGGCGCGCATCGTGCTCGGTTCTGCTTCGCCCCGCCGCCGCGAGTTGCTCGCGGCGGCGGGCGTCGAGTTCGAGATCGACAAGCCCGACGTGGACGAGAGCTTGCCCGCGGGCATCGAGCCCGTCGCGGCGGCGCGCCTCCTCGCCGAACGCAAGGCGCGCGCGATCGTGGAACGGCGCGCGGGTGAGCCGGCCGCGAGCGCGGACGAAGAGCGCGTGGATGAGCGCGCCGCCGAGCGCGACTGCGTCGTCCTCGCCGCCGACACGATCGTCGCGGTCGAGCACGACGGCGCGCTCCACCTGCTCGGCAAGCCCGAGGACGAGCGCGACGCAGCCCGGATGCTGGCCTGGATCTCCGGCACGCGACACTTGGTGGTGACCGGCGTCTGCGCGCTCTCCACGCGCGCCGGCGCGCGCCCGGAGCTGGGTCACGAGCGCACGTGGGTCACGCTGCGCACGATCACGGCCGAGGAAGCCGCGGCCTACGTCGCGAGCGGCGAGTGGCGCGACAAGGCCGGCGGGTACGCGATCCAGGAGACGGCCGATCGCTTCGTGGCGCGCCTGGAGGAGGGCGGGGTCGACAACGTCGTCGGTCTCCCGGTGGCGCTGGCCCTCGAGCTCCTCGCGCGCGCCGGGGCGCTTGTCCCCGGGACGATCGGCGGCTATCCTTCTCGGCCCTTCGAGCCGGACTCGGACCGTCCGGACGAGGCGCGCGAACCATGAAGAGCGACATCCACCCCAAGTACTTCGACTGCAACGTGACCTGCGGCTGCGGGAACACGTTCAAGACGCGCGCCACGATCAAGGAGATGCGCATCGAAATTTGCAGCGTCTGCCACCCCTTCTACTCGGGCGTGCAGAAGTTCGTCGACGCGGCCGGCCGCGTGGACCGCTTCAACAAGAAGTACGGCAAGCCGGCCTCGACGCCGTCCTAGCTGTCGCCCCGTCGGCTCGCACAGCGCGAGCCGGCTCCCGCGCCCGCCGCGCGTCCGATCCCGGACGCGGCGGGCGTCGTGCTTGGCGACGACTCCGGGTGAGCGCGATGGGCGCAGAGTCGGAACAGAGCGCACCGCTCTGCCTGACGCGCGCGAACGACGCTGGGTCACGCGCGGGCGCGGCTCTCGCCATTCCGAGGTTCGGCGCAGCTCTGTGCTCCCGCGCTACGCTCGTGTGACCGCGCTCGTGTGACTGCGCCCGTTGGACTGCGCTCGTTGGACTGCGCTCCACCTGGGCCTCGCGCCGTGCTTTCCCGCGACGCGCCGTTCCCATCTGCCATTCACCGTCCTCCAGCGCGCCGCGCTGTTCCTCTCCGCCACGCACCGTCCTCCAGCGCGCCGCGCTGTTCCTCTCCGCTACGCACCGTCCTTCAGCGCGCCGCGCTGTTCCTCTCCGCTACGCTCCGTCCTTCAGCGCGCCGCGCTGTTCCCCTCCGCTACGCTCCGTCCTCCAGCGCGCCGCGCTGTTCCTCTCCGCTACGCTCCGTCCTCCAGCGCGCCGCGCTGTTCCTCTCCGCTACGCTCCGTCCTCCAGCGCGCCGCGCTGTTCCTCTCCGCTACGCTCCGTCCTTCAGCGCGCCGCGCTGTTCCTCTCCGCTACGCTCCGAAGGCCCCGAAGTCCCCTGGATCCGATCCGGCCATGACGCTCCATCCCGCCGTGCGGACGCGGCTCGCCGAACGCGCGGCGCGTTTCGACGAGATCACGGAGCTGATCAATCAGCCCGAGATCGCGGCCAGCGGTCGCAAGCTCACTGCGCTCCTTCAGGAACGCGGCGCGCTCGAGTCCGTGCACGCGCTGCACGCGCGGATCGCCGAGCTCGAGACGCGGCGCGACGAGGCTGCGCGGATCCTCGCCGATCCGTCGGCGGACGTGGAGTTCGCGGAGCTCGCGCGCGAGGACGCGGCCGCAGCGGAAGCCGAAGCGGCACAGCTCGAGACGGCGGTGCTCGAAGCGCTCGTGCGCGATCCAGCCGACGACCGGCGCAAGGTCATCGTCGAGATCCGCGCCGGCGTCGGCGGCGACGAAGCGACGCTGTTCGCGCGCGATCTGTACGGCATCTACCGCAAGTACTTCGACGCGCAGCGCTGGAAGGTCGAGGACCTCGAGGTCTCGACGAGCGAGATCGGCGGCTTCAAGGAAGTCGTGCTCGCGGTCGAAGGCGAAGGTGCGTGGCGCAAGCTGCGCTTCGAGTCGGGCGGCCACCGCGTGCAACGCGTGCCGGCGACGGAAGCCCAGGGCCGCATCCACACGAGCGCCGCGACCGTCGCGGTGATGTCGGAGGAGAGCGAGGTCGAGATCGCGTTCCCGCCCGACGATCTGCGCATCGACACGATGCGCGCCGGCGGCGCGGGCGGGCAGCACGTGAACAAGACCGAGAGCGCCGTGCGCATCACGCACTTGCCGACCGGCATCGTCGCGATCTGCCAAGACAGCAGCAGTCAGGGCAAGAACCGCACGTCGGCGATGCGCATGTTGCAAGCGCGCGTCTTGGCGCACGCGCAGGAGAAGATCGACAAGGAACGCGCCGCCGCGCGCAAATCGCAGGTCGGCAGCGGTGATCGCAGCGAGCGCATCCGCACCTACAACTGGCCGCAGAGCCGCGTGACCGACCACCGCGCGAACGCGAACTTCTCGCTGGAGCAAGTGCTGGCGGGCAAGCTCGAACCGCTCTTCGCGTCCCTGGTCGCGATCGACCGCGAGGAGCGGATCCGCGCGCTCTGATCGCGCCGCTCAGCGGCTGTGCCGAGTTCACGGGCTCTCTCGCCGCGAAACAGCGCCACTCGTGTCGGAAGGGTCGTGGGCTCGACTTCTTCACGCCCTCTCAGGGCTGGCATCTCAGAGCAGACCTTCTAAGGCAGACCTCTCAGGTCAGCCTTCTCACATCAAGTCTCTGACTGCAGACCTCTCACGGCAGTGCAGTGAGACTCCGCGCGCCGCTGAGCACCACCTCGCCCTGCGTGCTGTGGAACAAGCCCTGGATGAAGACGGTGCGCGCGTTCGCGCCCGCCGCGGGCAGCGAGAGCGCGTAGTTCAATTGCCCGCTCGCGGGGATCGTGCCCGCGGCCAGCACGCGCGTGTCTCCGCCCGTACGCGGGTTGGGGACTTGCAGCATCCCGCGCCACTGCGGGACGAACGTGGCCGGCGTCGTCGTCTCGGAAACGAGCAGGGAAACCCGGTCGCCCGGCGTGCCGGCGAGCGCGATCGTCGCGCTCGTGCCACCGATCACGGGCGTCGGAGCGTGGAGGTTCCGCGCCGATCCGGGCAGCGTGGCGATCGTGCCCCCGAACTGCGCACTGCCGGCGTAGCCGAGGCTGCCGCAGGGTCCGCAGCCGTTGTCGAGCAAGAGTCCGGGCTGGCCCGCGATCGTGACGCAGTTCAGCAAGCGGACGTCGGCGTTTTCCGCGAATAGTCCCGTACCGCCAGATCCGGTGGCCATGCAGTTGAAGGCGGAACTCGCCGGGGCATCCCCGCTCTGCCCGCCCGAGAACTTCGATCCGCTTCCGAACAGGAACCCGTCACGCACCCAGCCGCCGAACCCGCCGGTATGACCGTGAGGAGGGACCTCGGAGCAGGAGACGGCCGATCCCATCGCTCCGTCGAGCTCGCAGCCATAGACCGTCACACGCGAGGAATTCGCGGCATCGACCGCCGCGGAGGCCAGCGTCGAGGTCACCGCCGTTCCACCGCGCAACGTGCAACCGGTCAGGGACACGTCCACGGAGGAGCGCACGCGCACTCCGCCCGAGGAGACGAATCCACCGCCGGTGAAGGAGCACGACTCGGCCCGCACGATGCCCGCGTTGTCGGCGCAATCCAGACCCGAAGCGAGGCCGACATCCACGCCCGAATCACCCGTCACCAGCAAGTTGGCGAGGACCACCGTGCGCGAAGCCGCGAGGTCGAGAACGCGGACCGCGCCCTGGACGGTGACCGCGCCTCCCGTGTCCCCGACGACGACCAGCGACTTGTTCGTCACCAGGAAGCCGCTGTAGTTGCCGGGTCGCACCAAGACGACGTCGCCGTCGATCGCAGCGTTGACTGCCGACTGGATCGCGGTGAAGGGCGCGGTTCCGTCGTCGTCGACGACGAGGACGTTGCCCCCGAGCGGCGGGAGCGCCGGCGCGGCGAACACCAGGGTGGAAAGCGCGAGAGCGACCGACGAGATCCGTGACCGAGCGACTTGCATGGCGAAACTCCGGGGATTGCGAGTTGGTCCAGCACCTAGTCCCGGGCGCCGACTCGAGCTCGTTCGCGCGCGGCTCCGCTCGAGGACTGCGTTCGACGCGCACGGCTCGTGTAGCATCGCGCCGCGTGCAGCCCGTGGCGAAGCAACCTGACCCTGTGAAGCCGCGCACTGCCGGCGAGATGGTGAAGCTCGCGCGGGAGTTCCTGCTGAAGAAGGGGATCGAGGAAGCGCGGCTCGAGTCCGAGCTGCTCGTCGCGCACGCGCTCGGGCTCGGGCGCCTGCAGCTCTTCATGCAGCACGATCGCCCCCTCGCCGACGAGGAGATCGCGCGCGCGAGAGATCTGCTCGTGCGGCGCGGAAAGCGTGAGCCGACGGCGTACCTCACCGGGAAGCGCGAGTTCTACGGCCGGCCGTTCCTCGTGGGCCCGGGCGCATTGATCCCGCGGCCCGAGACGGAGCTCGTCGTGGATCGAGCACGCGAAATCGCGCGCGGACGGGCGGGCTCCGGCGATCCGCTCGCGCGCGCGGCGGATTTCGGCACGGGTAGCGGCGTTCTCGCGATCACGCTCGCGCTCGAGATCGAGGGCCTCGACGTGTACGCGGTCGATGCGTCCGAGGCGGCACTCGTCTGGGCGCGGCGCAATGTGGAAGCCTTGTGCGCCGTCGCGACGGAACCGGGCGTGCCCGCGGCCATGCCCGCCGCCGCGAGCGTGGCCGCGCAACAGGCGCGTGCCGCGCCGCTCGTCGAGCTCGCGCTCGGCGACGGCTACGCGCTGCTCGCGGAGCGCGCGCGCGCGAACGGCCGCGGCTTCGACCTCGTCGTCGCGAACCCGCCCTACGTGATGCGCGACGAGAGCGCGGACCTCGCGCCCGAAGTGCGCGATCACGAACCTGCGTCCGCGCTCTTCGCGCCCGAGGGCGATCCCGACCACCACCTGATCCGGCTGCTCGACGGCGTCGCGACGCTCGTCGCGCCGGGCGGCACGCTGCTCGTCGAGCTCGGGCATCGCCAAGGTCCGCGCGCGAAGCCGCTGGCCGCGGCGCGCGGCCTCGAGGCGCGCATCCACCGCGACTACTCGGGCGTGGACCGCGTATTCGAGGTGCGGCGACCGACCTGAGGGGTCGCGCGCGCGCGAGCGGGGCGCGCGCTGTTCCGGAGCCGCTCGTCGAGGGCCTGCATGGGCCGCGCGACCCGCGCTCCAAAGGCTCCACTCGTCCCTCTTTTCGGTGGAAGTCGTCCAGGACCGGTCTTGTTCGGCCGCCGCGCGACCCTAACATCGACCTAACGGCGCGGAGGGCCGGTCCATGGACGAGGGACGACGGCGGGGACCGCGTGCGGGTCGCGGAACAGGGGATGTGGATGCAGCGCCGCGCGCGCCCGTGGCCGGAGACGCGGACCCGGCGCGGGGCGGCGAGGGTGGCGCGAGCGCGGGCGCAGCGCCCGATCCGCGTCGCGGCGGCGCGCGGCGTTCGCGCTCGGCGCGCGGCGTGGGCGAGATCGTGTCGAAGCTGCGCGAGGATCCGCGCTGGGCTCCGCGCTTCGAGCACTGGCACGAGGTCGGACCACGCGCGGCGCGCACGGCGCCGTTCCCCGAGCGGCTCGATGCGCGGCTCGTCGAGCTCTACCAGCGCCGCGGCTTCGAGTCCCTGTACGCGCACCAGGCGCGCTTCGTCGAGCTCGCGCTGTCGGGCGCGGATCCGCACGCGGGTCGCGACGCGCTCGTCGCCACGCCGACCGCGTCGGGCAAGACCCTGTGCTACGTGCTGCCGGTGCTCGACGCGCTGTACCGCTCGAACGGTTCGGCGCGGTCCTTGTTCCTGTTCCCGACGAAGGCCTTGTCACAGGACCAGACGTCGTCGCTCACGTCGGTCGTCGAGGAGCTGGGCGCGCCGTGGCACGCGTACACGTACGACGGCGACACGCCGCCCAGCGTGCGCCGCACGCTGCGCGATCGCGGGCACATGGTGCTGACGAACCCGTACATGCTGCACGCCGGAATCCTGCCGAACCATGCGAAGTGGTCCGAGCTCTTCCGCGATCTGCGCTACATCGTGATCGACGAAGTGCACACGCTCTCCGGCGTGTTCGGCAGCTCGGTCGCGAACGTGCTGCGGCGTCTCGTGCGCATCGCGCGGCACTACGGTTCCGATCCGAAGTTCCTCTTGTGCTCCGCGACGCTGCGCGAGCCGCGCGAGCACGCGCGACGACTGATCGGCCGCGATGTCGAAGTGGTGGACGAGGACGGTTCGCCATCGGGACCGCGCACGTTCGGCGTCTACAACCCGCCGATGCTGAACCCGGTCGCGGGTCTGCGCGCCAGCGCTCTCGAGGAGGCGCGCGAGCTCGCGACCGCCGTGTGCGGACCGAAGCACCAGACGATCTTCTTCTGCAAGCGGCGCACGGCGGTCGAGGTGCTGACGCGCTATCTGAAGGAGGCGGCGCCGACGCTGGGTCTCTCGCCCGACGAGATCCGCGGCTATCGCGGCGGCTACCTGCCCGACCTGCGGCGCGAGATCGAAGTCGGTCTGCGCACCGGCGCCGTGAAGGTCGTCGTATCGACGAACGCGCTCGAGCTCGGCATCGACATCGGCGCGCTGGACGTCGCCGTACTCGTCGGATATCCCGGTTCGCAAGCCAGTTTCTGGCAGCGCGCGGGCCGCGTCGGCCGGCGCCAGAAGCCGAGCCTCGTCGTGCAGATCGCGCAATCGGACCCGGTGGACCAGTACCTCGTGCGCCATCCCGGATCGCTCTTCGCGACGCCGCGCGAACGACTCGGCATCGATCCGGACAACCTCGTCATCCTCTCCGAGCAGGTGAAGTGCGCGGCGTTCGAGCTGCCGTTCCGCGAGATGTCCGCCGGCTCGGGCGCGGAGCCGGGGACGCTCGACGATCCCGCGTACGGCGGCGTGCGCGACGCGGCCGGCGTGCTCGACTACCTGGCCGAGGAATCGCGCCTCTTGCTGAAGCGCGACGGCGTGTGGCACTGGATGGCCGACGCGTACCCGGCGCAGGACGTGAAGCTCGCGGGCGGCGAGGCCGACAACGTGCTCGTCCTCGATGCCGACACGAAGAAGGCGATCGGCGAGATCGACCGGCCGACGTCGATCACGACCGTGCACGAGGGCGCGATCTACCAGGTGCAGGGCGAGACGTGGAAGGTCGAGCGCTTCGACTACGAGAACCGCCGCGCGTACGTGCGCCGCGTCGAGAGCGACTACTACACCGAGGCCGAGCTCGACGTGTCCGTGCGCATCTTGCGCCTCGAGGAGCGGCGGATGCGCACGCGCGCCGACGCACCGGTCGAACAGCCGCTGATCCCCGTCGACCACGACCACCAAGACGAGGACCACTCCGTGTGGCGCGGCGAAGTGCACGTCACGTCCGTCGCGACGCAGTACAAGAAGATCCGCTTCTACACGCGCGAGAACGTGGGCGCGGAGGACATCCACCTGCCGCCCGAGGAGCTCGACACGGAGGCCTTCGTGCTGACGTTGTCGGAAGCCGCGGCGTGCGAGCTCGGACTCGCCGGCGGCGATCGCGGGTCGGCCTGGCGCGGCGTGGGCAGCCTGATCCGCCGCGTGGCGCCGCTCTATCTGCGCTGCCAGCCGTCGGACCTGGGCCTCTCGACGCACGTGCGCTCACCGCACTTCCGCCGACCAGCGATCACGATCTACGACTCGGTGCAGGGCGGCGTGGGGCTCGCGACGATCCTGTTCCAGACCTACCGCGACCTCTGCCGCGCGGCGTTCGAGGTCGTCTCGCAGTGCGCCTGCTCGAACGGCTGCCCCGGTTGCGTCGGTCCGAGCGCGGAGGTCGGTCCGCTCGGCAAGGAGCTCGCGCTGCGCGTGCTGGCACATTTCGTCGCGGGGCCCGATCCGGTCGCGGTCCCGCTCGAAGACCCGGAGCACGCTCTGTGAACGAGTCACTGCGCGATCGCCTGCTGCGCCTGCGCCGTGCGGTGCCTGGAACGACCCCGACGGGGTGTACGGTGCCTGGAACGACCCCGACGGATTCGCAGTGTACGGTGCCTGGAACGACCCCAACGGATTCGCAGGTAGACCCCGGCGAATCTCGAGGTCGTCCTGCGAATCCGTTGGGGTCGTTCCAGGCACCGTACACTGCGAATCCGTCGGGGTCGTTCCAGGCACCGTACACCCCGTCGCAGTCGGTCCTGCCACCGGACGCGCAACCGACGAGCCCGACCTCAGTCCCCACCGCAGCCGCCCCCGCGTTCGACGCCGAAAGCCTGCGCCACCGGCTCGCGCGTCGCGGCGCGCTGCTCGCCGCGGCCGCGGCCGCGGACTCTGCGGCGTTCGCGCCGGTCGAGATCCCGCGGCGCACGGACCTCGGTCCGCCCGAACGCCTGGCGCCGAGCCGCGGCGGCGCGCTCGCGCGCGTGAGCTCGTTCGCGCGCGCGCACACGCACGGCGCGCACGCGCTGGAATGCGGACTCGCGCACGACCGCGCGCTGCTCGCCGCGGCCGTACGCGATGCGCGCTTCGCCGACATCGATCTCGAGCGCGCCGTGTACCTCGACACCGAGACGACGGGCCTCTCGGGTGGCGCGGGTACGTACGTGTTCCTCGTGGGGCTCGGCACGTTCACGTCCGCGGGCTTCGAGGTTTGGCAGGGCTTCCTCGATCATCCGGGGAACGAGCGCGCGCTGCTCGCGGAGACGGCCGAGCGCATCGCCGAGTCGTCCGCGATCGTCTCGTTCTTCGGCAAGTCGTTCGACCGCCACCGCCTCGAGGACAAGATGCGCATCCACGGCGTCGCGCCTCCGTTCGCGAGCACGCCGCACCTCGATCTCTACTGGCCGCTGCGCCGCGCGAACCAGGGCCGCTTCGAGAATTGCCGCCTCAAGACGCTCGAGCGCGAGCTCGCCGGCGTGACGCGCGACGACGATCTGCCGGGCAGCTTCGCGCCGGCCGCGTGGTTCGACTTCCTGGGGAAGAGACCGCACCGGCTCGAAGGCGTGTTCCGCCACAACCTCGAGGACGTGCTGAGCCTCGTGGCGCTCCTCCCGCACGCCGCCGCGCTGCCGATCGCGAGGATGTGATGGCCGCGCGACGAACTCCGCCCGCGTGCATCGCGGTGGATTGGTCCGGAGCGCTCTCCGGCGAGCGCAAGCGCATCTGGCTGGCCGAGACGCGCTGGAATTCAGCGGAAAAAGCGGCGGATGCGAGCTGCTCGCGCCACGAGCGCGCCCCGGCGATCGACGCGGTGCCCGCCGGATTCGGCGCGTATGCGGAGGCACGAGGCGCAGCGATGGCGCGCGGCGCAGTTCTCGCTGACGCCACCGTCCACGCGCAGACCAGCGCGCAAGCCGATGTGCCTCGATGGGACATCACACGCGCAACGGACGTCTCACACCGCGCAGGCGGCGCTCGCCTCACACGCCTCGAGTGCGGCCGCAACCGGCCCGAGACGATCGCCGAGCTGATCGCGAGCGCGCGCCGCGACAGCCGAGTCGTCGTCGGGCTCGACTTCGCCTTCTCGGGACCCGCGTGGTTCCTCGCGCGGATCGGCGTGAAGTCCGCGCGCGAGCTGTGGGAGCGCGTGGCCCGCGACGGCGAACGCTGGCTCGCCGAGTCTCCGCATCCCTTCTGGGGCAAGCCCGGCGTGCGCTGTCCCGCGTTCGACGACGCGCACCCCGCGTGGCGCGCGACCGAGGGCGAAGCCGTGCGCGAGCGCGGCATCGGACCGAAGAGCGTCTTCCAGATCGGCGGCGCGGGTTCCGTCGGCACCGGTTCGTTGCGCGGGATGCCGTACTTGCGCGATCTGCAGGACGCCGGTTTCGCGATCTGGCCCTTCGATCCGCCGCGCCTGCCGATGGCGGTCGAGATCTATCCGCGGCAACTGACGGGCCCGGTGAACAAGTCGAGCCGCGTGGCGCGCGCGCTCTACCTGCAAGCGCGCTTCGCGGATCAACCCGACGAGATGCTGCGCTTGGCCGAGTCGAGCGAGGACGCGTTCGACGCCGCGGTCAGCGCGCTGCGCATGCAGCGTTGCGCGCGCCAACTGTTGAAGGGCCCGGTCGCGTACCTGCCGAGCGACGACCTCGAAGGCCGAATCTGGCGCCCGGCGCGCGACGTGGTGGTCGAGCGTTGCGCGTGACGCGCTCGTACGACGCTCGTTCCTTCGGGCTGCGGAGATGGATATGCGCGGGCCACCCCTCCGAGGCGGTACGGCGTCAGGCTCCCCTCCGCCGTGCTGGCTCTCGCGGCCTGGTTGTCCGGGCTTCGCGCGAGAACGGCGGAGGTGAGCTTGACGCCGTACTCGACGCGAGTCGTCGTGCGCGAACGGCTTCGTACAGCGCTTGCGATTCCGCGGGATGCAGCGTCTGCTGATCGAGTGACATCGAGAACACGCGCGCTTCCCGGGCCTTCGACCGCAGAAAGCGGGCGTGTCGCGTTTCTCCTGCTCGGCGCGAATCGTGTTCGTGTTCGTGCTCGCGCTGCTCTGGTTGCGACGCGGCGCCGCGGACGTGGAACCCTCCGAGCCGATTGCGCCGACGCAGACGCTCCTCGACGAATCCGGCGCGAGCATCCGCGATGTCGCGGGCGATCGTCAACGCGCGACGATCGATGTCGATCGCGAACAACGTGGGGCGACGGCGATCCAACCGACCGCGATACCGCGTGAGACGATCGACGTGCTCGTCCTCGATGGCATCTCTTGGCAGCCTATCGTCGGCGCCGAAGTGCGCTGGGCCAACTCCAGGGAGCTGGGTCTCCCCGCCGATCCGGAAGAGTTCGGAGTCAGGTACGACCACGCGCGCATCGAACGCCGCGTCGAGCCCGTCCTCCCGCCGGAACGCGGACGCCGCACGACCACCGACGAACACGGCATCGCGCGCATCGGCACACGCGTCTTTCCCAGACGCGTCAGCGCGCTCCTCGCCGACCGGTTCGGATCGGTGGACGTCGGGGATCGGATCACGAGCCCCATCCGCGTCTACCTCACGCAACAGCGCGCGATTGCGATCCAGGTCGTCGACGGCACGGGTGCTCCGGTGGTCGGCGTTCCCGTCTCCTTGCGCGAAGCACCCGTGATCGACAAATCGTCCGAGCTGTGGCTCGCTGCGACGGATGATCGAGGCATCGCGCACGCGGAGCTGGCGCTGCCGCGCAAGCCGGGCAGCGAGCGCTGGACGGTCCACGCGCGAGCGCGCGGACCGTGCCCTTCACGGGAGTCGTGCGCGTGCCGTCGAGTTCCTCGAGCACGATCGAGCCTTTGAACACGAGCTCGTCGCCGGCGAGCTGCGTGGACGTCGACGGCAGCTGAGCCCTCGAGAGGCAGGGGATCAGCGCGAGCGCGAGGAGTCGTTGCATGGCGAAGTCTCACCGCCGCGCGCACAGGGCACTGTGCGACGGAGTTCGAATTCTAGTGCGAAGTGCGAGTCAGCCACGCGCCTTCGCCCGCGCCGCCAGCGACCGCGGATGCTCGTTCACGTGCATCCGCACCGCGTCGGGCAGTGCGAGCGTCTCCTCGGCGAAGACGCGCGCCGCCAGCGAGTCCGCCGTGTCGGCATCGATCACCGCGCACGCGCGCTGCAGGAGGATCGGCCCCGCGTCGTACTCGTTCGTCACGTAGTGCACGGTGCAGCCCGACACGGTGCACCCGTGCTCGAGCACCGCCTCGTGCACGCGGTGTCCGTAGTAGCCCTTGCCGCCGAACGAGGGCAGCAGCGCCGGATGGATGTTCAGCACGCGGCCCAGCCACGCATCGGGGATCGGCAAGAGGCGCAGGAATCCCGCCAGCACCACGAGGTCGCAGCGAAAGCTCTCGACAGCGAGGAACGCGTCGCGCGAGAACTCCGCCGGCGTCAGCTTGCGTTCGGGATCGAGCACGACGCTCGGGACCGAGAGGCGCGCCGCGCGCTCGAGCGCTCCGATCCCGGTCTTGTTCGCGACGACGAGCACGATCTCGGCGTCGAAGGCCGACGCCCGCGAGCTCTCGACCAGGTTCTCGAGCGACCGGCCGCCGCCCGACGCGAAGACGGCGATGCGTGCGTGGCTCACCGCTCGTCGACTCCGGAATCGATCGCGACGCTCTGGATCTCGCCCGCGAGGCCGACGAGCACGTCCTCGAGCGCAGCGGCCAGCCCGTCGGCGCGCGTCACGATGCCCTTCACGTCGCTCGCGCCCTCGCCCGCGTCGGTGACGCACACGATCCCGAGCATCGCGAAGCCGGCGTGCGCGGCGGCGATCAACGGGTTGTGCAGCTCCTGCACGGCGACGTCGGCGCCGGCGCGCGCCCAGAACGTGCGTTCCGCGGCCGTTTCGAGGCACGGGCCGGCGACGCACGCGGCGACCGCTTCCACCGCGCGCACGCCGAGCTTCTCGGCGAGCTTCAGCGCGGCCTCGCGCAGCTCGACGTTGTGCAGCTGCGACGTGTCGGGAAAGAGGGGACCGAGGTCCGACGGACCCAGCGCGAGAAGCGGCGTGCGACCGCTGAAGTTCACGTGGTCGCGCACGAACGCGAGCGTTCCCGGCGCGATCTTCTTCTCGGAGGGCAGCGCATATCCCGCCGACGCGTGCACCATCACCGACGCTCCCGCCGCGCCGGCGAGCCACACCGGGAACCCGCGCGCCCACGCCGGCTCGCCCGGTTCCTCGTGCCCGCCGTCCTCGGCCGCGCCGGGCGCGTCGTCGACGAGCCACACGGAGAGCTGGCCGAGCTTGCCCGTGTAGAGCGTCGTCTCGCGCCACGCGGCGGGCGTGCCGTCGATCTTCGCGAAGGGAATGCGCTCGAGCGCGGTGAGGCGCGTCGCGAGCGTCGCTCCGCCCGTCGCGAGCAGGAAGAGAGCCTGAGGTTCCGCGGTCTCGCGCCGGACCAACCAGGCCGTCGCGCGCTCGATCGTGGCGTCGAGCGATCCGCTCCTCTTGTCCGTCGTGTTCATGCGTCCTGACCTCCGGCCCTCTTCACCGCCGACGCGGCCAGCGCGTCGATGCGCGCGCGTACGACCGCTTCCGGCCCGTCGATTTCGAAACGCTTCTCGCGCGAGGTCGCGCCCGACACCAGCCTGACGGCCGAGGCGCGCACGCCGGCGATCTCGGCCACCGCGTCGCGCAGCGCTTCGTTCGCGCGACCGTCCTCGGGAGGCGCCGACACGGCGACCTTGACGAGCCCGTTCCAGAACCCAGCGAAGCCCGAGCGGCGCGCGCCCGGTTGCGCGCGGATCGTCAGCGCGCAGCGTGCTCCACGATCGAGCGGAACGAGCCCGCGTCGCGCGGCGAGAGGGCTCTCGGCGCTCATTCGTCCGAGAGATCCCGCACCGATCGACCGTCGGAGAGGAGCCGCACGAGCACCGTATCGGTGTAGTCCGTGAGCAACCGCTCGATGCCCGCCGCGGCGGCTGCCCAGCGGGAGTCCGTCGCGCTGCGCAGCGCGTCACTCAGGACGCTCGCCGCATCGACCTCGCGCTCGAGCCTCGTCTTCGACTCGGATCCGGCGATCTCCGCCCACTGCGCGGCCGGCGCGTAGAGCGCGCGCATGTCGCGCGCGTTGCCTTCGGTGAAGTTGGCCTTCTTCCCGCCGTCGAACATCTTGGCCGAAGCACGCACGGCCTCGACCACGGCGCTGAAACGCAGCATCGTCGCGATCGCGGCCGATTCCTCGCGAGTCCACTCACGCTGTAGCCGCTCCACGAAGAGCTTGTTCAAGGACTGCACGTCGCCGCCGAACGCGGCCCAGGTCACGCGCTCCACCTGACCGCCATCGCCTTCGTACAGGATGCCGTCCGCGTCAGCGCCGACCGCGTTGCGCGCCGCGCCCTTCCTGTCGCGTGGATCGGTGAACGACTTGCGCCGCCACTGCGCGAACTCCGCGCCGAGCGTCGCGAGCACGGCGCGCGCCGCTCGGCATTCGGCGGCCAGTTCGCGCGCGAGCGCCTGCTCGCCGGGGCCAGTCAAGCGCGTCGCGAGTCGCTCGAGTCGCTCGCGCGCGGCGTCGAGATCGAGCGCCGCGAGCTCGCTCTCGAGCCCGCCGGGGCCCCCCAGACCGGCCGCGATCGAGAGCTGATCCTCGCGAGTACGCTTGCGCTCGAACGCGACCTTGACCTGCTCCAGATTGAAGAACTTCTCGCGCGCCTCGCGGCCCACTTCGAAGAGATCGTTCACGCCGGTCGGCGCGCCGCCGATCGAGAACTCGGGCAAGTCGAACACCAGCAGCAGGTCGGCCAGGATCTTCTTCGCGCCTTCGTAGTCGCCGCGCTCGAGCGCGCGGTTCGATTCGCCCATCGTCTCGCGCGCGTAGAAAGTCGCCTCGCCGACGATCCGGTTCTCGAGGTCCTTGCGCGCCGCGACGAACACCGGATCCGAACTCATCTCGGCGACGCCCA
>Ga0105049_10000489_pt1 | contig 43679 bp, 43 predicted proteins | sample MAT06_FD_78087 | JGI IMG/M metagenome (GOLD analysis project Ga0105049, IMG submission 78087) | Freshwater microbial communities from Lake Fryxell liftoff mats and glacier meltwater in Antarctica - MAT-06 | ecosystem: Environmental > Aquatic > Freshwater > Ice > Liftoff microbial mat | place...
CTGCCGTCCGGATGTTCTGCCGTCCGGATGTTCTGCCGTGTTCCGGTACGTCAGGGTAGTCGCCGCACGGAGCGGGCGGCCCGCGGCGGGCAGCGCGGGGTCAGGCCACGTCGACCAGCACGGCGGAGACCACGATGTTGCGCACGTGGTGCCCGGTGCGGCGGTCGAACTCACCACCGCAGGTGATCAACCGCAGCTCCGCGCCCGAGGTGGGGCCGTAGACCCGGTCGGTGGGGAAGGCCGACTTGAGAACGGTCAGCACGTCCACCACCCGGTCGGCCGATCCACGGGTGAGGTGAGAACCACCCCGATCGAACCCGCCATCACCAGCACGGCTGCGGTGGCGAGCCCGCCGACCAGCGCCCCGCGGGCGGGAGGGGCCCGCTGCCCCGGGAGCGCGACGAGCGTGGCACGGGGCCGTCTGCGAGTCTCGGGGCCGCCCCGAGCAACGCCACCCCGACCGCCACGGGGTATCGGTCCGGCTCGCTCACAACGCGTCCGTCGCGGCACGCCGCACACGCGAACTCGGGGAACATTCCACCGAACGTCGGGCCCCGGGCCGCGTGGTCAGCGGCCCGCGGCCGAGGCCGCCGCGGCCCTGCCGGCCGCCTCGTTGTCGTCGCCCGCCCTCGGCTGAGGAACCGCGGACCGGACCGGGCCGCGGTTGGTCCCCGGTCCCGGGTCCCCGGCGGGGCCGCCGGTCGGGCGGGGCTCCGCAACGGGGATCCGGTGAGTGCGGGGTTCGGTCGCCCGATCGTCGGACGCGGACGCGCGTAGGCCGTCGGACAGCAGCTCGGCGAGCCGGGCGATCTCGGCGCGGGCGCTCTCCTGCAACGCCCCGAGCCGGGCGACCTCCTGCTCGGCCTGCTCACGCAGCCGCCGGGCGTCGTGGACGGCGCGGGCGCGCACCGCTTCCGCGTCGGCCTCGGCCTGCTGGCGCCGGCGCTCGGCGGCGCGGCTCGCTGACTCGTGCATCCCCTCGAACTCCGCCTTCGCCGCGGCCGCCTGGGCGGTGATCTGCTGTTCGCGGTCGGCCAGGCCTGCGGTCCGCTGGGCGGCCTGCTGGTCGAGCAGGGACGAGCGGGTGATCAATGACTGCTCGACCTCGTGACGGTGCTGTTCGGCCTCGGCCCGGGTCTGCTCCAGCAGCGCCGCCGCCTCGCGGGCGGCGGTGGTGCGGACGTCGGCGGCCTCCTGCTCGGCCAGACGCAGCAGCTTCTCTGCGCGGTAGCCGAAGCTGTCCTCCGGGGTCCGGCTGCCCCGTTGCTCCGAACGCAGAGTCCGATTCTCACCCTCCGTAGCCGAAGCATGCTGCTCGGCAAGCGTTCGACGGCGATCACTCTCGGCAAGCTCTCGGCGTAACGCGCCGGCCTCGTCCGCGACGCGGGCGAGGCGCTCGTCGACCGCGGAGCGCTCGTAGCCGCGGAGGACCACCTCGAAGCGGCGGCGGTCACCCGGGTCGGCCCGGGCGCGGGCGGAGAGGGAGGCGGAGCGGGTGGATCCGGGGCGGGGAGCCGGGTTGGTCGCGGAGGAGTCGGATTCAACCACCAGAGCATTGTGGTCGTGCGCAACGATCTCGTCATGGGCCATAGGGGTGGTGCCACTCGGGCGTGCGCGTCAGGACGACGCTCGCATTCGGCGCAGACTCGTGGCAGCATTTCCGCTGGATGCGACGAGATTCCTGGTCAATCGACGATCTTGTCGTGATCATCGCGGAAGGCGGAGAACAGCCTCTCCTCTTGACTGCGCAACCAGATCGCGGCTCGCACTGGGCGAAGGGGGAGCGCCGTGGCGGCGATCGGCGAGGCCCGTTTCCGCGATGCGGAGCTCCGCGTGGAGGCGCGTGTGTCCGACCTCCTGGCGCGGCTCTCACCTGAGGAGAAGGCGGGCCAGCTGACCACCCTGTCCCTGCCCGACGACGGCCGTCCCGACGTGCTCGCACAGGAGCCGCCACCGGGTTTAGTGATCGCCCCGCGCGGCCATTGGCGGGACACGGCAGCCCGGATCCGGGACCTTCAGAAGCAGTTCGCGGCCGCCGGGGAGTGGGGCATCCCCGCCCTCGTCATCACTTTCGGTGACTTCTCGGGTGCCGTCCGCTTCCCGATCCCGATCGCCTGCTCGGCGGCATGGGACCACGTCCTGATGGAGGACATCGCTGCGGCAACTGCGTTCGAGGCGCGCGCCGGCGGTGCCGCGGCACGGTGGGGACCGGTGGTGGCGCCGGCCGTGGGTCCCCGTCCGGTTGCTCATGCGGACCGCGACCAGACCCTCGGCGGCGACGTGCTGCTCGCCGCCGAGCTCGCCGCCGCCCACGTCCGAGGCGCCCAGGGGCCCGCTCCCGGCAGGATCAGGCCCGACGGTGGCGCCGTCGTCCTCACCCACGTCGGCGCCATGGCGTCCCAGCTGGCCGGACACCCGTCCGGAGCACACGAGCGCTCGATGCGCAGCTCGGTCCTCGTTCCCGCCGAGGCCGCCGTCCGGGCCGGAGCACAGCTGGTCGTCCCGACCTCGGCGGCGAACGCGGGCGTCCCCGGCCACGCCGACTCGTGGCTGCTGCGCGATGTGCTCCGGCGCGACTGGGCCTTCGACGGGGTCGTGCTGGCCGCCGTCGGGGCCGTCGAAGGGCTGGTGGACCGCCACCGCGTCGCCACCGATCCCGACACGGCACACGCACTCGCGCTGGAGGCCGGGGTGGACGTCGTCGGAACCCGTGCCGCCGGCCCGGCCGCAGCGATCCGGCTGGTCCGGTTGCTCCGCCAGGGATCGCTCCCCCGCTGGCTGCTCGACGACGCCGTGGCCGCGGTGCTTCGGCTGAAGATCGTGCTGGGCCTGTTCGAGGACGCGGATCCGCGCGACCCGGGCGCGCGTGTCGGTGGCACCGCACACCGCGAGCTCGCGCGGCGGGCCACCGCCGAGTCGCTCGTCCTCCTCGCCGACGGCGACGACGTGCTGCCGCTGGCCGGCGTCCCGGCCGTCGACGTCCTGTGCGCCGATCCGGGTGGCGCCGTACCCGACACCGGCCGCCTCGCCCGGGCTCTGGCGGTGGCCATGCCGGGGTGCGTCGTGCGCGACCGTGGGGGTAGCGACGCCGTGCAGGCGCCCGACCTGGCCGGGACGGTGGTGGCGGTCGTCACGGGCGATCCGCGCTCGGCCGGTACCGCGATCTCGCGGATCGTCGCAGGCGGGCGGCGCTGCGTGGCACTGATCTGCTCGGGCGACGTCGACGGCGCGCCGGCACTGGCCTCGACCACGGCGGCCGTGCTGCTGTGCTGGCAGTCGATCGCCGAACAGGCAGGCGCCGTCGCGGACGTGCTGGCCGGCACCGCCGAACCGGGCGGCCGCCTGCCGTTCGCCCTGGACGGCGACGGCGTCGACCTGCCGGCGCGCTACCCGCTGGGGTACGGCCGCGGCTACACCACCTTCGAGTACTCGCACCTGCACGTCACCCCGGACCCCGTGGCGGCCACCGAAGCGCTGATCGTGCAGTTGCGGCTGACCAACACCGGCGCGCGGCCCGGCAAGGAGGTCGTTCAGGTCTACCTGCACGACCGGGTCAGCTCGGTGGCCCGGCCGTCGCGGATGCTCGTCGGGTTCGCGGCCGTGCGCCTGGGTACGGGGCGGAGCCGAACGGTCCGCATCACGGTGCCGGCGATGCGGTTCGCCGTCTGGGACCGCGCCATGCGCCGGGTCGTCGAGCCCGGGGAGTTCGACGTCCTCGTCGGGGGCTCGACCATCGACGTGCGGTTGACCGGGTCCTTCACCGTGCGACCGGGGGCACTGCGGTCAGCGGGGGTGGGCTGAGCGGAGCCGTTCGGCCGACCGGGCGGCCAGGAGCCGCCGTCCGGACTCCATGACGACGGTCAGTACGAGCCCGAGACCCAGGCTGAACAGCAACGCGGCGACGGTGTCCCCCGCAAAGGCCCTGCCACCCAGGTAGCCGGTGAGCGCCACGGTGGTGGCCGACAGGGTCGCGCCGAGTACCGACCAGGCCAGGAACCGCGGCACCGGATAGGACGTGGCCCCGGCGGCCAGCGTGGCGACGGTGCGCCCGCCCGGGATGTACCGGGCCGTCAGCAGGATGAGCCCGCCCCGGGAGTCGAGGGCGCGGCCGACCCGGTCGAACGTCGCCGCCCCACGCGCCGGGAGCCGCGCTCGCAGGGCCGGTCCGGCGGTGCGCCCCGCGCAGTAGGACGCGGTCTCACCGATGAACGAACCGAGTGCCGCCGCCGCGATCACCAGGAGGAGGTTCTGGTCGCCGGCCGCGGCGGCCACTCCCGAAGCGATGATCATCGCCTCGCTCGGGACGACGGGGAGCAGCGCGTCGACCACCGCCAGGCCGACGATCACCAGCAGGAGCAGGGGCGACCCCAACGCGGCCTCGAGGAAGGACTCGACGAGCGGCCCCGGGTTTCCGATCACCTCATCACCCTCGCAACCGCAGGGAGAGAACGGATCCGGCAGAACGCCCCATCCAGGTCGGGGATGGCCCTGACATCGCGGGCCGGCGCAACCGCCCAGACCGGCCGGTGCGACATCAGGCCGCCGCTGCGTCACGGACCGGCACTGGCACCGGCTCGACAAGCACCGGCATGATGCCGTGCCGTACCCCGGTGACCCCGCCGACGGCCTCGCCCGCGCGGCGCGCCAGGTCCCTGCGGTCGATCGCCGAACCGGCCGGGATCGAGGGGAGCATCGTCAGCTCGCACACCAGTTCCGGCATGCGGAGCACCCGCATCAGGGAGTCCAGCAGGGTCTGGTCGCCGACGAAGGCCGCACCACCCGCGATCGTCCCGTCCGCGTGCCGCAACGTGATCGCCACCGGCTGCACGGGAACCCCGGCGTCGATGGCGGCCTGGAACGCGGCCCGGTGGAACCGGCCCGCGGCCGAGCCGCACCAGGTCGTCCCCTCCGGGAAGACGCCGACCACGGCCCCCGCGCGCAACGCGTCGGTGGTGGCCGCCACGGTGGCGGGAAGGGCGTGGAGCTCGGCGCGGTCGACGAACAGCGCGCCCGTCCGGGCGGCGAGCCCGCCGATCACCGGCCACTCGCGGACCTCCCGCTTGGCGAGCACCCGCACCGGCTGTACGGCGTCGAGCACCAGGACGTCGATCCAGGACAGGTGGTTGGCGACGACGAGCACGCCGGAACCGGGTTCGGTGAACCGGTCGGAGCCCACGACGCGCAGGCGCACCCCGGCCGATCGCAGGCAGGCACGGCTGCAGACGCGCAGCCACCGGTCACGTAGGCGAGCGGGGAGCACGGGTGTGCCGAGCACCGCGCCGAGCAGCGAGACGATCAGCGCCACCGCGCGTACGGCGATCCGCACACAGCTCGCCACCGGGCCCCGGTCGGGCAGGCAGTCCGGCGTGCACGGCGACGTCGGCGCCCAGCCCGCGAACGGTGCCCGCGGGTGCTCGGTCACGTCTCACCGCTCGTAGGCCCGCCACCCAGGAAGAAGCGGACGTACCGCTCGTCCATGTGGTCCAGACCCAGCAGCACGAGGAAGTCGGCGCAGTCGAAGTCCGGGTCCAGCGCGGGGGCACCGCAGACCCACGCACCCAGGCGCAGGTAGCCGCGCAGCAGCGGGGGCAGCGCGGCGCGGACCGGGTGGGTGACCACGGTCGGGTCCCAGGGCAGGTGCGGCCTCACCCGGTAGGCCTCCGGGGACAGGTGTTGCGCCTGCACCCGGTCCCAGACGCCCGCGGCGAGCGCGCCGCCGTCACCCAGCGGGACGCTCGCGCAGCCGACGAGCCAGCGGTTCCCCGTGAGCAGCATGTAACGGGCGATCCCAGCCCACACCAGCCCGACGACCGCCCCGTCCCGATGATCGGGGTGCACACACGACCGTCCGGTCTCCACCAGGGAGGCGCGCAGTGGCGCGAGGGCGTCGATCGCGAACTCGCCCTCGGCGTAGAGGGCGCCCGCGGCCCGCGCCCGGGCGGGAGGCAGCATCCGGTAGGTGCCGACGATCTCGCCCGTCACGTCCTCGCGCACCACCAGGTGGTCGCAGAAGGCGTCGAAGCGGTCGCCGTCGAGCCCCGGTTCGGGGCTGTGCAGCGTGGCCCCGAGCTCACCCGCGAACACGCGGTGGCGCAGCCGCTGAGCTGCGCGCACCTCGTCGGTGTCGGTGGTCAGCAGCAGGGAATACCGGGACGCGGAGGCCTCCGGTGTGGAGACGAGCACCTGCGTAGAGGTCACACCCGAGTTGGTACGGCACCCGGGCAACGCACGTCCCCGCCGCAGCGGAAGCCAGCATGGCAACCGGGTGAACACCCTACCGGTCTGCGCGGGCACCGGGGTTCAGGAAAGCCACGTTCCTGCCCCCTGAGGGCATGAAAGTGGCTTTCCTGAACCTCCGGGGCGGCGCCACCCCGTCGGGCGGCTCGGTCAGGACTTGCGTTTGGCGATCTCGTCCTTCAGCTGCGGCGTCACCGTGAACAGGTCGCCCACCACCCCGAAGTCGGCGATCTCGAAGATCGGTGCCTCGGCGTCCTTGTTCACCGCAATGATCGTCTTCGACGTCTGCATCCCGGCCCGGTGCTGGATCGCACCCGAGATGCCGAGGGCGATGTACAGCTGCGGCGAGACGGTCTTCCCGGTCTGGCCCACCTGGAACTGGTGGGGGTAGTAGCCCGAGTCGACCGCGGCGCGCGAGGCCCCCACGGCGGCGCCGAGGGCGTCGGCGAGGACCTCGACGACCCCGAAGTCGTCGGCCGAACCGACCCCGCGACCACCGGAGACGACCACCGAGGCCTCGGTGAGCTCCGGCCGGTCGCCACCGACGATCGGCTCCCGGCTGGTGACGGTGGCGGTACGCCCCGCCGCGGCGGGCACGTCGACGGTCTCCTGGACACCCGCACCCGCGACCGGCTCGATGTCCACCGACCCGGGGCGCACGGTGATCACCGGGTGGGCCGTGTTGGCCTTGGCCTCGGCGATGAACGCGCCGCCGAACACCGAGTGGGTGACGGTCCCGGAACCGACGCCGACGACGTCGTTGAGCCACGCGGAGTTCGTCCGCACCGCGAGCCGCCCGGCGATCTCCTTGCCGTCGGCCGACACGGCGATCAGCACCGCTGCGGGGGACCTCGCCTGGGTCAGCGCCGCCAGGACGTCGACCTCGGGAGTCAGGAAGGCATCGCTGTCGGTATCGGCGACGTAGATCTTCTCCGCACCGTGGGCCGCGAGGCCGTCGACCAGTTTCCCGGCGGTACCGGCGGCCCCGACGACGACCGCCGACGGCTCGCCCAGTGCACGGGCCGCGGTCAGCAGCTCGTAGGTCGACTTCTTGATCTCACCCTCGAGGTGGTCGACGAGGACCAGCACCTCTGCCATGTTCTCTCTCCCGTCTCAGATGAGCTTCTGGGCGACCATGAAGGCGGCGATCTTCGTGCCGCCGTCGCCCTCGTCGGTGACCTTCTCGCCCGCGCTCTTGGGCGGCTTCGGCTGCGCCGACGTGACGGTCGACAGCGCGTTGGCCAGACCCACCTCGGACGCCTCGATGCCGGCGTCGGCCAGCGTGAGGGTCGTGACCGGCTTCTTCTTGGCCGCCATGATCCCCTTGAACGACGGGTACCGCGGCTCGTTGATCTTCTCACCGACCGAGATGACGGCGGGGAGCTCCGCCGTGAGGTGGGTGACGCCGTCGTCGGTCTCGCGGCGGACGGTGACGGCCGAGCCCTCGACGGTGATCTCGCGGGCGTGGGTCAGGGCCGGCACGCCGAGCAGGTCGGCCACCATCGCCGGGACGGCGGCCGAACCGCCGTCGGACGCGGCATTGCCCGCCAGTACGAGGTCGAAGTCGCCCACGGTGCCGATGGCCTTGGCGAGAGCCCGGGAGGTCTGCACGGCGCACGAGCCGTGCAGCGCTGCGTCGGAGAGGTGGACAGCCCTGTCCGCGCCCATCGACAGTGCCTTGCGGATGGCGTCCGTGGCGCGGTCCGGGCCCATCGTCAGCACGGTGACGACCGAGTCGCCACCGGGGCCGCCGCCTGTTTCCTTGAGCTGAAGGGCCGCCTCGACGGCCCGCTCGTTGATCTCGTCGAGCACCGCGTCGGTGGCGTCCCGGTCCAGGGTGCCGTCGGACGAACTCAACTTGCGTTCCGAGTAGGTGTCGGGCACCTGCTTGATCAGCACGACGATGTTCATCGGACTTCCTCGACCTCCTGCCGGTGCAACGCCCCCGACTCGGGGCGTGCGATGTCTGCACCCTGATGTGCCACCCTGCCACCGTCACTGCACGTCGGCGCGCCGGGTGGGCGATGTCCACCGATGTTACCGGCTGGTAAGCAACCAGGGAAACCCGCTGTCCGTGAACCTGCTCACCCGGACGACCCGTGTTGCCGGGGCCAGGACGGGGCATACCGGAGTTCCACATCATCCACACGGAGGATCCATGCCCCTGATGAACCGTATCCGCGACTTCCTCTCCTCACCCCAGGGCAGGAAGATCACCGGCCGGGGTCGGCGCATGGCGTCGGACCCGCGCAACCAGCAGCGGGCGAAGGGTTTCCTGGCGCGCCTGCGCAAGCGCTGACCGCGACTGCAAACCCGCCGACCGGGGACTCGTCGGTGTCGTCCGACCTGATCGCTCCTGACCGGTAGCGCGACGTCGGTCGCGACACGGGCACCGATAGGGTTCCGGCGTCCTGTCGGCCAGCACGCGGAGTCGCCATGTCCCGCACCATCCGCGCTGTCGGCGTATGCCTGGCCCTGGCAGTGGTCGCCGCGTGCGGCAACCCGATCACGTATCCGGCTGCTCCACCCGCCCTGTCCGGGCAGCCCGCGGGCACGGTGGTCGTCCCGGCCGGAACGGACTTCGCGGCCGCGGTCGAGCGCTTGCAGACCGCCATCACGTCCGGGGGTGGCACCGTCGCGGCGGTCGTGGACAACGCCGCCGACGCGCGCAGCGCCGGTGTCGAGATCCCCGCGAACACCGTCGTGATCGGCGGATCCCCCGCCGCGAATGCCCCGCTCGTGCGGGTCGACCAGCGGGCGGCGCTCAACCTGCCCGAGCGCTACCTCGTCCGCCAGGACGAGAGCGGCGCAGTGGAGATCACCTACAACGGGGCCGACTTCGTCGCCGCGTTGTCCGGGGTCACCACCCCCGAGGCGCGCGCGCCCCTGCGCGACAGCATCGCCGCGGTGGCCGGCCAGGCCGGACCCGTCGCCACCGCGCCGGTCGCGGCGCCGCTGGTCGGAGTCGCGCCCGGGGGGGCGGTCATCACCGTCTTCGGCAGCGCCGACGTCCGGGTCACGGTCGATCGTCTGCGCCGCAACGCCGGCAAGGCCCCGAACCGGGCGGTCGCCGTGATCGACATGGCCGGGAACTCCGGCGGGTCCGAGCCGCCGCTGCGACCCACGTCACTCGTCCTGGTCAGCACGCCGGAGGTCGAAGGTCCGCTGCTCGCGGCCGCGCCATCGTTCGGCCTGGAGCTGCCCATGCGCTTCGTCGTCTGGGACGACGAGCAGAACCGCACCCAGATCGGGTACCCGGACGTGGCCCGGCTGGCCGCGCGGCACGGCATTCCCGCGGGCGACCCGGGCATCGCCCGGCTCACCACCGACGCCGACCGCCTGGCCCGGCTCGCTGCCGGGATCATCGAATGAGCCGGGATCATCCAATGGGACGGGGCGCGATCCGGTGGTCGTGACGGGTTACGACGACCGGCACGGCTGCGGCTATGTGCTGAGCACCGGCGACGACGCCGCCACGGACGTACCCGAGGCCCGGATCGTCTCCCACCGCGGGTTGACGGTGCGGGCCACGCCCGAACTCGCCGCCCTGCTGCTGGACGCGCTGACACACCGTCATACGGCGATGTCGGGGTGGTCCGGTCCGGAGGTCCCGCTGACCCTCGACGACACCACCGTGCTCGGCTGGCTCGCCCACACCGTCGGTGGCGTGCTCACCGTCACCGGCGGCCCGGACGGGCACTCCCCGGTCGCATCGTCCTGACCGCGCGGCGACGATCACGTTCTCCTCGGTCTGTTGCCGGAGCGGAGCTGCTCATCTCGGGGGTCGGGGGTTGGGGGTAGGCGGAAGTGGACGAGGAGGCTGCCGTCGGCCCACGGCGCGGCGGACGGCGCGGCGGACGGCACCGCGAACGGCCATCTCGCCGCGACCGATGTGACCGTGAACGCCAGCGCCACGGCCGCCGCGGCCGCACCGGGAGCGTGGGTGGGCCGGTGCGGGCGCGACGAGACCGCCCGCGACCAGGGCCAGGGCCGGCAACGCCAGAAGCAGCGCGGTGAACTGTGCGGGGCCCGGCCACGACGCGCAGGCCAGCCGGACCGCGGCAGCCGTGGCGACCGGGGTCGGCCCGCGCCACCACGCCGCGGCGAGCACACCGGTACCCAGCACGACCGTCGTAGCGAGCAGGGGAACGCCGATCGCGTCGCCTGTGGTCATTGTCGACGTCCACGTGACCGCGAGCACGGCGACCGCGACGGAAACGGAGCCCGCGACGACCGCGACGGCGCCGTGCCCGAATCGGCCCGCGCCGGGCACCGGCACGCCTCGGGCGGCGGCATGCGCGGCGAGGGCCAGCACACCGGCCGCGGCGAGCGGCGCGGTCATCACGGCGGCGGCGAGCCCCAGCGCCGCCCCGGCCGCGGCGGGCGCACCGCGAAGACCCGCGGCTGTGCCGAGCGCGCCCCCCACGACGGGCCAGAGTGCGGCGACCGCTCCTGCGTCGACCTGGGCGTGCAGCAACAACGCGAACGGGCTCGACCCGGCGACGCACACCGCCACGGCCGCGCGACTGCAGCAGGCCGTCACCCGTCGGTGCGAGTACGCCCTGCGCCGCTGCGAGCTGGCGGCCGAACGCCGCATCGGCCGGGCGAGGACCGGCGCCGCGTCGAATGCGGACGCGACGGCGACCGCCTCGCCCGCCGTCGCCGGGGCCCCGAGGCCGCGGGTCGCGACCAGGGTGTGCAACAGCACGGCCGGCACGGCCGCCAGCAGCGGCGGGGCTGCCCACCACCCGGGCCCGGCCGGTCGGCCGACGGGGCCCGCGAACGGACGTGCGATGGCCACGATGTGTCCTACTCCTGCGCAAGTCGTCGCCGATGTGTTCGGAGCGGACACCCTGTACGTGACGTCGCGTCCGGGTGAAGCGACCGCGCCATCGGTGACCCGGCGCGCGACCGGGGTCGGCCGGCGCCGGGTCGGGCGTCAGCGATCCGGGGCCGGGAGCGCCGCCCGTCGCTTCGCCGGCAACGACGGGAGGGCTCGCAGCCTCGGGCGCCGGTGCTGCGGCGCCGACCAGACCGTCGGGGACCGGCTGCGGGACCGCGTCACACTGGCGGTCGGAGCGGTCCCCTGGCACGCGTGCGGGCAGGACGCCCGTGGTGAGGTAGTCCGTGATCGTGTTGTCGACGCAGGCGATGCCGTTCGGCGAACCCGAGTGGGTGGTGCCGCCGACTCCCTCGACCAGTGCCGAGTTCGGGAACTCGCCCCGCAGCGTCAGGCTGCCGATGTACGGGGTGGCGGCGTCCAGCGTCTCGCCGATCAGCAGGATGCCGGGTGCGTGCCCGCCGTCGACCTTCACCGGCGTGCCGGACTTGGCGGGCCAGTCGAGGCACGGGGCGTTGAACCAGGCATTGCCCCAGGTGAGGAACGGCGCCTTGCGGTAGATCTCGTCGTTGCGGCCCTTGAACCCGTCGAAGGTGGGCCACTTCGCGTCGCTGCGCTGCACGCCGAGGTAGACCGCGTAGCTGTTGTCGTCCGACGGCGCCGGGTAGGGCGCGAGCAGGTCCGCCGCGTCACCCTTGGTCACCCACTTCGAGAACGCCGTGGCAACGTCCTCCCAGCCGAAGACGTAGTAGCCCGCATACACGAAGATGTCGTTCCACTCCGAGGAGCCGATCTTGCCCGCTGCCGGGGTGGTCCGCAGCTTGTCCAACTCGGCGTAGTAGCGCCGTAGAGAATCTCGCTGGCGTTGTCGTTGAGGTGTCGGGTGATACGCGACCGCATCCCGGCGAACCTGACCTCATCCTGGTACCTGTCATCTGCCACAAGCCAGCTCATCCCGAAGTAGCCAGGCTGGTCAACCCTGAGCTCCTCCGACACCGTTCCCGGCGTGAGATTCCACTCGTCGACGAGGTCGCCCGGCATCTCCACCCTCGCCCTCCCTCCTCTCGCCCCGCCGGCAGCGGTGTCGTCGCCAGTGGTGTCGCCGCCGGTAGTCGCTCACGGCGACTGCCTCCCCCTGACCGGCGAGCGCACCGTGCCGGGCATCGCACAGGAGAACTACTGGTTCCTAGCGCCAAGAACGCTGTGCTCACCGGGATAACCGCAGCTCAGCTGTAACCGCTGTGCGCTTGTTCTCGTGGCAGATGAGAGCGGCCCCGGCCGGCGATCCACCACCGCCGAGGGCCTTGAACCTCACCTGCTGAGAGGACAAGGTCCCGCGCACGATCCTGCCCGCACCCCCCGCCGCCGACGCGGCGCCCACCGCCGCCGCCCCGGCGCCCCTGGTGGCACGTGGCCCCCGGCCCGCCGCCGCGGCCGGCGCGGCTGCCGCGCCCGGCTCGCCCGCGTCGTCGGCCTACCGCTCGCCGCCGCGCTGTGCGTGGCCGCGATCGTGCTCACCGTCGCGTCGCTGGTCGGTGCGTCGTGACGCCGCCGCCCGTCGACCGCTTCCCGCGCTCGGTGAGGTTCCCGTACGACCAACCGGCCGCCGCGCCGCACGACGCCCTCATGGGCGTCGACACCGAGCGGTGACGCCGGGCGCGCCGCACCGACCGGACGGCCGCGCTCGCCGAGCCCCTGGCCGGCCTCGACCTGTCCGACTACGAACGCCACGTCCCCGCGCACATCGCCGAGGCGCCCGATACCGACACCGTAGCCGTGCTCAACCGTGTGCTGCACGCGGCCCGGGCCGCCGCCCCGATGAGCCCGCCGTGCGTCGGCGCGGACGATCTGTGCGGGGCACCCGCGGGTGTCGCGTGCGAGCCCGGCTGCCCGTCGCTCGCGGCCGACCCGGACGGCGGCGGGCCGTGGTGAGCGGCGCGGCCGGGTGGTGCCCGGTCGACGCCTGCTGCCTCATCTGCCGCGGGACGACCGACCTGCGGGTGGTCGTCCGGGACAGCCCCGCCGGTCCGCTGTGCGTGACGCTCGACGACCGCTGCGCCCGCGGGCCCGCGCTGAGGTTGACGCTCGACGCCGTGGCCCGGCTCGCCGCCGAGCACCGCGAGCACGACGCCGCCCGCGACGCCGAGGTGGCCGGATGGACCGCCGAGCGGGCCGACGACAGCAGCACCCGGTGACCGGCGCGCGCTCGGGTGGCTCGCCGAGCCGGACGCCGTGTGCCCGGACCGGGCCACTGCGACCGTGCACGCGGGCGCCGTCGTGGCGTTCGCATGTGCCCCCACGCCAGGCTCGCCCTCCTCGGGATCGCCGGCACGCGGGTCGGTGAGCTGCCGCCCGGCGGCCGGGCCGGCGCCAGGTGACGCGCCGCCGGGCGAGGTGACGCGGGTGTGGCGGCCTGTCACCGTGCCGGCCGCTGCGCCCCCACGGGATGGGTCCGATGATCCGGTAGCCGACACCTCCGATGATCGGGACGACGTCGCGGGTGACGCCGCTCGACGGCCCGGCGCCGGGCCGGGTGTCGCGCTGCGCGCAGGGCGTGCGGGATCACCGGTCGCCACACGGATCCCGCACACCGCGTACGGGTCGGTGTGCAGGGTGCGCCGGGGCGCTGACCTACAGTTCCGTGCCGTATTCATGATCAAATCATCGAATCGCGGCCGGCGGCCACGCCGAGCCGATTTCCGGGGTGCGAGCTGCGGAAACGCCCGTGTGCACCGAGCCTGTGCTGTGGATCATTGAATCCAGGCGCCGATCTCGCCGTTCCCGCTGGTCAACCGTGGTGCACGGCACGCTGTGCGACGGTGCACAGCGGCCGACGCCACCCATCGGGCCGACCGCGGGAACGATCTTGACCGGGTGGGGCGTGACGGTCGCCGTGCTCGCCGCGGTGACGGGCGTCCTCACGTTCGTCACCCTGACTCCCTGGGCAAGGTGCCGCACCTGCCGCGGGTGCGGCACAGTGCGCGCCCGCCGCACCGGTCGGTGGTCGCACCACTGCACCCGCTGCCGCGGACTCGGCCGAGTCGAGCGGCCCGCACGTCGGTTCCTGCGCAGGGTGACGGCGGGCCATCGACGCCGTCGACCGCCGCAACGCCCGTTCGACGGCGTCGATCTGTTCGGAAGATCAAACGTCCCCTTCGCCGGGCGGTATCCCGGTGGGCGACCACGCCGCCGATGCGGCCGGTAGCGGCCCGTACGCGCGCGGCGAGCCCCCATCACCGGCGCCCCGGCGTAACCGGGCCGGGGAACCGGTACTGGAGCGATAGGCCATTCGAATGTCGTTTACGAGGTATGTAGATTACGGGCATGAGGAAGACGCACGCGAGCGTCCAGGTGGCGATGGCCCTACTGGCCAATCCCACCTCCCGGCGCTGGGGCTACGAACTGAGCAAGGAGTCGGGCGTGCGGTCCGGCGTGCTCTACCCGATGCTCACCCGGATGCTGGACCAGGGATGGCTCACCGATGGATGGGAAGACCCGACCAGCATCGAGGAGAAGCGGCCGCCGCGCCGCTACTACGAGTTGACCGATGAGGGCAAGCTGCGGCTCGGCGGGCTACTCGCAGCAGCTCGCGACGACCGGCGGTTCGCGAGTCTGAACTTGCGGTTCGCCTGGTGACCGAGTTGATCGAGGCCGCAGTGTCCTGGTCCACCTTGTTGGTCGCCATCCTGGTGTTCAGCCTCCTGCCAGACGTCGCGCTGCGCCTGCTGCTGCTGGCTTACCCGCGCACCCACCCGAGGCGGCGCGAGTTGATCGCCGAACTAAAGATCGTTCCGCGACAGGAGCGGCCATTCTGGGTTGCCGAGCAGGTGTGCATGATCCTCTGCGAGGGTCTGCCGACTCGACTGCGAGTCGTGCGGGCGACAGTGCTGCGCCGCCGACACCGGCCGGATAACGCCGCCGTCATCTCCTCACTGAAGGGCCGTGAACTCGAACTGGCCGGGCTGACGACGCTCGGCATCGACGTGGCGCGACTCACCGAGACCCAGCGGTACGTAGTCTTGTCGCGCATCGTGGACGGGCACACGGCAGAGGAAGTGGCCGGAGCCCTCGGCTCGACGGCCGGTGCCGTGCGCGTTGCGCAGCACCGGCGACCCGCGGTCGCAGGTGCTCGACGGTGCGCCGTGTCGGCACCACCGAGGACACCCCGCCCGGCGGCCCATCAGAGCAAGCCCGAGCACCAGCGCCACCCGGTCGCGCAACCCGCGCACCGTGGCGGGGTCGGAGGCGTCGACCATGCGGCGCAAGGCGTCCATCGTGCCCGGCGTGGCCTGCCGGGCACGCCGGCCGCCGGCCGCGCGCTGCCGACGGCGCCCGCGCAGGTCGTCCCGCACGGCATCGGCGCGGCCGGGTCCAGCCCACCTCAGACCACTGCGGCTCGTCCGGGACGCACCACCCCGCACCCGAAGACGGACAGGCACGGCCGTGCTCAGCCCGCGGGGATCTCGAACTCATAGCCGGTCACGTCAAAGTTGGTCTGGCCGAAGATCAGCCAACCAGCGGAGGCCGGGACGTCGATGTAGATCGTGCCCTCGTAGGTCCGCCCCGGGTTGAAGCTGCCGAAAGGCGACTCCTCACCGGTGCAGTAGAACGCCACCAGGGTGTTGACGTCGTCGAAGGCGCTGCCGTCCGCGGCGACGAAGTCGTAGCTCTGGGCGGTGCCGGCGTAGTGGCCGGACTGCGTGGTGTCGTAGGCCGGGGTGTTCTCGATGGTCATGTCGACCGCGAGGAACCTGCCGTTCTCCGGGACTGCCGGGATGTTCTGCCCCTGGTCGCCGATGTCGTCACCGTTGCAGGAGGCCACGGGCCGGATCGCGTTCACTGTGAGGTGCTGGCCGACCTCCCCGGTCATGGGCGGACCGAACAGCTCGATCCGCTCGCCGACCTGCACGGGCAGGGCCCCGCGATCGGTGAACCCGCTGGACTCGTCGGCGTTGGCGTCGGCCTCACCCGCGAGCCCGGCCTCATCGTTGGGCATCCCCTCACCCGGTGCCGGGTTCGCAGCCGCCAGCACCTCGCAGTTCGCCAGCGTCAACTCGACGAACTCCGCGGAACCGAAAGACGCGGGGTCGGCCTCGGCATCGGCCCGCTGATCGCAGATGATCTTCCCCGCGAAGATGAGGGAGCTGTCGTCGACGCCGGCGTTGTCGCCGTCGGGCAGCACGTCACGGACGTCGGCGATGTACTCGGCCAACGGATCGCCGCCGGAGCACGCCCCGGCCATTAGAGCGACCAGGGCCCCGACGGCAGCGGCGGCGAGCGGGCGGGCGGGCAGACGGACCATGAGCGGCGACTCCATGTGGTCGAAAGGGTCGACTCGGCTTCGCGGACATTGGGGGCGCCGTCACCAGGTGCACCCGCGACCAGCCCGAAATGATGAACCGCGCGTTACGTGGTTGACCAACCGAGGGCCGGCTGTCGCGCCCTCAGAAAGGGCCGCCACCGAACCGCCTGGCCAACGCCCCGAGCGCCACCGCGGCGAGTGTGCCCCCCTCCGCCACCACCGACCCGCCCCCGGCGCCCTGCGCCTCCGCCAGCAGCTCCGCGCACACCCGCTCACGCGCCGCGTGCTTGGCCCGCGAGCAATGCCGCCGCGACTCCCCGGCCGCCTCGCGCAGGCGCTGGTCGAGCGCCGCGACGTCGCGATGGTCCGGCTGGCGCCGTGAGGTCGGCGTCGTGGATGACTGGCATGGGCTGCACGGTGACGGTCGGCAGGGCGATGCGGCCGGCCGGGTTGACCGACAGGCCGCTGTCGTCCTCCTCGGTGATGTAGCCCAGCCACAACCGGAGCGCGATCAGGCGGACATGGCGGGTGCTGCACCCAGACTCCGTGAGCGCACCAAGCCACCCGCGTGGGTGCTGCGTGGTGATCTGCGCGGGCGCGGTGACATCGGGGTGGTTCTGGGCGAGCCATGCGAGGAACTGTCGACCGACCGGCGGTAGACGACGCGCGTCTGTGCGCTCGCCTCGTGCACCGTCTCGCTGCACTCGTCACGCCATCCGGCAAGGACATCCGTTATGTAAGTTCTCGTCTCAGTCACCGCTGTAGGAAACCTGGGAGCGTCGAATGAAAGGCAGTACGCCGCACATCGATGCAGGCCAGGCGCCTTCCTTGCCTCTCACCGGAGAGCGCACAGTACCAGGCGTCAGCCACGAGAACTACTGGTTCCGACGGCACGAGGTCGTCTACCGGGCGCTGTCCGCGCGCTGCGCCGGCGCCGTCGTCGTGGAGGCAGGCTGCGGCGAGGGCTACGGCGCCGACCTGCTGGCCGGCGTCGCGGCGCGGGTGCTGGCGCTGGACTACGACGGGCCCACCGCCGCCCACGTCGCCCGCCGCTACCCGCGCGTCGACGTCGTGCGCACGAACCTGGTCGCCCTCCCGGTACGGGACGGCGGGTGCGACGCGGTGGTGTCCTTCCAGGTGATCGAGCACCTGTGGGACCAGGAGCGGTTCCTGCGCGAGTGCCACCGCGTCCTGCGTTCCGGCGGGACGCTGTTGGTCTCCACCCCGAACCGGGTCACCTTCTCGGCGGGCCGCGACATCCCGCTGAACCCGTTCCACACCCGCGAGCTCTCCGACACCGAGCTGGCCGGACTGGTACGCGATGCGGGCTTCGTCGACGTCGAGGTGTCCGGCCTGCACCACGGTCCCCGCCTTCGCGAGCTCGACGCCCGCCACGGCGGCTCCCTGGTCGAGGCCCAGGTGCGGGTGGCCGTGACCGGCGACCGCTGGCCCGACGCCCTGCGCGACGACGTCGGGTCCGTGGGCTGGACCGACTTCGACCTCCACACCGCCGATGTGGGCGCGAGCCTCGACCTCGTCGTGACGGCCCGGCGCCCCTGAACGTGCCGGCGGCCCGCGGGTAGCGTCCCTGCGGCGCGGAGGGTCGGCGCGGAGGGGGCCGCGCGGAGGGGGTTCGTGTGACGGAGCCGGTCGGGACGTTCTGCCTCGTCCTGCACAGCCACCTGCCCTGGCTCGCCCACCACGGTCGCTGGCCGGTGGGCGAGGAATGGCTCTACCAGTCCTGGGCGCACGCCTACCTGCCCGTGCTCGACGTCGTGCAGCGCCTCGCGGCGGAGGGGCGCCGCGACCTGCTCACCCTCGGCGTCACCCCGGTGCTCGCCGCGCAGCTCGACGATCCACACTGCCTGCGCGGGATGCACCACTGGCTCGGCGGCTGGTTGCTGCGCGCCCACGGGGCCGCACCCCTGCTGCCCGACCTGGCCGCGCACGAGCACCGGCTCGCCACCACCGCGCTCGGGCAGTTCGAGACGGGCTGGCGCCACGGCGCGTCACCGCTGCTGCGCGGGCTGTCCGGCGCGGGCGTGGTCGAGCTGCTCGGGGGGCCCGCCACCCACCCGTTCGGGCCGCTGCTGCTCCCCGAGGTGCGGGCGTTCGCGCTCGAGACCGGTCTCGCCGACGCGCACCTGCGGCTCGGCGCCCGGCCGGCCGGGATCTGGGCCCCCGAATGCGGCTACGCGCCCGGGATGGAACACGACCACGCCGCGGCGGGCGTCCGCCACTTCGTCGTCGACGGCCCGGCGATGCGCGGCGACACGGGGTTCGCGCGCCCGGTCGGCACGTCGGCCGTGTGCGCGTTCGGCCGTGATCTCGACGTCACCTACCGCGTCTGGTCACCCCGCTCGGGCTACCCCGGTGGGCAGGACTACCGCGACTTCCACACGTTCGACCATCCCTCCGGCCTCAAGCCCGCGCGGGTCACCGGGCGTTCGGTGGCCCCGGACGACAAGCGACCGTACGACCCGGTGCGGGCCGGCGCCGCCGTCGCGCGCGACGCCGCCGACTTCGTGTCGGTGGTGCGAGCGCGGCTCGTGGGCCTGCGCGAGCGGCACGGCCGGCCCGCGCTCACCGTCGCCGCGTTCGACACCGAGCTGTTCGGGCACTGGTGGCACGAGGGCCCGGCATGGCTGGAGGCGGTGCTGCGCGCGCTGCCGGAGGCGGGCGTGCGCGTCACGACGCTGCGCGGCGCGACCGACGCGGGCCTGGTCGGCGGGCCGGTGGAGCTCCCGGAGTCGTCCTGGGGGTCGGGCAAGGACTGGCGGGTCTGGGCGGGCGAGCAGGTGGCGGACCTCGTCGCCCTCAACGAGCAGGTGCAGAAGACGCTGCTCGCCTCGGCCGCGGACGGGATCGCGCGCGACCCCGTGCGCGACGCGCTGGCCCAGGAGGCGCTGCTCGCGTTGTCGAGCGACTGGGCGTTCATGGTGAGCAAGGACTCCGCCGCGGAGTACGCGCGCACCCGGGCGAAGGGCCACGCGGACCACGTGCGGGAGCTGGCGAACCTGCTCTCCCAGGGGCGCCGCGCCGCCGCGCGGCACCACGCGGTCCAGCTGCCCCCCCACCCCTTCGGCGCGCTGGACGCCCGTGGCCTGTCGAGAACGGCGCCGCACTGATCAGCGAGGTTCGTTGATCACGACGACGCCGTTCCCGCCGGTCGGGGGACGCGGACGATCATGATGTCCAGGGGGTGGGAGACCTTGCCCGAGCCGTCGGGCAGTGCGACCTCACTGAGGTAGGCGAGGACCGCCCGCCGGAGCACTGTCGTCATCGCGGCCGTCCGGGCGCCGACCAGGAAGTCGAAGACCGCCTCGCCCCGGCCGCACGGGTCGGCGAGGACGTCACTGATGTCGAGGTGGCCGACGAGGGTCTCGGCGTGCACGTCGAGGCCACGCAGGTCGAGCTCGTCGCGGACGTCCTCGGCGAACCACGGCCGATGCCCGCCCCAAGGGCAGAGCAGCTCCATGAGCGCGCACAGCGGCTCCAGCGGCGCGGTCGCCGCCACGAGCAGGCCGCCGGGCCGGACCATCGTCAGGGCACGGTCGAGCGCCGCACCGAGATCGTTGACGTAGTAGAGGGAATGGACGAAGTGCACGAGATCGGCCGGGGGACCCGCGTCGTGGTCGGCGAAGTCACCGATGACGACGGACGGGGTGAGCGCGTCGGCCCCGATCGCGGCCAGCCGCCCCGCGAACCCGACAGCCGACGGCGGGTGCGGCTCCACGCCGGTGTACCGGACGCGCCGGCCGCCGGCGGCGAGCGCGGCGGCGAGGGGGGCGTCGACGCTGCCGTCCCCGACCCCGACGCCGACCACACGCACGGGGTCGTGCTCGGCGAGCAGCGGTGGCAGCTCCCGTGCCAGCCAGTCCTGCAGGCGGGGTCGCTGGTCGCTTGCCGCTTCGTATGCGGCATGGGTGAGCGCGTAGCGCTCGCCGGACAGGGCCGGCAGCGGAGGTGCACCACTCACCTCGTCCCGCAGACGGTCCAGTGGGAGGGACGTACGGAGGGTGGTCACACCTCAACATAGTGCAACGCGCAGCACGTGGCGCCACCGACGTGGAGCTGTGGTTTGCTCGGACCATGACCCGACCCGATACCGCCCGACGCAGCCTTGATCACTGGAGCGAGGCGGGCCGGACCGAGATGCAGGCCTTCTACACCCTCGCCACCGAGGACTACCGCCAGCTCGCCGTGGCCCGTGACTGGGCCTCGGACCTGCGCACCCACGCCGTCGACGGCCGGGTCCGGGTGCTCGACGTCGCCTGCGGCAGCGGCAAGTTCCCCGCCGCGCTGCTCGCCGCCGGGCTCCCCGCGGAGCCGACTATCGAGGTCGACCTGCTGGACCCCTCGGCGTTCAGCATCGCCGAGGCGCGCGCGGTGCTGGCGCCGCCGTTCGTGGCGGCCGGGGAGCACGAGGTCTTCCTGCAGGACTTCGACGCGCCCGGCGTCTACGACGTGGCGTGGGCCACTCACGCGCTCTACGCGGTGCCGCCGGCCCAGCTCGCCGACGGGGTGTCGAAGATGGTGGCGGCCCTGCGCCCCGGCGGTTTCGGGGCGGTCGCCCAGGCCGGTACGCGGTCGCACTACCTGGCGTTCTACGAGGCCTACCGCGCCACGTTCGCCCCCGACGTGACGCCCTACACCGACGCGGAGGGCGTGGCCGACGCGCTGCGCGGCGCCGGTGCCCGGACCGACGTGCAGGAGATCCACTACCGCACCGGATCCGCCGACCGCGGCGTCGTCGAGGGCTTCCTGCAGCGCTGCGCGTTCGACGACACGGTGCCGCTGGAACGCATGGAGGCCGAGGGCCCGATGGCCGTCTACCTGCAGGGGTGTCGTCGCGCCGACGGATCCTACGAGTTCGGGCACGAGGCCCACCTGATCACCTGGGTGCACGCATGAGGAACCCGCACCTCTCCGAGACCACCGCGGCCGGTGGGGCGTCCGACGTCGATGTCGAGTGGGACCGCGGGAACGACCAGTGGTGGGACTGGTACATGTCCCTCGCCGACGGCCCGGCACCGGACGGCCCGCTCGTCGAGCCCGCGGCTCACGATCCCGGTGCACCGCCCGACGACGACGCGGTGCTCACCGAGCTCGCCGAGCCCTACCCGATCACCGACGCGCAGATCGCGCACTTCCGCACCGAGTCGTTCGTCAAGCTTCCTGGTGTACTCACCCCGGGCACGCTGGCGCGGCTGCGGGCGCGGCTGCGCGAGATGCTCGACGCCGCCGTGGACCCCGCCGTCGGGTTCCAGAGCCTCGAGATGATGTGGCTCGACGACGCGCTGGTGCGCGCGGCCGTGCTGTCCCCCCGGATCGGCGGGATCTCCGCCGCACTGCTGGGCGCGGAGCAGGTCCGCCTCTACCACGACAACGCGCTGTCGAAGGAGCCCGGTGCCGGGCGCACGCCGTGGCACTTCGACGCCCACCACTTCCCCCTCGACTCCCCCGACGTGCTCACCGCCTGGATCCCGCTGCAGCCCACGCCGCAGGAGATGGGCCCGCTGGCGTTCGCCCGCGGGGCGGGGACGTGGAAGGTCGTCGCAGACGTCGACTTCGACAAGCACGGCACGTCCTACGACAAGGGCGTCTCCGAGGCGTTCCGGCTGAGCGGGGTCACCGTCGAGGACGGGGCGTTCGCCGCGGGCGAGGTGAGCTTCCACTCCGCACACTGCTTCCACACCGCCGGGGCCAACCGGACCACTGTGCCCCGCATGGTGCTCGCCACCACCTACTTCGCCGACGGGGTCCGGGTCGTCCCCGCACCCACGATGATCAGCGGTGACTGGCGCAAGTTCATCCCCGGTGCGCAGCCCGGTGCCGTCGTGGCCAGCGACCGCAACCCCGTGGTGGCCTGACCCACGACCAGCGCCGCGGTGCCGGGCGAACTCCCGGCACCGCGGCCACGTCCGGGCCTAGCCGACGGTGATCTCGACGGTGTCGAACGCCGGGATCTGGTTCACCAGCTCCATCATCGGGATGCGGTGCGACCCGTCGCCCGCCCACACCGCGCACCGGGCCGTGCTTGCCGACTCCATGCCGGTGATGTCGATGGTCACCGAGTCCGCTTCGTCCCCGCCGCCGTTGTGCTGCGTGGCGAGGAAGAAGTCCGCCTTGGCCGGCTCCGGGCCTCGTCGGTGCTCTTCAGCATCCGGCACGCGAGCAGTTGCCGCCGCCGGATGTGACGGTCGGTCCACGAGCCGCGGCCTCGTCGGGTTCGTGGGTTGCCCGGTGGTGGTGACCCGGGCACCGGTGTGACGCCGCCGCCTGCGGTGTGCGTGCGTGACGCAATGGTGGGCCCCATGGTGGGTTCGCCGCTGCGCCGACCAGCCGACGGGATGGTCGCGCACCCGGGTGGTGACTCGATGACCGCCACCCGGGTGTTCCCGGGGCCTGCTGATGATGCGGACCACTACCGACCGTCAAGCCAGCGGTCCGGCGCGAGGAACCGATCGGCCGAAGGGGTGATCGGCGACCCGGCCGCGGTGATCTGCGGTGTCCCCGGCGGACCGGTACTGGCGGCGGTCAGCGCACGACCGGGTACCGCCCGTCCTGCCCCGCGTCGATCGGCACGATGACCCGCCCGAGCGGGACGAGCGAGACGGGGATCAGCTTCAGGTTGGCCAGTGCCAGCGGGATACCGATGATCGTCACCGCCAGGGCGACGGCCGTCACGAGGTGTGCTAGCGCGAGCCACCAGCCGGCGAGGACGATCCAGATGACGTTGCCGATGACCGACGCCGCACCCGCTTCGGGTCGCTCGACGAGCCGGCGGCCGAAGGGCCACAGCGCGAAGTCGGCGATCCGGAACGACGCCAGGCCGAACGGGATCGTCACGATGAGCAGGCAGCAGACGATCCCGGCGAGGGCGTAGCCGATCGCCAGCCAGATACCGCACAGCAGCAGCCAGATGAGGTTGAGCAGGGTGCGCATCAGGGGCCCTCCGTCGACGACGTCATCCTCCAGAGTGCACGGCGTCGCGGTCCGCTGCATAGCTGCGGGGGCCGTACCAGAACAAGGGCGCCGCCGCGCCGCAGGCCGCTGGCATCACGGCCAGGGCGGTGGGCAGGCCGAACCGGTCGGCCAGCACCCCGGTGCGCACCGGGCCGACGGCGAGGCCGAGGAGGTTCTGCACGGCGGTCGAGGTGGAGAGCGCTGTCACCCGGAGGCCGGAATCCACGACATCGGTCACGACGGCCGCGACCGGTCCCGATCGCCGCGGTCCTGGTCAGCCCGCCCGCGATGATGAGCCCGAACGGCACCGGTCCCGGCCCCGGCGTCCCGAAGGCGGTGCCCAGCAGGACGAGGGAGAAGACCGACGCCGCGGCGGGCACCAGCAGCCGGGCGCGGGCATCGCGGACGGCCCGGCGGTAGCGATTTCTCCGGGACCCTGCCGCCGGCGTGGGACCGGCCCGTGCCGGCCCTCTACCCACGGGTAGGTTCCCTGGGATGCGGGTTCTGCTGGTGTCGTGGGAGTACCCCCCCGTCGTCGTCGGCGGCCTGGGACGCCACGTGCACGCCCTCGCGACACAGCTGGCGGCGACCGGGCACGAGGTCGTCGTGCTCGTCCGACGTCCCGCCGGGTCCGACGCGGTCACCCACCCGACACTCGACGAGACCACCGACGGGGTGCGTGTGCTCGCCGTCGCCGAGGACCCCGCGCATCTGGAGTTCGAGCGCGACATGGTGGCGTGGACGCTCGCGATGGGCCACGCCATGCTCCGTGCCGCGCTCACCAGGCTCTCCGGGTGGCGACCGGACGTCGTGCACGCCCACGACTGGCTGGTCGCGCACGCGGCGATCGCGCTGGCCGACGTGCTCGGCGTCCCGCTGGTCGCGACGATCCACGCCACCGAGGCCGGCCGCTACGCGGGCTGGCTGTCGTCGCCGCTGAGCCGCCAGGTGCACTCCGTGGAGTGGTGGCTGGCGCGGCGCGCCGACGTCCTGATCACCTGCTCCGGAGCCATGCGCGACGAGGTGGCCGGGCTCTTCGATCTCGACCCCGGCCCGATCGCGGTGCTGCACAACGGCATCACGCCCCGGGCGTGGCGGGTCCGGCCGGACCGGCTCGCCGCGGCGCGGGCGCGTTACGCCCCGCGCGACGAACCGCTGCTGCTCTACTTCGGTCGGTTGGAGTACGAGAAGGGCGTACACGACCTGATCGCGGCGCTGCCCCGGATCCGGCGCGCACACCCCGGCACCCGCCTGATCGTCGCCGGCACCGGCACCGCGGCCGACATGCTGTTCACCTCGGCGCGGACGCACCGCGTGCGGCGCAGTGTGGCCTTCCTGGGCCATCTGCCCGACGACGAGCTCGTCGCCGCGCTGGCCGCCGCCGACGCGGTGGTCCTGCCCAGCCGCTACGAGCCGTTCGGGATAGTCGCGCTGGAGGCCGCCGCGGCCGGCGCACCGTTGGTGGCGTCGACGGCGGGCGGGCTCGGCGAGGTCGTGGTGGACGGCGAGACCGGCGTGTCGTTCCCGCCCGGGGACGTGGTCGCCCTCGCGCGGGCCGTCGGAACCGTGCTGACCGACCCGAGTGCCGCGACCCGGCGGGCGCGCAACGCCCGGGCCCGGCTGGGGGCCGACTTCGACTGGGCGCAGATCGCCGCCCGCACCGCCAGGGTGTACGCCGGGGCGCAGGCGGGCGGACCGGTGGAGCTCGGCCGTCCGAAGATCCCCACGGGCAACGTGTTCGGCTGCTGAGCCACGGGTCGGCGGTCAGGCCGCACCGTGGCTGGTCACCACGGTTCGGAACGCTCCAGGCGCGCCTGGACGGCGGCTGCGGTCTTGCGGGCGATGTCGGCGAGCGCGGTGCGCTGCGCCGCGGCGGCCTCGTAGTCGGCCAGCCGGTTGCGCACCACCCGAGCCGGGGCTCCGACCGCGATCGAGTACGCCGGGATGTCCCCGCGCACCACGGCGTGCGCGCCGAGCACCGACCCGCGCCCGATCCGCGTGCCGCGCAGCACCGACACCTTCGTCCCGATCCAGCAGTCCGGACCGATCCGGACCGGGGTCTTGACGATCCCCTGGTCCTTGATCGGGACGTGGACGTCGTCGATGCGGTGGTCGAAGTCGGTCACGTACACCCAGTCCGCGACGATCGACGCGGCCCCGATCTCGATGTCGAGGTAGCAGTTCACGGTGTTGTCCTTGCCGAAGACGACCTTGTCGCCGATCCGCAGGGAGCCCTCGTGGCAGCGCAACGAGTTGCCGTCGCCGATGTGCACCCACCGGCCGACCTCCAGGCGCCCGTAGCCGGGGCGGGCGTGCAGCTCCACCCGCTTGCCCAGGAACACCATCCCGCGCAGGACGACGTGCGGGTGGACCAGCCGGAAGCGCAACAGCCGGACGTAACGCACGAGATACCACGGCGTCCAGGCCCGGTTGCGGAGGACCCAACGGAGCGAGGCGAGGGTGAGGAACCGGACCTGTCGCGGGTCCCGCCGCCCCGCCGGGCCCCACCGGTCCCGCAGCGGTGACCCCCACATGCTGGTCATGGCGGGAAGCCTAATGACCACCCTGAACGGTCGACCCGCGCCCGCGGCTCCGGGGATCACCCCGCGAAGGCGGCCAGCCCCGTCAGCGCCTGCCCGATGATCAGCGTGTGCATCTCCGAGGTGCCCTCGTAGGTGAGCACCGACTCGAGGTTGTTGGCGTGCCGCAGCACCGGGTACTCGAGGGTGATCCCGCTGCCGCCGAGGATGGTGCGGCACTCCCGGGCGATCGCGATGGCCTCGCGCACGCTGTTGAGCTTGCCCAGGCTGACCTGCTCGGGCCGGATCGTCCCGGCATCCTTGAGCCGGCCGAGGTGGATCGCGAGCAGCATCCCCTTGCCGAGCTCGAGGGTCATGTCCGCGAGCTTGGCCTGCGTGAGCTGGAACCCCGCGATCGGACGGTCGAACTGGACGCGGGTCATCGCGTACTCCAGTGCGGTGTCCAAGCAGTCGCGCGCCGCCCCGAGCGCGCCGAACACGACACCGAAGCGCGCCTCGCCCAGACACGAGAGCGGCGCGCCGAGGGTGGTGGCGCCGGGCAGGCGGGCGGAGTCGGGCAGGCGGACGCCGTCGAACGCCAGCTCACCGGTGACCGACGCCCGCAGCGACAGCTTCTGGTGGATCGCCCGGGCCGTGAACCCCGGTGTCCCGGCCGGGACGAGGAACCCGCGGAAACCCTCGTCGGTGCGTGCCCAGACCGTCGCGACGTCGGCGATGGGGCCGTTCGTGATCCACATCTTGGAGCCGTCGAGGATCCAGTCGGTGCCGTCTCGGCGCGCGGTCGTCCGCATCCCGGCCGGGTTGGAGCCGTAGTCCGCCTCGGTCAGCCCGAAACAGCCGATCGCCTCGCCGGCCGCCAGCCGGGGCAGCCACTCCTGGCGCTGCTCGTCGGAGCCGTAGCGGTGGATCGAGTACATCGACAGCGACCCCTGCACCGACACCATGCTGCGCAGCCCGCTGTCGCCGGCCTCCAGCTCGGCGCACGCCAGCCCGTAGCTCACGGCGTTGGTGCCCGCGCAGCCGTAGCCCTCCAGGTGCATGCCCAGCACCCCGAGCGCGCCGAACTCCTTGACCAGGTCGCGTGCCGGCAGCTCGCCGGACTCGAACCAGCCGGCGACGTCGGGCCGCAGCCGTTCGTCGACGAACCTGCGGACCGTGGCCCGGATGTCGCGCTCGTCGGGTGTCAACAGCCCGTCGACGTCGAACAGCTCCAGTGGTGTGCGCGTCATGAGATCCCCTCAGATCAGAACATGTGGTTCTTCCCGCCGAAGACCTCGCTGACGGAGTCGTCGGTGAAGATCCGGCGGATCGAATCGGTGAGCAGCTCCGCACAGGACACCACGCGGACGCACGGCGGCGCACCCGGTCGCAGCGGGATCGTGTCGGTCACCACGATCTCCTCGAACGGCGAGCACGCGAGGTTCTGGGAGCAGCGGCCCGCTGAACACCGTGTGGGTGGCCGCGGCGAAGATCCGCCCGCCTGTGGGAATCACGGGACACCGGGGTCCTGGTCGGCGAGTGCGGCCGTGATCGCCGCGGCACCGGGCATGCCGTCCCGCGCGCCGGTCCGCGTCACCGACAGGGACGCGGCGACCACGGCCGTCCGCACCGCGTCGCCCAGCTCGTCCCCGGCGGCCAGCCGGGCGGCGAGCACGCCGTTGAAGGTGTCACCGGCGCCGGTGGTGTCCCGCACGGTCGCACGCAGCGGTCCGACGTGCTCGGCGGTGCTGTCCGCGGACACGATCAGCGCGCCGTCCCCGCCGAGCGTCACCACCACCGGGGCCCCGGTCCGGGCCTGGACGGCCGCGGCGGCAGCCACCAGCGCTGCGGGCACGGGGCCCACCCGATCGCCGCCCGCCGACCCGCCCGCGTGGCCGAGCTGTGCGGCCAGGTCCAGGCACTCCGACCGGTTCGGGGTCAGGATCGGACCGGCGTCGAGGAGCTCGGCGACGGCCGGGATGACCGGGGCCGGGTTGAGGACGCACGTGACCCCGGCGGTGGCGGCCCCCCGGACCGCCGCGGCCACCGCCCCGCCCGGTATCTCGGTACTCACCAGCACGCACCCGACCCCGGCGCCGACCCCGGCGCCGGACCCGGCGGCGGGGGTGACGGCGGCGCTGACGGCGGCGCTGACGGCGGCGCTGACGGCGGCGGGGGTGACGGCGGCGTTCGCCCCGGCCCCGACGGCGATCTGGTTCTCCCCGACACGGTCGACGACGATCAGGGCGACGCCGGTGGCCACACCGTCGAGCACGGCCACCGCCCCGGTGTCGACACCGTCGGCTCGCAGCTCGTCCAGGGCCTCCGCGCCGGTGTCGTCGGCACCCACCGCCCCGACCAGCGAGACCTCGGCGCCGGCGCGGGCGGCGGCGACGGCCGCGTTGGCCCCCTTGCCTCCGCCGAAGCGCTGCACCCCCGGCCCGACGACCGTCTCGCCGGGGCCCGGGAGCCGGTCCGCCGTCACGACGAGGTCGACGTTCACGGCGCCGACGACCACGACCCGCCCGGGCGGTCCGCCCACCCGACCGCGCACCGGCACCCGAACGGGATCGTGCGAGGTCATGACGGCGCGGGTGCGACGGAGCCACGCAGCTGGACCTGGGTGGCCGGCAGCCCGAGCGACTCGCTCGCAGTGCCCTCGATCAGGTCGAACAACGCCGTCACCGCCCGGAACCCCATCTCGTGCGAAGCTACCGCACGTCACGCACCGATCTCGCCGACCTCGCCGAGCAGCGGGTCGGCACCGCAGCGGGCGACGGCGGCGTTCCCGGTACGGATCATCGCCCGGTGTCGGACCTCGGCCGCGTGGGCAATCGGCGTGGCCCCGCTCCCCCGGTGCGTCATTCTGAGGAATGTTCGAGTGCACCCTCCCGACCTCCGCCTACGTCAGCACGCTGACGATCGACCGGGACACCACCACGCCACCCGAGCAGTGATCGCGCGGATACGGTCACACCATGCCCACGCCGCTGGTCATCGACACCGACCCCGGCGTGGACGACGCCGTCGCGCTGCTCCTCGCGCTGCAGAGCCCCGAGGTGGAGCTGGTGGCGGTCACGGCGTCGTTCGGCAACATCGGCCTCGACGGCACGTTCGCGAACGCCCGCAGGGTGCTCGCGCTCGCCGGCCGACCCGACGTCCCGGTCGCCGCGGGCGCGGCTCGACCGCTCATCCACCGGGGCGAGGCGTGGGCGTCCGAGTGGCACGGCGCCGACGGCCTGGGTGGCCGCACCGCCCATTTCCCCGCACCGGGCGCCGGTGACCCGCGCTCGGCGCTCGCGCTGACCGCCGACGTGCTGGCGTCCGCCACCGAGCCCGTCACGATCGCCTCGATCGGCCCGCTGACCGACACCGCCCTGCTGCTCGCCGCCCATCCCGAGCTGGCCGGGCGGATCGGCCGGATCGTCGTCATGGGCGGCGGGTTCTCGGGTGGCAACGTCACGGGCGCGGCCGAGTTCAACGTCCACGCCGACCCCGAGGCCGCCCAACGGGTGCTGACCCAGTCCGACGTACCCGTCACGCTGGTGCCGCTGGACCTGACGATGCGCTGCCTCGCCGACGATGCCTGGCTCGCCGCACTCGACGCCGCCGGGCCCCGGTCGAGACTGCTCGGCACCGTCCTCGCCTCCTATCGCACGGCCTTCCGCGCTCGCCACGACATCGACGCCGTGGCGGTCCACGACGCCGTCGCCGTGCTGGAGGCGGTGCTGCCCGGCACGTTGCGCACCACGCCGATGCCGGTGACCGTCGCGTGCGACTTCGGCCCCACCCGCGGCGCCACGGTCGCCGACCGGCGCCGCGGCGCTGCGGGCACCCCCGTCGCCGTGGCCCTGGACGCAGATGTGGACACGGTTCTGGCGGAGATCCTGCGGCGCGTCACCCGCATGGGCTGAGGCGCTCCCGCACGGAGCCGTCAGGCCAGGCCGTTCTCGATCGCGTAGCGGACCAGTGCCGCGCGGTTGGGCAGCCCCAGCTTCCGCAGGACGTGCTGGACGTGGTTCTCGACCGTGCGCGGGGAGAGCACCAGCCGGGCGGCGATCTGGCGGCCCGTCAGGCCGTCGACCACCAGCCTCAACACGTCGGCCTCCCGCTCGGTGGGCGCCACCCGTCCCGACCCCGCGAGCCGGCCGTACGCCTCGAGGACCACGGCGGCCAGGCCGGGGCTGAACACGGCCTCACCCGCCGCGGTTCGGCGCACGGCGTCACCGATCAGCGCCGCCCCACCGGTCCAGACGAGGTAGCCGGCGGCGCCGTCCTGCACGGCGCCGAGGACGTCGCGGTGTTCGGCGACCGCGGAGACCACGAGCACGGCGGTGCCCGGCGCCGCGACGGCGAGCGGCCCGATGGCCGCCCGCGTGCCGGCGCCGGCCGTGTCCAGGTCGACCACGGCCACCTCCGGGCGCCCCGCCGCCACCAGCGCCACGGCCTCCTCCGGGTCGTCCGTGCGGCCCAACAGCCGCACCCCCCGCACCGGGAGCGCGTCGCCGATCCCGGCAGCGTCCCCGGCCACCAGCACCACCGTGACCCCCGACGACTCCGCCCCGACCGCGCCCATCCGCCCCTCCGCCTCCGCTCCTGCCCGCCTCCACGCCGGGACGTCCCCGCGCACCCACCGGCCCCGTATGTGCCCGTGGCCAGAACCGTCCGACCACTCCTCGGCCATCCATCAGTCGTCGGCCCACTCGTCGGCCCAACCCTGCTCGAGTGCGTACCGCACGAGCTGGACGCGGTTGGCCAGCTGGAGCTTGCGCAGCGTGTTCTGCACGTGACTCTCCACGGTCCGGTGCGACACGGCCAGTCGTTCGCCGATCTGGCGGGCCGTGAGCCCCTTGGCGACGAGCCGCAGCACCTCGGTCTCCCGTTCGGTCAGGGCCGGCGTCGGACCGGCCGCGGGGGTCCCCGCGATCCGACGGAACTCGCCGAGGACCAGACCGGCCAGGCCCGGGGTGAACACGGCGATCCCCTCGGCGGTGCGCCGGACGGCCGCGAGAAGCTCGTCGGCCCCGGCCGACTTCACCAGGTAACCGATGGCGCCCGCCTTCACCGCGTCGAGGACGTCGGTGTGTTCACCGCTCGCCGACAGCACGAGGATCCGGGTGGCGGGCAGCTTCGCGAGGATGCCCGCGATCGCCTGCACGCCCGACGTCGCCCCGAGGAACAGGTCCATGAGGACCACCTGCGGGCGGGTCGCCACCGCGATCCGGACGGCGGCGTCGGCGTCCGGCGCGGTGGCGACGACGTGGATCCCGCGTTCGGTGAGGTCGCGCGCCACACCCTCGCGCCAGATCGGGTGGTCGTCGACCACCATCACCGTGATCGTCACGCCCGCTCCGTCCTGATGATCCATTCGGTGCCCCCGGACCCCGTCTCGCATCGGATCTCCCCGCCGAGGTCGAGGACCCGGCCGCGGATCGAGCGCGTCACGCCGAGCCGGCCCTGCGCCGCGGCGTCCGCCAGCCGTCCGGCGGGGATGCCCGGACCCTCGTCACGCACGCTGATCTCGACACCGGTGCCGAGGTCCTCCAGCAGGACCCACGCCGGTGCGTCGACCCCGACGTGCACCGCCACGTTCGCGAGTGCGGCCGCCACGACGGCCACCAGCTCGTCGACGGCGTGCGCAGGCAGGTACACGGCGTGCGCGGGCGCCGACACGGTGACCCGCGGGGAACCGAGCGCGCGGAGGCCGGCGGCCAGGTCATGGCGGCCGTGCACGTCCACGGGCGCGGGCCCGGTGACGAGCAACCCGCGCAGGGCGAACTCCTGGTCCCCCGCGAGCCGGCCCAGCTCACCGGCGTCCCCGCCCAGCTCGGCGCCGCGCCGCCGCAGGTAACCGAGCACCTGCAGCACCCCGTCGTGGACGGCGCGGGCGAGCCGGTCGCGTTCGGCCATGGCCGCCTGCGAGGCGACGGCCCGGCGGAGCCGCTCGGCCGAGCGCAGCAGGACCGTGGCGGCGAACCCGACCGTCAGACCGGCGAGGAACAGCAACTGGACGTCGCCGAGCTCCCGCTCCGGGCGGGCCTGCACCAGCAGCAACGCCGCGGAGACGACCAACGCGCCGGCGAGCCCACCGCGCACCCCGCCCGCGAGCGCGAGCGCGAGCACGGGACCGGAGGTCCAGACCGAACCCATGACGGGCGCATCGGCACCGACCTGGGCCGCGGTCTGGACCAGTGGCGTCGTGGCCATGATCGCCACGGTGACGGCCAGGTCGACGAGCGCGAGGCGGCCACGCAGGTCCCGCGCCCCCGGCAGCCCTCCGAAGTAGCCGTAACCGGTGACGGCGGTCCACCCGCACATCACGGCGACCACCAGGATCGCGCCGACCTGCGTGGCGTAGTCCTCCAGCATGTAGAGGATCACCGCGACGGCACTGACCAGCGTCAGGACCCGGTAGATCAGCAGCCCACGCCACAGCGCCTCGAGCGGGCGCTCGAGCACGGCGACGGAGCTGACGGTCACGTGCTCATCCTCGCGGGACAGGGTCGGCCGGCGCGATCCGTAGGACTACGGGGATCTCAGCCGGGCCGCGTGCCGGTGATCAGCGCGTTGTAGAACCACGCCCGCGGCACCACCCGGGAGAGCACACGCCCGTCCAGCCACGACAGCCCCTGCCAGCCGCGGTAGGCGAACATCGCCCAGCCGGTGCCCAGCTTGCTGGGCGGGACAGCCGCCTCGAACGTCCGCACGGGCCAGCCGAGCATGGCCGCGGTGAACTCCTCGGTGACCACCCGCGCGTCGCGTGCCCCGGCGTCGCGGGCGAGTCGCTCCAGCTCGGCGGGATCGAACACGTGGACGTCCACGACGGCCTCCAGCGCGGCGGCGCGCGAGGAGCCGTCGAGCTCGGTCTGCGGACGGCGCCATCCCGCCAGGGCGGGGGCCTTCGTGATCGTGGTGGCGGCGGACCAGGTGAGCGCGCCGAGCCGGCGGGCGTAGCGGTCGCCGATCCTCGTGGGCTCCCCGGCGAACACGAACCGCCCTCCCGGTCTGAGCACCCGCAGCACCTCGCGGAACGCGGTGTCGAGGTCGGGGATGTGGTGCAGCACCGCGTGCCCGACGACCACGTCGAACGTGGCGTCGTCGTAGGGCAGGCGCTCCGCGTCGGCGACGCGGCCGTCGACGTCGAGTCCGAGGTGCGCGGCGTTGCGCAGGGCCGCCGCCACCATGCCGGGCGACAGGTCGGTGACCGACCCGGTCCTCGCGAGCCCCGCCTGCATGAGGTTCAGCAGGAAGAACCCGGTTCCGCAGCCCAGCTCCAGCGCGCGGCCGTAGGGCCAGTCGGCGTCACCCGCGGCGTACCGGAACCGGTCGGCGGCGTAGGTGATGCAGCGCTCGTCGTAGGAGATGGACCACTTGTCGTCGTAGGAGCCGGCCTCCCAGTCGTGGTACAGCACGTTGGCGAGCTTCTGGTCGTGCCGTGCCGCCTCCACCTCCTCGGCGGTGGCGTGCGGGTGAGGAACCGGGTCCGTACTCATGGGCAGCAGCATCGCAGAACTGTCGGACGGGCGAGCTCACCCGGTCCGGGTGAGGCGGCACCCGGCTGTGGCACATCCTGCTGGCCAAGAACCTGGCGATGCTGTGCGTGGTCGGCGCCGTCGGGACCCTGCTCAGCGTTCTGCTGGCCTGGCGCATCGGCGACACCGATGCGCTGGTCAAGGCGTGCGGCCTGTTGATCACCATGATGCTGCTGTGGCTCGGCGTGGGGAACGTCCCGTCGATCGTCGCGCCGTTGCGCCACGAGCCGCTCGCTGCCCGGCCACACGACGGCACACTGAGACCGTTCCTGCTCTCCTTCGTCGTGTCCTGCGGGCTGGGCTACGTGGTCGACCTCATGCTGTCCTGGCGGATCTGGGCGAAGCGGACGGCGATCGAGGAGCTCGGCGGCCTGTGGCTGCCCGTCCTGCTGACGGTCGGCAGCGCAGCGGTGATCTGGGTGCTCCTGACTGTGGGCGCCGCGACGCTGGCCGAACAACCCGGTGTGCGCCGCGTCCTGCTCCGGGAGCTGGTGGAGTACCCCGCAACACGGGGCCGGGTCTTCGGTGCGCCTCACCCGCGCCGGGTGACGCCCGGGCGTCCGGCCGACGGCGGCGAACATCGCCCGACCTCGGACGGGGTGCCCACTGTCGGGTGACTCCATCGGTCAGCTCGCCCGACGGCGGTCGCCGTGGTGCTGAGTCCTTCACGATCCTCGTCCCGGGCCCGCCGCGCTCCCGAGCCGGTGGACCGGCGTTCGGCCTGGCCGTCCACATCGCTCGTCGACGCGGCGCTCAGCGCCCGGTGAACTCCGCCTTGCCGGGTCCGTTCGCCACGAAGGACTCCATGCCCCTGCGACGGTCGTCGGTGGCGAAGAGGGCGGCGAACATCTCCGCCTCCAGATCCAGGCCGGTACGCAGGTCCGTGTCCAGGCAGGAGTCGATCGCCTTCTTGGCCGCGGCCAGCGCCACAGCGGGGCCGCCCACGAACTGCTCGGCCCACCGTCGCGCTGCGGCATAGACCTCGTCGGCCGGCACGACCTCGTCCACGAGACCGATCGCCAGCGCCTCGTCGGCCTTCACCATCCGCCCGGTGAAGATCAGGTCCTTGGCTCGAGGTGCGCCGATCAGGCGCGTCATCCGCTGCGTGCCGCCGCCGCCGGGGATGATGCCGAGCAGGATCTCGGGCTGGCCGAGCCGTGCGTTGTCGCCGCAGACCCGGCGGTCGCAACCCAGCGCCACCTCCATGCCGCCGCCGAGTGCGAATCCGGTGATCGCGGCGACAGTGGGCTTGGGGATCTCCGAGATCGACCCGAAACACGCCGAGAGCCTTCGGGCGACCGGGGCGATGTCGGCGTAGGTCATCCCCACCATCTCCTTGACGTCGGCACCGGCGGCGAACACCTTCTCCCCGCCGTGGACGACCACCGACGCGACGTCCGCGCGACGCGCCGCCTCCTCGGCGCACGCCTTGAGCTCCTCCTGCACCTGCCGGTTGAACGCGTTCATCGGGGGGCGGTCCAGCCGGATCACCCCGACCCCGCCGTCGACCTCGAGCTGCACGAATTCGGTCACGGTGGAACCTTAACGGCCGCCCATGCAGTTCAGGAAAGCCACGTTCCTGCCCGGAGCGGGCATGAAAGTGGCTTTCCTGAACCTGGGCGACGCGGTCAGCACAGCCAGGCCGAGTAGCGGCCGCGGCGGCGCTGGGCCCGCAGGGGGAGCCCGAACGTCGCGGTGAGGTTGTCGTCGGTGAGCACGTCGTCGAGGAGGCCGGCGGCCACCACGGCACCTTCGCGCAGCAGCAGACCGTGGCTGTACCCGATCGGGATCTCCTCGACGTGGTGGGTGACCAGCACCGACACGGGCGCGTCCGGGTCGGCCGCCAGCGTTGTGAGGCGTCCGATGAGGTCCTCGCGGGCGCCGAGGTCGAGGCCCGCGGCGGGCTCGTCGAGCAGGAGCAGCTCGGGGTCGGTCATGAGCGCGCGGGCGATCATGGTGCGCTTGCGCTCACCTTCGGACAACGTGCCGAACCGCCGCCCGGCCAGCGCTCGCACGCCCAGGGCGTCGAGCAGGGCGTCGGCGCGGTCGGTGTCGGCGCCGTCGTACCGCTCGCGCCAGCGGCCCAGCACCCCGTAGCCGGCGCTGACCACCACGTCGCGGACCGTCTCGTCGTCGGGCACGCGCGCCCCGAGGGAGGCCGAGCTCAGTCCGATGCGGGTGCGCAGCTCGAACACGTTGACCCGGCCGAGCTTCTCACCGAGCACGTGCACCGTGCCGTCGGACGGGTGCAGCTCCGCCGCCGCCAGCCGCAGCAGGGTCGTCTTGCCCGCCCCGTTCGGACCGAGCACGACCCAGCGCTCGTCGACCTCGACGTGCCAGTCGATGTCGTGGACCAGCGTGGACGGGCCGCGCCGCACCGCCACGCCGTCCATCCGGATCACGAGGTCCGTGAGATCGGGACCTCCGGTGCCGTCACGCGCCGCGTCGACGGCCCGCGCCGCGACATCGGGCACGGCGACACCCCGCCCCGCATCGTCGGGTCGTGCGGCACTACCCGCAGTGAACAAGGACTCAGGGTGCGATCCCGGCGCTGCCACGTCGCCTATCCTCGCCGATCGTGTCGGTCTTCCCGCTGGGTGCCCACGTCGATGCCGTCGGGGTCCGCTTCGCAGTCGCTTCCACCAGCGCGGATGCTGTGGAGGTGTGTCTGGTCTCCGGTCCCGACGCCGAGCCGACGGAGCGGCGCGTCGCCCTGACCGAACGGACGTTCGGGGTGTGGCACGGACACGTCCCCGGAGTCCGCGCCGGGCAGCGCTACGGCTACCGGGTGCACGGCCCCTACCGTCCGTGGGACGGGCTGCGCGCCAACCCGGCGAAGATCCTCGTCGACCCCTACGCACGCCGGATCGTCGGCCGGGTCACGAACCTGGCGGCCGCGCGCGGCTGGGTGGACGACCCGATGACGGGCCTGCGCAGCACCGTCGACTCGCTCGGCCACGTGCCGCTCTCGGTCGTCACGGCGCCGGACGTACCCACTCCCGTCGACCGTCCGGACGTGCCGTGGTCGGAGACGGTGATCGCCGAGCTGCACGTCCGCGGCCACACGATGCTCCACCCCGACGTGCCGCCCGAGCACCGTGGCACCTACCTGGGGCTGGCCCACCCCGCGGTGACCGGGCATCTGCGCCGCATCGGCGTCACGGCCGTGGAGCTGCTGCCCGTCACGTCCATCGCCGACGAGCCGCCGCTGCTGCAGCGCGGCATGAGCAACTACTGGGGCTACGCGACGTTGGGGTTCCTCGCCCCGCACGCGGGCTACGCGAGCGTGCCGGGCGCGGAGATCGCGGAGTTCCGGGCGATGGTGGCGGCGATGCATGCGGCCGGTATCGAGGTGATCCTCGACCTGGTGCCCAACCACACCGCCGAGGGCGGCGTCGGCGGGACGACGCTGTCCTACCGGGGCCTGGATGCGCCCGCGTACTACTCACTCGGCGGCAACGGCCACGACGCCGACATCACCGGCACCGGAAACACCCTCGACCCGGGCTCGCCCATGGTGATCCGGCTCGTCTGCGACGCACTGCGGCACTGGGTGACGGCGTTCGGCGTCGACGGTTTCCGCATCGACCTCGCCAGCGTCCTCGGCCGGCCGCGCAGCGGCGCGTTCGACCCGAACTCCCCCCTGCTGACGGCGATCGCGATCGACCCGATCCTGTCGGGCGTCAAGCTGATCGCCGAGCCGTGGGACGCCACCGGTGAGGGCTACCGGGTCGGCGGGTTCGGCGTCGCGTGGTCGGAGTGGAACGGCCGGTTCCGCGATGCGGTGCGCGACTTCTGGCGCGGCCACGGCGGTATCGGCGAGGTCGCCTCGCGTCTGACGGGCAGCTCCGACCTGTACAAGCACTCGGGACGCAGGCCGTGGGCGTCGGTCAACTTCGTCACCGCTCACGACGGGTTCACGCTGCGCGATCTCGTGTCCTACGAGCGCAAGCACAACGAGGCCAACGGCGAGGCCAACCTCGACGGCACTGACGACAACCGCTCGCAGAACCTCGGCGTGGAGGGCGACACGTCCTCTCCGGTGATCCTCGCGAGGCGGTTGGCGACCGCCCGCGCACTGCTCGGCACCGTGCTGCTCTCGACGGGGACACCGATGCTGCTCGCCGGCGACGAGCGGTGGCGCACCCAGGGCGGCAACAACAACGCCTACTGCCACGACGACGAGACGTCCTGGACGGACTGGACGCCGGACGCCTCGGCCGCATCACTGACCGGCTTCACGCAGCGGGTGGCCGCGATCCGCCACGGCTCAGCGGCGCTGCATCGCGACCGCTTCTACCGCCACGGGGAGATCCTCTGGTGGCATCCGGACGGGCGCCGGATCGGGGGGCACGACTGGCACGACGGCGAGCTGCACACCCTCGGCCTGCTGCGTGGGGAGTGGCTGCTGTTCCTGCACGGCGGGCCCGACGCGGTGCCGGCGACGCTGCCCCCAGCGGGACCGTTCACCCCGGTCGTCGACAGCACCCGCCCCGACGGCGCCCCGGCGAGCAGCCGCCCCCTCCCGTCGAGCACGACGATCACCCTCCCGCCGCGCTCCCTGCTCCTCCTGCGCACCACCCCCTGACCCGCGAGTCGGGGCCAGCGTGCGCGCGAGTCGGGGCCAGCGTGCGCGCGAGTCGGGGCCAGCGTGCGCGCGAGTCGGGGCGTGCACGCGAGTCGGGGCCAGGGTGCGCCCGCAGGCGCGAACCGCCACGACTGCTGTACGAGCGGCACTCTCGGGCGACGAGTTCGCACGAGAGTGCCGTTCGCGCGGCGCAGGTCAGGCCAGGACCACCTTGCCCAGTTCCGCCGGGCTGGCCAGCAGGTCGTGGTGGGGCAGGACCCTGACCGTGTAGCCCGCCAGGCCCGCGTGCGGCAGGGGCACCACGGCTTCGAAGCGGTTGCCGTCATCGTCGCCGTCCACCGCACCGACGTGCGTCATCGCCACCGTGGTGGAGCCGCGCAGCTCGTCGGCCTCGTCCACCTGCCCGACGACGGCCTGCACCACCACGTCGGACGGCGAGAGCCCCCCGAGCGCGACGGCTGCGCGCATCGTCATCGGCGCACCGACCACCGGCGTGTCGGGGAGCCCGGACGCGTCGACGCCGAGCACCTGCACCCGGTTCCACGCCGCACCCAGCCGCGCCCGGTAGGCCGCCAGCTCCTTGGCGCCGGCGAACCCGTCGGCCGCGATCAGGGTGGCCGCGCGGGCGGCGGGCGCGTAGAGGCCCTGAGTGTACTCCTGCACCATGCGCGTGGCCTGCACCTGGGGGCGCAGGGTCGTCAAGGTGTGGCGCACCAGCTCCACCCAGCGCGGCGGGACGCCGTTGGTGCGCTCGTAGAACACCGGGCCCACCTGCGTGGCCAGCAGTTCGTAGAGCGCATTGGCCTCGAGGTCGTCGCGGCGGGTGGGGTCGGTGATGCCGTCGGCGGTGGGGATGGCCCAGCCGTTGGCGCCGTCGTAGAACTCGTCCCACCACCCGTCGCGGATGGAGAGGTTGAGCCCGCCGTTGAGCGCCGACTTCATGCCCGACGTGCCGCACGCCTCCAACGGCCGCAGCGGGTTGTTGAGCCAGACGTCGCAGCCCCAGTAGAGGTAGCGGGCCATCGACATGTCGTAGTCGGGGAGGAACGCGATGCGGTGGCGCACGGCCGGGTCGTCGGCGAACTGCACGACCTCCTGGATCAGCGCCTTGCCACCGTCGTCGGCCGGGTGCGACTTGCCCGCCACGACGAGCTGCACCGGACGGCTCGGGTCGAGCAGGAGGTCGCGCAACCGGTCCTTGTCCCGCAGCATCAGGGTCAGCCGCTTGTAGGTCGGGACACGTCGGGCGAAGCCGACGGTCAGCACCTCCGGGTCGAAGACGTGGTCGGTCCAGCCCAGCTCGGGGGCGGACGCGCCGCGTTGCAGCCACGCCTCCCGGACGCGGCGGCGGACCTCGTGGACCAGCCGCGCGCGCAGCGCACCCCGCAGCTCCCACAGGGTCTGGTCGGAGACCCCGGCCGGGACGCCGCCCGGCTCGCCGATCAGCTCCGTGACCTCGCGGGCCTCCCAGGTGGCCCCGTGGACGCCGTTGGTGACCGAACGGATCGGGACCTCGTCGGCGTCGAATCCCTCCCAGAGGGAGCCGAACATGCCCCGCGACACGGCACCGTGCAGCTTCGACACGCCATTGGCCCGCTGGGCCAGGCGCAGCCCCATGTGCGCCATGTTGAACATGGTGGGGTTCTCCTCCGAACCCAGCGCGAGCACCCGGTCGGTGGGGACGCCGGGCAGGAGGGTGTCGATGGGGTCTCCGCTGTCGGTGCGACCCGCGGCGAAGTAGTGCTGCACCATCTCGACGGGGAACCTGTCGATGCCCGCGGGGACGGGCGTGTGGGTGGTGAACACCGTGCCCGCCCGGACGGTGGCGACAGCCTCGTCGAACGACAGGCCCGGCCCGTCCTGCAGCTCGCGGATGCGCTCCAGGCCCAGGTAGCCGGCGTGGCCCTCGTTGGTGTGGAACACCTCCGGCGACGGGTGGCCGGTGGCGGCGCAGAACGCGCGGACGGCCCGCACGCCGCCGATCCCGACGAGGATCTCCTGGCGGATGCGCTGGTGCTGGTCGCCGCCGTAGAGCCGGTCGGTGACGCCACGCAGGTCGGGCTCGTTCTCCTCGATCTCGGTGTCGAGCAGCAACAGCGGAACCCGGCCGACCGCGGCCTGCCAGACGCGCGCGGACAGCGTCCGGCCGGCGGGCATCGCCACGGACACGAGGATCGGGTCGCCGCCGTCCCCGCAGAGCAACCGCAGGGGTAGCCCCTGCGGGTCGAGCACCGGATAGTGCTCGAGCTGCCAGCCGTCGAGCGAGAGCGACTGCCGGAAGTAGCCCGACCGGTACAGCAGCCCGACGCCGATCAGCGGCAGGCCGAGGTCGGATGCCGACTTGAGGTGGTCACCGGCGAGCACGCCGAGACCGCCGGAGTAGTTGGGCAGCACCTCGGAGACGCCGAACTCCATCGAGAAGTAGCCGACGGCGTCGGGCAGCGTCGGGTCGTCCTCACGTTCGGTCTGGTACCAGCGTGGCTCGCGGAGGTACGCCGCGAGGTCGTCGACCAGCTCCCGGACGGTGACGACGGTCTCGGCATCGGCGGCCAGTTCCGCCAGCCTCGCCGTAGTCATCTCGCCGAGCAGCCGTACAGGATCGTGACCGGCGCGGTCCCACGCATCCGGGTCCAAGGTGGCGAACAGGTCGTGGGTGGGTGGATGCCAGGTCCACCGCAGGTTGGTGGCCAACGTCTGCAGCGGCGCCAGCGATGGCGGGAGCTGCGCCCGGACGGTGAAACGGCGAAGGGCTCTCACAGGCACGAAGCGTAGTTGAATCGACGGCGGGATCGGTCAAGAAGGCCCCGGCCAGGGCTGGACGGGCGCATGCGCCCCGAGGATCCTGGGCGGGCACCCGTCTCGGTGACGATCACATGAACGATGCGCGGACGACGGCGGCCCGTTCCGATCGTGGCGGGAGCGGGTAGGTAGGTTTGTAGCTCACACGAGGTGATCCGGGGGTGCGCCGATGACCGGTCGGCTGGGTATCGATGACATCAGCCCCTCGGTCGGTGGCGGACGTCATCCCGCCAAGGCCGTCGTCGGCGAGGTCGTCCCGATCTCGGCCACGGTGTGGCGGGAGGGACACGACGCCGTCGCCGCCAACGTGGTGTGGCGCAGGCTCGGCGACCGGGCCTCCGCGCAGCACGTGCGGATGGAGCCCGTCGGCTCGGACTCCGACCGGTTCGCCGCCACGGTCGTGCCCGACGAGGAGGGTCTGTGGACCTTCCGGGTGGACGCGTGGAGCGACCCGTGGGCCACGTGGCGCAACGCGGTCACCAAGAAGCTCGACGCCGGGCAGAGCCCCGAGGAGCTGGCCAACGACCTGGAGCTCGGCGCGCGCCTGCTGCAGCGCGTGGGCCGGCGCCCGGCCGAACGCCCCCACCGTGACCTGCTCTTCGGCGCCGCCAACGCGCTGCGCGACACCGCGATGCCGCTGCGCAACCGGGTGGCGCCCGCGCTGTTCCCCGCCGTCGAGAAGATCATGGTCGAGCGTCCGGTCCGGGAGCTGATCACCCGTGGTCGCGCCCAGCAGGTCTACGTCGACCGGCCACGCGCGCTGTACGGCTCCTGGTACGAGTTCTTCCCACGCTCCACCGGCGGGCGCGACGAGACCGGCCGCGCGGTGCACGGCACGTTCGTGACCGCGGGCAAGGAGCTCGACCGCGTCGCCGCGATGGGCTTCGACGTGGTCTACCTGCCACCCATCCACCCCGTCGGCACCCGGCACCGCAAGGGCCGCAACAACTCCGTCAACGCCGGACCCGGTGACGTCGGCTCGCCGTGGGCCATCGGCTCGGCCGAGGGCGGTCACGACGCGATCGACCCCGAGCTCGGCACGCTCGAGGACTTCGACGCCTTCGTGGCCCGCACCCACGACCTCGGCATGGAGGTGGCTCTGGACTTCGCGCTGCAGTGCGCCCCGGACCACCCGTGGGTGGCCGAGCATCCGGAGTGGTTCACCGTCCGCCCCGACGGCACGATCGCCTACGCGGAGAACCCACCCAAGCGCTACCAGGACATCTACCCGGTCAACTTCGACAACGACCCGGCCGGCATCTACGCCGAGTCGCTGCGTGTCGTCCTGCACTGGGTGGAGCACGGCGTGAAGATCTTCCGCGTCGACAACCCGCACACCAAGCCGCCGAACTTCTGGCACTGGCTGATCTGGCGGGTCAAGGCCGGCCACCCCGAGGTGCTCTTCCTGGCCGAGGCGTTCACACGTCCGGCGCGGCTGTTCGGGCTCGCCCGGCTCGGGTTCACGCAGTCGTACTCGTACTTCACGTGGCGGACGACGAAGGCTGAGCTCACCGAGTTCGCCCGCATGCACGCCGAGCGCGCCGACGAGGCCAGGCCCAACCTGTTCGTCAACACCCCGGACATCCTGCACGAGTCCCTGCAGACCGGCGGGCCCGGAATGTTCGCGATCCGCGCCACTCTGGCGTCGACGATGTCGCCGACCTGGGGCGTCTACTCGGGCTTCGAGCTCTACGAGTGGAAGCCGGCCAAGCCGGGCAGCGAGGAGTACCTCAACTCCGAGAAGTACGAGCTGCGCCCCCGCGACTTCGAGGCCGCCGCGGCCACCGGCAACTCGCTGGAGGCCTACCTGACGCGGCTCAACGAGATCCGTCGCGCCCACCCGGCCCTGCAGCAGTTGCGCGACATCACGTTCCACCACATCGACAACGACGCGATCATCGCCTACTCCAGGACAGACCCGGCCACGGGCGACACCGTGCTGGTGATCTGCACGCTGGACTCCCACAACGCGCAGGCCGGCACCACGTCGCTCGACATGCCGGCGCTGGGCCTGGGATGGAACGACCGCGTCACCGTCCACGACGAGGTCAGCGGGGAGCACTACGACTGGGGCCAGTTCAACTTCGTGTCACTGGAGCCCTGGAACCACGTGGCCCACATCCTCCGCATCGAGCGTTAGGGCCTCGCGCGCCCGTGAGATGAACATCAGGGCTTGCGTCCAATTTAGACGCTGCTTCCCTGACCTTGGCCGATCGGTGTGCTGCGGATGCCGGTGTGGATGTTGACTCGGTACTGGCGGCGAGGTTCCAGATGATCTTTCCGCATCTGGACGAGCGGCAGCGTCGCCTGCTGGTGGGTGCCGAAGCGCGGGCGTGGGGCCGTGGTGGGATCCGTGCGGTGGCCCGGGCGGCTGGCCTGCGGGAGGGGACGGTCTCGCGTGGGGTCAGCGAGGTGGACTCGGGCGCCGACCCGCCGGGTCGGGCACGGATGGTCGGCGGTGGCCGGAAGCGGTTGACCGAACTCGATCCGGGTCTTCGACCCGCGTTGTCGGCAGCGCCGCCCATCCCCTACACCGCCCACCACGAAGCCGAGCTCCACATCCACCGAGGCGGACCATCCCGGCGCAAACCCGCCGGCGGACACCCACCCACGCCCACCCTCGACGAGATGCTCCTCATCACCGTCCTCAAGACCCGCTTCGGCCTGCCCCGACGCGTCCTCGTCGAGCTGTTCGGCACCTCCCACGGCCCCATCGCCAAAGCCGAACGACAGATCCGACCCCTCCTCGAACAGCACAAACACCACATCGAGCCCGCTCACACCAGCCTGCGGACCCTCACAGAATTCACCCAGCTCGCCGCCGCCCACGGCATCACCCTCACACCCGGCACCAAACCAGCGCGTCAATGATCTGCAAGCCCTCAGCGCTGTC
>Ga0105049_10000492_pt1 | contig 43646 bp, 41 predicted proteins | sample MAT06_FD_78087 | JGI IMG/M metagenome (GOLD analysis project Ga0105049, IMG submission 78087) | Freshwater microbial communities from Lake Fryxell liftoff mats and glacier meltwater in Antarctica - MAT-06 | ecosystem: Environmental > Aquatic > Freshwater > Ice > Liftoff microbial mat | place...
AGCGGCTCTTTGTACGCACGCTTCGGCCGGAGCGGGTGCTCGTCGACGCCGAGTTGCAGTCACGCGCTGCGCGGCCTTCAGCGTTGGGGTTGTTGTCGCTGCAGGCGAGCCTTGTGGCGCGTGACACGCGCGACGCCATCATCTGGTTCCCGGGCAACTTCGGGTGGAGCCCGGCCAACGTCGGCATGGAGCGATTGCGCGGCGCGGAAGGACGTGCGGCGCTGCAGCCCGCGTGGGGCGAGCTCTCCGCCTGGTTTACGGTCTACGACGCCGTGCTCACCAGTGGTGGCCTGCAAATCCCTACGCCGTATGTGGCGCGAGTGGCCGGTGGCGCGCAGCTGCGGACGACGCTCCCGTTCGCGACGGCAACTGTGCTCGTTCATGCGATGGGGCCGAGGCCGTACACGGCGGGGCCACGGAACGCGGCCTTTGAGTTGCCCTCTACGACACTCTGCGACGTCGCTCTCTCTCGTCGCGCTGTGATTGCCGCTGTTGATGCGCTGCTGTCCCTGTCGCTCGACAATGCCACGAATGTCCGCTGGCAGTCGGTACGCGGCTTCCCCTCGCCCGGACGAAGCTGGGCGATCTCCACAACCTTGCGACACATACCAAAGTCATGAAATCCGCCTCTGCCAGTCCCCGAGCATTCGCACGTGTCATTGCCTCGGTTGGCCCCTCTGCCCGTCTGCTGTCTACTCGTCTGCTGTCTGCTGCGACGCTGTTTGCAACGTCCGCTTCCCTTGCTGCCTGCGGCGACGATGGAGCGCTCAACAGCGCGCCGCAGCCGCCCAACGGCATCGTGGTCATGGATGGTTTTATCCAGCCCGGCCTCACGCTGCTGGCCGATACAGGGAGCGCGTCCAATCGTGTCATCTTTGGTTCGCCGACCGAGTTTGACGCAGGTGGCTTCACGATGTTGCGCGACACTGTGCTCTCCACCTCCAGCCGCGCCGCTGGCGATCTGCTCTACATCACCGATTTGAAGACCGGGACAATGCGCCGCCTGCAGTTGCCGGCCAAAAGCAATCCGTCGCGAGCCCGGCTCTTTCAGGGTTCCAACGGACTCGCACTCATCGGCGTTGCCTTGCGCGACTCAAATGCAATCGCGCTCGTCTCGGTGTCTGGATCGAACGCTCCCACTATCACGCGCATTGCCAACGCCGGCCTCTGCCCGACCGACGCCTTTCAGTACGACAATGCCACGTGGGTGGTCGACGCCAACGCCAATTGCAAGGTGAACTATGCCGTGCAGGGCGACGTCCGACTCATTCGTATCCCCAACACGGGTACGACGCGGGACACGATCGTGCTCCCCGGAATGCGCGGATCAGGGGCCGGTGCCATCGTTGTCAACGACATCGCCTACATCTCGGCGGGCGGTACCGCGAACTTCTCGAGCTCCCCGTTTTCACTTATTTCGACTGGCTCGCTCGCCAAAGTCGACCTCCGGAACAAGCGCCTGCTGCAGCTGCGCCAAATGCCGGCCGGGACATTCGGGGCTGGCGCAAAGTTGGGGCTCGACAACTTCATCTACGTATCGCTTTCCGAAGATCTCATAAGCTTCAGGAGTCGTATCCTGAAGATTCGCACAGATGATCTGGGTATCGTCGCAGGCGTACCCGCGACAGCAACCACATCGTTTATCGGACCGTTTATGAAACTGACGAGCGCATCTGGCGCAGATGTCACCTGCAGCAGCGGCCAGGCCGATGCCCTCGGTCGCTTGCACTGCATTGCGAACGGAGCCGCCTCTGCAACCTCGTTGATCGTGTTCAATCCAGCTGGCACCGAAGTGAGGCGTGTGCCGGCGGGGCAGGGCGGTGTTGACCTCGCACTGCGGTAATCCAATCGACGAGTGCCACGTGCACGCTCGACTGACTTGTGGCATGTGCTAAGCTGTTGTATGGCCCTGATCGTCACCGATGCGATCGTGTTGCATCAGATCGACTACCTCGAATCCTCGCGCATCCTGCGCCTTGCCACGCGCGAGGCCGGGGTGCAGTCGGTGGTCGCGCGGGGCGCGCGCTCGTCGCGGAAGCGCTTCGGTAGCGCGATCGACCTCTTCGCCGAGGGGCAGGCGCAGTGGCAAACCAGACCTGGGCGTGATCTGCACACGTTGACGTCGTTTGACGTGACGCGGGTGCGCCCTGCGCTCGCGACCGATCTCGGCCGGTTCACTGCCGCCAACGCGCTGACCGAGTGTGTCCTTCGTGTCGTCCATGACGAGGCGGCGTCAGCGGTCTACAGCGGCATTCTGGCGGGGTTGGACGCGATCGCCGAGTCAACTCCTGTCGACACCGTTTCCGTGGCGCTAGGCGCACTCTGGCGTCTTGTCAGCGACGTCGGTTTCACGCCGGTGCTCGATCGATGCGCGGAGTGTCACACATCAATTTCCGCCAATGCTGACGCGACGTTCAGCCACTTGGCGGGAGGTACTCTGTGCGAACAATGCGGTGCGCACGTGCCGGGCGGCCGACGCCTGCCTGCCTCGGCGCGACAAGCCATTCTGCAGTGGTTGGAAGGGACGCCGCTTGTGGTGGCAGAGGCCGACGCCCGGGCACACCAGCGGCTGCTGAGGGAGTTTCTGGGCCAGCATCTCACCGACGGCCGGGTGCTCAAGGCCTACGCGGTATGGGAGCAAGGGCATTTTTCGAACATTTAAAGCGTTGTCGGGTAATAGTTTATGGAGCTGCATCTCTCGTAGAGTGTCAGTTGGTGCAGCTCTTCCGTCTTTCTGCGCTCGAAGCGGGAATGTTGCTTGACTCCCCGCTTCAGGCGTCCTAGTTTGACGTCAGGCAGTTCATCAACCACCCTCAACTGGAGACTTCGACTAACCCCCTGATTCGTCAGTCGGAGAAGCACCATGAAACGTTCGTGGGCGGCACTGGGTCTGGTGCTCGCTCTCAGCGCGATCATGCCAATGGTTTCTGGCGCGCAGGATACTCGGAAAAAATCTGGTGGAGCAACGCTCGGCCAGAACTATCCGAACCCCTTCAACCCCGAAACCCGCTTCAATTTCAGCGTGGGCGATGCGCCCACCTGTCCTGAGCCAACTAAGCAGCACCGAGTCACAATCAAGATCTACAACGTGCTGGCACAGCTCGTCGCGATCCCGGTGTTACAAGGCGGCTCAGCTGGAGTGGCTGGAGGTCAACCGCTGGACAACGTGTTGCTGTCATGTGGCGAGTACGTCGCCTACTGGGATGGCAAAGTCCGAAACACCGGGCGGGAGGCCGCTTCGGGCGTGTATCTCTATCGCCTCGAAGACAACGGCGTGACGCTGACACAAAAGATGGTTTCTGTGAAGTGAGCACCACGAACGACCCGCAACACAATTCATGATGGCGCGCTGGGTGAGCGGACCCAGCGCGCCATTTTGCGTCCGTACCCCAGCCGTTCACGTTGTCCTGACGCATCTTGTTGCAAACAGTGCGCCGCTTCGGCAGGCCGCGAACGGCCTCGCGCTTGCTACTAAGTCAACCGAACGCCGTACGGCCTGTGGTGAACGCCATTGTCGGGGAATTCCTCCTCGACCATCGAGCGGCCGAGCCCGAATATTCACGCCATGATCAACTCAGACCGTTTGACGGTAAAGAGTGCGGAAGCGCTCAACGACGCCGTCAGCCTCGCGCGCAAGGCGGGCAATCCGCTCGTCTACGATCTTCATCTCCTGCTGGCGCTCCTGGTCCAGGACGAGGGGATCGTCGTGCCGATTCTCCAACGGGTTGGCGCGAATGTCACCTCGCTTCGGGCGGCAGCAGAACTCGAAGCCGGACGGTACGCCAAGCAGAGCGATGCGCAGCCCAGCTTCAGTCGCGAACTCACGCAGGTCGTCGATGCCGCGGAGAAAGAAGCGAAGGCGCTCGGCGACGAGTACGTCTCGACCGAGCACATGCTGCTCGCGCTCTCTGACGCAAAGGGCACGGACAGCGTGCGTCTGCTCGCGGCCGTCGGCGCCAATCGCACCGCGCTCGTAGACGCGCTGAAACTCGTGCGGGGCGCCCATAAGGTCACCGACCAATCGCCGGAAGGGCAGTATCAGGCACTGGAGCGCTACACGCGTGATCTGACCGAGGCCGCGCGCAAAGGCAAACTCGATCCAGTCATCGGACGCGATGAAGAGATTCGCCGCGTCATTCAGGTGCTGTCGCGTCGTACCAAGAACAATCCCGTGCTCATCGGCGAACCTGGCGTCGGCAAGACGGCGATCGCCGAAGGACTCGCACAACGCATCATCAGCGGCGACGTCCCCGAAGGACTCAAGAACAAGCGCCTCGTCTCGCTCGATCTTGGCGCACTCATCGCCGGCGCAAAATTCCGCGGTGAATTCGAAGAGCGGCTCAAGGCTGTGCTCAAGGAGATCACCTCATCCGAGGGGCTCTACATCGTTTTCATCGACGAAATGCACACGCTGGTCGGTGCCGGGAAAGCCGAAGGGAGTATGGACGCGGGCAACATGCTCAAGCCAATGCTCGCCCGCGGCGAACTCCGCGTCGTCGGCGCGACCACGCTCGACGAATATCGCAAGCATGTCGAAAAAGACGCCGCGCTCGAGCGTCGCTTTCAGCCCGTGTATGTCGGCGAGCCAAGTGTGGAGAGCACCATCGCGATCCTGCGTGGACTGAAGGAACGCTACGAAGCGCACCATGGCGTGCGCATCACTGATGGCGCTGTTGTGGCTGCGGCGACGCTGTCCAATCGCTACATCGGCGATCGGTTTCTCCCTGACAAAGCCATCGATCTGATTGACGAAGCCGCGTCGCGGCTGCGCATCGAGATTGACTCGGTACCGCAGGAGATTGACGAAGTCGAGCGTCGCATCGTGCAGCTTGAGATCGAACGTCAGGCGCTTCGCAAGGAAACCGATCCTGCGTCCGTCGATCGTCGCGGGACGATTGAGCGGATCTTGGCCGACCTCAAGGAAGAAGCCGCGGGAATGCGCGCCCAGTGGCAGCAGGAAAAAGAATCACTCGGCAGCGTCGGGCGCATCAAGCAGGAGATCGAAGCGGCGCGTGTGGAAGCCGAGCAGGCAACCCGCGCTGGTGATCTCAACAAGGCGGCCGAAGTCACGTACGGAAAGATCCCGTCGCTCGAACGGCAGATGAAGGAAGCGGAGAGCAAGCTCGCCAGTCACGACGGCGGACGTCCGCAGTATCTCAAGGAAGAAGTCGCGGCCGATGACGTCGCAGACATCGTTGCGCGATGGACCGGAATTCCTGTGACACGCATGCTCGAGTCAGAACGCGAACGCCTCACGAAGCTGGAAGACGTGCTCTCAACGCGCGTGATCGGTCAGCGCGAAGCAGTGCGTGCGGTGGCCAATGCGGTGCGTCGTTCGCGCGCGGGGCTGCAGGACCCCAATCGACCCATCGGCTCATTCATCTTTCTCGGGCCGACTGGCGTGGGCAAGACGGAGACGGCGCGAGCACTCGCCGAGTTTCTCTTTGACGATGAGCACGCGATGGTGCGCATCGATATGTCCGAGTATATGGAGAAACACGCCGTCGCGCGTTTGATCGGTGCGCCACCGGGCTACGTCGGCTACGAAGAGGGGGGACAGCTCACCGAAGCGGTGCGTCGTCGACCGTACTCCGTGATTCTCTTCGACGAGATCGAAAAGGCGCATCCGGACGTGTTCAACATCCTGCTGCAGCTCCTTGACGATGGACGCCTGACCGATTCACAGGGACGCACCGTCAATTTCCGCAATGCGGTGGTCATCATGACCTCCAACGTCGGCAGCCAGATGATTCTCGAGCGTGGCCAGTCGGGAGAAGGTGGCAACTGGTCACATGTCGAACAGGAAGTCATCGCCGCGCTGCGTGGTGTGTTCAAACCAGAGTTCCTGAATCGCATTGACGATATCGTGGTCTTCCATCCACTTGGCCGTGGCGAGATCGACCACATCATCGACCTGCAGCTTGGCCATCTGCGCAAACTGTTGGGCGATCGCAAACTCACCATTCGGCTGACGGATGCCGCACGCGCGCGCCTCGCGGACGACGGCTACGAGCCGGCGTTCGGTGCGCGTCCGCTCAAGCGCGCGGTGCAGCGACTCCTGCAGAATCCGCTCGCGATGGCCGTGCTGGAAGGTCGGTTCAAGGAAGGCGATGTCATTGTGGCCGACCTGAGCCCGACCGACGAAGCGTTGGTGTTCCGCCACGGTGACGCGGCCGACTCGGCGGTGGCCAACCTGTCGATGGCGCCTGCTGGTGCGTCAAACGGGGCATCCAACGAGGCTTCGACGCGGGCGGCCACGCCCCAAGTGCCTGCGGCGGGGTAGTGGAGCGTGTACTGTTGTGCGAATGACGACCACCCCCATCGCAGCGGCAGACCAACAGGCGATGGCGGCGGCGCTCGACGAAGCCCGTGCAGCGGCGGCCGCTGGCGAGGTTCCGGTAGGCGCGGTCGTGGTGCACCTGGGGGAAATCGTGGTCCGTGCCCAGAACCGGATGCGGCGCGATGGCGATGCGACCGCTCATGCGGAGGTGCTCGCGATGCGTGCGGCGGCGCACGCATTCGGAGATGAAATGCTGCGCTCCGCGACGCTCGTGGTCACGCTCGAGCCGTGCGCCATGTGTGCCGGCGCGATCGTACTCGCGCGAGTGGAACGGCTGCTGTTCGGGGCCTGGGATGACAAGGCCGGCATGTGTGGATCCGTCGGCGATATCGTCCGGCATCCTCGGCTGAATCATCGGCCCGCGGTTCAGGGCGGCATTTTGGCCGCGGAATCTTCGGCGTTGTTGCGGCAGTTCTTCAGTCAGCGTCGTTGACACCGGGGGCGCTGGTTTTGATTTTGGAACGGCGGCGTTTCGGTTTGACCGGAGGGTCGTCTGAGCGTTGGATAGGTGGCCGAGTGGTTGAAGGCACCGGTGTCGAAATAGGGTATCTCGCGCCTGCGCCCTGACGTCCCGCCCCGCGGTCCGTCGGGGCTTTTTTGTGTGCAAGCCATCGTGAGAAAGCGTTTACGCGTGATGGCCGTGTCCGCGCCGACGCGCCCCCGATCGGCGGGGCAGCTTTCCGTCGGTTTCCGTCGGTTTCCGTCGGTTTCCGTCGTTCTGCGGCTCTGCTAATTCCGCCAGCAAGTTTCACCATCGAAAACAGTTGGGTGACCCGAAGCGCCATCCGCGCGGCACCCTACCGCGACCGCGTTGTGCATCACGCGTTGTGCATCACGCGCTGTGCATCACGCGCTGTGCATCACGCGCTGTGCGCCCAGGTCGAACCCCTACTCGAGCAGCGTATGATCGAACACTCGTTCGCCTGTCGTGTGGGCAAGGGCACGCACGCGGCCATCAGCACGCTGCAGCAGTTCCTGCGCGGCGGTGCATGGGCACTCAAGGTCGACATCAGCAGGTACTTCTACTCCGTCGATCACGAGCTTCTACTGCAGAGCCTCGGCCGCCTCATCGACGATTGCCCGCTGCGCGACTTCGTCACGCGTCTGCTCGCCACGTACGACGCTTCCGGCGAGTACTACTTCCCGCAGCGCGATGACGACCTGTTTGCCGTTGCGCGGCCGCGTGGCCTGCCCATAGGCAACCTGTCCAGCCAGCTCTTCGCGAATTGGTATCTCATGCGATCGACCAGTTCGTGAAGCGCACACTCGGCTGGCGGCGCTACGTGCGGTACATGGATGATCTGGTGCTGGTGGGTGAGACAAAGCCCGACATGACGCAAGCGCGCGACGCCATTACGCAGGCACTGCGGCTCACGCCGCATCCGCGTAAGACGCAACTGTTCCCGGTCAAGAACGGGGTGCCGTTTCTGGGCTTCCGGCTCTATCCGCACGGCCGCCGTATCCTGCGCGCCAACCTGCGGCGCTTCTCCACCCGCGTGCGACGGTATGCGCGCCATGCCGCGGAAGGCACGTTGGCCGTCGATCATGCCCGCGCGTCGCTGCGCTCATGGCTGGGGTTCGCAGCGCCACATGGGCACGGTGTGCTCTTCGAGCAGTTGCTCGACATGATTGGGTTCCGCGAACCGGGCAGAGCGGTCCCCATGCGCTTCACCTTGAACGGGTGCGGGCCACCCCTCCAACCGCGCGCCGCGCGGCGGGTCGTGGAACAACAACGCGAACAACGCTCGGTCGGCCAACCGCAGCAACACCACGCCATCCAACCGGAACAACAACAACGGGTTCCGGCTGGCGAGCACTGGTCCCACCAAGGGCGCCGGAGTCTGGCTCCACACCACGCATTGCCGGAGTGAGCGTACCAGTCCAACCCGCATCCGGCTCGGCGCAACACAACCGGGCAAAGAACAGGACGTCCCGTCGGTCGGTGTGCGCTGCCGGCCCGCGGGGCGTTCGGGGTTCAGCGCTCGGTGCGAACCGGTGGGAGCCTTCGCAACGCACGTCCCATCTGCGCAGCGAGCGCATAAGCACTCGGCTGACTACTGCATCCGATGTTCCCCGTCACGCGCGCTGTCGCCAGCGCCGTGGATGGAGTCTCAGGTGGGTGGCCAGCACCTGAACGCGCTCCGCGTCGACGAGATAGAGCACGGCGTACGGAAATCGACGCAGCAGGATGCGTCGGGCGCCCCGATACACCACGGGGTAGGCGAGAGGCGCCGCGCCAATCGCGGCGAAGCATTCGTCCACGGCCCGTAAGAAATCGACACCCAGACCGACGGGCGGCCCTCGTACCACGCAAACGCTTCGTCGAGGTCGGCCGCAGCCAGCGGACGAACGACGAGCGGGGTCACCGCCGGTGCTTGCCGAGTATTTGCGCGCGGACGCTCGACCAAGGCTGCCCTGCCGCGGGGTTAGAACGCAACTCGTCGATCCGCTCGTCAACGGGCACGCGCTCGGCATCCGTGAGCGGCAGGGCCTCGGCGTCGGCATCAGCGGCGATGCTGTCCCAGAGCTCCTCGACCAACTGTAGCCGCTCAGCGATGGTCAGGTGGGCGTAGTCGACGGCAGAGCGAGAGGCCATGTCCGTAGTCTGCGGCGGGAACGGGCGAGGGGCCGCGGCATGGGCACGACGCGCGATCGGCGTGATGGTGCGGGGAAGGGGACGGCCGCGTCCGTTTGGTGGGAGAATCCCTTGATGGCGGGGGGGCGCTCGATTAGGTATGAAGGCTGTAGGAGAGTGACGGGCATGGTGGCGTTGGACGGCGCGCAACATTGGCGCAACATCGACAGCATGTTTGTGATCGCTTCCCTCTCAGGATAGGTGGCCGAGTGGTTGAAGGCACCGGTCTCGAAAACCGGCGTGCCCGCAAGGGTACCGTGAGTTCGAATCTCACCCTGTCCGTCTATCGTGTTCGAAGGTGCTCGGGCCGCCCCGCCGAGTTGTGGGAAAACAGCGCGCCGGCGTGCGGGTTCCGCGCCCGGCGCGTTTGTACAAGGTCGGGCGCTTCGGCGCCCGATGGATGGATGGCCGAGTGGTTTAAGGCGCACGCCTGGAAAGCGTGTGTACGTTCATAGCGTACCGTGAGTTCGAATCTCACTCCATCCGTGTCCCGCCAACGACGCTGCTCGTTGGCGGGATTTTTTGTTCCGGCCCCGTCCGCCCGAAATCGACCGCGGACATCCGATGCCACACAAGCCTGCTTGGGCCCTCGCCGTACGCTGCCTTCGCGCTACGGCGGCGCTACGGCGACCATACGCCCACGACATAACGGCCGTAGCATGTTGCGCACAACATGTTTGCCAACCCAATATTGAGCATGGCACTCACACTACGACTCCGTTTCCCTGAGCTCCTCGAGAGCAAGGGCATCACCCCTTGGGGGCTCCACAAGCAGTCAAACGGCCGCATCACGGCCCCAACTGCTTACCGACTCGTCCGCAAAAAAGGCGCGCTCACCGTGTTTCCGCGGGAAACGCTCGAAGCCCTGTGCGACGTGCTCGACGTGACCATCTTCGACCTCTTCGAGCACAAGAAGGCCGCCAAGAAAGCCAGCACGAAGAAAGCGATCAAGAAAGCTGCCCCCAAGAAGGCGGCCAAGAAAGCCACCAAGAAAGTCGCAAAGAAGAAGCGATAGACCTGGAGATCCCACTCTCACTTCGCCCCTGAGCGCGGGCGTCTGATGCCCCAATCGCCACGCGTCCTGATGTGCGCGCCCGACTACTACGGGGTCGAGTACGTCATCAATCCGTGGATGGAAGGCCAGATCGGCCGCTCGGATCTTGCCAAGGCGAAGCGCCAGTGGGAGTCGTTGCGCGCCCTCGTTTCGACGCTGGCGCGCATCGAGCTGCTCCCCCCGCAGCCGGGGTTGCCCGACATGGTGTTCACCGCGAATGCGGGGCTTGCCTGCCAAGGGAAAGTGGTGCCTGCGTCATTCCGCGTGCCCGAGCGGAAGCGCGAGGAGCCGCATCACGGGCAGTGGTTTCAGGACAGGCGCTTCCACGTCGAAGAACTGGGTCCGGACCAGCCGTTCGAAGGCGAAGGCGACGCACTCTTTCAGCCTGGCGAACCTCTGCTCTGGGCTGGCTACGGAGTGCGCTCAAGCATCGAGTGTCACCCGTTCCTCACGACTGTCTTCGAGTGTGAAGTCATCTCACTCAGACTCGTCGACCCGCGCTTCTATCATCTCGACACCTGCTTCTATCCGCTGCCGGGCGGTCGTGTCGTGTATTGGCCCGGCGCCTTCGACGAAGACTCGCTCACCCGAATTCGTACGCGCATTCCGGCGACGCATCGCATCGAAGTGAAGGAACAGGCCGCACTGCGCTTCGCCTGCAACGCCGTGCGCATCGGCACGACGATTATTGCCACCGCACACAGTGACGAACTGCGGCGGCGGCTGGCCGGCTGGGGCTATGACGCGCGTGACGTCGACGTCAGCGAATTTCTGCTCGCCGGCGGCGGCTGCAAATGCCTCGTCATGCTACTCGACCAAGACCCGGGCACCGGAGCGAGGGAGGGCCTGACATTCGAGTCGCTGGTGCGCACCACGCGCCTGTCAATGACCGGCCACATTCTCGACACGGGCAAACTCAATCGCGTCATCGCAGCGGCCACCGATGCCGGCCTTGGCTGTCGCGTCGAAAAGCTGGAGGCCGGCGAACGGTTCGATCAGCATTCGTACGCGCAGCTGCGTGTCACCGCGCCCACGCAGGAGCGCCTCGATACGAGCGTCGCCGAACTGATCGCACTCGGCGCCGAGCCAAGCGCGGACCATCCGCAGGAAGCGTTGACGCAGACTGCGCCAAAGGATGGCGTCGCGCCGGAAGACTTCTACTCCACCACGATTTATCCGACGCGTGTGCTCGTCGGTGGCGCCTGGCTGCTGGCGGTGGGACAGCGCATGGACGCGATGCTGGTCGTCGATCGTACGGCGCCGAGCGTGGTCTGTCGCCTGATGCGAGACCTGCGTGTCGATGATGAAGTCGTGGTCGGGCACCACGGCATCAAGGTCGAACTTCCGGAAATCAACGCCCACGGCGAAGGCTTCTCGTTCATGAGCGCCGGCGTCTCCAGTGAACGGCGCGTCGAACACACGGTCGACGAACTCGCCTGGGAGATCGCACGCTGTGTCGAGCGAGGCGGACGGGTGTGCGTGGTGTCAGGGCCGGTGGTGATTCACACCGGCGGTGGCCCGTATCTGCAGCAGCTCATCGAGCATGGCTTCGTCCATGTGCTGCTTACGGGCAACGCCCTTCCGGTCCACGACATCGAGAGCAGCATGTTCGGTACGTCGCTCGGCGTGGACCTCTCGCGGGGGCGCGGCGTGCGCGGCGGCCATCGGCATCATCTCCGCGCCATCAATCGCGTGCGTCATGCCGGCTCCATCAAGGACGCGGTGGAGCAGGGTGTCATTACGGGCGGCATCATGCACGCCTGCGTGAAGCACAATGTGCGCTATGTACTCGCCGGGTCCATTCGCGACGACGGACCGCTTCCCGACACGCTCATGGACCTCGTCGAAGCGCAACGCGCCTATGCCGACGCGCTAGAGGGGTGTGAGATCGTGCTGATGTTGTCGACGATGCTGCACTCGATCGGGGTCGGCAACATGACACCCGCCGGCGTGAAGCTCATCTGCGTCGATATCAATCCCGCCGTGGTCACCAAGCTCGCCGATCGCGGCAGCATCGAATCGGTGGGCATCGTGACCGACGTGGGCCTGTTCATGCGCCTGCTGGCACAGCGGCTTTGCGACATCTGAAGCACATCAAAGGACGACCGAACAGCAGCCACGAATTTCGCGAATTTCGCAAATACAAAAAAGACAAAAGTTGCTTTTTTATTCGCGGCCTGTTCGCTAAAGCGACAGTTCCCGCATGTATTGCGCTGCCTTTTGTCGGTAGTGAGGCGCTGTAGACGCAATCGTCGCGCGATGCGTGTCCGTCACTTCGCCGATTTTTCGCGCGGGACAGCCGGCCCACAGTTCACCACTACGAATGTGCTTTCCGGGTGACACGACGGCGCCCGCCGCAATCAGCGCACCGCTTTCAACCACCACTTCGTCCAGCACGATCGCGCCCATGCCAATCAGGACGTCGTCGTGGATGATGCAGCCGTGGATGATCGCCGAATGCCCGACCGTGACCCGCGCACCGAGTTGCGCATCTGGCCCGCCTCGGCTCGTGTGAATCAGGGCAAGATCCTGCACATTCGTGTCGGCACCGATGCGGATGGCCCTCTCGTCTCCACGGAGCACAGCCCCGAACCACACACTTGCACCGGCCGCAATGGTGACGTCACCAATGACCATCGCGTTTGGCGCAATAAACACATCCGGCGCCATGTCAGGGACATTGCCCCCGAACGGCAGGATGTTCGCTGTCGCTGGTAGTTTCGTCAAGCAGCCGCCCATGAAGGTTGGTGTCGCGTCAGAATCTACACGTTGCGGCCGGTCGCGTTTGCTCCCATTTTCCCGCTACGTGGGCGGCATTGCCGCCGCCGCGTCACCTGATTTCGGAGGAGTAGAATGCAGGACTTTCAGCGGACCAGTCGCCAACAGCGTCGACTGCCCTCGACGGCCATGCGCCGCCTTTTCGCCCCCGTGCTCGCCGTCACAGCGCTCGCGCTGTCGACCACCTCAGCCATCGCGTTCGCCGGCGTCGCTCAGGCAAAGCCGCAGCTGAACGTAGAAACGGAACGTAGTCCGCAGGGTGCTCGCCTCACCTTCAAGGGGAAGGGTTGGGCACCTGTCGCTCGCGTGAAGATTACCGGCACGCGTGCACCCGGCGCTAACGGCACGCAGGACTTTGGCATGTTCAGCGCCGACAGCGCCGGCAACTTCCAGATGCGCAAGGTCGTGGGCTGTTCGACGTCCAACATGGAAGACGGCCAGAACGATCAGGTCACTATAACGGCCGCAGATTCAGCGACCGGCGTCAAAGTCACGCAGAAGGTGCAGGGCGGCGCGTGGGTCTGTCAGTAACTCACGTCGTCAAGATCACGCTCTTTCGCACGCTCAACGTCCGGTGCTTCGCTGAATGACACTCGTCATTTTTGTAGCGCCGATGTTTTCACCGGCCGCCTCTCAGATGATCGAGGCGGCCGCGTCGTTGGCCGGAGTGAAGCTCGCCGTCATCGCGCAGGAGCCACTTGAGCGCCTCGCTCCCGATATCGCGCGGCGACTCGCCGGCCACTGGCGCGTTGACGACATCACCGATGCGTCGCAGCTCGAATGGGCAGCGCGCGAGCTCTCCGCCCGGCTCGGACCGATTGCGCGCCTCTTTGGCGCATATGAGCAGGCCCAACTTCCACTCGCACTCACGCGCGAGCGCTTGGGAATTCCGGGCTTGCCGAGCGCCGCCGCGATGAACTTCCGCGACAAGGCTCGCATGAAGGACGTGTTGCGCGCCGCAGGGGTGCCGGTCGCACGGCACCGTCTGATCGCGGAACGCAGCGATGCCGTCGAATTCATCGCAGACGTCGGCTTCCCGATTGTCGTCAAGCCACCGGCCGGCGCGGGAGCGATCGCGACGCATCGTGTGGCGGATATCGCCGAGTTGGACGCGCTGTTCGCGTCGTACCCGCCGAGTGTCGAGAGCCCGCTGCTCGCCGAAGAATTTCTGCGCGGTACGGAACATTCGCTCGAAACGGTGTCGATCGACGGTCGCGCGATCTGGTATTCGCTCACGCATTACCTGCCGACGCCGCTCACCGTCCTCGAGAATCCGTGGGTCCAGTGGGGCGTGGTGCTCCCTCGGGAAGTGGACGATGCCTACTTCGACGATATTCGCGCCGTTGGCGAAAAGGCGCTGCGCGCACTCGGCATGACGACGGGTGTTTCGCACTGTGAATGGTTCCGTCGCGCCGACGGGACGGTCGCCATCAGCGAGATTGCCGCGCGTCCCCCGGGCGCCCAAATCACCACCATGATCGCGCGTGCACACGACATCGATTTCGTCGGCGCATGGACGCGGCTCATTGTCGAAGGAACCTTCGCCATACCGACCCGCAAGTACGCCGTGGCGACCGCCTATCTGCGCGGACAAGGGAAAGGGCGCGTCACCGGGATCGACGGTCTTGATGCCGTGCAGCATGAGTTAGCACCGCTCATCTGTGATGTGCGTTTGCCAACGATTGGTCAGGTGCCCAACGGCAGCTACGAGGGCGAAGGCTTCATCATCCTCCGGCACCCGGACACCGCCACGGTGCAACGCGCGCTGCAATACGTGGTCTCGACCGTCCGCGTACACCTCGGCTAGCCGTTTTGCACTCGTGCATCGCAACGTGCGCTCATTGCGCTCTACCCACAGAATCTCTCACCAACGCTAGCCATGACCAAGATCGTCCTCATGCTGACCCCGGGGTATCCGGGTGAGATGCCGTTCTTCACGCGAGGGCTCGCGATGCAAGGGGCGACTGTGCTCGGCGTCTCCAATGGCCCCGGTCACGAGTTGCCCGATCTCGCGAAGCGTCATCTGAGTGGTTATCTGCAAGTGCCGGATCTCTTCACAAATCCCGAGTCGGCCATCGTGCAGATTCGCCAGTGGCTCGGCGGTCGTGAATTGCATCGTGTCTGCTGCCTTTGGGAACCCGGGGTCGAGATCGCGGCGCAGATTCGCGAAGCCCTCGGCGTTCCGGGCCAGTCGTACGAACAGGCACTGACGTTCCGCAACAAAGACTTGATGAAGCAGGCGCTCGCTGCCGGCGGTGTGCGGGTGCCCCGTCACGAAGTCGCGCACACGGCGAAAGAGGTCATGGAAGGCGCGGAGATCATTGGCTACCCGCTCATCATCAAGCCCATCGCTGGCGCCGGCTCCATGGACACCTTCCGCTGCGATAACGTCGAGGAAGTCGAGAAAGCCGTGTCCCAGCTCGGACACGTCGCGACGGTCGATATCGAAGAGTTCATCGAAGCTGAGGAGTACACGTACGACACGGTCTGCGCGAATGGCGAGATCCAGTACTTCCACATCGGCTTCTATCGTCCGCGTCCGCTGATTGCGCGAACCAACGAGTGGATCAGCCCACAGACGTTGAGCTATCGCGATGTCGACGATCCCAAGCTTGCGGGTGGACGCGCGATGGGCGAGAAGGTGCTCAAGGTGCTGGGCTACGCGCACGGCTTCACCCACATGGAGTGGTACCTCAAAGCAGACGGCGAAGCGGTGTTTGGCGAAGTCGCGGCACGTCCGCCTGGAGCGCGCACCGTCGACCTGATGAACTTTGCCAGTGACATCGACCTATTTACCGGCTGGGCCGAAGCGGAGTTGTTCGGCACATTCTCGTTGGAGGTCGAGCGAAAGTACAACTGCGCCTGCATCACGAAGCGCGCGCACGGACAGGGACGAATTCAACGTATCGAAGGGCTCGATCGCATTCGTCAACGATGCGGCGACGCAATTCGCACGATCGATCTGCTGCTTCTCGGAACGCCTCGACGCGACTGGAAGAGCACACTGCTCTCCGACGGATACATCACGCTCCGTCATCCGGATTGGCAGACCACGATGGACATGGCCGACCTGGTAGCCACGGACCTCAACTTGTACGCCGGCTGACCGCACTCCTCGTACCGACTCGGCGCCGTCGCATGTGGCGCCGAGTCCGCAATTGAAGTGGAGTGCAAGCAACGATCTGGGCGGAATTCAGCGGCGCTCGCTGTGAGAATTGCCTCGTGTCCGGCGGCACAGCCCTTGCTCTTTCCTCAGATCAGAAAGGCCGCGACGATGCGTGCCTCAAGAAACGCCCCTGCCGCCGGAAAGACGATGTCCAGAATTCTCGAAGAGCCGCCAATTGAAGCCGTTCGTGGATACTTCTCGCAGCTGTGCGTGATGCTGACGGGAATCGCTTCCGGCCTGGTGGAACCGACTGCCGGCGACGCGCTTCGCTCCCCGACGTACCTCATGGGGCGTCGCGACGGATACCACGTCGTCGTCTCCCATCTGGCCTGTAGCCGCTCCCTCAAGGAAGCGGCCGAGAAGTGCATCGCGTTCGGACGCGGCGTCGACGAGCGAGCCGAGGCTCACCCGTACGGTCCCGACTGGAGCCACGGCTTCGCTGAGGCCACGATGGAAGCCGCGACGGACATCGCCATGTACGCGGCCACCCAGACCCTTCCACAGGTGGACAAGGCCCGTCTGCGCGCCGCGCGTGCCGCCGCTCGCCACGTGTCCCCCCTGTCCGGTTCGTGGCCCTCCCGGCCGGACAAGCCCGACGCGCCGCACGTCAAGCGCGACTGGTAGTTGACGATTGAGGCCGGTGGCATTGCCCCGGCCGTAGGGAATTGGCGTCGGCCCGGTATATTCTCCGGCCATGCCCAACAATCCAGAAACCGTTCTCGACGCACGCGCACTCGATCGCACGCTGCGACGCATGGCCGACCAGATCGTTGAATTGAACTCCGGTACCGACGGGCTCGTGCTCGTCGGTATTCAGCGTCGTGGCGTGCAACTCGCCGAGCGGATCGTGAAGATCATCGCCGGGGCGGAAGGCGCGACGATTCCGTGCGGTGCGCTCGATATCACGCTCTATCGCGACGACCTCCAGACAGTGGGACCGCGGCCGGTGGTCGGTGCGACGCATTTGCCGTGGACGCTCGATGATCAGCACGTGGTGATTGTCGACGATGTGTTGTACACCGGACGCACGGTGCGCGCTGCGCTCGACGAACTCGCCGACTTTGGACGACCGGCTCGCATTGCGCTTGCCGTGCTGATCGACCGCGGCGGTCGCGAACTCCCCATTCATGCCGACGTTGTCGGTCGTAAGGTCGATGTCGCGCCCGGAAAGCGCGTCGACGTCTTCATCGTTGAACTCGATGGACGCGATGAAGTGGTGATTGCGTCGCGTACAAGCGGGGAGTAGCCGAATGGCCGGTTCGTTGGGAAAGGACCTGCTCGGGCTGGCGGATCTTTCGGCTGCTCAGATCCGACTGGTGCTCGACACCGCCGTGCCGTTTCGCGAGATCTCCGAGCGGCAGATCAAGAAGGTGCCGACGCTGCGCGGCATGACGATCGTCAATCTCTTTTTCGAGCCGTCGACGCGGACACGCATCTCGTTCGAGTTCGCTGAGAAGCGGTTGAGCGCCGACACGGTCAACGTTGCGGTCGCGGGATCGAGTGTGTCGAAGGGGGAAACCCTCGTGGACACCGCGCGGAATCTCGAGGCCATGAAAATCGACATGGTGGTTGTGCGTCATCCGGCGTCGGGTGCGGCGCGCTTTCTCGCCGAACGGATCGAGTCGAATGTCATCAACGCGGGGGATGGCACGCACGAACACCCCACGCAGGGACTGCTCGACCTGCTGACGCTGCGTGACAAGTTCGGTGATCTTGCCGGGAAGCGGATCTGTATTTGCGGGGACGTGCTGCACTCGCGCGTGGCGCGCTCGAACATCTGGGGCCTGACCAAGTTGGGCGCTGAAGTCGGCGTCTGTGGCCCTCGCTCGCTCTTGCCCAACGCCATCGGCGAGATGGGGGTGACCGTCTTTGATCGCATTGAAGATGCGATTCAGTGGGCGGATGCACTGAACATTCTGCGCTTGCAACTCGAGCGCATGCAGGGCGGATACATCCCGTCGTTGCGCGAGTACAATCGCGTCTTCGGTGTCACTCGTGCGCGGCTTGAAGCAGCGCCGCGCGACCTTCTCATTTTGCACCCTGGGCCGATGAATCGCGGCGTGGAAATCGACAGCGACGTAGCAGACGGACCTCACTCCGTCATTCTCAATCAGGTGACCAACGGCGTCGCTGTTCGCATGGCCGTGCTCTATCTGCTTGCCGGCGGACGCCCCGAACTCGCCGAAGCGGCCAAGCGGGGGCCAGCCTGATGGCCCGCGATCTCTTGCTGCGTGGTGGGCGCATCGTCGACCCATCGCAGTCGCTCGATGCCGTGGGCGACGTGCTGATACGTGATGGAATCGTTGAGGCGTGTGGAGGCAGCATCAACGCCCCCGATGGCGCAGAGGTCATCGACTGCGCGGGGCACGTCGTTGCGCCGGGGATGATCGACGTGCACGTGCATTTGCGCGAGCCAGGTCGCGAAGACGTGGAGACCGTCGCGACCGGCGCGCACTCGGCAGCCGCCGGCGGATTCACAGCCGTCTGTGCAATGCCGAATACGCGCCCGGTCACCGACAATCAGGCCACGGTCGGCTTCGTCAAGCGGCAGGGCGAAGCGGCCGGCTTTGCGCGCGTCTATCCGTATGGCGCCATCTCAGTCTCGCAGAAGGGTGAGACCCTCGCCGAGCTTGGCGAGATGGTTGGTGCCGGTGCCGTCGCGTTCAGCGATGATGGCCGCCCCGTGGAGAGCGCCCATCTGATGCGTACCGCGCTCGAATACGCCCGCGCGTTCAACGTGCCCATCGCTGAGCACTGCGAAGATATGTCGCTGGCACGCGGTGGCTCGATGAACGAAGGGCTGATGTCGGCCAAACTTGGTCTCAAGGGCATTCCTGCTGAAGCCGAAGAGATCTATGTCATTCGCGACATTCTCCTCGCCCGTCGCACCGGCGGACACATTCACCTCTGCCACCTGAGCACCAAAGGCTCAGTCGAACTCGTGCGCTGGGGCAAGGAGCGAGGCGTGAATGTCACGGCCGAAGTGTGCTCGCACCACATCTCGCTGACTGAGCAGGCTGTCGATGGCTACAACACCAATGCGAAGATGAATCCGCCGCTCCGCACGCAGGTGGACATCGATGCGTTGCAGGAAGGCTTGGCCGATGGCACGATCGATCTACTCGTCACCGATCATGCGCCGCACCACTACGACGAAAAGGAACGGGAGTTCGCTGATGCGCCCAACGGCATCGTCGGGCTCGAAACGGCACTGGGCATCAACTGTACATACCTGCTGCACCGTGGTGTGCTGACCATGTCGCAGATGGTAGACGCGATGAGCTGCAAACCGGCGCGCGTGTTTCATCTCCCAGGTGGGTCGCTCGCTCGTGGTTCCATCGCTGATGTGTCGGTGTTCGATCCGATGCGAAAGTGGATCGTGGATGCGTCGCGCTTCAAGTCGAAGGGGCGCAACACACCGTACGGCGGACACGAATTCACGGGACAGGCGCGCATCACCATCGTTGGTGGTCGCGTGGTTTACCGCGCGGACTCGTAGGCGTCACGTGAGCGTGCCAGCGCAGGGCGGGGAAGAGTTGGCCGCGGCCACTGCGCTTGCGCTTGCCTGCCAGCGGCTCCACGCACGTGGTTTACTCGCCGGCGCAGAAGGCAATCTCTCGGTGCGACTTCAAAACGGCGATCTGCTCGTCACGCCGTCTGGCTTCGACAAAGGCACGGTGCAGGCGTCGCAAATGCTGCGTCTGCATGCCGATGGTGCGCTGTGTCACGAAGGAACGACTGCATGCGCAAATAGTGACGGCAATTCGGGTGACTGCACCGGTCGCCCATCGTCGGAACTGCAGATGCATGTCGCATGTTACGCCGCCCGGCCGGACGTGCGCGCGGTCGTGCATGCACACCCGCCTGTGGCGACCGGCTTTGCTACGGCTGGTCGCACACTCCCGGCGAACGTTCTGCCTGAAGTGCCGGTGGTGGTTGGCCCGATCGCATTGGTGCCGTATGGTCGTCCGGGCACGCCCGCACTCGCTGCTGCGATGGCGCCGTTCCTCGATGGTCATGAAGTGTTTCTGCTGGCGAACCACGGAGTCACTGCAGTTGGCATTTCGTTGGCCGATGCACTCCAGCGAATGGAGAGCGTCGAGCAGGCGGCGCGCATTCTGTTCGTCGCGCAGAGTCTGGGTGGCGCAAACACCCTCGACGACGCGGAAGCAACGGCGCTGATGGCGATGAGCCCGACGGCCCGACGCACCACGAACGCACGAACGGAACGCGCCTGAGCACAGCGGGTCCAATGAGACCGGGTAGGAAACCTCAATGCGACCCTGATCACAGTAGACGGCGAAGGGGCATGGCGATATTTCACCGGCACTGCGCCTGACGGACTTTCACGAAGGAGTTGCACGACGTGTCCATCGACGATGTGAGAACACTGGTTGCCGAGCGACAGCGCTACGACGAGTGGCTCGCCGCTCTCGAGGCAAAACGCTCTGAAACGCCGGCGCGTGTTTTTGAGCGTGTGTACGGCGACTACTTCGCCCGTCGGACCGGCGTCATCGAGAAGCTCCGCGAGCATGTCGATGCACTGTCATCACTCGCCGATGATCTCGAAGGACGCATCGGTGAGCTCGAGTCACAGCTCGCCACGCACGAGGACGAGCGCGCCGAAGCACTGCTTCGCACAGCGGTCGGCGAATATGACGGCGATCGTTGGGAAACGGTACGTCAGCAGGTTGAGGCCAGAATGGAGCAACTCGCTGAGAAGCGTTCCGCTCTGTTGACCGAGGTGGACGACGTACGCACCCTCCTCTCGAGTGCGCGCAGTGAACCGCCGGAGAACCCTGACGCTCAGGAGTCGGCGCCCGCGCCCGTGACTGAAACTGTGGCGGTCGAGGACGTGTCGATTGAGGCGCCTGCGGTACAGGAGACGCCTATGTCGGTCGACGCCGTTGAACTCACGGCGATCGAACCGGAGCCAGTGATTGAAGAGCACGAGGCAGTGTCGGACGAACCCTTCGCTGAACGTGCCACACAGCTCCTCACACCCGGCGTTGCAGTGTCAGTCACGGAAGCCGTCGCGTTCATATCGCCCGCTGAGGCGGATCTCGACGGGACTGATTTTGACGACGCATTGGCCCTCTTCTCACCGGGCGCACGTTCTCCGGCCAGTGTTCCGACGCCGTTGCACGGTCGGACCGTCGACATCCTCGATGGGTTTGAACCAGCCGATCGTGCCTCGGATCCGCAGGTGCGGGTCTCAGCCAGTGCTGCTGCGGCTGACTTCGGTCGCTCCAGGGCTCCGATGCCTCCGGCCGCTGAAACGCCTCCGGAGTCCGCCCGGGAATCGTTTGACGACCTCGCCTTCCTTCGCTCCGTCATCGATCCGGCAGCGCAGGGCAGCACGACGCGTGCTGGCGGTGCGGGCGACCAGCAAAAGACGCTTCGGTGCACGGAGTGCGGCACGATGAATCTTCCGACGGAGTGGTACTGCGAGCGTTGTGGTGGAGAGTTGGCGGCTTTCTGAGTTCGGCGTGCGAGCACACAGAAACGAGAGCGGGGCCGGAATCGCGATGATTCCGGCCCCGCTTTCGTTCGCTTCACCAACCAGTTACGCAGACTTGGCCGCGAGCTTGGCGATTTGGCTCTTTTGGCGAGCCGCGGTGTTGCGATGAATCAGTCCTTTGCGCGCGGAACGATCGAGCAGCGAAACGGCGCTCAACTGTTCTCCGGCATCCGCGCCTTCCGTCTTCGCTTTCTTGACGGCAGTACGCAACGCAGAACGCTGCGCACGATTGCGCACCGCCGCTGCACGCGACTTCCGCAAATCCTTCTTTGAAGACTTGATATTCGGCACGAAAAACTCTCCAGCTGCGTAGCAGAGAAACGAGTCAGGCCGGTATGGCCGGCGCAGGTACGCCGAGACGATCATCGGCAGACTGACAAACGTATTGCACAGGGGTACTTGGGTCAAGAACCGCAGCGATATCCGGGGAAACTGGACGGTCACGACTCTTTTGACAGGAGAGTTGTCCACAACTACGTTGCAGGTCGGATTTGCTTGCAATCACCGGTCGTGAGACCCTTTGCCCCCGCCGTGTTGGACAGAATCGAGCAATTGGTCCTCGTTGCGCCTGTGCTGCTGTTCGCGATGGTCGCGCACGAGTACGCGCACGGGTACGCCGCCTACCGTCAAGGGGATACCACCGCCTACCAGCTCGGTCGGCTGACGTGGAATCCGGTCAAGCACATCGATCCGTTCATGACCATCATTCTGCCGGTGATGCTGGCGCTGGCGGGTGGACCGATCTTTGGCGGGGCCAAGCCGGTACCGGTCAATCCCCGAAATTATCGGAATTATAAAAAGGGTGACATCATCGTCTCGTTGGCTGGCATCGCCGCCAACGTGGTCATCGCCCTGATCAGTGTGCCGGTGGTGATCCTGATCGGGTTGGCCGGCGATGCGTTGCCGGGGCTTATCCGGCCACTCGGGATTTTGCAACTGATGATCGCGCAGGGGATCTTCATCAACCTGATTCTCGCGATGTTCAACCTGATGCCGATTCCGCCGCTCGATGGGTCCCATGTGTTCAAGTATCTGCTGCCGCCGGCGTGGTCGCTGGCCTACCAGCGGATCGGCGCCTACGGTTTTCTGATTCTGTTCGCGGTGCTCTATCTCGGTCGACCGTTGATCAATGCCTGGCTGTCGCCCGCGTTCTTCCTCGGCGATCTCGCGCAGCAGGTGTATTACACACACATGCTCCCCAACCCCTTCGACGCGTGATTGCTCCCCACTTTCGCCACCATGACGTCGACGCGCCGACATTCGTCGTCGAACTGAGTCACTTCACAGGTCCACTCGACCTGCTGCTGTCGCTCATTCGCGATGAGCAGTTGGACATCTACGACATTCCGATCGCCCGCATCGCTGAGCAGTTTTTGGCTCGCATCGGATCACTCGGGCTTGATGAAGCGGCGGACTATCTCGAGATGGCCGCGCGCCTGTTGCGGATCAAGGCGCAGATGCTGTTGCCGAGCCCGAACGGTGATGATTCCTGGGAAGATCCACGCGCCGAGCTCGTGCGTCGCCTTCTCGAGTATCAGCAGATGCGCGAAGTGGTCGACCTGCTCGAGCATCGCGGCGAATCACGTCGGCACCAGTTCAGTCGTCGCTGGGTGCCGCAGGCGGCCGACATCACGCCCGTAACCACGGCGCTGTCGCTTTCGCTTGGTGAACTGTTGGCTGCGGTGGATCGCGTGCTGCGCACGACCAAGGAACCTACGGTGCACGATGTGATACCTCGCGCGCTGGATGTGGCCGGTGCCATGGGTACCATTCGGGCGTTGCTTGCGATGCGTCGCGATGCCCGTTGGTCGGATCTGATCGGGCGTGACGCTGAGCCGTGGCAGATTCTTTCCGTGTTACTCGCATTGCTCGAAATGGCGAAGCTGGGTGAAGTGCGGATAGCGCAACACCGTCCTTTTGCCTCTGTGGAGATTCATCGTGACGCCATTAGCGAAGCTGCTTGAAGCCGCGCTGTTCGCCGCCCCGCGCCCCATTCCGCTCGAGGCGCTGGCGTCGCTGGACACCGAGTCGAGTCCTGCCGCGATCGCAGCGGCGCTCGACGAGCTTCGCGAGCACTATGATGTCGACGGGCACGGCGTCGAACTGGTGGAGCAGGGTGGTGGCTGGCAGATCCTGACCCGCGCCGAGTTCGCGGAAGCGATCGAGCGTGCGCAGGTCGCCGTGCGCCCCCAGCGTCTGTCTGCGGCCGCGCTCGAGACCATGGCGATCATCGCGTACCGTCAGCCGATCGGCCGTGCGGAAGTCGAGGAGATTCGTGGCGTTGCGGTGGGCAGTGTGCTCAAGTCGCTGCATGAGCGCGGTTTAATCGACATCGTCGGCCGCAGCGAAGGCATCGGTCGTCCGTTGCTGTATGGGACGACGTCGCAGTTCCTCGAGCAGTTCGGTTTGCGTCACCTCGAAGAGCTGCCGCGCGCCGATGAACTGGCAATTGCGCTTCGAGGGGCGGGCAATTCCGTGGTTGCGGAGTGACCCGCCCGGGCGATAAACGTTCGGGGCCCGCGTCAAGCTCGCGCGGCGGTGCGCCACGTTCGGGTGACACACGTGGTGGTGCGAAGCGTGGTGGGCCGAAAAGTGGCGGACCCAAGAGCGATGGCCCTAAAGGCGTCAGCTCGCGAGGTGGTGCTCGGCCGGGGAAGCCGCGCAGTAATCCGAATCCGGCCTCGCGCTCGAACGCGCCCGTAACGCCACCACCGCGCCCCGTTTCGGAAGATCGGCCGGCACGCCTTCGTAAGCCGACACCCAAGCGCGCGGCGCCACCGCTTTCCGGTGCCGGCGGTGCGGGCGGCACGGTGAAGGCGGAAGCAGAGGGGCCGATGCGTGTTCAGCGTGCCGTAGCGCGCGCCGGGCTGGCGTCGCGGCGGGAAGCCGACCGCGCCGTCGCGGAAGGGCGTGTGCTCGTCAACGGCATGGTCGCCGTCATCGGGCAGGTCGTCGATCCATCGCGCGACAAGATCACCCTCGACGGTGACGCCGTGCGCGTCAACGTCGAGCAGCACCGGTGGATCGTGTTGCATAAGCCGGCCGCGATCATGACTACCCGCAAGGACCCGCAGGGGCGCAAGACCGTATTCGATCTCGTACACAAAGTCCCGGGGTTGGTGTACGTCGGGCGGTTGGACTACATGACGGAAGGGGTGCTGCTGCTTACGACCGATGGTCGGGCCGCGCACGCACTCACGCATCCGAGCAATGAAGTCGAACGCACGTACGTCGCGACGGTTCGCGGCGATGCGGCGACCGCGGTGCGCGAGGCGCGCCACGGGGTGCAACTCGAAGACGGTCTCGTCGTGCCGCGCGATGTCAGCGCAACACCAATGGGCAATCGCCGATGGGCCTTCGAGGTGACCATTGCCGAGGGAAAGACCCACGAAGTGCGTCGGATGTGCGATGCGCTGGGGCTCGAGGTCGAGCGATTGGTCCGGACCAGCTTTGGCCCTGTCAAACTGGGCGACCTCCCGGCGGGCGAAACGCGCGCGCTGACGACCAAAGAGATCACGATTCTCGAAGCGTTGATCCCAGCGTCGTAGTCCGGCATCGCAGTCAGGTGTCGTTGCGGGGGCATCGGGGGTTGTTGCGTGTCTCCATTGTGTGCAATGCCGGAGCTTCGTGCGCCATATCGGGGTATACGGCTACACTTCGTTTTGGCCCCGGATCGCTCCCGGTTCGGGCCGTCCATGAATTACCGAGGAGCAGGAAAACGTGACCACGAGCGTTTCCGTGTCGGCTGATACGGCCCTGGTGCAAGGCGTACTGCGCGAAGTGGCGCGTCGCATCGTCGGGCAGGAATACATGGTCGAGCGGTTGCTGATCAGCCTCCTGACCGGCGGCCACGTGCTGCTTGAGGGCGTGCCGGGGCTCGCCAAGACGCTCACGGTTCGTACACTCGCGGAGACGGTCAATACCTCGTTCCAGCGTATTCAGTTTACGCCGGACCTCTTGCCGGCCGACGTCGTGGGCACGCAGATCTTCGATCAGCCGAGTGGCGAGTTTCGGGTGAAGCACGGTCCGATCTTCGCGAACATCATTCTCGCCGACGAAATCAACCGTGCGCCGGCCAAGGTGCAGGCCGCGTTGCTCGAAGCGATGCAGGAAAAGCAGGTGACGATCGGCGGCACGACGTACAAACTCGCCGAGCCGTTTCTGGTGCTCGCGACGCAGAATCCGATCGAGCAGGAAGGCACGTATCCGCTTCCGGAAGCGCAGGTCGATCGCTTCATGTTCAAGCTGCGGGTCGGCTACCCCACCCGTGCGGAAGAGAAGGAGATTCTGCGACGGATGGCCGGGGGCGACAAGGTGACGATCGTTCCGGTCGCCTCGCCTGAAGACCTGCTCGATGCGCGTCGTCGGATTTCAGAGTTGTACATGGACGAGCGGATCGTCGACTACATCGTCGACTTGGTGCATGCGACACGCGTGCCCGCCGATGTCGGTGCCGCTGATCTCAAGCCGCTGATCGAGTTTGGGGCGAGCCCGCGCGCGACGATCGCGTTGGCGCAAGCCTCCCGCGCGCACGCGTTCCTGCGTGGCCGCGCGTTCGTGACGCCCGATGACGTCAAGAGCATCGCGCCGGACGTGTTGCGGCATCGCGTGCTCACGTCATTCGAAGCGGACGCGGAAGGGGTGACGAGCGATACGATTGTCGCGCGACTGCTCGCGACCGTCGAGACGCCCTGAGCGTAGTGTCACTCACCAGACCGCCGATGTCTGACGCCGCAACTCCGGTTGCCACCTCCGCTGCGTCACCCGCGGCGTCACACGCTGCGTCACCCGCGGCGGTCGCACCGGCTGAGGTGTTGCGTCAGGTGCGCCGGATTGAATTGCGCACGCGCCGCCTGGTCGACTCGAGCTTTGCGGGTGAGTATCGGTCGCTCTTCAAAGGGCAGGGGATGGAGTTCTCGGAGGTGCGGGAGTATCAGCCCGGCGATGAAGTGCGCTCGATCGACTGGAACGTCTCCGCGCGCATGGGGCGTCCGTTCGTCAAGCGATACGTTGAAGAACGCGAGCTGACGATCATGCTCGCCGTCGATCTGTCCGGTTCTTCCCGATTCGGAACGCGCGCTCGTTTCAAGCATGATCTCGCGATTGAGCTCTCCGGTGTGCTCGCCCTCGCCGCTACACGCAACAACGATCGCGTCGGGATGATGCTCTTTACCGATCGCGTCGAGCACGCGTTACCAGCACGGAAAGGCCGCAAGCACGCCCTGCGCCTCATTCGCGATCTGATTGCGACCAAGCCTGTCGGCACTGGCACATCCATTGGCGTGGCCGTCGATCGGCTGATGCGACTGCTGCCGCATCGTTCGGTAATCTTTCTGTGCTCGGATTTCATTGCCGACGATCTCGAAAAGCCGTTGGCGCGACTTGCCCAGCGTCATGATGTGATTGCCGTGACGCTCGAAGATCCGTCGGAGCGCACGCTCCCCGACATCGGCCCCGCGCGCTTCGAAGATCCAGAGACCGGCGCGCGCATCGAAGTCGACACGTCCCATCCTGCAGTGCGCGCCGCCTTCGCGAAGCGCGTCGCCGCAGACGATGCGGCGCGCCGCTCGCTCTTCGGCCGACTCGGGCTCGACGAAATTATCGTCCACACCGAGCACGGTTATATCGACGCGCTGATGGCGTTCTTCCGCGCGCGCACCCGTCGCCCGCACGGCGCGGTTCGCACCGGGCCGCGGGGCGCGCTTGGCAACGCGGCTGGTCGTGAGACAACGGGCATGGCCAGTCGAGACGCTGCAGCTCGCGACACGCGCGTGCCCGTTGCGTCGCGGCCGCGATGACGATGTTGATGATGTTCGGGATGCTGTTCCGAATCGTGTCCCGGGTGCGGTTCGCCCCGAGCGGGTCGGCGAATCGGCAGTCAATCACGTGGCGGCCGATTGCACGGCGAGTGGCGATCGCGGCAATCAGCACCGTTTGTCTTGCCCCCTCGCCCGTGCTTGGCGCTCAGACGCGTCGAGTGGTCGTCACACCAAGGCAGACGACGCCGAAGACAAAGGCGCCCACGCTACCGGTTGCACCTACGGTCGACTCGTCGCTCATTCCACCGGCCATTCGCGCAGGCACACTCGTGCGCCCGGAGACGGTGTCTGTCGGCGACCCGTTTGTGTTCGTGGTTTCCGTCATAGTGCCGACGGGTGCCCGCATCGAATGGCCCTCCATTACCGATACCGCGGCCGTTGTCGCAATGCGGGAGCCGGTGCGGGTGACGTCGGAAACCAAGGGGCCTGCCCGCACGGAGACAGCCACCTATTCACTGGCGCCATGGGATGTGGGCGCACTGCCAATCGGGCTCCCCGACGCGATCGTGCACGTCGGCGACAAGGCGCTACGCGTGCCCATGACCGCGGCGCGCGTTGTCGTGAAGACCGTGCTCTCCGGCGATACGACGTTGCTCGTCCCCAAACCGGCGAAGACGCTCTTCCCGCGCCTGTTGCCTTGGTGGAAACGATGGTGGCCCGCGCTCGCAATCATTGCGGCACTGGCGCTCCTGTGGTGGATCTGGAGTCGTCGCAAACGCGGTAGCGCGGCGAGCTCACGATCGGCGCCCGATGCCTACGCGCGCGCCGTGCATGACTTCGAACGATTGGAGCGACTCGCACTGGTCGACGCCGGCGAAGGCGGACGCTTCGTCGCGCTCGCCGTCGAGATCCTCCGCACCTACCTCTCGGCGCGCGTGCCGAATGCGGCGCTCTCGCGAACGACATCGGAGCTGGTGGTCATGATGGCCGACGACATCCGTGTGCCGATCGCGACGCTGCTAATGCTGCTTGAGGAATCCGACGCAATCAAGTTCGCGCGACGTAGCGTCACGCCAGTACGCGCGCGCGCACTGGCCGCCGATGCCCGCGCGATCGTCGAACAGATTGAGTTGGCTGAACGCGCGCGTATAGCGGCAGAGCAAGCGCGCCTCCGCGATGAAGAACGTGCGCAGCGCGACGCGGCCAAGGCGTCAGAAGACGAGGCACGTCGTCAGTCCCGTCGTCCGAAGTCGGGCGCGACATGAACGACCTGATGACGAAGTTGCGCGACCTCGACGCCTCTGCCTTTCGCCTTGATGACGTCTCCCTGCTCGGCATCAGCTTCGCGCATCCGTTTGTTCTTCTGTTGCTGCTGGTGTTGCCGCTCTGGGGTTTGTGGCGTCGTCGTCGCGTGCAACAGCAGGATGCGATTCCGTTTTCGCGCGTTGCTGCCCTTGCGGCGGGCCCCAAGCTGCGCATCGGCTGGCAGCGATTGCTCCCGTGGCTTCGCACGATCGCGCTCGCGGGATTCATCGTGGCCGTCGCCCAGCCACGTTCCGGTGCACGAGCGGAAACCGTATCGAACGAAGGAATCGATATCGCACTAGCCGTCGATATCTCGAGCTCGATGTTGGCCGAAGACTTTCAGCCGCAGAATCGGATCGAAGTCGCGAAGGAAAAGGTCAAGCGGTTCGTACTCGGCCGAAAGACTGATCGTGTGGGACTCGTTGCGTTCTCCGGCGAAGCGCTGACGCAGGTTCCGCTGACGACCGACTATCCGGTCATCCTCGCCGCGATCGACAATCTGCAGGTCGGTCAACTCGAAGACGGCACAGCGATTGGCACGGCCATCGCAACCGCAGCCAATCGTTTGCGCACCGCTCCGGGACGTTCGCGCGTCATGGTGGTGCTCACCGATGGCGAGAACAATCGTGGCGCCATCGATCCGCGCACGGCCGCGCAGGCCGCTGCTGCCTTCGGCATTCGCATCTACACGATAGGTGTCGGCACCGAAGGGATGGCTGCCGTTCCGGTCGGCAGAGGTCTGTTCGGACTGCGCTACGAGAATCGTCCGGTAAAAATTGACGAACCGTTGCTGACAGAAATTGCGGCGAGTACCGGAGGACGTTACTTCCGCGCGCGTGACGGTGAAGCGTTGCAGCGAATTTACGAACAGATCGATACGCTCGAACGATCCATCATCGCGTCGCGTTCTTTCATTCGCTACACCGAACGATTCCGATGGCCGCTGGCGGTCGGGCTGGGTGCGCTGCTCTTTGAGCTGTTGTTGCTCGCCCGCCGGGGAGTGCTGCCATGAGCAGACTGCCAGAGCTGGTTTTTGATATGCCGTGGATGTTGCTCGCGGCAATCATCTTGCCGCTGTGCGTGCTCGTCCTTGGCCTCGTGCGTTCGCGTCAACGTCGCGATCGATTGGCGCGCTACGCGGACGATTCCGCACTGCGTCGATTGATGCGTGTTGGCGGAGTAGGCTCAGGCGCTCGCAGCGCTCGACTGATCACCGTTGCACTGCTTGCCGGCATCGCGCTCTCGGGGCCGAGGTGGGGGTTGGCGCGCGGGCCGATGACTGCACGTGGCATCGATATGGCCATCGCGCTTGATGCCTCGCTGTCCATGACCGCGCAAGATGAACGTCCGTCGCGACTGGAGCGGATGAAGCAGGAAGTGCGCCGACTCCGCGCGATGTCCCATGCCGATCGTGTGGCGCTGATTGCCTTCGCCGGACGCAGCTACATCCTGACGCCGCTCACCGGTGACGACGGCGCCATCGAGCTGTTCCTCGATAATCTCGATCCCAACGTCGTCGGGCAGGCGGGGAGCTCAATCGCACGGGCGATTCGTCAGGGAACAGAGCTGTTACTCGCCAGCGATGGTAGCGCGGACCGCGCACTGGTTTTGATGAGCGATGGCGAAGCATTCGAACCGATCGAAGACATTCAGGCCGCGGCCACGGAAGCGGGTCAGCGTGGCGTCAGCCTCGTGACTGTCGGCTTTGGTACCGCCAAGGGCGCGACCATCCCGGTTATCGATGGCAGCGCGGTCCGCGAAAAGCGCGACGACCAGGGGCAGGTCGTCATCACTCGCTACAACCCGGAGTTGCTCGAAGCGGCGGCCACCGCTGCTGGTGGGACGTTCATCGCGGCCGACGCGTCGGACAAGGCGACACGTGTGCGTGCGGCGCTTCGCTCATTGCGGACAGCCCGCCGAAAGGTCGACACGCGCGAAGACCACGTGCCGCGTTTCATGTGGCTGCTGGTCCCAGCGTTGCTCGTGCTCTTCTATGATTCGTGGATCATGACGCGCGGTCGGGGTCGCGTTCGCCTCGCTCCAGGTACAGCAGCCCTCGCACTGATGGTATTCATGCCCTTCATGCTCGCGGGGTGCAAGGAGCAACCCGATCCGGCAGTGCTGTTCGAGCAAGGCGATATCGCGGGCGCGCTCGCTGCGCTGCGGGCACAACTCAAAGACGGCGATTCAACGGCCGTCACACGCTACAACCTGGGCTCCGCGCTCCTCGGCGCTGACTCATTGCCTGAAGCCGCAGAACTGCTCGAGGCCGTGCGCCGCGCGGCAGATGGCGAAGTCCGCATGCGTGCACGCTTCAACGCGGGACTCGCGGCACTCAAGACTGGTCGACTTCCGGGGAACAAGGAAGCCGATCAATCACTGGCTGCTGCGCGGGCCGCTTATCGCGCGTATCTCAGCGCGCGCCCCGACGACGGCGATGCAAAGTGGAACTACGAACTCGCCCTCCGGCACCCGCCACCACAGAGTGGCGGCGGTGGTGGTGGCGGCGGAGAGCAGCCGAACCCGCCGGCGCCCCAGCCGCAGGGGCAGGGAGGACTCGATCAGCGTCAGGCCGAAGCGCTGCTGAATAGTGCCGCGCGGGAAGAGCGTGATGTGCAGGGGCGCAAGCAGAAGCTCGGACGGACACCTCCGGGCGGGAAGGACTGGTGACCGGCCGCCCGATTCGCTGGGTGCTGCGCGTGATTGCGGCGCTGCTCATTGGCATACCCTCTGCGATCGCTACGCCTGCAGGTGCACAGGTCGGACCAACGAAGATCTTGGATCGCGTACGCCTGGATGGCCGAAAGTCTATCGATTTTCATGCGGCCGCATTTCCCGAAACGCTCTACGTCGGCCAGCAGGTCACGTACCAGGTCGCGGTCTTTCTCAACGCTGACGCCCGCGCGCGGCTCCGTCGCAACCCCGAATTTCTCCCGCCTGAGTTGCGTGGGCTGCTCGCCTATGAACTCGGCAAGCCGACGCGTGTCGCGCCGAGCGCGATCGCCGGCGGAGTGTACGAAGCACACGTGTTTCAACGTGCGATGTTTCCCGTCGCTGCAGGACCGCTTTCCGTACCCGCGCCGCAATTGACGTACGCGCTGCCGCAATCTTCAAGCTATTTCAGCCGCGAGGAGCGATTCGTCGTACGCGCTGAAAGCGCGCAACTTGTGGTGCGAGCCATCCCAACCGAAGGCCGACCGCAGAACTATTCCGGTGCGGTTGGCGTCTTCACCGCGACATCGCGCCTTGATACGGCAGCAGCGCGAGTTGGCGACCCACTGGTCTTCACCCTGCGCGTACAGGGCATCGGCAATGTGAAGTTGCTGCCGCGTCCGCCGCTCGAGATTGCCTGGGCGAGCGCTGTACCGGCCACTGAACGCGTTCGCGTCGACACATCGGGGCCGCTCGTTCGAGGGGTGAAGGAGTTCGACTGGATTCTCACGCCGTCGCGCCAAGGGCGCGTAGAGATCCCGGTGATGCGCTACAGCTATTTCGATCCGTACCTCGCGAAGTTTGCCGACGCCGAAGCTGCAACATTTGGACTCGATGTCCGCCCGGGCGTATTGGTGACATCGGAAGAGGGAGAAAGCACATCGCTGCTCCCACTGCGTGATCCGGGGGCGAGTGCGAGCGCGCTGCGATCGCTGCTCTCCGACACCGGCGCACTTCCCATCGGCGCGCTCGTGCTCTGTCTCTTGGCACCGCTTCCGGCGATTGCGCTCGGAGTGCGACGTGGCCTTACCGTGCGTCGCGTGTCGCGCACACCCAAGTCACTCGATCCACGGCAGCGATTACTACAGCTCTTTGGCGGTGGTGCTGACGCGTCGATGGACGTGCGGACCGTGCGTCGGACGATGCATACAGCGCTCGCCGATCGGCTGAGGGTGGAGCCGAACGAGTTCGTGGCCCAGCGCCAGATTCGTCGCGCGCTGCGACGCCGTGGTGTCACACGCGAGACCACGGAACGCGTCGTAAGCTTCCTCGACGACCTCGATGCGGTTGCGTTCTCTCCAACGCCAAAGAGTGTCGCCGATGCGTCTGCTCCGCCGACAGCGACCTCTCTGCAGCAATCGCCGAGCACCTGGACTCGGCTCGGCAGCCAACTGTATGCCGCCGTCGACAGTGAGGCCGTGAAGTCCGGAGGTTCGCTGCCGCCAGATCGATTGTCGATGCATATCGGTCTCGCGCTGCTCCTGCTCGCGCTCAGCACGAACGCACCTGCACTCAGTGCGCAGACTCCAAAGCGCAGTGGCGATATCGGTATCGCCTTTGCGCGCCCAGCTGGCAGTACGGCCTCGTCACCGGGTGACACGAATGCGGCAACCGTCGCGCGTGCAACTGACGCGTATCAGCAACGCATGTTTACCCAAGCGACGGAATTATTCGGCAATCTCGCGCGCCGCAATCCCAACGATCCTGATGCGCTGTCCAACTGGGGCACCGCAGCCTGGGCTGCGGGCGATACGGTGCAGGCCGTAATTGGTTGGCAGCGGGCCGCGCGACTCGATCCGTTGGACGCCTCGCTGCAAGAACGGTTGGCACTGTTGCCATCGGGTGCACGCGGGGGACTCGCCGACGTACCGCTGGTGCCAGTGCCAATGCTCTTCGCGGTCGCTGTCGGGGCGTGGTTGCTTGGCTGGCTATTGCTCGCGGTGCATCTGCATCGCGGGTACACGAGTCCGCCGCCGCAGCATCTGCCACTCAAATTCGCCGCGATCGCATTGATGGCGGTTGGAGTCGGTGCCGGTGTCGCGGCATGGTGGGGACGCAACACACTCAGTCCTGCGGGCCTCGCAGTTGTGATGCGTCCTGAGACGCTGCATGTAGCGCCCGGATCTGACGCGGATGCGATGGGCGGTGTGACCACGGGTGATGTGGTTCGCGTGGTCGACGCACGGGACGGTTGGGAGCGCGTTCGCCACGCCGACGGTCGCCTCGGTTGGTTGCCCGAAGATCGCGTCGCCGCATTGCTCGACAGCACGCCGAGTCGGTAGCCTTCGGGATGGGACGCATCGCGATTCTGCAGAGCGCTGTCGCCGACCAGATCGCCGCGGGCGAGGTGGTCGAGCGGCCCGCGTCTGTCGTCAAAGAGTTGGTCGAGAATGCACTCGACGCTGGCGCGACGACCATCGACGTCTCGGTCGAACAGGGCGGTATCGCGCTGATTCGTATTGCCGACGACGGCTCAGGCATGGACGCCAGTGACGCGGTGCTCGCCCTCGAACGTCACGCGACGTCCAAAATCACCTCCGCCGAACAGTTGGTTGGCGTACGGAGTTTCGGTTTTCGCGGTGAAGCGCTGCCCGCGATCGCGTCGGTGTCGGAGCTCGATATCGAAACTGCATCGGAAGACGGTGTCGGCACGCAGGTGCGTGCGGCCGCTGGTGTAATGATCGGGACAAGCGCAATCGCACGTCGACGCGGCACGACGGTGACGGTGAATCGGCTGTTCTACAATACGCCGGCGCGTCAGAAATTCCTCCGCAGTGCGCGCTCGGAGTGGCGTGGCATCGCGGACACGATGCAGCAGATCGGCGCGCTGCGTCGCGATGTGCACTTCACCGTGCGCCACGACGGCAAGCTGATGCTCGACCTCCCCGCAGCCGACAGTTTGCGCACGCGACTCGGCGCACTGTGGGGACATCGCGAGATCGAACGATTCGTCAGCGTCGACGATGTTCAGGGACCTGTGCACGTCTCAGGCCTTGCCGAACGTCCGGCTGATGTCGGCAACGGCACGCGGCGCATCCTGCTCATCATCAATGGCCGCGTCGTGCGGGACCACGGCCTTATCCGCGCCGCCGAGGCGGCGTATCGATCAACGTTGCCGTCAGGGCTTCGCCCATCGCTCGTACTGCAGGTACACGTCCCGGCCGACAGCGTCGATGTGAATGTGCATCCCGCCAAGTCCGAAGTCCGCTTGCGGGATCGTTGGCCAGTTGAGCGCGCTGTTGAACAGGCGGTCCGGCGCGCACTGGGCGTCTTCGATGCGAGTGCCGGGATTGGCTGGCGCACCTTCACGCCGGGCACCGTGCCCGATTGGCGGAAAGACGATCACTCACTCGATCCGTCTGCACTGCGCGCGCCAGCAAGTCGCGAAGGTCTCTTTGCGACGAGCGGGTCTTCTGAGAGCGCGATCGAGGTGGTCGAACGCGGTGACGCATCCGCAGCCCCCAGTGCGCAGTGGGCGCCGCGTGAAGCTGAGCCGGAAGAACCAATCGTCGTGCCGCCACTGCTGCAGCTCAAGCGTACCTACTTGCTGTTCGAGCGAGACGAAGGCGTCGTTCTCATCGATCAGCATTCGGCGCACGAGCGGGTGCTGTACGAGCAGTTCATGGGTGTCCTCGATCGGGGCGAGGCTCCGTCGCAGCGGTTGCTCTTTCCGCTCACATTGCATCTCGGCCCCGCAGAAGCGGATGCGTTCGAGATGAACCAGGCGTCGTTCACCGCGCTGGGGTTCGAGATCGAAGGCTTTGGTGGCCACACGTTGCTCGTGAACGCCGTCCCGATGCCGCATCCGCGATTCGACGCTGAGCGGTGTCTTCGTGAAACGCTGGCTGCCCTCACCGGTGATCGCTCGCCGAGCGATGCAAAGCGTCACGAACGATTGGCTGCGACGTTCGCATGCAAGGCCGCGATCAAGGCCGGTGACGCCCTCTCGCCAGGTGAGATGCGGGCCCTGTTTATCGCCCTTGCAGAGACGAAACTACCCGCGCATGACGTGCACGGTCGCTCGACCATTGTTCGCCTGTCCTGGGATGAACTCGATCGACGTTTCGGCCGTACGTGAAGCCAAGCCCGCCACACGCGGCCGCCTGCCGATGGTGAGCCCGCGTCCACCCTTGCGAGTGATCATCGGGCCGACCGCCGCCGGTAAGTCGACGATCGCGATGCACCTTGCCGAAGCTCGTGGTCTCGCGATTATCAGCGCGGATTCGCGTCAGCTGTACACGGGCTTTGATATCGGCACGGCAAAAGCGACCGCCGAAGACCGCGCGCGCGTGCCGCACTACGGACTCGATTTCGTCCCCCCGACCGAGCGCTATTCCGCACACGCGTGGGCGCATGCTGCGCAGCGTTGGATGGTCGAGGCAGAGGCGGCAAACACACCCCCTGTCGTCGTCGGCGGCACCGGCTTCTACGTTCGTGCGCTCGTCACCCCGTTGCCTGTGATGCCTGCCCTCGACGGCCAGCGTCGCCGCGCGCTGGAACAGTGGCTGGCGACGCTTGATTCAGCGGTGATTCAGCGCTGGTGCGAACGTCTTGATCCAGCCCGCGCTCACCTCGGCCGGACCCAACACCAGCGGGCGATCGAGATCGCGCTGCTCGCCGGTGTCCGCCTCAGCGATGTGAATCAGGTCGAGGGCCAGGATGCACCGGACGCAAGTGACACGACAGGGACAACGCCCCCTCGCGCGGTCCACTATCTTGTCGTCGATCCCGGGCCGCCGTTGGCCGAGCGCATCCGCGCCCGCGTCCATGCGATGGTAAACGCTGGTTGGTTTGATGAAGTCGCTCGCTTGATGAACACACTCCCTCCGGATGCGCCCGCGTGGAATGCCAGTGGCTATGGGTCCATCCGCGCCGGGCTCGAAGGCACCATGACCCGTGACGCTGTGATCGATCGAGTGATCATCGACACGCGACAGTACGCGAAGCGTCAGCGGACTTGGTGCCGGCACCAGTTGCAGGCCGGAAGCGTGACACAACTCAACCCTGACGAGCCCGACGCGTTCGCTCGCGCGCGTGCATGGTGGGACGCCAGCAGTACGGAGGCCTCGTGAAAATTGGCATTACCTGCTATCCGACGTATGGCGGCTCGGGCGCCGTCGCGACTGAACTGGGTATCGCACTCGCCGAGCGCGGGCACGAGGTCCATTTCATCACCTATCAGCAGCCCTTTCGCCTCCCCAGTTTCTTGCCGCGCGTGTGGTTCCACGAAGTGGATGTGGGGCGGTATCCATTGTTTGAGTACCCGCCGTACGATCTCGCGCTCGCCGTACGCATGCACGAAGTCGTGCGCGATCATCAGCTCGACATCCTGCACTGTCACTACGCGATTCCGCACGCCACGAGTGCATGGATTGCGCGCGAAATGCTGCGCGAAGGGAAGAGCGACGTGAAGGTGGTGACGACGCTGCACGGGACCGACATCACTATTGTCGGGCAGGACCGTTCGTTCTATTCGATCACGCGCTTTTCGATCGAGAAGTCTGATTCGGTAAGTGCCGTTTCCGAGTACCTGCGCGATGAAACGTACCGCGCCTTCGGTTGTGTCGGCTGCGACGTGCAGGTCATTCATAATTTCATCGATCCGGCGACGTTCGAGCGGGCATCGCATCACTTCCCGATTCCGGCCGACGTTGTGCGCGGTCGGAAAGTGTTGATGCACATCTCAAACTTCCGACCCGTGAAGCGCATGCGCGACGTGGTCGGCGTATACGCACGCGTGAACGAAACGATTCCGTCAATACTGGTGATGATTGGCGATGGCCCGGAGCGTGTGGAAGCCGAAGACGAAGCGCGCAAGCTCGGGGTCAGCGACAGTGTTCTCTTCCTCGGAAAGATTGACGCCATTGCACCGCTCCTCGCAGGCGCGGACCTCTTTCTGCTCATGAGCGACAAGGAGTCGTTCGGACTCAGCGCACTCGAAGCGTTGGCGAGTGGCGTACCCGTCATCGGCTACAATGCCGGTGGATTGCCGGAAGTGGTGAATGATGGCGTAACAGGCGTGTTGCACGAAGTTGGCGATGTTGACGGCGCTGCGTCGTCTGCCGTCAGGATTCTCGGCGACCCCACGCGCTGGCAGACAATGAGTGATGCTGCCGCCGTGGACGCGCGGCGGCGTTTTTCGCGCGATGCAATCGTCGCACAGTACGAAGCGCTTTACGAACAAACACTTTCCGCCATCCCAGCCAAGTGACCGTCTTTCAGGCCATTGTACTCGGCATCGTTCAGGGACTCGCCGAGTTTCTGCCCGTCTCGAGTTCCGCGCATCTCACGTTGACGCCGTTCTTCCTCGGGTGGAAGGACCCCGGGCTCGCGTTCGATGTGGCGCTTCATTTCGGAACTCTGGTCGCGCTCGTGTGGTATTTCCGCGCCGAGTGGATCGAGCTGACCAAGAGTGCAATTCGCATCGCGAGAACGCGCAAGATCCAGGACGTCCATGATCGTCGCTTGATCTATTTGATCGTCGCCACCATTCCGGGCGGCATCGCCGTAAAATTGTTGAACGACTACGCCGAATCGACGTTTCGCTCGCCACTGCTGATCGCGTGCACGCTGTCGGTGATGGGCATACTGCTCTGGTCTGTCGATCGCTATGCTGCGCGCGTTCGGTCCATCGAAGAGATCACGATGCGTGACGCGGTCCTCATCGGGCTGGCACAGATGGCGGCGCTCATTCCTGGTGTGTCGCGCTCAGGATCAACGATCACCGCGGGGCGTGCGCTCAATCTCGATAGGCCAAGTGCGGCGCGGTTCAGCTTTCTGATGAGCATGCCGATCACCTTCGCGGCGGTTGTGCTCAAGGTACCGGAAGCAATTCGCGAGGCCGACTCGCTTGTACCGCTCATCGCCGGGGTGGTCGCGGCATTCGTCAGCAGTTGGATCGCGATCACTGTACTGCTGCGCTACATCAGCAAACACAGCTTTGGAGTGTTCGCGCTGTACCGGTTGCTGCTCGCGGGCGCCGTCGTCGCGACCATTCTTGCACGACGTTAGCGTGCAGGAGTCGCTGCCGACGGCCGCCGACTTGGGGCTCGTTGCGCTCGTGCATCGAACGACCACGGCGTCGACAATGGATGATGCCCACACGGCCGCGGGAGCTGGCGCCCCGGCGGGGACCCTCATCGTCGCAGACACGCAAACACAGGGGCGCGGACGCGGTGGTCGCGTGTGGGAGTCTGGTGAATACGCCGGACTGTGGATAACACTGCTGGAGCGGCCGCAGGACCGTGAAGTGCTCGGTGTGCTGGCACTCCGTATCGGTATGGCCGTTGCTGCCGTACTCGATCCATTCGTGGCGTCGCCCGTGCGTGTGAAGTGGCCCAACGATCTGTTCGTCGGTGACGGTAAACTCGCGGGCACACTGATCGAGGCACGTTGGCGTGAGTCGCTGGTGGATTGGGTCGCCATCGGGGTGGGGGTCAACATGCAGGTGCCGGCAGGTATGCCGCTCGCTGCCACAGTACGAACTGGAGTGACGCGAGCTGAGTTGCTGCGCGTGATGATTCCGGCGATGCGCGCGGCTGCTCGCTTGAATGGGGGGCTGACCGACGAAGAGATTGCCCGCTGGCGCAGCCGTGATCTGGCCGTCGGCCGTCGTATCTCGGCGCCGCTCGCCGGGGAAGTCGTTGGCGTTGGTACCGACGGCGCGCTGATGGTGCGAGAGCCTGGCGCCAACGCCCACACTCTCGTGCACGCAGGGTCGCTCGTATTCGCCGATATCTATGCACCAAACTCATGACGACGCGCGCATGACCGCGCGAACGACCGCGCGCATGACGCCGCACACATGACTTCGCCGGCGGAGGCCGCGTGCTGATTGTGTTTGATGTCGGCAACACCGAGACCACGATCGGCCTGTTTGACGAGCAATCGCTCGTTGCCCACTGGCGGATCATGACCGATGTGGCCCGAACGGCCGACGAGTTCGGGATCTTGTTGCGCAATCTCCTCGCCGCGTCGTCGGTGCCGCACGAACGCGTGACAGCCGCCGCGATCGGCTCGGTCGTTCCGCCCATCACCGACCCACTGTCCAAAGCGTGCGCGCTCTATCTGCACGCCGAACCTCTCATCGTCGACGCGCGCGCTCGGCTGCCCATTCGACTTGATGTTGAGGAGCCGCTGAGCGTCGGTGCCGATCGCTTGATCAACACACTCGCGGCGAGCCGACTGTACGCGCGCGATACAATCTGCGTCGACCTGGGCACCGCCACGACCTTTGATTGCATCACGGCTGATGGCGTGTTCCTTGGTGGTGTGATCATGCCCGGTGTCCGCACGTCGGCAGAGACTCTCACGCGTCGCACCTCCAAGTTGCCCGCGACGGAATTGGTGCCACCCAAGCAGATCATTGGTAAGCGCACCGAAGAGTGCATTCGCGCCGGCGTGTTGTTTGGCGCCGCAGAGGCGATTGACGGCATTGTACGGCGAATCAAGGCCGACTGGCCCAACGAGGCGATACCGCTGGTGGTGGCGACCGGTGGCCTTGCCGAAGTGCTCCAGCCCTACTGTTCGCAGTTCGATCGCGTGGAGCCCTTTCTGACATTGGAGGGGCTGCGCATGGCCCATGAAATCCTGACGGCGTAGGCGCCCGCGGGGCGTTCGGCCGTCGGCCGCGGTGGCAGTCGAGTCAGCCGAAGTGGCGGGAAAGACGGTCGGAATGGCAGTGAAAAACGCTCGTAACATCATACATTGTATAGAGTTAGAGCGATTCAAACAGTTCTGCCTGTCGCTTGACGCCGGGCCAGTCAGTGGGTACGTTTCGCCTGTTAGCACTCGGTACCGGTGAGTGCTAATATCGAGCTTCGTTCCGTTCGATCCCCTGACACATAAGCAGGAGACCAGCAATCATGGCCACCCAGAGTGCCGCGAAGGTTTCGCCGCTCGCCGATCGCGTTGTCGTCAAGCCGCTCGAAGAGACGGAGCAGATGCGCGGCGGACTGTACATCCCCGATACCGCCAAGGAAAAGCCGCAGCAGGGTTCTGTTGTCGCCGTCGGTCCTGGTCGTTTCGAGAAGGACACCCGCGTGCCGATGGATGTGAAGGTCGGCGACAAGATTCTGTATGGGAAGTACAGCGGCACGGAAGTCACGATTGAAGGAGAGCAGTTGCTCATCCTGCGTGAGTCCGACGTGCTCGCCGTCATCGCCTAAGTCGCACCACCAACCGCAAAGAGAGCAACCATGGCAGCCAAAGAACTGCATTTCAACGTAGAAGCACGCGCGGCACTCAAGCGCGGCGTCGACCAGCTGGCCGAAGCGGTGAAGGTCACCCTCGGACCTAAGGGTCGGAATGTCGTCATCGAGAAGAAGTTCGGCGCACCGACGGTCACCAAGGACGGCGTGACGGTCGCGAAGGAAATCGAGCTGTCTGATCCGATCGAAAACATGGGCGCGCAGATGGTGAAGGAAGTCGCGACCAAGACGTCGGATCTCGCGGGCGACGGTACCACGACGGCCACCGTCCTCGCGCAGGCGATCTTCCGTGAAGGCCTCAAGAACGTCACCGCCGGTTCCAACCCGATGGCGCTCAAGCGTGGCATCGACAAGGCCGTGGCCGCGATCGTCGAAGAGCTGAAGCGCATCTCAGTCCCGACGACGGGCAAGAAGGAGATCGCGCAGGTCGGTTCCATCTCGGCCAACAACGACATGGAAATCGGCAAGCTCATCGCTGACGCGATGGAAAAGGTCGGCAAGGATGGCGTCATCACCGTCGAAGAGGCCAAGGGTCTCGAGACGACGTTGGAGACGGTCGACGGCATGCAGTTCGATCGCGGCTATCTCTCCCCGTACTTCGTGACGGATCCGGAGAAGATGGAAGTCGTGCTCGAGAACGCGGTGATCCTCATCCACGACAAGAAGATCGGCTCGATGAAGGATCTTCTCCCGGTGCTCGAGAAGGTTGCGCAGCTCAGCAAGCCGCTCCTCATCATCGCGGAAGACGTCGAAGGCGAGGCACTCGCCACGCTCGTCGTGAACAAGCTCCGTGGCACGCTGCGTGTCTGCGCGGTCAAGGCGCCTGGCTTCGGCGATCGCCGCAAGGCGATGTTGCAGGACATTGCGACGTTGACCAAGGGTCAGGTCATCTCCGATGAAGTTGGCTTCAAGCTCGAGAACGCGGTCCTCACCGACCTCGGCACGGCCAAGCGCATCGTGATCGACAAGGACAACACGACGATCATCGATGGCGGCGGCGAGTCCAAGGACATCGAAGGCCGCGTCAAGGAAATCCGTTCGGCGATCGACAAGAGCACGTCGGACTATGATCGTGAGAAGCTGCAGGAGCGTCTCGCGAAGCTCGCCGGTGGTGTGGCCGTGATCAACGTCGGCGCCGCGACCGAAGCTGAAATGAAGGAGAAGAAGGCGCGCGTCGAAGACGCCCTGCATGCCACGCGTGCAGCGGTCGAAGAAGGCATCGTCCCGGGCGGCGGTGTTGCGCTCGTGCGCGCACAGAGCGTGCTCAAGGACGTGAAGGTGTCCGAGCGCGACGAGCAGATCGGCGTTGACATCGTGCGTCGCGCGATCGAAGAGCCGCTCCGCATGATCGTGCAGAACGCCGGCGGTGAAGGCTCGATCGTCATCGAGAAGATCCGCACGGCCAAGGAAACGACCTTCGGCTACAACGCCCTCACGGACGTCTATGAAGACCTCGTGCAGGCTGGCGTCATCGACCCGACGAAGGTTACCCGGACGGCCCTCCAGAACGCGGCGTCGATCTCGGGCCTCCTCCTCACGACCGAAGCATTGATCGTCGAGAAGAAGGAAAAGTCGGAGCCGGCAGGCGGCGGCCATGGCGGCGGCGGCGGCGGCATGGGCGGCATGTACTAAGCCGTTCCGCTTCACCGAAGCACAAATGCAACAAACGACGGGCGCCTTCACAGGCGCCCGTCGTCGTCTGCATCAATTCAGCAACGCGCGTTCCGTCAGAATAGCGCGAGAGGAAGCTGTACGGGTTCCGATGCAGTCACGCGACCCTGCGGAGCGATCGGCCCGCAAGCGGCGGTCTGGTGCGCGGCCCAGAGCGAATCACCGCGCCAACCCGACCGACGCATCGCTTCGCGCGTGCGAGTGAGTGCGTGCTCCGGCGTGTTGTTCGTCTCGCTCAGGTGCGCGAGGATCACACCGCGCAGGCCGCGATGCGCGCAGATGGCGGCAAAGGCCGCGGCCGCTCCGTTCGACAAGTGGCCCAGCTGCCCGCCGATGCGCCGCTTGAGTGACGCCGGATATGGCCCGTCGGCGAGCAGACGCTCGTCGTGATTGGACTCGACAACAAGCAGATCGAGTCTCTCGAACGCTTCGGGCAGCGAATCCGGAACGTGCCCCAGGTCCATCGCAATCCCGACCCGAAGCCCACTCTGCCGGTCGGTCAGCACTAACGCCGCGCACTCCCGCGCATCGTGGGGTACAGGCACGGCGCTGACCACAAAGCCGTGCACGTCGGTCGACGATGTCGTCGACAACGACGACGCATTGGGTGGACATCCGGAGGCCATGTCCCGCAGTGCATCGAGCGTCCCGCTGGACGCGTGGAGAGGCCAACCCCACCGAGCGCACGCCGCCGCCGCGCCACTCGCATGATCCGTGTGCTCGTGGGTGAGCACGAGCGCCGAAACCTGATCGGGGCGACGCCCGAGGACTGCCATGCGCTTCATGATGGTACGCGCCGAAAATCCAGCGTCGACCAGGAGCGTACCCTCCGTTCCGTCAACGAGGATGGCGTTCCCGCGACTCCCGCTGCCGAGTACCGTGACGCGAAGCATCAGCGGGGGCTCGTCCGGCACGTGCGAGAAATCAGCTGCGGACTGCGTGCGCTCAACCCGACCACCCGAGTGATTCGATGCGCGCGCGTGCATCCGCTCGTGCATGCGCCGCGCTGAGATGGGCGATCTGCGCGTCGTCGAGCGTCACGCTTCGGCGCGCCATCATCCGAGCCGCAGTATCGAGGAACTTGTCGAGCGAAAATGCGTCGTACGGTGCGTGCGTTCCCCACGAAAATGGAGCGACCGCTTTGGGCGGCATTGCGTCCATCACGTTTGAACCCGCGCCGAGCACCGTGCCTGTGTTCAGGCGCATGCCGATGCCTGTCTTCGCGTGATCGCCGAACAGTGTGCCCAGGAACTGCAGCCCCGTGTCGCGGACTCCGTCCGGGGTCCAGAGGGCCACGGTGCTGTACGTGTTCTTGAGATTGCTGGTGACCGTGCCGGCACCAAGGTTCACCCATCGACCAAAGATCGAATGGCCGACGAAGCCGTCATGTCCCTTGTTGGCGTGGCCAATGAAAACCGATGCTGAGAGTTCTCCGTGCACACGGCAGGTATCGCCGATCGACGAGCCGGAAATTCTATCGGCGACGATAACCGAAT